>Ga0065711_1041492_pt1 | contig 16109 bp, 7 predicted proteins | sample Hoacrofraction12_FD_59098 | JGI IMG/M metagenome (GOLD analysis project Ga0065711, IMG submission 59098) | Hoatzin crop microbial communities from Cojedes, Venezuela - Epithelial fraction 12 v2 (version 2) | ecosystem: Host-associated > Birds > Digestive system > Esophagus > Crop | place...
TTCCTCTGCTTCAGTTTGTGCCCGTTGCCCCTTGTCCTGTCGCTGGGCACCACTGGAAAGAGTCTGGCCCCGTCCTCCTGACCCCCACCCTGCAGATATTTAGAGGCATTGATAAGGTCCCCTCTCAGCCTTCTCTTCTTAAGGCTGAACAAGCCCAGCTCCCTCAACCTCTCCTCGTAGCAGAGATGCTCCAGTCCCCTCCTCATCCTTGTAGCCCTCCGCTGGACTCTCTCCAGTAGCTCCTCATCTTTCTTGAACTCGGGAGCCCAGAACTTGACGCAGTTCCAGTCCTTTAAAGTACTACTTTATTGGTCAGTTCACGTATTTTTGCACAACATGGTGAACACTTCTTCCTCTCAACTCTGATATTTTTCTGCTGTTGAGGCTTTCTTATTCTGTGCCTGAGTTGACTGGTTAAGAAGGACCGGAGGTGCTGGCTTAGGTCAATACTTGTTTCCAAACCATGGGCTGTTTGCTGAAAAATTCATTGAGCCCCCTGTGAAATGAGCTGTCAAATGGTTTGTCTGGAGGAGCCTGAGATGCTGTGGCAGAGCAACACAGTGTGATAAATGTGAAATTTGACAAGTGAAGGCTACTTAAGTTGGTGGCCTTTGAACTCAGGGACTGTGGTCCTGGACTCATGAGCTGAATCTGCAGGCTGTGTAAGATAAATGGGATCTGTAGTTGCCACCTTCATAAAAATCCACCCTTGTTTTCATGCTTCCTACATTGTGCTCTTCCCAAGCAATAAAAATTCAATTCCTTGTGAAACGAAAATCATTTTATCCCTAAAATGATGTCAGACTTTAAAACCATATGGCTTATTGGCAGCTGCATCCACCATACCATGCTTTACTGTTCTGCTTTATATATGCTATTGAGCTGTACCAGAGATTTCTTTACTATTTTTCTTATCTATAACACAGTGATTCCTTTCAAGCTTCCAGTGGCTTGTTTTGCAAGACATAGCCAGGCTAGCCCTACTATAGATTTATTGCTGTTTAAGTATGTCATGAGAATAACTCGATTAACCGTACAGGTGACAGGTAAGGCTGATTAATCTATCATCCTTCACCATGAGCAGTTTCAGAAATTCATTATTTTTATTTTCTCAATGACCTTCCCGAGTCACTTATGCCTGCTGTCTCCAGATGCTGGAAATCCAGACCTTCAAGCTATATGCTAAACTCTGGACGGAGGGGAGAAAAAAAAGGATTTTAACTGACTATTCGAAACCAGTCCTGTCACACAAATAACAATTTTGAATGTCTTGCAAAATTGCAGAACAGCTTATTAGCTGCTAGAAGCAAGTAGTGGAAACTCACAGTCTCTGTGCAAGAATGACTGCGATGAGCTCATACTTAGTATTTCTCATGTTTTTTTTTTTCCTAGATCTCAACTTCTCTATGCCTCAGTTCACTCGCCTGTAAAACAGTAAGTCTTGGCTATTTCACAGGGCGCTTCTGAGGCTTAATTAATTGCACTCTTTAAAGAACTGTAGTTATTATACTGTGATATATAAGATGTTACACAGTAATTGGTGTAAGAAATGAAATGTCCAAACAGCTAGATGTGAGGAGCAGGGATATGTCAGCTGAAGGTGCTTTTACTTTTCTTTGCAGCAGTGATTGGAGAAGCAGAAAGGAATGGAGATGAGAAAACGAATCATGAGAATGTTTCCTTTGCCGCTAATTTTGCAAGACTTGTTCAGTGTGGGAATGTGTAGCCTTTGAAAACCAGAGAGACTTGCACAGTGTCCCTGGCCTAGAAACAAGGGACTGGAATTCAGATATTGAAGACATCCTGATAATCTACCCCCTACTACGACACACCAGATGAATCCTTTGGAAAGCTGTAGCTCTTGGTAGCCAGTATCTTTTCCGAGATCTTCTTTTGCTTCGGAATTAAGGCAAAGCCTATTTTTCATTGCCTGGGGAGCTGCAAGCATGGAGATTCTCTGGAGGCCCATGGGGGTTTAGTACCTTTCTGCTGGGGTTTTTGGTAGACTTCCAATCCTGAGCAATTTCTGGATTGCCTGGGAAGGAAATTACCTTTCCATCCTTTAAAGTAGTTTGGATATAGCAGCTACCCTCAGCTCAATTAGTATCTATTACTTCAAACACTCCCTGCAGCTACGCTACAGTAGAGAATTAACATTTGGTTAAGAAATCTGCAATTCCTTGATGCAAATCACAGAAGGAAATATATATATATATATACACACACACACACACAGTGGGTTTGGATACCTCACAGTGACACCGTTTAGTTTAAATTGATGAACGCCCCTATAAAAGGAGGAGGTGTTGGAAAAGGTCTGAAGAAGCTGGATGCTCATTGTTCCGGGGGTCAAACAGGAGCAAGGTGCCAGGAATCCTGATAAAGCATAGGTACCTTACTGGGCTCTAACAGAAGGAAAATAGAGACAAGGATGTTGGAAGACTGTGGCCGGGTAGACCCCCTCAGGTGATTACTTCAGCATTATTTATGCGGGCTCTGTTGCAGCTATGCTGTAGCTGTCTATGCTTTGCCCTCAGATTGATATAGAAGGAATTAGAAACGTGGGGGAGAAATGCAAGGGCAGAGCAGGGGATATTGTCTACCCGGACTTCAGTGAGGCATTTGACGCTCTGCCTTAAGATCCTCACAGAGATGACAAAGTATGGGCTGGATGAGCAGACAGCAAGATGGATTTAACACTGGTTGAAGAGCCAGAGGGTGGTGAACAGTGACAGGCAGTCTAGCTGAAGGCCAGTGATCAGCACTGTACCCCAAGGTCAACACTGGGTCCAGTCCTGGTCAACACCTTCGTCAATGACCTGGGTGATGGGGCAGAGTGTACTCTCAGCAAGTTGACAGCAAACTGGGAGGAGTGGCTGATATGCCAGAAGGTCATGCTGCCATCCAAAGGGACCTCGACAGGCTGGAGAAATGTGCTGACAGGAGCCGTATGAAGTTCAACAAGGAGACATGCAAAGTCCTGTACCTGGGAAGGAACAACCCCCTGCACTGATTTATGCTGGGGGCTGCCCAGCTGAAAAGTAGCTTGACAGAAAAGTACTTGGGGGTTCTGGTGGACACCAAGTTAAACATAAGCCAGCAACGTGCCCCTGCTGCAAAGGCGGCGAATGGTATCCTGGGCTGCACTAAAAAAAGCATTGCCAGCAGGTCAAGGTAGGTGATCCTTCCCATCTACTCAGCTCTGGTGAGGTCACACCTGGAGTCCTGTGTCCAGTTCTGAGCTCCTCAGTCCAAGAAAGACCTGGACATACTGGAGAGGGTCCAACAAAGGGCCACAAAGATGATGAAGGGTCTGGAGCTTCTTTCCTGTGAGGAAAGGCTGCGAGAGCTGGGACTGTTCAGCCTTGAGAAGAGAAGGCTGGGGGGGGATCTCATCATGTAGACAAATACCTGAAGGAAGGATGCAAACTGGACAGAGACAGGCTATTTCCAGCTGTGTCCAGTGACAGGACAAGACTAAATAGGCACAAACTGAAGCACAGGAGGTTCCTCGTGAACATGAAGAAACACTTTTTCACTGTGAGGGTGAGCGAGCACTGGCACAGGTTGCCCAGGGACGTCCTGGACTCTCTGTCCTTGGAGATGGAGCAGCCTGGGTGTGGTCCTGTGCAGCCTACTCTTGTTGCCTTGCTTGAACCAAGGCGTTGGACAAGGTGACCTCCAGAGGTGCCTTCCAACCTCAAGGATTCTGTGATCTTTATTAATGTGTAGTCTATTAAAAGTTCACTGTTCATAAGTGGGTTAGATCCTGGACATTTGAGCAGCCACAATGTCCGCTGAGGAGAATTTGGCCTTTCTGACTCCCGTAGTCGCCTTTCACCAACACGTTTACGCAGTAGATGCAACTGTTTACTGAGATCACCCAAAAGGTGAATTAGGTTCGAATGGGTTTATCGAAGCTGTAATGCTCCACATCTTTTGCCAGCATGCCGCATGCTGAGTTAGCCGCTTTCTGCCTTATTACCCTATAAAGCTCTAAATGGCTTGGGACTTCGTTACTGCAGAGAATTGGCTTTCCACATCTGATACCTCTGCTGCCGCAATTAGTGTTAATGTGGGAACTAACAACCTGTTTTAAAAAGAGAGGGGGTAAAGCGGAAACATCTCATGAACCTTATTAATCCATACACCTTTTCCCTTCACGTCGCAGCAAGCTGGAAAGTGAGAAATGTAGGCAGATGAACAAGGATGTGACCTGCTCTGGGGACCTGGAGCTGAAACACAGCATTGAGAGGTGTCTGTTACAAGTGAGGAAAATTTCCAGACATCCATTCTTCAGAAAGAACTGGAAAACCTTGAAATCTTATTTGCAAGTGGTTTTGTTTGTTTAATTTCTCAACAAAATTTCTTGGTATATGACTTCTTGCTCCCTGCTTCCACACTTTATGAAGACTCTAGCTCCAAAGCTCAGTGCCAGAGGCATTCACTGGAGGGGAACGCTGGGCATGCGGTGAGCTTAGCCAGCCAAGGCAGTTCCTGCAGGCCCAGACTTTTTGCTTTGATCTCTCTGTGTGATTTCTGTGGCTTAGGTAGAATGGTAGCAGTCTGCATAGTCATGTTGTTTCTGGTATTGACGTCTACTGAAAATGATGCTGGCTCTGTTGTTGTGCCTTGTAAGATGGACTGTTAAAGCCAAGCATCTGTGTATGTGTCTAGGAAGCCTTTAGATGATCCATTCTGAAGTGGGTTTGATACAGAGATGAACTAAACTCGCTCTTCATACTGAAAAGGAGCTTAATTAGATTTCCTATTTACTTTAAGATCATAGACATCACATCTATTTCAAATCAGTTTAAAAATAACAAAATGAGTGGAATTCTTTTCATGCAGAGTATGTTAATACACAGAGGAGATGATTTGTCTTCAGAAGTGTTGGTTTGGTGGTGCTTTCTTGCAAGGTTAATGGGTAAAGATCTGTGGTAGCAAAGCACTGTGCTGAGCAGTCTGACATTGAAATGAGCTTCCTACCGACAGTTCCTCCAGCTCCCTTCACCAGGACACACAGTTAGTCTCCCAACCTGGCCATGGCAGGTGGTTCAGCTGTCATCAGGACCTCACGTTCGAAATCGTGTACCCAGGATGACGGTGACTGGACAGAAAAAAATTTGCTCTTTCATACGATCTGCATTCCTACACAATTCTCTTTTGGCTCGCTTGTTTATCCAAATATGAAGTTCTGTGATTTAGATTATACAGGCTTTGAGTCAGAGCTTCCACCTACTGTTTGATCAATGCCTTGCACATGGGTTTTTCCTCTACGTGAAGATGGCTGCGGTCTCTCCTTGGTACTTCATCCCTTGCCCTTCACCTGCTCTGACTGCCTGAGACCAGATGGACCATTCCATCATCGGAATGATTTCAGGTCAAGTACTCAGCCAGAAACATGAGCAGAGCACTCATTCTGCAAACAGCCCCGAACAGCAGAGCTTGATTAATTGGTTGATATCTGATTTCCAGTTAAACATTTAATAAATCCTACCTTTTATGCTACGTTATGCACAGTACGTGGCATATGAAAGCAGCCAGCTGGTGAAGATGCATGCTGTGCTCTTCAGCACGTTGGCCAGCCAGTGTGCAACTGAAGCGAGCTGCCCAGCCACTTGTGAGGATGGGAATTCACAGGGAAAAAACAGAAAGCATGGTAGAAAAAGAAGGCAGAGGAGGAGTAGTAATGACAGAAGAGAAGGGAAGTGTTTTAGGAGCCAGGGGAGGGGGCTGCAGCCATTGCTTATCAGGGGAACCCACTTGTTTCAAGTTCATTGCTCCTGGTGTCCCATCTGATTTTGTTTAGTGCATCATGTGTCAGCTGTTGTTGCTCCACATGAAGACAGAGGCTGGAGCCAAGAGAAGACAGTTTTCCTCACCGGTTAGCTGCTGGGCAGAGTGAACTGAGCGCTGGCTAAGGGTTAGATCCCAGCATATCATCATCTCGGGCAAGCTGCTCTCACTCGCAGTAGAGGATTAATTAATTAGAAACGCCTCTTTTGGCCCAGTGAACTATACTGGAAGAGAGCAAAAATTCTAACAAGTGATTCACAAACACGGATCATTGAGCAACCAGAGGATCTAGACAGGAAAAAGAGCGAGGCTTGTCAGAGGTATGGACCAAAGCAGATTCTCAGAATAATATTAGTCCTAGTAAAATCTGTGACAAAGTACTCGGTAACACAAAAAAAACCGACCTCAGAGCAAATGGTACTCTTCTTGCACAGAACTTTTATTATTGTTCTCCCTCTAGCAGCTGCTTCATCTGTTGACCAAACTATTTCACAACAGCCCCTCGTGAGAACAGATCCACGCACAGGCTGTTCAGCCCAGCCAGAACTGGACTCGGGGAATGTGGCTTTTTCAAGCAGGAAGGGACACACCTCCCCGATTCGAAGCTTTATCCGCAAAAATGAAGTACTGCCACTTGCACCATTAATACTTACTTAAGTATAGAGAGCAGTAAGGGGCATCATTTTTCCCGTTAAATATAACCTCATTAATACAGTTCTTTTTTACATTTTTATGTTTGCTTGACGTATGCACTTTTTGCTTTTACAGAAAGTTCACTGAAATCCTAAGCAGGCTCCGTGACGCTGTACTGGGCTGACGTGTGTTGAAAACGCTCTGCTCAGTATCAGTTCTCTGCTCACTGCAGGAACACTGCTAAGAATTATTTCATTGGCTTTTATATGGATGGCACAAGCACTTCATGGGGTTGGCATTAGCTGACATGAGGAAAACGCCTTGAAAATCATTCACAATTCCCCCTCTGTGCTCTTAGAGTAACCCTCCTAGAGCTCACGCTGTCCACGTTCATTAAATTCAGACGAACACCTTTTAAACTCCACAAGAAAGGTGGCTTTAGTGATGCTTCACTGATGTGCACACAGAGGCATGGAATTAGCTGCAATTCATAGCACTATTTCTTCCCAAGGGGCTTTAATTGCTTTATACTCTCACATAACTGGGACCAGTCTGTGTGGTGGGGTTGTTTAAGTGCACATCAGTGTGTTTCTGTTACGCCATTTCCAGGTGACGAATAAGGAACAGGAGAGGATCTCAAACGGGCCCTGCCACAGCCACCCACATCGCTTTAAACCGGAGTGGGGAAAAACATCACGTAACATTAGAGATCAGTTCAATTACCCCAGCTTGTTGAAACTTCTTATTGTGGAGTTTTGATTTCATTTTCTTTCCCTTGCTCATTATCTCATGTAAATCCTCCCTCCCCTTACTAAATCTTTTTTTGTTTTTATGTAAACTGTCATTTCACTTTCAGTAGGAGAACCTTTCATCACACCTTTCTTTGAAAGACACCCTGGGCATCTCGGAATGGGGATGAATCGATGGACAACCTGCTGGGCAGACACGTCTTCCTCTGATGACAGCACAGACGAGCTTCGATGGCTGATTTGCAGCAGATTCCTAACACCTAGGGGCTCTGCTGTGGCCTGAAAATTTCTGCCTTGGTAGAACACAAACAAGGCTGACAGTTTGTACATCTTGGACCTTCCTCATCTCCCTTCGATAATCTGAAAAGGTTCTGTCAGGTAACAGAATAATGAAAAAGAGCTTATGTGAAATTTAAAGCTAGTTTTAAAGGGCTAAAACTGCAGCGAATTCTCTTTCTGAAACTGAGCCTAACCCTGCAGGGAGATGCTGCTCTCCTGGGACTGCAGACAGCAGGATCAGTTCAGGCTCTTGGTCCTCTTGCAACCTTGTCTTTGGGAGGCTGAAGTGATTCTTCTGGGATGGGTTTGAGAGTGTTTGTACAGGCTGCTTCTTCCATCAGGCCCAACCCTTATATCAGTCAAAAGCAGTGAGTGAGAAGACCTCTGGAGTTAGAGGGTAGGTTGTAGGGAAATTTCAGCAAGAAAATTTGATACATAACTGCTCCTTGGTCCTTACAGCTTCAGCACAGTGAAGCCACATCTTGCTGATTATGGAGGATGTGTTCAATGACAGCAAACAGATTCTCCTCGTGGCAAAGCACGCTGTGCCACGATCTGTAGCCTTCTGCTGTGAGAAGTACATGGAAGATGCATCAAGAGCTGGTTTGCATCTGCCCACATGTTCAGCTGGCTGCGGGTTTTGTACCAGTGCAACCACAATTAAATATTACTGCCTTGAGGATGAAGACAGAGTAACTCACTTCTTTTGACAAATTTCAGTTTCGCAGCCACGAGAGTGGCTCTGTCAGGCACTGTCTACCTACATGGCTGGGAGCAAAGGCTGAACGAGCTCCGTGTCCCAGCGCTTGTGTCTGTGGTTCACCGCCACCGACTGTAGCCTTCAAAACTCCGTTTCACCCTGTACTGCCTGGGGACTGCAAGCCAGCAGGGAATATCTCCTTCTCTGGAGATATTCAAGACCCGCCTGGACAAGGTCCCTTGCAGCCTGCTGTAGGTGACCCTGCTTCAGCAGGAGGGTTGGACTAGATGGCCCACAGAGGTCCCTGCCAACCTGGACCATTCTGTGATTCTGTAATAACTACTATGCTCCCATACATCGCACCCGACCTTGGGACTCATCTGGCGACGTGGTTCCTACGCAATCCCAGCCTGGTGGGAGCTACTGATTTCCTGTTTCCACCCTTTTTTCAGCACCAGCAGCCACGAAGAGCAGGGTGCTGTGTCTGCTGCAGCCTGTAATTCCCAGCACAGCCGGCTCCTCCAGAGTTACCGGGTGCGTATTTCAGTCAGAATTACAAATGCTGTGCATTTTGATGCTGAATCTGCTAAAAACTGGAGAGCAGTAACAAACAGACACATTCCTGTTTACAGTCCTTGTGGCTGTTGCTGAATTGCTGTTGGACTTAAGCACTTTTGGTTGAGAAGAAGGGACTTCATATTAAGAAATTTGTCATCTGAAAAACAAAGCCTGTCTGTGCACGTTTGGTACAGAGGGGTTTCAGCTCTCTGAGCAAGCTTCTTTTCCCTTTCTAAGGAGGTTTTACAACTTCACTGTAGAGATCCAGGAGGAATAATGTATTATTTCTCTTAACAAACACCCCCCTCCCATCTTTATTATTTAGCTTCTGTGTTATTCGTACCTTTGCTAAAAATGTGGCCATGTAAACACAGTGTACTGAAAATTAGTAATGCAGGCTCTTGCATAGACCTACACAGATATCTAGATGGGGGAAGAAGCCTCAGCCCAGTCCTTATTCCTTGTCGTGGCAAAGAAAGAACTTCTTGATGGTGAGCTTTCATAAATTCCTATTCTATAACTTTGCTGTTTTTCCGCTTACCTCCTGGGGAAAGAGTAATTCCCACTAGAGCCACATAGGCAAACAGTTGTGTGTAAGTAGCTCGACGATGAGCTTACACTCCATCACAGGATGAGCCATGGTCTCAGACACCTCACCTTCTCCATGTATGGGGCGCAGTATGGAATTCAGGAGCGTGGGCACCATTCACCTGCTCAGCTGCAAGTCAGACACAGAGCACTGCTGTTCAGACCTGATCTCAGAAAACAGAATGGAAGAGTGGAGAACAAGGCTCTAAATTTACTCTGTTTAGAACGACACACCAGTGAGTATTCCCATCTCTTTCCAAAGATGCAATAAAACAGCATGGCAATACTAGTAAATGTCATTAGCTCTTTGAATTAATAGGATTACTGTCGGCAGCCAACGGTAATAGATTAGAGCAATTCTCATCTACTACATCAGAGTAATTCTTGGCAGCATGAACATAATGAATCTGAGGAGTTTACAATACAACCATCCAACTAAAACTTGGAATATAAATTCTCAGCCTGTAATCACTTCCTTTTTTGCCTCTTTTCTCTTTATTCAAGGCAGTACGATCTTTTTTCTTTTCAGCCAGAGTCACAAAATTGCTATTTAAAGTTTTTAGCGGTTTTCAAAGATGCAATTGTTTGGTTAACGTGATTAAAAAAAAAACCCTTCTCTTTTTAACACAGGACATTTTCAAGCTTTAAGTAACTTACCTGAAATCATGGGGTTTTTTAGGCAGATTACAAATTGTCATTACACAAGTATATTGCCATGCCATCTTGACTGCGCTATGAATATTAAAGTACTGATCCTATTCTATAGCTTCTTTAGAAGCCTCTTCAGTAAAACTGTCTCCCAAGCTTCTCAAGTGTGTATTCATTTTTTTCCTATTGTCTAATAACTGTCTTGATAAAAATCATATCACTGCAATAGCATCAGCACTATGTGAGCCCTTGAAATTCTACAGAAGCCAGAATTTTCTCACTATAGTTCTTAAGCCTGATACCAATTTCTCTGCTGTTGGTATAACCCCCCGGTATAAGTGGAGTTACTGTTGGTTTACGTGGAAGAACTACGTCCTGGTGAGGTTGTTACTGCTGAAATGGGATTGGGAAAGAGATAACTGTATGAGGTTCAACCAGGCCAAATGCCAGGTCCTGCACTTTGGTCACAACAACCCCACGCAACACTACAGGCTTGGGGAGGAGTGGCTGGAGAGCTGCCCGGCGGTAAAGGACCTGGGGTGCTGGTGGGCAATCGGCTGAACATGAGCCAGCGGTGTGCCCAGGTGGCCAAGAAGGCCAAGAGCGTCCTGGCTTGGATCAGGAATGGTGTGGCCAGCAGGAGCAGGGAGGGGATCGTGCCCCTGTACTCGGCACTGGTGAGGCTGCACCTCGAATACTGTGGTCAGTTTTGGACCCTTCACTATGAGAAAGACATGGAGGGGCTGGAGCGTGTCCAGAGAAGGGCAATGAGGCTGGTGAGGGGTCTGGAGAACAAGTCTGATGAGGAGCGGCTGAGGGAGCTGGGGCTGTTCAGTCTGGAGAAGAGGAGACTCAGGAAAGACCTTATTGCTCTCTATGAGTACCTGACAGGAGGGTGTAGTGAGGCAGGTGTTGGTCTCTTCTCCCAAGTAACCAGCGATGGAACAAGAGGCAATGGCCTCAAGTTGTGTCAGGGGAGGTTTAGATTGGATAACAGGAAAAATTTCTTCACTGAAAGAGTGGTCAGGCATTGGACCAGGCTGCCCAGGGAGGTGGTGGAGTCCCCACCCCTGGAGGGTTTCAAAAAACTGTGTAGATGTGGCACTTCAGGACATGGTTTAGCAGGCGTGGGGGTGTTGGGGTAACGGCTGGACTTGATGATCTCAGAGGTCTTTTCCAACCTATGATTCTACGACTGGGGAGCTCTGCAATACACTCACAGTTCTCCTGCTACTGATCAACTGTTGCATTCTTACAGTTGCAAACAGCTGTTGTGGGAAGCAAGGGATAGATTCGTGGGCTTTGGAGTATTTTTTGCAATGCATTTTTGTACACTGGCAATTTGTCAGCAGGAAATGCCAAGTGACGAAGGCTCCCGAGGGTCCTACAAGAGACCCAGTAATACCCATTTCAAAACATGGGACGCCATGCTAAAGAAACACAGGTACAGCAAGAGTGGTTTATAAAACCTGCGGGAAAAAACTTGGGATTTCTGCACTGCATTATGTTTTCCTTTACTATTTAGTCCACAGTGGGAATCCGTTGCTTTTGGCCATGGGACACTGCAAAGGGAGACAGAAACTGAGTCACAGAATTTTGATTAGATAGAAACTGAATCACAGTATCTTGATTACAGTCACTCTTACATTTTAAAAATCTTATATCTGCATGTAGAAATAGTAGTGAAGCAAAGAGTAAATTTCGTAACGCTCTGCTTAATACCATGCTCAGTTGTTGGTACTGTCTGGTTTACGAAACAAGAAGTTGGCACTGTCCGTTTACAAAACATTTTCTAGAGCAAGGCAGCTCTAGAGCAGCGTCATGAATTTGTTTCAGTCCCATAGCTAGTACCTTCTGTTCATCATCAGGGTAGAGCACTACAGGGTTGTTTTTCATCTTTGGGAAGATCTCTGTGAATGTTCCTTTCGCCACATCTACTTAGTAGTAGAGAGTAAAGTGATGCTCTAGATTATCCCATTCCATTTTCCAGTGCTAACACCCAGTCCCTAGCACAACCTAAGCCTTTTGTTGACCTTCATGTTAACGCTAATCACTAAATAAACAAGGAATTTACGTAGCCTTTTTCAGGATGCTGTTTTCCCCACCGTACTTCTGCCAAATTCCTCCTGCTCAAACTCCCAGCTATGCAGCTGCCTAATCTGGACACCTCAGCACTCGTTTGTGAAACATCAGTTCTGGCTTTTTGTCGTCTGCTGACACAGCAAGCGGCGAGGGCGAGAGCTGGGAGCCACAGGACAGCAGAGCGCAAAGAGCCCTCTCCTGCAGGGAAGTGTTCTTGGCCAACCTTTCCCATTCAGCTGAATACAGACAGTAAAACATTTCATAAAGACAACTTGTAGCCAGGAAAGAAAACTAACTTAAATCTGATTTTTTTTTTTAACAGAAGTTGATCCTACATTTTGTGTTCCTCTTTAAATAATATTGTGCTTACAGATGTCCAGAGAACAGAGATTTAATCTGTTAATAGAGATGGATGAGAAAGCAACTGTTTTGTATTTAGTTTTTAATGCTGCATCTTCTGAGAGATTTCTTTGCTCAGAAACGATCTTTCACTTTAATGAAAAATGTAGTTCATTTTTTAAAATGGGATCATACTATGATCCATTGTACACAATACACTCTAGTATTTGTATTCCGTTCTGGCATGCTCTAGGTGCATTATTATTACATTATTTACATACGCTTTCTGAAACACAATTCACTGATCCTCTGATTTTAACATTTGAGTCTGTGAATGTAATTGTCAGTAAGACAGTCTGGGCGCATCCAGACTACAAAGAAACCGAGAAACTGCCCGTGTCTGCTATCAAGGTGTGATATCACTCCTCACTAAGATGAGAAACATACTCTTGCTTGATGCTTATAATCCACTTTGGAGAAAAGTACTTCCCACCATGGCAAAACTCATCAACATGCTGGAGAGAAGGCTGGGGTTTTCTTTTTTTTTAAAGAACTGGTGTAAATCTGGGCCTAAGATATACCTTGCTGTCTGGACTGAAGGCTCACTCACCATTTGCTTTCCTCGTTTCCAGTGCCATTTTAAAATATCATCATTTTCTCCCTGGAACTAGATAAAAACCATCCAAAGCCACCTAAAGTGACTCTCCAAGTGCAGGCCAATTTCAGTAAGCCCATAGCTAAACCCCAGTCAGGTATCTTCCCGCTGTCTGCCAGAAGTCCCCCTTCTCATCTGCCACGCAGGTGTTCGGTTTGCACGCCTCCATGGTGAGGAATCAGCTTGCTGCCCCATCATGCATATCTCACATGTCAGAAGATACAGATTCTGAAAAAAAAAAAAAAATTTTGTGATCGCCTACTGCTGCATATTCAATGGAAAACCCAACCCTGAGAAAATGAGCTGCATTGCTGAAATTAGAAAATGTGCATTTACTTCTCTTCTAGTAACGTACTTTCCCTCAGCCTTCCATGAAAATTCATTTGTGGCACTGATGTGGAAAGCAATATACAAGTTGCCCATCTCCTAGAAGTCACGCTGTGGAAAACACACTGCTTCTCCAGGAATCTGTTTGCTCCAGGTCTGCAATAACGCCCAGGCTGAGCAGCCGCAGCGTTTTATCTCCAGCCTTACCTCAAAGACATTGGTTCAAAACTTGCCTTAGCTGGAGTACTTAGGAACTTGGTGAGAAACAACTTATGCCAGCAAAGCATCTTGTGTGCTAAAGCATCTTGAACTTGTTTAGTCCTAGCTCTTTTCAGAAAAGAATTTAGTGTAAATCATTTAGCTTTCTTCCCTTAGCTCAGGATTGTCCAACAGCTACTTACGGCACAACTTTGCAAGGTGCTGAGTATCCTTGGGGGGGATCACAAGGCTCAGTTACTGATGGAATGTACCAACGTGGCCACAAGTGCCCTCTGTGAGAAGGCTTGTTGGTGTTTTGATATTCAATGACATTAAATAGCCTACATACAGAATAGTCATGCATGTTGATTACCTGTTCTGTTACTCACAAGAAATAGGCATTTAGTGGAGTCAAAGAGTAAAGAGAAAGAAAAAGTAAGTTTTGTATTTTGACATGCCTGATTCTTCTGACAAATGAGTACCTTATTGTCTTCCCCTTGTTCTGCAAACAATATGTTCTTAAATATTAAAGTGAATATGCTAGCTAAACAAATAATGAACACCCAAAGTTTTCCCAAGCCAGTCCAGAACTGCGCGTGGTTTGAAAGCCAACACTGGCAGAGGACGCATGACGCCGCGAGGTATTCAGAAACCTCCCTTGACTCTCACACTCACACTACGTTCACCTGGAAACCTACTGCACTGGGCAAAGTGCAGCCTCCAGTTAAATTCACAGCTGCCTCTTGATATATCACAAGATGTCATTCAGTAACCCCGCTGAGGAAAATGTAATTACCATGCAACTTCTTGTGCTGTCTCGGGATTTCTCGCTAGGTAAGTAAAAAATAAATTCCTGTCAGTGCTGCAGCAATACTGTTGCAGAGATGTAGGAACAGACCGGCTGGGTCACAAGCCACGATGCTGTGTTGAAATTACTGGTCGCAGGGGATATATTCTTTATTGGCTGCAGGCTGTTGGCCTTTTCTTACTACCTGAGTGTGCAGAAACTTGCCCACTGTCCAAATGAAAGCTCGTACAATGTGTTTAACTCTCATAATATCCCCGTAAAGGCAGGAATTGTAACAGAGGAGCAACTGAGGGCCAGAGGAATTGTTGTGTGTCTATGTAGAAAAAACAAAAGACAAAAAATCTGGGTAGGGAACAGAAACTGACCCTTTGGTTCCACCTATGCTCTCTCCCCTGAGACTGTTTCTTGTTCTGTAACGCAACACAGAACCGCTGCAGGCACTGATCTCCTGCTGAACACAGAGTGGAATCTACGGCTTCTGCACCGGCCCCCGGGACACTTCCCGAGCCTGTCCCATGCTGCCTTTTCCTCCGGAATCAGGACATCCCCTTGCAGCTTTATTCCACCCCTACGACTGTCACCATTGCATTAACACCACGTGCTTCCCCCATTTCAGCACAAAATTCAAAGCGTCTACTGTGGACCTATTCCGATTTCTTACTTTAAAGACAAACATACAAATAAAATCAAAGGCAGTTCATCACTCACACCCACAGAGAACAGAAGAGATCCTCGCTTGTGACTTCTAAGGCTTGTACATCACTCTGATAATGCAGTTGTGGGTGTGAATAATAAAAGAGAAGATGCACAGGCAGTTGTTCGCATTCATTTTGTTTCCACTGGAGCTGGCTCAATGCAGACTGCGGAGGCTGAGATCTCAGGTTACTGTCGGAAAGACTGATAACTTCTTATAACAGCATTTAAACTTGAGGTTAGGGTGAGTGAATAGAGCAGCAGGAAAATTGTAAAAAAGCTGCAAGGAAAACCAAATTGTCTGCAAGGCGAGACTCTGAAACGACAGAGAGTATATTCCTAGGAGGAGAACAGCCTGCTCGGTTTTCCTCACTTGCTCGTTTTCATTTGTTTGCATTTTGCTATTGAGACCTCCTCAGAAGCATCTGTGTAGAAATTCAGCATTTTGAAAAGTTTTTCCTTGATGTCTGTGTGCTTTCGGGACAGTTTAGTCTGTCTTGAGTTTACCAACGTTATGGGTAGCATTTTTGCAGGAAAATGCACTTACTGCAGGAAAGTATAACCAGCTTGGTCTGATTCATTATCGACGCGTCCTCACTGGTTTCGGTGGAACCTACCCAAAGGACAATGTGGGCTGAGCACTTCTATGCTCTGTGTACTCCAGCAGAGCCCTTTGGAGCTGCTGTTCTGCCCAAGAACAGCTAACACACGGGAGTAAAGTTTTCCCCTATCTAGATCTCAAATATATTTTTCCTTTACAGAATTTCTATAAAAGATGACTCAAGAGCATGAGGATATAGCTAAAAATTAGCTAATTAAAGTATTTCAACCGAAGTGTATTGGTTCCAATTTGTGTTTGCCTTAATATTGCCTAAAGTTTGTCCAGCCTCCTGCCACAGAATCACAGCATGGTCAGGGTTGGAAGGGACCTCTGTGGGTCACCCAGCCCAACCCCCTGCCCAAGCAGGGTCACCCACAGCAGGCTGCACAGCACCGCGTCCAGGCGGGGCTGGAATATCTCCAGAGAAGGAGACTCCACAGCCTCCCTGGGCA
>Ga0065711_1041475_pt1 | contig 16107 bp, 13 predicted proteins | sample Hoacrofraction12_FD_59098 | JGI IMG/M metagenome (GOLD analysis project Ga0065711, IMG submission 59098) | Hoatzin crop microbial communities from Cojedes, Venezuela - Epithelial fraction 12 v2 (version 2) | ecosystem: Host-associated > Birds > Digestive system > Esophagus > Crop | place...
TAGAAGATTTATGGAAAGCCATTGATGAATATATCTACTACTACAACAATGATAGAATCAAAGAAAGATTAAAAGGACTTAGTCCTCTTCAATATCGAGCAACCAAGTCCTTAGAAATTTAACTGTCCAAATTATTGGGTTCAGTTCATTGAAATCCTTAGTTAGTAATTGTTAATTCGCTGTCTTTATCAAAGACATGAATCTTTTCAGCATCAATAGCAATTTTGATACTATCGCCTGCTCTGGTTTTAGTATCAGCTTCAACTCTAGCGATAACCGAAGTATTAGCGATATCGAAATATAAGAAGACTTCAGCACCTAATAATTCATAAACACTAACTGTTGAAATAAAGCTTGTATTACTCTTTTCAACTACTTCAGGTGTATCATCTAAGTCTTCAGGACGAATACCCATAATTACCTCTTTATTGATATATCCACCATCAATTAATTTTTGAGCTTTTTGTTTAGGTAAAGTGATTAGATGTTGATCATCAAGCTTTAATTTAATGTCTTCACCTTCTTGTAAAACAGTAGCCGGAATAAAGTTCATTTGAGGCGAACCCATGAAACCAGCAACGAATAAATTGACTGGTTCATCATAGAGTTTTTGTGGTGAATCGACTTGTTGGACAACACCATCCTTCATAACAACAATTCTCGTACCTAAAGTCATGGCTTCGGTTTGGTCATGGGTTACATAGATAATAGTTGTACCTAAGCGTTGATGTAACTTAGCGATTTCAGCACGCATTTGAACTCTTAATTTAGCATCCAAATTACTTAAAGGTTCATCCATCAAGAAGACCTTAGGCTCTCTAACAATCGCTCGGCCCATCGCTACTCTTTGTCTTTGACCACCACTTAAAGCTTTTGGCTTTCTGTCTAATAAGCTTTCTAAATCTAAGATTTTAGCAACCTCGTGAACTTTTTTATCAATCTCATCTTTTGGCATTTTACGTAAAGTTAAACCAAAAGCCATATTATCGTAAACCGTCATATGTGGATATAACGCATAGTTTTGGAAGACCATCGCGATATCTCGATCTTTAGGTTCAACATCATTCATTAGCTTGCCATCGATATATAATTCACCAGAAGTGATATCTTCTAGTCCCGCAATCATTCTTAGCGTTGTTGTTTTACCACAACCACTAGGACCAACAAAGATAATAAATTCCTTATCTTCAATGTCCAAATTAAAATCCTTAACGGCCTCAAAGCCATTAGGATAGACTTTTCCTATCTCTTTTAAAGATAAGCTTGACATAATTTACCTCCAAAAAGCCTAAATTTTATTAAAATTCTTCTCGCTAAGAAAATCATAAATTATATTTACTTGTTGTGTCAAACAAGATATTGTGTAAGTGATTTTAAATATAAAGGAGAAAAAAATGAGCTATATTTTACCTAAACCAAAAAGGCTTAAATGGGCTGAGGGAAGCATTACTCTTAATTATGAAAGTCGTATTTTATTAAGTGGAACTAATGATAGCAGAATCTATGATGCTTGTAAGGATTTAAAGAAGGATATTAAGAAAGCGACGGGTTTAGATTTAAGAATTGGTAGTGCCTATGGTGATGAAAGAAAAGAAGATATTTTAATTGTTTGTAAGGGAAATAAAGACAATCAGGCTTATAACTTAAGTATTGATGATAAAGGTATTGTGATTAGTGCAGCTAGTGAGCTTGGTTTATTTTATGGCATTGTTAGTTTAAGACAAATTGTTAAACAAGAAGGCCGTGTCTTAAATTATGTTGATATTAAGGACGAACCAGACTTTAAAGACCGTGGTTTTTATCATGATGCGAGTCGGGGTCGTATTTTAAAATTAGAAGCTTATAAACGATTAGCTGATTATTGCGTTTACTATAAATTAAATCAATTGCAGTTATATGTTGAACATACTTTTATGTTTTCAAGCTTTAGTGAAGTATGGCGCGATGATACACCTTTAACACCAGAAGATATTTTAGAGTTAGATGAGTATTGTAAGAATCGTTTTATTGATTTAGTTCCTTCTTTTTCGAGCTTTGGTCATTTCTATAAGGTTCTAAGAACAGCTAAATATAATCATTTATCAGAGATTCCTAATGATGAAACACCATTCTCTTTTGATCAAAGAATGCGTCATCATACTTTAAATGTTTCTTTAAAAGAAAGTTATAAGTTTGTCTGTGACATGATTGATGAATGTATGCCTTTATTTAGTAGTAAATATTTTAATATTTGTGCCGATGAAACATTCGATTTAGGTAAGGGCGAAAGTAAGAAAGTAGCTGATAAGATTGGTGTACAAAGAATGTATGTTGATTTCTTGAATAAAGTTGCTAACTATGTTGTTAAAAAGGGAAAAACGCCGATGTTCTGGGGTGATATTATTTTGAAATCACCAGAGTATGCTAGTGAATTGCCTAGTGATATTATTTGTTTAAATTGGGGTTATGCTTATGACCAAAATGAAGACCAAATTACGAAGATGGCCAGAACGGGTCTAAAACAATATGTTTGTCCAGGCGTTCATGGTTGGCGTCATTTAATTAATCGAATTGATTGGGCCTATGCCAATATCTCATTGATGGCTAAGTACGGTATTAAACATAAAGCGATTGGTATGCTTAATACCGATTGGGGTGATTATGGTCATGTCCATGATCCCCGTTTCTCTATTATTGGTTTAATCTATGGTGCTAGTTTTTCGTGGTCTGGTGTAGTTGAAGAAAAAGAGATTAATGAAGCTATTAGTAAATTGGCTTATGGAGATAGTAGTGGAAAATTAATTAATTTGATGCGTAGTATTGCCAATCACGAAGCCTTTTATTGGGAACATTTTGTTTGGTTACAGGAACTCTTTGATGGCGATGCTAGTGTTGAGCAACAAGTTACTTGTCGCAAAGATTTCTTAAAGGCTGATTATAATAGTCAAAATAAAAAGATTGATAAAGATATAGACGCCTTAAGTAAGTTGAGTATAGATTGTAATAGGGAGGGTAAAGAATTAATTAATTCTTTAGTTTTACATGCCAAGGGTCAAAAGTTAATGCATTTAGCTTTAGAGAAGTATGTTGAGTTATATCTAGGTGGCAAAAAAGTTAATGTTGATAAACTTGCCCTTGCGGATGATATTGAAAAATGGTGTTATTTTTATAAGCAATATTGGCGTAGTAGCTCGAGAGAAAGCGAATTATATCGTAGTTTACATGTTTTCTATCGCTATGCCGATAAGCTTCGTAAGGGGTAAATATGTTATTAGGAGCAATTGAAGCTGGTGGTACCAAGATGGTTTGTGCGATTGGTGACGAAAATGGAAATATATTTAAGACAGAAAGTTATCCTACTTTATCGCCAAAAGAAACAATTCCTTCTTTAGTTGAGTTTTTTAAGGATAGTGAAATAGAAGTATTAGGCATAGCTTGTTTTGGACCAATTGATTTACATAAGGATAGTTCAACTTATGGCTATATAACTTCGACACCTAAACTAGCATGGCAAAATTATGATATGTTAGGAGCTTTTAAAGAGCTTAATGTTCCTTTAGGTTTTGATAGCGATGTTAATGGCTCGGTGCTAGGTGAAGTTAAATATGGTATTGGAAGGGATGTTGATAGTTGTCTATATTTGACAGTAGGTACTGGAGTTGGTGCTGGTATTTATTTAGATGGAAAGTTAGTACATGGCATGTTACATCCCGAAGCTGGGCATATTTTATTGGCTAGAAGAAGTGATGATGATTATAGTGGTTGTTGTCCATTTCACAGTAATTGTTTAGAATCTTTAGCTAGTGGTAGTTCAATAAAGGGAAGATATGGTGTTGATGGTAAAAGTTTAAAGCAAGATGACAAGGCTTGGGATTTAATTGCTTATTATATTGCTCAAGCATTAGTGAACTATACATTAACTGTTTCACCTCAAAGAATTATTTTAGGTGGTGGTGTTATGCATCAAAAACAGTTATTAGCTATGATTCGTAATTACTATAAGCAGTTTATGAACAATTATATTCAAACTAAAGAAGTAAAGGATTTAGATACTTATATTGTTTTACAGAGTTTAGATGATAAACAAGGTGTTTTAGGAGCTTTAGCTTTAGCTTATGAGGCTTATAAGGAGGAAAGTAATGGCTAAAATTATTGGAGAAGAATTAAAGAATATTCCTTGGCAAGATAAACCGAAAGGTTATCATTTGCCAGTCTGGCGTTATGATAATAATCCGATTATTGACAGACACGCCATAAGTACATCAAATAGTATTTTCAATAGTGCAGTAGTACCTTTTAAAGATGGTTTTGCGGGTGTTTTTCGTTGTGATAGTTTAGCAGTTAGTATGGATTTACATGCCGGATTCTCTAACGATGGCATTAATTGGAAGATTGATGAAGAGATAATTGATATAGAGTGCGCTGATAGCGAAATTGGTAAAAGAGAATATCGTTATGATCCAAGAGTTGTAAAAATTGATGATAAATATTATGTCAGTTGGTGTAATGGTTATCATGGACCAACTATTGGTTTAGCTTATACTGATGATTTTAAGAAATTTACACAATTAGAAAATGCCTTTTTGCCCCATAATCGTAACGGTGTTTTATTTCCTAGAAAGATAAATGGCAAGTATGCGATGCTTTCGCGTCCTTCTGATACCGGCCATACACCTTTTGGTGATATCTTCTATAGCGAAAGTCCAGATTTAGAATATTGGGGTCATCATCGTCATGTGATGAGTACGTATAAGGGGGACGAAAGTGCGTGGCAATCAACTAAGATTGGTCCAGGTCCAGTACCGATTGAAACCGATGAGGGTTGGTTAATTATTTATCATGGTGTCTTAACGAGTTGTAATGGCTTCATTTATCGCGTTGGTTGTGCACTTTTAGATATTGATGAACCTTATAAGGTTTTACATCGTACGCGTTTCTATATTATGGCACCAGAAGAAAGCTATGAATTGACAGGTGATGTACCTAATGTTGTTTTCCCATGCGCTGCCCTAAGTGATAGTAAGAGCGGTAGGATTGCTTTATATTATGGATGCGCTGATACGGTTACTGGTTTAGCTTTTACAACTGTTGATGAATTAATCAATTGGATGAAAAAGTACGATATGGCTTAATATCTTATGCGAAATCGCTTATTTTTTTGTAGATTTCGTCAAGATGTTTTAAAAATAAGAGAATTGTATAATTATTAAGTGTTAAAAAGCCTTTTATAAAAGCTTTTTAAGTATCTTAAATGTTTTGAATAACCAATGTTAGAATCTTATGCGAAATCTCGCTTTTTTTGGCACATTTCGTCAAAATGTTGAGTTTTGTTTTTTTTGAAAATAGCTTGTTAATGTATGCGTTTTCATTGACAAAGTTGTTTAAAAGAATTAGATTAAAAATACAGGAACATACTTAGTTTATATGAAAGAAATTTCAAAAAAGAAGAAACGCCGTTGGCGTCGAGATGATACTGATTTAACATTAATTTCATTCCCAACAGTTATTTGGTACTTTCTTTTTTCTTATTTACCAATGTTTGGAATTATTATTGCGTTTAAGAATTATAAGTTAAGTGCAGGTCATGGATTTCTATATAGCTTATTACATAGTGAATGGGCTGGTTTTAGTAATTTTACTTATTTCTTTACTTCCAATACCTTCTGGTTATTATTAAGAAATACGATTTTATATAATATTGTCTTTATTATTTTGGGAGCAGCAGTAGCTGTTGGTTTTGCGTTAATGTTAAGTAACTTACGTAATAAGTTCTTATCTAAGACCTACCAAACAGCAATGTTTTTCCCTTATTTTATGTCTTGGGTTGTTGTTAGTTATATTGTTTATGCTTTCTTGACGCCTGATAAGGGCTACTTAAATTCTTTAATAGTTGCTTTAGGTGGCGAAAAGATTATGTGGTATCGCGAAGCTAAATATTGGCCGTTCTTCTTAACCTTCTTAAAGATTTGGAAGGGTATGGGTTATGGTATGGTTATTTATTTAGCAGCCATTACAGGTATTGATCCTTCATTATATGAAGCAGCTGTTATTGATGGTGCTACTAAATGGCAACAGATGAAATATATTACAATGCCGAGTATTAAAAACGTTTTGATTATGATGTTGATATTAGATACCGGTAAGATATTCTATTCGGATTTTGGCTTGTTCTATCAAGCGACTGGTAAGATTCCGCAATCTCTATATTCAACGGTATCAACATTTGATACTTATATCTATAAAGCTATTCAATCAACAGCTCCAATTGGTAAGACAGCAGCAGCTAGTTTCTTCCAATCGGTATGTTGTTGTGTCACGATTTTGATTGCTAACTGGATTGTTGGCAAGTTTGATAAGGATAGTACGATTATTTAGGAGTTTTATGGCTAAGCATAAGAAAAAAGAAATTAACCAAATTAAGAAAAGTACCGATATTGTCTTCAATATTATTTTCATTTTTCTTTCTTTGATTTGTATCTTTCCGGTGTTGATGGTTTTTTCAATTTCCATTTCTAGTGAAGCCAGTATTGCACAATATGGTTATCAATTAATACCACATGAAGTAAGTACTGCTGCTTATGAATTTCTATGGAACGAGAAAGATGTAATCTTACATGCCTTATGGATATCGGTATTGGTAACAGCTATTGGTATTGTGGTTTCGGTTTTATTAACGACTAGTATGGGATATGTCTTGTCTCGCCCTAACTATAAATTAAAACCATTCTATACCTGGTTAGTTTTTATTCCAATGATATTTAATGGTGGTATGTTGGCGAGTTATGTTGTTAATGCGAACCTATTACAATTAAGAAATAGTATTTGGGCGCTTATTTTACCTTTGGCTGTTTCATCATTTAATGTTGTTATCTGTCGTACTTTCTTTAAGTCGACAGTTCCAGATTCTATTATTGAATCAGCGAAGATTGATGGTGCTAGCCAATTAAGAATTTTCTTCCAATTAGTGTTACCGATCTCTAAACCAATCATTGCTACAATTGCTTTATTTGCAGCCTTCGGTTATTGGAACGATTGGTTTCAAGCTTCCTTATATATATCGGATACTAATTTGCAGTCCCTACAATCGTTATTAAATAATATTCAAAATAATATAGAATATTTAGCTAATAATCCCTATGGTGGTTTAACGATGCAAATGTATAAGGCGTCGATGCCCACACAAAGTGTACGAATGGCAATTGCGGTTGTCATTATCGTACCAATTGCTTGTGTCTACCCGTTCTTCCAGAAATACTTTATTTCTGGTTTAACGATTGGTAGTATCAAGGGTTAATTTGGTAGCAAAGCAATTCTCATTGCTTTGATAAAACATCTACAAGGAGGGAATAATATGAAATTGAAGAGAGTTTTATCTACGCTCATCCTCAGCTTGCTTACGCTTAGCTTATTAGTTGGTTGTAGCAAGACAGGAAACACTCCTAGCACAAGTACTCCTAGTGAGACTAATGCTACTGTTGAAACAGCTACTCCAGAAGAAACAACATCTAGTGATGTCGTTACTTTGAAGTGGGTAACAGTTGGTAGTGGTATGCCAACTAACTATGATTCTTGGAAAGAAAAGTTAAATGCTTATCTTGCTGAGAAGATTGGTGTCAATATCGAAATGGAAGTAGTTCCTTGGGGTGATTGGGACAATCGTCGTAATGTCTTAGTCAGCACAGGTGAAGATTTCGATATCATCTTCGGGCATGGTGGAAATTTAGTTCCTGATGTTACTGCTGGTTATTACTATGATATTACTGATTTAGTAGATGCTAATATGCCTAACTTAAAAGCATTAATGCCTGATACATATTGGGGAGCTACTACTATTAATGACAGTATCTATGCTGTTCCTACCTATAAGGATAGTTCATTATCTAACTATGAAATTTGGGACAAGGCTCTTGTTGATGAATATAACTTAGACATTGAAGCTTTGGCTGAATCTCTTTCTGCAAAGACTGAAATCTTTACAACATTAAAGAACGATAAGAACGATTATCCAGTTTATGTAAAAGATGATGGTCTCTATAACTTATTTGATGTTTATGATCAAATGGGTGCTGGTTTACAAATCTTTGGTGTTCGTTATGATGATCAAGAAGCTAAGGTTTGCTTCGTTCTTGAACAAGAAGACTTCATGGCTAACTTAAAGACAATCCATGAATGGTATAACGCTGGTATTATTAATCCTGATGCTTCTCAATTATCGGAAGGTCGTCAATATAATATGTGGCGTATTGCTCAAGGTTGGCCAACAGCCGCTATTACTGTTTGGGGTCCTCAAATGGGTAGTGAAGTTGTTGTTGCTCAAATGGGTGAAACAATTCTTTCTAACGACACAGTTCGTGGTTCATTAAACATGATTTCTGCTAACTCTAAGAATCCTGATAAGGCTTTACAATTCTTAGATTTAGTTAATACTGATACTTGGGTTCGTGACATGTTCTACTATGGTGAAGAAGGTGTTAACTTCGAATATACAAGTGATGGTAAAGTTAATAAGTTAAATGAAGAATGGACAATGGCTGGTTATACTCAAGGTACTTTCTTCACTGTTAGCCAAAATGCTGCTGATGAAGTTAATCAATGGGACGAAGTTAAGGGCTTAAATGAAAAAGCTGTTCCTTCAGTATTATTAGGTTTCACATTTGATTCTTCAGAAGTTGCTGACCAATTAACTAACTGTACAGAAATCTGGATGAAGTATAAGAGTGAAATCTTAACTGGTGTTTTAGATCCAGAAACTGCTGTTCCAGAAATGAAAGCTGAACTTGAAGCTGCTGGTTGGAATGAATTAGTAGCTGCTGCTCAAGCTCAAGTTGATGCTTTTGTTGGTAAGTAAAATTTAATAATTAATTAAGTTTTTAAAAGGGGCCGTTAGCTACTGCTTTGGCCCCTTTTCTAAATTAAATAGAAAAGAAAGGGGAAAGATGGATTATTTAGATAAGCGAGCGCAAGTAATTTGCAATGACTTAAAAAAACTTTCAATTAGAAACATTACACCGATGACGGATTGGCAATATAAGCCAGGTGAATTTGTTACCTGTGATGAAGCTGATAAGGCTAAACCGGCATTCAAAACCTTTGATGCAAAGACAATGCATTGGCATGGACCAGATGCTCATTTCTGGTTTACTTGTGAAGTTGATATTCCTAGTGAATATAAAAATGAAGCTTTATGGATGCATATTAGCACCCAAATTGAAGAATGGGATGATGGTAGAAATCCCCAATTCTTATTATTTATTGATGGTGTTCCGGTTCAAGGTATTGATATGAACCATCGAGATGTAAAGTTATGGGAAGCTACTAAAGGCAAAAAACATGTTCGTTTAGATTTACAAGCTTATACTGGAACTTTACATGATGAATTTTCTTTAAAGACTTATTTCTTTTTGAGAGATGAAGAAATAACGGCTTTATATTATGACATTCAGGTACCTTTATGGTCTTTTAGTCGCAAGGATCCTGAAGATCGCGATCGTATTGCATTGATGAAAGTAATTAACGATACTGTTAATTTACTTGATATGCGTGATCCCTATAGCAAAGAATTCTATGCTTCTATTAAAGAAGCTTCAAAATACATTCAAAAAGAGTTATATACCAATTTAGCTGGTCATAATGAAGTTATCGCTAGTTGTATTGGTCATACCCATATTGACGTTGCTTGGTGGTGGACAGTTGCTCAAGTTCGCCAAAAAGTTTGTCGTAGCTTTGCGACAGTTTTAAAGCTTATGGATGAGTATCCTAGCTATAAGTTTATGTCTAGCCAACCACAGCTTTATCAATTCTTAAAGGCTCGTTATCCTGTTTTATATGATCAAATTAAAAAACGAATAGAAGAAGGAAGATGGGAAGTAGAAGGTGGTGCTTGGTTAGAGCCTGATACTAACTTACCAAGTGGTGAGTCTTTAGTTCGTCAGTTTATGCATGGTCGAGCTTTCTTTAGAGAAGAATTTGGTAAAGAGAATTATGTATTATGGCTACCAGATGTCTTTGGTTATACTGGCGCTTTACCACAGATCATGAAGCAATGTGGTATTAAATATTTCCAAACAACAAAGATTTCTTGGAACCAAGTTGATAAATTCCCTTATGATACGATGATTTGGCGTGGCATTGATGGTAGTGAAGTCTTCTCACACATGTGTACAACTCCTGGTGTTGGCCAAGATGTTAAGAAAGAATTTTTCACAACCTATAATGCGATGCTTCATCCAGATTCTGTTATCGGTGCTTGGGATCGTTACCAACAAAAGAAACTCAATAATGATGTCTTAATCAGCTATGGCTATGGCGATGGTGGTGGTGGACCAACTAGAGAAATGTTAGAAGTATCTAAGCGTTTAGAAAAAGGTATTGTTGGTACACCTAAGGTTGAACAGAAGTTTGTTGGTAAGTATTTTAAAGATTTAGAGAAAAGAGTTAAAGACAATAAAGATTTACCTTTATGGGAAGGCGAAATCTACTTCGAATATCATCGTGGTACTTTAACTTCGATGGGTCGTAATAAAAGAGCTAATCGTAAGAGTGAATTATTATTGATGGATTTAGAGTTATTGGCTTCTTTAGCTTTAATGTATGGTCTTGATAAGAATTATCCAAAAGAAGATTTACATGCCATGTGGGAAAATGTTTTATTAAACCAATTCCATGATATTCTTCCGGGTTCTGCAATTCATGAAGTATATGAAGTTACTAAGAAAGAATATGAACATATTGAAAACTTAGGTATTTCCTTACGTAATAAGAGTATGAAGGCTTTAGCTGGTAGTGGTGATCACTTAACTGTCTTTAATACAGTTGGTTATAAACGTAATGATTATTTAGTTTTAGATAAGGATGTTAAGGCTAAAGCATTAAAGGATAGTGATGGTAATGTATATCCTATTCAAAATGGTAAAGAAGAAAGTATTGTCTATTTAGAGAATTTACCAAGCAAGGGTTATAAGTCTTATGAACTAGTTAATAAGGAAGAAAAAATAGAGAATAAGTTAAAGATTACTGATGCTGGTATTGAAACACCTTTCTTAAAGATTAAGATTGATAAAGATGGCTTATTTACTTCTATTTATGATAAAGAAAATAAGCGTGAAGTTCTTAAGAAGGGTATGCGTGGTAATTTAATTAAGATGTTTGAAGATAAACCAATTTATTATGATGATTGGGATATTGATTATTATTATCAAGAGAAGAGCTGGGATGTTACTAATGTTAGTAAGATGAAATGGATCGAAGTAGGTCCACTTCGTGCAACCCTTTATATCGAAAGAAAGATTAGTAAGTCTTTGATTAAACAAAAGATTTATTTCTATGCTAATAATCGTCGTATTGATTTTGATACTTATGTCGATTATAAGAATTCACAACATCTATTAAAAGTCTTCTTCCCATTAGATATTCATAGTGATGAAGCTTTGTTTGATATTCAGTTTGGTAATATTAAACGTAAGACTACTTATAATACTTCTTGGGACTTAGCGAGATTTGAAAGTTGTGGTCAACGTTTCGTTGATTATTCAGAAGGTAATTATGGTGCTGCTGTACTTAATGACTGCAAGTATGGTCATTCAATTAAGGATGGTGTAATCGGTTTATCACTAATTAAAGCAGGTATAGAACCTAATCCAACTTGTGATATTGATGAGCACTATTTCACTTACTCTTTCTTGCCACATAGTGGTCCATTTGCCGGTAGTGATGTTCAAAAACAAGCTATTTCTTTAAACCAACCTTTATTGGCTATTAAGGGTGGTAAGGCTTGTAAGGAATTCTCTTTATTAGATGTAGATGCTGATAATATTGAAGTTCAAACTATTAAGCGTAGCGAAGATGGTAGCGGTTATATCGTTAGAATGTTTGAATTTGAGAATTCAAGAACGAACTTTAAGTTTAATTGGCATGGTCCGGAAGTAGCTGAGATTTATGAAACTAACTGTGTTGAAGAAGAAAAAGGTAAGAAGTTAAAAGTAGTTGATGGTAGTTTCTCTGATCAAATCTATCCATTTGAAATTAAGACATATTTCATTAAATTAAAATAAGAAATAGGGAGTCATTTTGACTCCCTTAATTAAGAGGTCAAGATGGTAAAAAGATATAGTATTGGTAGTGTGTTCAAGAGTGAGAGCGTTATTGAAGATATTGAAGTTAGTAGTGGCTTAGCTGATATCTTTATGCTTGATGAAGAAAAGAAAGAAGTTAGTTTAAAGCTTTTAGATGACGAATTAGTTTATGGCTTAGGTGAAAGTGTAAGAGGTATTAATAAAAGAGGTTGGAAATACCTAAGTAATAATGTCGATATTCCTATTCATTTAGAGCAGACAATGGCTTTATATGGAAGCCATAATTTTCTTTTGCTTTTTGGCAGTGGTCGTAATCTAGGTATCTTTATTGATTATCCTGGTTATTTAAACTACGATATTGGCTTTAGTAAACGTAATGAATTAACTTTGACTTTCACAGATTTAGATGTTGATTTCTATATTATTGAAGAAGATAGTGCTTTGGGGGTTGTTAAGCGTTTTAGGAAGTTAATTGGTAAGAGTTATGAGCCACCTTTATGGGGACTAGGTTATAGTCAAAGTCGTTGGAGCTACAATAATGAACAAGAAGTTCTTGATTTAGTAAAAACTTTTAAAGAGAACAATATTCCTGTTGATGCGATTTATTTAGATATTGACCATATGGAAAGATTTAAAGATTTTACTGTCAATAAGCAAAGATTTCCAGATTTAAAAGCTTTAAGTAACAAATTAAAGAAAGAAGAAAATATTCATTTAGTACCGGCTGTTGATGCTTGTGTAAAGGTTGAAGAAGGCTATGATGTTTACGAAGAAGGTGTTAAGAATAATTATTTCTGTAAGAAAGAAAATGGTGAAAATTTTTTAGCTCATGTTTGGCCAGGAAGAGCGCATTTTCCTGATGTTTTAAACGATAGGGCTCGCAAATGGTTTGGTAAACAATTTTCAAAATTGTTAGAACAAGACGTTGATGGTTTCTGGATCGATATGAATGAACCTTCTATTTTCTATACTGAAGAAAGAGTTAAAGAGATTTATCAGAAATTTGAAGAAATCAAAGATAAAGATTTAGGTGGTGGTTATTTTGCGGAAATCCAAGATATGGTTGGTACGGTGCAGAATAGACCGGCTGATTATGAAATGTTTTATCACGAAACTAATCAAGGAAAGATAAGACACGATAAGATTCATAATCTATATGGTTATTATTTATTAAGAGGAGCTACTGAACATTTTAAAGAAATTGGAAGAGATGATATCTTACTGTTTGGTCGTTCTTCTCATATTGGTATGCATCGTTATGGTGGTATCTGGACTGGTGATAATCATTCTTGGTGGAGCCATATTCCTTTAATTATGCATCAATTAGTTAATTTGAATATTTGTGGTTTTCTATATGTAGGATGCGATACTGGTGGTTTTGCTAGTGACTGCAGTCAAGATTTATTGATGCGTTGGTTAGGTATTTCTTTATTTACGCCATTATTCCGCAATCATAGTGCTATCTATACTAGAAGACAAGAACCAACAGCCTTTGAGGATAATAAGAGTTTTTCTGATTTAATAAGTTTGCGTTATGCCTTTTTGCCTTATATTTATGAAACTTATAAGAAAGCAGTTAACGAAGATACTTTATATTTCTATCCATTGTCCTTTATTTATGATGATGAGAGAAGCAAAGAAGTAGAAGATCAATTATTTGTGGGGCAGTCAATTATGATTACGCCAATATATAAACAAAACGCGAAAGGTCGCCATGTCTATTTACCTGAGGATATGTTGCTACTACGTTTTAGAAGCTATGATGATTATGATAAAGAAGAATATAAGGCTGGTGATTATTATGTATCGGCTAAAGAAAATGAAATATTAGTTTTCTTAAGAAAAGGACATAGCTTAGCTTTAGCTAAACCAGCAAGAAATACTAGTGAAGTTGATTTTAATGATTTAAAAGAAATAAAGTTTTAAGAGGTAAATATGGAATTAATTAAGTTAGAACCTGTATTCTCTCATACGGTATGGGGAGGAAGTTTATTAAGGCAGTTGTTTAATTACCAAGAAGAAGGTGATGATATTGGTGAATGTTGGGGTATTGCTGCTCATAGAAGCGGTGATTGTAGTGTTAGTACTGGCAAATATAAAGGCGAGAAATTAAGCTCTTTATGGACCAATCATCCTGAACTATTTGGTAGAAAAAAAGATGATGAGCCTTTTCCATTGCTAGTTAAGATTATTCATGCAAAAGATGATTTATCAATTCAAGTTCATCCTGATGATAAGTATGCTAAGAAATATGAAAATGGTTCTTTGGGTAAGACAGAATGTTGGTATATCTTAGATGCTAAGGAAGGTGCAAAGCTCGTTGTTGGTCATAACGCTAAGAGTAAACAAGAATTAGATGAAATGATTGATAATGGTGATTGGGATAAATTAATTAAGCATATTGCGGTTAAGCCAGGAGATTTTATTCAAATTAATCCAGGTGCTGTTCATGCGATTACTGGTGGTGTTGTCTTATTAGAGACCCAACAAAGCAGTGATATAACTTATCGTTTATATGATTATGATCGTAAGTGGAATGGTAAAAAAAGAGATTTACATTTAGATAAATGTAAGGATGTTATTACGGTTCCTGATGAAGAAGATAAACGTTTAATTCGTGATGATAGTAGTAAAGATATTAATAAGTTATATAGTTGTAAGTACTATACGGTTTATCGTTTAAACTGCGAAGACGAATTAAGTTTTAATTATGGTGCCTCTTTCTTATTGGGAAGTGTTGTTGATGGGGAAGGAACTTTAATTCTTGATAATAAGGAATATGAAGTTAAAAAAGGTGATCATTTTATTGTGCCTAATGGTAATGATGAAATTAGTTTAAAAGGAAAGCTTAAATTGATTTGTTCGCACATTTAAGCGATTATAAGATAGATGAGTGATGAAAAGCCTTTATTACAGATATTAAATAGAATAGCTGATTTAATCTTTTTGAATGTTTTAGTATTTGTTTTATCTTTGCCCTTAGTCTGTTTAATATTATTGTTTTTTACTTTTTTGCCAATAAATGTTTTTACAGTTGGTTTTAGCTTATTAGCATTCTTTTGTGGTAGTAGTTTTATTGCCATGCATCATTGTTTAATTAAGATGGTTAGAAACGAAGAATCCTATTTATTTAAAACATTTTTTAAGGCTTATAAAGAAAACTTTATTAAAGGTAATATACTATGGTCTATCTTTTTAATTATCTTTTTATTCTTGTTTTATGATAATTATTTATTGAATGTTGTTTTAAGTGATTATTATCCAGCTTTAATGAAAACGGTAAAGATAATTGTTGGTAGTGCTATTGTCTTTGTTTATTTTGTTTTTATTTATGCTTTGCCGTTATATGCAAGATATGAAAACAGTATTAAGCAAACACTAAAAAATGCACTAGTTCTAGTTATCTATGCATTTCCGAGAAGCTTGTTGATGTTTATAATTCACTTTATTAGATGGGCAATGATTTATTTAGTACCTATTGAATCAATACCTTTTATTGCCTTATTCTTTATAGCTTTTCCGGCTTATTTATGTACTTTGATTTATAATCCGGTTTTTGAAAAATTAGAAGAAGAATTTACTCATAATAATTTTCAATAACATAGTTATCAAAATAAGGTAATGTGAAATATAAATAGCCTCTTTCATCACCGTTTAATAAGCCTTTACTAATTAGACGCTTACGATAAGGATTAAATTGATTAGTTTCCATATTTAATAAGCCTCTTATTTCGCTTATTTTACTGACCCTTTGTTTTCGCACAAGCATAAATGACTGTTTTATCTTTTCTTGAAAGCTTAGAATAGATTTTGTCATAAACATAGTTATCTAATTGTTGGCGATATTGTTCAAATGCTAATTTACTATCGCCGTTATTAAATATTTGCCAACCTAATACTTGGAAAGCATAAGCATAACCATTAGTCATTTTAGCTAGTTGTAAGGCTCTCTCTTCGCTAACGTTTAGATTCTCTGTCCAAATTATTGTGGTCAGTTCATTATGATTCTTCTTTTTTTAGATTAGTTTCAAAGTTGAGCTTACCGCTTAATACTGAT
>Ga0065711_1041493_pt1 | contig 16107 bp, 7 predicted proteins | sample Hoacrofraction12_FD_59098 | JGI IMG/M metagenome (GOLD analysis project Ga0065711, IMG submission 59098) | Hoatzin crop microbial communities from Cojedes, Venezuela - Epithelial fraction 12 v2 (version 2) | ecosystem: Host-associated > Birds > Digestive system > Esophagus > Crop | place...
TCAGTGGTGCCCAGTGACAGGACAAGGGGCAATGGGCACAAACTGAAGCATAGGAAGTTCCGTCTGAACATGGGGAAGAACTTCCTCCCTCTGAGGGTGACGGAGCACTGGAACAGGCTGCCCAGGGAGGTTGTGGAGTCTCCTTCTCTGGAGATATTCAAGACCCGCCTGGACAGGGTCCTGTGCAACCTGCTGTAGGTGACCCTGATTTGGCATGGGGGTTGGACTAGATGACCCACAGAGGTGCCTTCCAACCCCTACCATTCTGTGTGACTACAAAAAGCACTCAGGGAGGCCCAGAGAAATCTGTTGGTATGTCTGATTAGCACAGCCTATTCTAAACAGATGACATTTTTTTGAATGTTACATCATACTTCCCACAAAGGTGTATGTAAATGCTAAAAGAACAACATTTTGACCTCATTGAAATCCATGGCAAAGGTCCCATGGAATGGCTATTTCTTGTCTCACCAGATAAACCAGAGCCCATTGCAATTTCTTTAATGGGCAAAATTAACATTTAAAATCCCAGAAAGAAGTAATCTTTTATGATAAATATGTATTTATAAATTGAAAAGTGAGAACTAAAGAAAAGCAGTAGTCCAAAAGTTAGAAAAGTTAACTTTCTAGAAGTCTATTTGCAATCTCAGGCTGTCACAGGAGTGGTTATAAATTCACAGCTCCATGATTTCACCTCTCAGGGGAGAGGGTGGAAGAGAAGTCACTACTTTGTGTGGTGAAGCTAAGCTAGGCTGAAATTCGGCAGAAGCACTCTGCTCAAGTATCTCCAGTGTTTACACATAACAAAGCAAAACAACGATTTATCCCTTCGACAGAGCTCTGAAATGTTGATTTATGGGACAAAATATATAGCTTCTCCAATGGAAAGTCTATTGATACTGTACAGTCTCTTAATTTAGGCTGACAGGAGAGTCAGAACTTGAATGACTGACATTTCAGTGCAGCACAAGGGTAGATCATAGTACATAAAAGTGCCTCCATGTTTGAGACCAGTTACAGAATATGCTCAAGAAAGACACATAACTCCATGAGCTAATACTATGCCACTCCTCAGTCAATGGCCAGGAAACCTACAGAACTGAAGGACCACACTCTTTGGTTCTGCAGAGAAGAAAAGGAAAAAAAAGATCATAACACATCTCCATCAAAAAGGCCATTGTCAGAAAAGAAGCCAAAGACAAAAATTTAAAACATTTTTGACTTTACTTTCTGAAACAGAATGGCAAGGACTTAGGAGCCAAAGTCCCCTTTTCCTTAATTTTCAGTAAGCTCTAGCACTCCAGGGCACTTCAGAAATCGTTTTCTTCTTAAGTGTTTTTGGACATACACTATATTTTTTTAAAAAGTAATAGCTATGAACCATCTTCCAGTCAAGGCTAGGGCAATCAGTCTGGCCTGTAAGAAGCGCATTTAGCTAGCCAGCAATAAAATATTTGTACTTAGGCTTTATAATCTTATTTATACCACCCAAATGTTTCTCTACCATTTACTTAAATAGCATAAAAAACCAAACCTGATTGACATAGATGAAACTTACTATATTTATAGAAAACTACATAAATGGTCCATTAAATAACTCTGGAAGGAAAAAGCCTGGATTACAAATAATACCCAAATTAGAGATACATTTTAAGCAGATGAACCACAGTGATAGCAAAAGATTTTCCTGACCTGCTTTGGCTTCCTGGCAGTCATGATAAGCCACTCCTACTCATTCTTCTTCTAAAATAAGCATTAAAGAGTTGACAGATTTACATTTTAGAGAAGAAATCAAAAGCCCAGGAGATCAAAATACCAGTTCAGACATTGAATTAAATTTAGACACAGACACGTATGCTTGTTATTGTAAAAAAAGAGTATGTGCTCCTGTTAACAGCTTCATTCTGCAGTATAATTGCAGAAAGCATAACGTTACCAAAACAAATACTGTCATCCCATCGTAAAACTTATCACCAGCTTACAAGGTGAGGCAGAATAAGCTGAATTGTAGGGAGATATAATTCATTCAAAGCTCAAAATAAAGCATAAAATGTTCCATAGTGAGATGCATGTGCTTCATATTATAACATACCTTAACAAGAAGAAGGTTTACTGTATTAGTTTCTCGGACTAAGGGCAATACAATGAATTTTAAGGTCAAAAGGTGCCTATCTATCTCAACTGTAGAAAGTGATTACTTGTTTGTAAAGTACTTTTACTGATATGCATAATCTTTAAAAATTTACATGAAACTTATTTTGCCTTTATGAAGGATCCATATTCTGTAGTTTCTCTGTTGTCACATTGTTCCTTTCTAAATATGATCAATAAGATTGAATATTCATCCATGACTCCCGTCATAACAAAGACATTTTGTAGTACACCTAATAGAAAAGACAGCTGGTCAATTCTTAGTAGTGTTACCAATGATGACGATTCACAGCAAGTTTGCTCCATTTGAAACGCAGACACCAGTGAAGAGCAGCTGACTACGGGAAAGGGAAGCGAGAACACGAGAAGCTCTGCATGAGTGGAAATCAGCAACCGGCAGCATAGGAACACTAACTGTAATGAACACCTTCAAGACAGAGAGATAGTGATTATAGTTTGCAAAGAAAAACTGCAGACTGAAGCTGAGGAAGGAAACGTGGCATTCCTAATTTGAGGGGCTTGGTAGTCTTTGCACTGAAATCGGGTTCTTGCTTGAGGTGTCCTCTTGTATTTAAGAAGACAAACAGATCCTCTACAGTCAGGATTTGCCTTTCAAAGGTCAAAATCAGTCTTTCCATTAAGGCATCACTCCAGAGGAGCCTCTGGGCCCGTAACTTGTGAGGTTGGTAATCCTGTGGTATCACAAACTGTTGCTGGGTCCAAAGCACCTACTTTGCTCTTTCACATTGAGCTCTGACTCACAGCTCCCTACTCTTCTTGCTTTAGATCTCTCTGCCTCTTGCACCCACAACGTCCTAACTTCACCTGTCCCCAGACTGTCCTCACACCCATCACTCACTCCTTCCAGCTCCTGCTCCCATTCCTCTGCTGTTCAGTAAAACAGCGTTGGTGCTACAGACTAAACTTCACACAGCCATCCTGACATGTCTGCTTTCACACCAGTCTGCCATTGACCCACACCACCTTCTGTGCTAATCCTCTCCTGCATTCCCTGAGCTGGGAGAGACTTCAAAAACCGAGATAGACTACACATTTCATAACTCACCTTGAGGGCACAAGGGTGCATGAGGGACAAAGACTGTTAGTGCTAACAAGAGCAGGAGACAGAGGCAAGGAGCTGAAGACAGCTATCATGTGAGCAGTTCTTGTAGGGGATGGAGTATCAGTTGGACAACCAATGGAAAGAAAAGAGAGACCAAAATGTTCAGGAAAGACTTTGAGGAGACAGTAAGGAAAGAAGGAAAATCATAAGCAAAAGGGCTTTAGCTTACAAGGGAATCGCTAACTATTGAACGTCTTAAGCAGATGTGACATAGGTAGTTGCAGGTTGTTGTTGTTGATTGTTATTATTATTATTATTGTTGTTATTACACAAAGATTTTTAAGCTACAGCTTCAGCAGGGGCTGAACGTGAGTGCTAGAGAATGATACACACAGCCACTTGACCGTAACAGTTCCCGAAGTTTACCACAGGTCTACCATTTCATGGAGATCCATGCTTGGAATACAACATGTTAATTATAAAATACAATAGCGAGGATATTTTTTCAATAAATTTATGCAATAAACACTTAACGATACATTTCCAGTATGTTCTAATCTTGATTCATTATTAGTTGAGATCTTTTAAATAAATGCCAAACCACATAGCTCTCAATTAGTAATTTACAAATACACAATTGCCTTGTTAAATCTAAATTGACTACAGATTTAATAAATCTTAATTCAAAGCACTATGATGATTTTTGTTGCCAGATGGATGAAACAAAATTCTTCCATCAAAACGCAAAGTAACGCGAAAAATAAAAAAAAATTAAAAAAAAAAAATCCATTTGAGGAAGGAAAAGAGAGTGGAAGAGGTAAGGAAAAAAAATAAATACCTGTAAAATAATGATAGGTAAACCTCAGTTTCTGGCCATCTAGCATCATTTTCAAAATCCCAAATGCTATATTAAGTTTATTTTTAAAAGATAAAGCCATATTTGAAGGAAACAAACACAAAAGTAATGAAAAGGTATTTCTAAAAAGTCAGAAAAATTATTTTATTCAAAGCAAATAACGCTGCCCCTTGTGTAATTGAATCCCCTGGCAGACTGTTAGAATTGCACTGACTACAATAGTCTCAGAAGGTCATATGCTCTGCTATACTACATAAGAAATAGTCGAAGCCATAAAATATTAATGATGTCTTGCTATTTTTTAACAAAGTTAAAAAAAATCTTTACCTTTCTTAATACAGTGAATTAACTACAGGTGTTTAATAAATGCTCAATATGTTTAAAAGCTTCTCTTTATCTTGTTTTTACTGAAGGTGCACGGAAGGGGAAATCACAATTTTAGCAATATCAGGCCCTCCAGTGAGAAAGAAGGTGAACTTAGACAAATGGAGTAGCCAATCAAAACTGAAGAGAGTTGTAATTTCTCAATTCTGAGTGCTTCCTCCCCCTAAAATCGTAGCAGTTGCTATGGACACATAATAAGTTGAAAGGTTCAAGATAGGCTTGATCCGTTAACCAGACCAATGTTAAACCAACTACCCTGGCGACCGATTTCATTTTACTCTTTAATTCAGTTTTATTTTTTTCTCATGACATTATTTCTTGTTGGAGCAGTTTGATTCAAAGTCATTAATTATTAAAATTTCTTGGAAAATTAACAAAGTGTAGGTCTTCTCTTGGGCATTCTTCTACAGAAAAGACTCAACACTTTCTAATTTTGTTTCCAAATATACTGCATTCTCACACTGCAGTGTTCAAGGTGAAAATCATCTCCAGCAGGAAACTACATCGACTTCTAGAGACAAGCAGTCTCAAAACTACATGATTCATTGTTACCAGAAAAACAGTCTAGAACCACTTAGCAAGTTCAAGACACACATACTGCTTACATGTAGAACAATTTGTCTTGAAATTCAAAATTTCCATCATTTTAGAGCTGCTGCACTTGGCTGTTGTATTTATTGTGTTACATTTGGCACTAACTATGTTTGGCTTTTAAAATCATGTCAACATTTTCCATAAAAATATGTTCTATAGCTTCTTTAACAGAAATGGGCGAGTGTTCCAGTAATAAAATGTTAAACAGCTTTTGTGCCTATAAGGACATTAATAGGGCAGAAACAATTTCAATTTATGTAATTCAAGCCCTGTAACTCCCAGGATTTTAACACAGCCAGAATTTTTATTATTTTTGTTGAGATAATACTATCTGACCGATGCTGTCTGTAACCAAGCATACCTAAAAGTATCTAACATCAACTAGGAAAAAACCCTTTCTATTTTATAGGAATGTTTATTTTAACTCAGCTTCAACCCACAAAATGTCTGTCTGTCCACAGTGCAACTTATGGGCCATTCAAGATTACCAAACCAAGAAAAAAGTGAAGATGTGATTTATAAATACACCACTTGGCAGTTACACTAAAGTAAAAATATACAATGCAGAAATCATTGGAGGGGAACCAGGACTGGTTGGTAAATGCAACTGCATCATTATTCTAACAGGGGGAGTCTGTCAGAGGCATGAGGGCGAGTTAAATATCCAGCGCTCTACACACGCCAACATGGGTTGGACACAAATTGCTTTTATGCTTTTCAAAACCCGTCCTGTAATTCAGGGAAAAGACCACTTTCTGTAAGTAGTAAAAACGAAACAAAAAAGGTATTGAATTGATCATCCACCTTCTGAAAATAAAGATTTTTTTCTTTTTAGGAACGTAAAGAAATATTGTCAGTGTGGACTCCTTTTTGTATCTCACAAGCAAAGTACAGGCTAATCTAGAAAAATTAATATGTTTCCCGGAGCTGTAACTATTCAAAAACATGTTTACACAGGCAAGTTTTTACAGCCCAGTTTTGAAAAGTTTAAAGTAAACGAGTTGCCGAACTCACAAATGTTATGAAAAATCAGGCCAAGACCCTAAATTACTTTACAGAAGGGATACATAAACCATATACTGGTCTAATTTAATTTTTCATCAAAATCTAGCCACCTGGTATAGCTTAGGCAGCACTTAGTAATATTACACAGCAGTTGGGAACACAACGTGAAGAATACTGTATCCACAGAGCTCGTGCCGGGAATGGGGAGAAGGAGGTGGGACGTCACTACACCGGCTGGGACAGGTCCCAGCACGGCCATGAGTGCTCCTCACCAGCCCGTGAGTGACCTCACGTGGGTCTCAAGATTATGTGTGATGTGAAAGCCAGCACCCGCTTTCTCACAACGCTGCATGTCCCGGTGATATGCCACAGTACTGAGCGGGAGAGCACCGTGCATTTAACAGACACTTGATTATTCCAGGAAGCCAAGAAAAGCTGTTTCTCACTTTCTTAGTTCTTAGGTTTGGTGACCTAATTCTGGTTAGACTATGACACACACACAAACCCCCCCATAAATACAAATTAGAGGTAATAGTAATGATTAATAATCCATATGGGTAATACTCCACATATGAGCATATGGAAAAATCGATACAAATCGGCACAACTTCCAGACAGCGGTGGAATAATGTGTGGAGATACCAGAGCACTCATTGACTTTAACAGTTGTGCTTCTAGGCACAAACATGCAAACAGGGAATCTTGTTGCACATTAGCAGGTTGTAAATTTCCAAATAAAATGCAGTACTAAAAGTGAAAGGTTGTTTGTTTGTCTTTAATAGTACATCTGTTTTATTAAAAAAGCAACACTTACATATTAAAGCATGTCTGGTGTGAGGTGTCTGGTCACCTGAAATTTGTGTGAGAACAAAAAGCACGACAAGAAGGCCACCCATATATCAGTGCATATACTGACTAGTACCTACATCAGGCACTGTTAAATTAATGCTTAATCCTTTTTATTTTCATATAGTGGGAATTTGTTTGTTAAAACCAAGAACATCTGCTTAAATCATCATTCTTTCCTAAATTTCCCTTCTAACTAAAGCAATAATAACAATAACAATAACAACAAGAGTAAAAACTAGGCTCACACATCGACTATTCAATCTGCTGAATGTTACTTATCTTGGAATAAGCTCAGATGTTCTTTAGCAAAGAAGTTTTAAGATGATCTTGAGACATCTGTGAAAATATCACCATGTTCCACAACATATCATCTCAAAAACTGAGCATGAATTATGGCCTTGCTGCAAAACTGAATGTAAGGGCTGAAAAAAACTCACTTGAACATCTGTTCATATCTGGCGTTCGGAGCCCGTAGTACCCCGATGGGCAGGAATGCAAGCATTCACCATATTGTCTCATCCCTTCTCTTCGTAGGAAGAAGAATAACTTGTGTTGGCATCTGATGCACCCATTATCCTTTGAACAAGATAAACAGCCTTTGCAAATTGGATTTGGTCCATAGCTAGCTGCAAAATAAGAAGATAAATTACACTTTAAGATAATTGGGAAATTATTTTGGCTGGAGGTCCTCTTCCCTCTAAAGTGTTATTTATCTACTGCATGATTACAAGTAGTTTTGAAAGGAAGGTTCTGAAAATGCAGTCACACTCATACATCTGCACTGGCAAGTGAATAAAAAGAAAAGCAATCTCTGTATTTCTAATTCTATATAGGGCAATTTAATGAATTTGCACACATTTAAAATAAAGGTCCAGGCAAGCAGAGACCAAGCTATACAAAGTGCACCAGTATAACATAAGTAAAACCCAGGGGCTGAATTCTTATTTGAAGCTGAGCACATAAGCACACAACAGCAGCAAACTGTAAGAACATCAGCACCCTGATATATGCACCAGAATGACATATCCATGGAAACCCAGCAACCACACCAGCGCCACTTCAGGCTTGTGAAGAGATCAATATTAAGAGTAATGATGCAGGTACAGCACTAGCAAAGCATGCTGCCCTGTAGCTCTCCGGGTACTAGAACAGCCATCTTGCAGTTTCTTCTTGGTCTTTCTAATGTGAATGTCAAGATATTTATTTCAAAAAAGAGTAGCAGTTTTAACTTCTAAGGGTCTTTTCCTACAAGTTTCTACCTAAAATGGGTTGAAAACAACATGCACAGACTTTACCAAAGGAGGGCATTTAGTGCAGATTACCATTTTAGGTCACCAGCTGCTGTGCCTTCAATCAATTCTATTTTCTATTTTCTTTTTTCTTCTTTCTTTTTTCTTTGTTTTTTTAAATTACTTGACTGATACTGCAACACAAACCTTAGCTGCAGCACTCTTTGCCCTTATGAGCTTTATGATGCTGCCTTTCTGCAGTCGCAGAACACTCCCCTGTCCCCATGGGCTTTCAACTCCTTCTCAGGCGCTGAGTCAGCACAGCAGGTTAGCAGAGGGAAGATGGCTCAAGACGTTCCTGAAACCAGCGTAACTTAAGAGGTCTGTTTTAAATATTAAATTGGCTACAGGACTTCACAGAAATTTGCCAGTTCGAAGCTGGTTTACTGGAAACAAAAGAAAAATATTATGCAACACAAGGAAAGTGTCTTTGGGGTCTCAAGAGCTTTTTAATAGAGGCCACTGAGGCCAACTGGCCAAAAGGGCAAGGACTATGTTTAATCATTATAATTTTAAATATTTAAAAGTATTCACACCCTAACATGGTACTGTGGTACTTATATATTCTACGAATGGGTAATTGAAGTTGTTCAATGGATGACTACACCAGCAGAGCTGGGAAAAGAAAAAAGGAAAAGCCTACCACCCCCTGGAACCAGTAGTTGATAAGATTTACTCTCACCTTCACACATCTGCACACCATATTCCCACTCCCCCTCTGCTCCTGTCTTCCACACATGCCTCACCCAAGTTCAGCACAACAGCATTCAACTCCAATCTTGTACAAAATAATCTTAGTGGGTGTCAGGCAGGATGAGAAGCCAAGCAATCTGATGAAACAGCTCAGTTAGTGGGACATTTTTGCACTGTTGGAGTCCTCTGGCACCAGGCTCACCTGGTAAGATGCTCTTGATGGGAATAGCATCCTTAGCCTCTACGATATATGTACAACTCTTTGGCTTTCTGTTGACCCCTTTGTAATGACACACCCTACCAGACAAACAGCTTTATACTCCTAAATCGGTTCCCATCTCCTGTTGCCCATAAGACCTCAGATGTAACTGTTCCTACAGTTCATCTTGCAACTATTCTCATTCACAATCCACATCTTCAAAGACATACAAGAAGATAAACAAACAGATGATGAGCTAGGCCTGGATGCATTCCTCATCTCACTGTTGGCAGGGATTGCCTGTCACCCTAACCACATCAAATAATATGTGACCATGGACTCCAAAGCAATTGTTGCTTAACACATGGTGGGCAATCCTGTAGACTTCTGAATCCCCTTTTAGTCTCCTTGCATCTCACTCTCAGTAAATCTGTACCTCCACCTTCTTCAAGATTCCTCAGAGAAGCCTATACTTTAACAAAAGAATTAAAAGGAACAAAGTGAAAGTAAAGATGCAAGATGCCTGAATTTATTCACCACTCAAATAGGGTTTTGGAGTTTGAAACAGCTGAAGTCGAGATCTCTTATATAGCATGCTGTTTCTTCCCCAGATCAAGTATTTACTTTTTCCCTATATCTCCCTTGAGCAGCTACGCAATACTGAGATCTAACAACCCAGTTCACTCCAGGCTTCATCCTTGACTGTCCACCCTGTGTAGCTGTCACTCCAGCCCTATGCTCTCCTCTGGAGTGAACTAACTCCTTCCAACACATAACCCATATATGCCCCTGTGGAGAGTCTGCTCCAAGGAATCCTCCAGGTAGGCAACATGAGCAAGACTGCACCATTCTGCCACACAGTCCTCGTACCCTTTTCTAGTGCTCTAGAGCAGGACTCACCCCTTCCACATGGCTACCCCTTTCATTAGGGGTATCCCTTACACTCACACCACCCAACATGTAGCAGTTGTCATAAAAAACCACAATCCAAGCATGCTGTACAATTCTTGCACTATTTCAGAAACTTTGAAGAGAAAGGATATATATGATCATGACTTACTGCCAGTCCAATTGCTGAACAGCATGGGTATAGCTAAAGGTTACTATTCTCAATAGTCTGGTTTGGGGAGCTGGGATTGCACTCTGGAGCAGATACATTTGTAGTGTCCATATAGGTCTCATGTCCACCTTCCCTCATTGACCCCCATTAAAATTCAGACTTCTTGGCTAAAAAATGTGTCTCAGTTTGACTCTACTGTCCAACTTTCCTTTATCTGTGACAATCCACATGTTACTCTCCTCAAGTATCTCTTTTTTCTATTTCTGGTAAGATGTCTTTATTGAACCCTTTGCTCTGCAGACATATTAAATCATGCTGACTTTTCTGGGCTTCAGCCATACCTCTGTCCTAACATACTCTCACATGAAAAGGAGCTAACAGCATAAACTGATCTTCCATTACTCTGTGATATCCTTTGTTTAGGAGATGGACGGCACATCTTTCATAGCTTAAGGACAACACAAGATGTATGAAAGAGTTCAATAGTATAGTAATTTTGTAAGTTGTATATATTTATCCCAAAATTTTAACTTGTGTGTAGGTTCCCCAAACCACGACATCTAGACTCTCCTTCTTCTTTATCTCCTGAGGAACATTAAATAATGATTTGTAATATCTACGGCTGTATTTTTTCCCTCTTATAGAAATGCTAAGAGATTCAGTTCGTCAAAACTTGTAAACTGTTCCGAAATCCTCAGATGTGAGGTATTATAAATATGACACATGTATTGTTACTTAAATTAACGATTATTAGACTCATATATTGAATTTGGATAACAGTTCAAGATGGTCACATAGTCAATGGTCACATAGTGATGACTTCCCCTCTTGCTCTCCTAGTTACTAAGCTATAATAAAAACCTAAAAATGCATCAGATATTTTTCTTTGCTTTCTTTACCACATTAGGCAAAAAAAAAAAAAAAATTGCTGAAGAATTATACAATGGTAAGGGGAGATAACATGATTTGTATGCTGCAATACAGCAAGTAAACTTTATGAAAGAATCTGAGAACTTCCCATTGTGCTGCGTAAGCATCAAACTGAATAATTTCAGGTATTTTGCATACAGTAAGCTATTGTGAAGTGTATATCACAGTCAGTGTTCTTCAGTTTTGTTGTTGCTTATACTCTTTTCCAAGCTTCATGGGAAGCATACTGACTTCTGTGACCTTTCTGTCAGTTCAACTTCTCCCAAAGCAGGGAAAATCATTATATGCTCTACTATTAAATTACTTGGACACTGAACGTACACTTTAACAAATCAAATACTGTAGAACTGGTTTGGGTGTCACATAGGCATGCCCTCTTGAAGATACCAACCTAATTTTCTCTCTTTGCCCCTACGGACACAGGCTATAATTAAATCCTACAAAATCCCTCCTGCCCCAGAATCTTCCCTTTCCATATTAGTTTCTTAACACAGCAAATGCAATGTATTCTTATCACATAAAGCTTTTACAATTCTCATCTAATTGTTCTTTGAAGGAGGAAGTGAATGCCTCTGAATTCAGCAGAAACATCTATACACTTCCTTTTGAATTTCTTCATAACCTCTTCTTTTTCCTTCTGTATTAGACTGCAAGAAAAAATAACAAGCTTACAAAACATCGTCAATCACATTCCTAGTTACCAGCTGCACCACACGCAATGCAAAACATCACGCCACTCATCTCTATTTTGAACGCTGGTGGGAACACCCTTCTCAGCTCTGTGCGCCAGGCAAGCAGGTTTCCTTCAGCCAAGTCCCTCATGGAAATGCGCTCCTTCCACAAGGCCCACAGATGTTAACCAGTGTCAGAGCACTGCTGTCGTCACATCATAAAACTGAAAATGCACACATGCTCTAAGTTAGCACCATCCTCTGGGTCTCCAAGCGCATGATTGCCCTGGCTGTCTGTTCAGATTGTAAGGTCCTTGCAGCGGGAGTAATGTTTTGTACAGCCACATAAGTAGGTACGCGGGTGTGAACACCGCACATAAATACAAACACACACCTTTACACAGATAACCCACTTTCTATTCCTTCTGCTTGTTGCTTCTACAACTATACTTTGGAGCATCTCTATATTTAAAGAATAAGCATTTACAGACTTTATTCCCTACGTTGCTTTTTTGTTTTAAATCTGGGATTAAATTTGCCAAGTTTGAAAAAGTTACTTGAGCACACAGACTAGTACCCAAACACTGAATGAAACACTTCTGAACTCTAAGGGTGCTCATAGTTTCATGGTTTGGATCCATATCAAGTAAAATCAAATGTCAGCTAATTACTTTAACTCTTGTCTGGATCAAATATATTTAAGCCATACTGCTGAAGTGGTTTTAAGTGAATTGTTATGACTATTTGAAATCACAAGAGAATCAACAGTACAAAATTAGTCTAGCCTGTTCCCCACAAGAATACAAGTTGTTCTGCAAGCAAGAGAACTAAGAGCATTTGATTTCCTATGATCTTACTGTCTTGCAGCCCATACCACAACAACTGCTACTAATTTGTGTCTTTCTTGTATACCCACTTGTTAGGTGTCACAAACCTCTTTTGAACATGGTGCTTCAGCTCATCACAAGAACCTGGTATTTTTACACTTCTGTAAAATCCAGGCTGAACTGGACAAATCAATCGAAAACCAAAGGAAGAAAGAGGAGGGTCTGGAAGAAAAATAAGCAGTAGAAAAAGTCATTACCTAAATATAATTTCTTTAGAGGGCCAGGCTAAGATTATCATTGTGTTCCTAATATCACTCGCTGCCTTGTCATTGTGTCACTATTTGTCAGTCTTTTGTTTTTCGAACTCTCTGAAGTCAGAAACTGGGCTTACTGGTACAGTGGCCAGCTTAACGGCACTCTTGCCCTAAGTGGGATTGCAAACGCATAAATGCTGGTCATTGGATTTTAGTTCAGGTCTAGCAGGAATGTCTCAAAGATACTTATCACTGCAAACATGAGGTATGCAGACAGGGCTCAGAAGAGGGAAACAACTAAAAGACCACTACAAGCTGCACTTACTGCTGAAAGAGTTGTATTGGGTTTGCATGGCAAGTTTTTGGTGTCAGGGGAAGGCTACAGGGGTGGCTTCTGTGAGAAGTTGCTAGACGCTTCCCCTATGTCCAGTGGAGCCAATGCCAGATGGCTCAAAGACAGACCCGCTGCTGGTCAAGGCTGAGCCCATCAGTGATGGTGGCAATGCCTCTGGGATACCATATTTAAGAAGGGGGCAAAAAAAGAAACTGCATGACGGCAGCCAGAGAGAGGAGTTAGACAATGTGAGAGAAATAGCTCTGCAGACACTAAGCTCAGCAAAGAAGCAGAGGAAGGAGGTGCTCCAGGCATCAGAGCAGAGGTTTCTCTGCAGCCTGTGGTGAAGACCATGGTGAGGCAGGCTGTTCCCCGCAGCCCATGGAGGTCCATGGTGGAGCAGATATCCACCTGCAGCCCATGGAGGACCCCACACCAGAGCAGATGGATGCCCTGAAACAGGCTATGACCCTGTGGAAAGCCCACACTGGAGCAGGCTCCTGGCAGGACCTGTGGACCAGTGGAGAGAGGAGCCCAAACTGGAGCAGGTTTGCTGGCAGGACTTGTGACCCCATGGGAGACCCACACTGGAGCAGTCTGTTCCTGAAGGACTGCACACTGTGGAAAGGACCCACGCTGGAGCAGTTCATGACAAACTGCAACCTGAGGGAAGGACCCATGTTGGAGATGTTTGTGGAGGACTGCCTTCTGTGGGAGGGAGCCCATGCTGGACCAGGGGCAGAATGTGAGGAGTCCTCCCTCTGAGGAGGAAGGAGGGACAGAGACAACATGTGATGGACTGACCACAACCCCAGGTGGAGAAAATCGGGAGTAAAGCTGAGCCCAGGAAAAAGGTAGCGGAGTGGGGAAGGTGTTTTTAAGATTCAGTTTTATTTCTCATTACCTTTCTCTGATTGGATTGGTAACAAATTAATGTTCCCCAAGTTGAGTCTGTTTTGCCTGTGACGGTAATTGCTGAGTGATCTCCCTGACCGCATCTCATCCCACAAAGCCTTTCATTATATTTTCTGTCCCCTACCCAGCTTAGGCGGGGGAGTGATAGAGTGGCTTTGGTGGGCACCTGGCATCCAGTCAGGGTCAAGCCACCACAGAGCAGATTTCATAATACTGAATTCAACTAATGCTATAAAGATATCCCATACATATGGAATAAAACCCTTAACAAAACCAGCTAAAATACGTTCATGCTTGACATATATCTTCAGGGTACCAAAGAATGGAACAACGAATACAGCCTTACAGATACGTCAGTGTTAGATAGTATACCAATGTACTAACACTGTAAGACTGCAAGGTCATTATAGTTAAAAACCATCTGTTGGGCCATGAACAGCAGCTGGCCAAGAAAAATATCTATTTTTCTTAAAGCTGTGTAAAAGCAAAAGTGAATTTTGGACAGAAAACTTCAACAACAAGATTATAAAAAAGGAAAAAAATTGACTAGATTGACTCTAGTCATTGTCTTGAAAAGAATTAAGAGATTTAAGGTCAAAGGGGATTTTTATGAACAATTAGCCCAATCCTCTGTACAAAGAAGCCACAGAACTTGTGCTTTACTAGAACATATCATTTAAGAAACCATTCAATCTTGATTTTTAAATTGTCAGTGGTAAGGAAACCACCACAACCTTTGTTAAGATATCATAGGGCCTAATCACTCTCACTGTTGAAAATCTGCAATGGAATTTTGAACTTCAAATAGCAACCACTGGACCTTTTTATATCTTTGTCTGCCAGATTGCTAACAGTTTTTCAATGTTTTTTTCCCCAATGCAGACACTCTGATCAGGTCAAGTCTTAGCCTCCTCATGGGTAAGATAAACAGAGCAAGATTCCAGAATGTCTCACCGCAAGGCAAAGTATCCAGTCCTTTGATCAATCCCTTACAATTTATCAACAGGCTTATGGACACCGAAAAAAGAGTTCAACAATGGAAAAGTGATTGTATCAGTGCCGAATGCAGAAGTGATATAACTTAGCCACTTTTCCTAGATATTACTCTCCTGAAACATTCATGTGTTATGTAAGTTTTTTTGACCACAAAGACACCGTTTTCCAAGTACCATGCTGGTCTGGGTAGGAAGTAGCCATTTTTTGGAGTTACGCAGGAGGTCACCCAGTTTTGTCTTTCTCAGGACATTGGGCCTTAACCACTCAGGATCATTTTCTCAAAAGTTGTTGACAACTCAGAAAACCCACATTCCCCACTCTTCCTCTTAAGATAGACTAACTGTAGGGTGGCATTTCACTTCAATGAGTTTGGTATAAATCTCCTCAAATTTCTGCTCATAAATGAACACCTTTGCTTATCATGGAGCCATGTCTTCATTTCTTTTGGAGTTCTTAATTATATTTTCAATATCATAATTTTATGCTTAAAATACTCTCATTTGTCAGCTCTTTTCTACCTACTTCCATCAGGTAGTTTTATGATTCACAACACTTTCTAAGCCCCAGATAATTTTATTAAATGCCAGTAGCTTCATGTATAGTAACCTCTAAAAACTCCAAACATAAAACACAAGAGGATTTTTAATATGGAGTACTTTTGAAGGGTAACTTGTCTTCCAGTTTCTCTTATTTAGAAATTACATTAATTACACTTTCAGCTTTTTACAGGTCTATAGCGTAAAACGTAGAAATTCCCCAAAGCCACTACTTTAAAACAAGAAAATAATCACATCTGAGATTCTGGGTTGTTCCCCAAACTCTAGCATTCAGACATGTAGGCAAAGCATCACAAGTCATTACCTTCGGCAACAGTACAAATCACATCTGATGAAAACTGCATAAGTCATTCACAGAATCACAGAACCACAGAATCACAGAATAGTAGGGGTTGGAAGGGACCTCTGTGGGTCATCTAGTCCAACCCTCCCGCCGAAGCAGGGTCACCTACAGCAGGCTGCACAGGACCTTGTCCAGGC
>Ga0065711_1041494_pt1 | contig 16107 bp, 12 predicted proteins | sample Hoacrofraction12_FD_59098 | JGI IMG/M metagenome (GOLD analysis project Ga0065711, IMG submission 59098) | Hoatzin crop microbial communities from Cojedes, Venezuela - Epithelial fraction 12 v2 (version 2) | ecosystem: Host-associated > Birds > Digestive system > Esophagus > Crop | place...
GAGGAAACACATGCCCTGCCCAGAATATTTCACTTCACCTCTGCTCTGTATTTTCACTGCCTGGGGGAAGGCCCTTTTCTCATCACCTGGGACATGGCATATTGGTGATGGCAGCCTTGCTACAAAACCTTCACATCATCAGAAGGAAATTATCTTTTGGTTAAGACTCTATACTAGAGTTCAGGAGCAATAAACTCATTTTCACGTTGTGCTGTAGATTCCCTGACTCCAATGTAATGGGAGAAGTCACTTCCCCTCCATGCCTCAATTTCCCATTTGTACACCAAGAATAACAGTCCCTCCTGAGCATCTGACCACCACCTAGCACAAGGGGTGCTACCCAGCACAGCCAAGAGCAGCCCCACAGCAGGGGCTTGGCAAGGTACCGCAGCCCCCAGGCAGCTGCCCTAATGACAGCAGGGCTGGAACCACTTCGACCAGGGCGATGCAGTGTGGCCAAGCCCCCTCCCTCCAGATATGTCCTCCCTGGCCCGGGAAGAAGCCTGCTGTATAGCTGATTGTCCTTTATGAATGAATGAAAGGAGCATCCAGCTGGCTTAATAATACTCTGATGGGTGATTTAGGCTCAGGCTGACAAACCAAACAACCCTATTCAGCTCTGAACTCATTCACTCTTTCAAAAAACAGTGCTGCAATGGGGCATTCTGTTGCATCCTTCCACCTACAGATTTTGCTACTTGTTCAAGACAACACAGTGTAAGAGGCACGATGCTATCAGTTATTTCCCCATCACACCTGCTACGCTCCTGTTCCTACTGTCTTCTGTTTGTATTATTAAAAGGAAATTTATTTTTAATACTGCTGAACAGTTCCTGCAACTGGCATCCAAATAGGAGGCTTCCTGGTAGCAATCCCATGGAGATTTAGCAGGGCAGACAGCAAGCTCACCGCAGCCGCCTCTGCATGGGAGGGCTGGGCAGAGGGAGAGCAGGATGATCGCAGGCACGTACTAAACATGGCCTGAGCTCCATGTCAAGCCAATAGGATGTGGAGACAAATGGCAGAAAGCTCCTTATTTTGCCTGCTTAAGATCACTTTGTAGTGATAATAAGGAGGTTTTCAGCAGCACATAGCTGCCTCAGCTTGTCAAGGGGACTCTGAATTCATTAAAAATGACACAAAGGGTTCCACTGATGGCATTTTCTCTCTCCTCTCCCCGGTGCAAGCCACGGCCCCATGCATCCCTGATTTGGCAAATCTGCTCTGCAAACCTTCCCAGCTATGAAGAGTCCCTAAGAGATTTTGGTGCTGATCTCCTTGCTCATCAGGGAGATGTTACAGCGTGCAACATGACACAGCCCCTTGGCATCCACCTCAGCCCAGCCCTTTCCATGCTATTTGCATCCAGACTCCCTCTTCCACCAGCCATTTTCCTAGAGCTAAATACACAAGGACAAATTTCACAAGGGCAGCACTGAACTAGGGCTGCATCAGCCCCTGCACTTGCCTATAAATACAATTTAAATTAATATTAGGCTTGAATTTAAAGCTGTAGAGTCATTCAAGTACAGACAAGCCCTCTAGAGCTCTAGGCCCACGTGGTTCCCCAAGGTCCCTTTGGGCAACCACAGGCTTTCAGGATCATCTTGGTATTCTCCAGATCAGAAGGCTCCCCTGTAAGGTCACATCTTGACACCTCAAGTCCTCTCCTACCTACTTCACTCAACTAAGGTGCACTGCCTGGTTCATTCTTCCCATTCCTGGACCACCAGCTCCCCAACACCGACAACTGCAAAAGCCAATCCAAGGCACAGCAGCACAGCAACAGTAGCCTGGTGCTGTGCCTGAGCTCTTTAGCACAGGCGTTACCCGGATTAAAGACTGAGTCAATACCATGCATCCATACATTTGAGACCAAAGTTTCTACCTCTGCATACTCTATTCACACTGCATGGCCAATGTCTGCTCAGAACAAACCTGCAACAGGTTTTTTCTGATGGACTATAGCCGCTTCTGTCTCAAGGAAGCTGTGGATGATGGGAATGAATTTTACTTACTGCCGGCCCAGTAAAAGGAGCGTGATCGCAGTTCTCCTGCCAGGACTGGTTGAGGCTCTGGACAAACTCTTGGAAGAAAGCGTGAGACTGGTTGAAAATGGAAAATCCTAGGATGTTGACTCGGTCGTCCAGCAGACTGTCCAGGCGCTGGAGGGAAAACTCCTAAAGCAGCCCAAAACAGAAAACAGGATTAAGGAAGAAAACAGGCACCAAAAGCTTCAAAACCACTCAATACCCTTGAAGGGAAGATGGGACCACGCAGCTATGAGAACCTGCATGTGAAACCTACCAACTTCAAGTTGGGGCTGAAATCCACTCACCAGCTGCAAAGGCAGAACCTGGGTGCTAACCACGACCCGATTCAGCAGGCTGCCTGTCTCAGGCTTTTAATGAGGATGTCATCTAAGTCCAGCACTTTACTGGCCAAGTTCCACAAAAAGACCAAAATACTTCCAAGGCGGGTACTGGGAACTTCTCATTTCTGAGCATGGTTCCTGCCAACATGCCTGAGCATTGTGTTATTCTTTGCAGCTTATAAACCAACTCTGCTGACAGGAGATTCCCTGTAACACAGAGGTTACAGCAGAGGCAAGAAGGTGGGTGATATTTTTGAGATGAAGCCAGTAACCTGCTGTAATTGGCCAGAGGTGGTCAGGTCTGCTGTGGGAGGTCCAGAGCACAGAGCTCCTTAGCAGATTTATACTTCCCAAGCAATGGTGTCTCCAAGGCACTCCCAGAAAAAGATCCCTGCTGTGTTCCCCGTGAAAATACTGCTGTGCCCAGGTATCGCTATGGCTGAGAGCCCAGGCAGTGCAAGCACAGGGGCAAAGGTTGTCTGTGCAAACCCCAGGCAGGAGAGATCCCCAGGCCATCAAGACCACCAGACTGTGGAGACCCATGTCTGGAGAGGAATTAATGGTCCTTTCCTTACTAATTTTGTTTCCTCTGAGAGCAGCCTGAACTGGACTCAAGCCTGGGCGGCAAAAATCATCCGCTCAGTGAAGGTGCTCTACTACCACCATATTCAATTCAGAGACAGAAAGTTTAAACTGTTAGATCAGTTCCTCCCCACAGGGCAATCCTGCCCTGCTCCTTCATGCCATCAGGTACCAGTAGGAGATGCCAATCACGGGACATCCTAATGCCCCCCTGGAGGGTGGGAAAGTGCTTTGGCTATGGGCCTTTGGTGTGGAGCCCATCCTCTCAGATTTCTGAAGAGCACAGTGGTAAGATGTATAAAAATGACTGTATTAAAAGAAAAAAAAAAAGAAAAAGCAGCTGTATTTTGCTACTCACATCAATGACAGTTACACAACAAAGCCAGTTTCCTGGAAAAGAGTCCAGCCCTTCTTGTCCTATTAGCAGGAAATAATGGTGCCTTCCTCACTAATTTCTCTTTTGCCAATTGCTAAAATGCAGGGAGAAGGTGGGAGTAATGGTTTCAGAAACTGCTGGATACCCATTCTCTTCCATCACTAATACGAACATCTTCTGGCTCTGTGCACTGTGAGATCTCAGCAAGTCAAGTCATTTTTTATCTTTCCTGCGTATGCGTGCACGTAGGAACAATGTCTGTAAATCTTTGAAACATGGAGTTACAAGACTGTTCCAGCACAGCAAACTCCCACGAGAATGTGATCAGACACAGGATTAAGTGTATTTTGGACACAACCACATTAACGTTAGGTAACGTGAAAGTGCCTGTGAACTATTGATTCATTTGAATGATATTATCCTCCTGCCTTCCTGACAGGTTATCCATTCACCCACAGCATCCTGTCAACCCAGGCAATGAGGGCAGATGGCTAATGAGGACCTGGGCCCAAGGAGATCCTGGATGCAAGCAGAGCAGCAGGAGACATGTTGTGCCCCTGCAAAATACTACCTCCCCCCAGCCAGAGCCAGGAGGCAAATTGCGCGGGGCACAAGGGGAGCAGCTGCCCAACTGCCCTCTTGGCTTTGTTACAGCAGAAGAAAAATTAGATGTTCTGTACCAAAACAGCCACAGAGTCCAAGACTTCAGTCTCAGGCCAGACTCTCCCAATCTCAAAGCAGCTGAAATTAGTGCCTTTATTTACTATGTGTTTTTTCCCCTGAAAAGACTTCTAAGCTTTTGAGGTTGCTCAGGCCCTGGCAGGTTTCTTCCACTCTACTCCTTAAATTAGCAATTCCTGGTTGAGGGAATGACCCCGCTGGTCCCCTCATTGGGGTAAACCAAGGCAGCGGCGCTATTTTCCCCAGTCAGGCAGCAGTCACAAGGCTGAACCCAGGGGTACAGTCTGCTCAGGCTGGCTGAGGGATGGGGTCAGTGCCAGCCCCCAGCTTGGCTTGCTGTACAGTTTTGGGACAGACCCCTGCCCACATCAGCCCCATTTCCTTGGGGAAATTCCCGCACCCCACTGAGGATGGAGGCAGCTGCCAGGGCCCGCTGCCTGGCAAAACGACCATAGGCAGACATGGACATGCTCCCCCCAGAGTCAACAATTCGCTCTGGTTCAAACATTAACAGCAGCATTTTCCCAACTCCCATTAGTGGTGGCTGGTCATTGCAAGCTTTGGTCTTTTTCTACAGCCAATGCTCTCCGTATCTGTCTTTTTCTAGGCAAGCCTCCAGCTGCAGAAAACTCCATTCCTGCTGCTGTCATGCTCATAAAGCATCCACCTCTGTAACAACGGGGATCGCGTGGCCAATATGCTGCCCTTTCCCTCCACTGCTCCCTGTCCCTTCCCTCTGCTCCAGCTCCAACCCTCTGCCTTTAAATGTTTTTCCATCAGACCTGCATAAGAGCATTCTGCTGGCCCAGGTCAGAAACAACTAAATGAGCCACGAGCTGCCTAGGCAATGAGATGGAGATAAACCAACCTTGGGGGACACACTTCATTTGCAACAGGATAAAAGAGACTTAGTAAGGGCAGCCTTGCTACAGAGGGCACAGGGGTGAGAGCATCTGGATACTCCAGTAGCTGTCAGCTCAGCTTCTGTCCTTCTTTGTTTTTTCCTTTCCTACACGGCCATTCACCACGCTTGACATTTCCAAACCCACGTTTTGCAAACACAAACTCATCTGCCATTCAAGGCCTGCACTGCTCAGCTGATTTCCAGAGCTTGACACCCCATCCGTCAGCCCTGGTCCTGCCTCCTGCCCCGCCCTCCCGATGGCCAGCACCACTGAGCCTCCAACGCTGCCTGGCAAGAGGCCAGCACAGTCAGGAAGAGGTGCAGAAAGCCCTGCTCTTGGAGATGATCTCAGATGGCTCCTCTCACCAGGTGTTTGCATGCAAGCACTCGCGCATTTGCCTTTCCAAAGATCAGATTGAGGGAGAGAAAAATACTGTTCATATTTGAGAAGCAAGACTCAAGACATGTGAATGGCTCTGCAGAGGGTGCACAGGGATTTGGTGTCAGATTGAAGGATTTCTCATTGAGACGCACTGAAGCTGACTTTTGCCTAAGCTAGGAAGAATTTTAAACAGTCCAAGCATAACTGTGGTATACTTACCTGACCTTGCCTTGACTGTTAGACAAAGCTGGTGGGACTAGGGCTTACGCAGAATAGTTTCACAGCTGCCTCTCCTCTCCTCACATAGTTACTCTTCCTTATCTGCAGTGCTGGCTGGTGTTTTTGCAGGCTAGAAGACAGCTTTCCAACGCAATAAGAGCAAGGAGCCATTAGGAAAATAACTCATACCTGTCAGCAGATTCTGTTTAATGGGGACTCCAAGCCCTGGCGCGCCTTGTCCTAGCCTCCTCCATCTGCACAAATACAGCTTTGTAACCACATAGTTTCAGGCAAGATCCAGGTACCCAGTGAACACAGCAGGGTGCGAATCAAAGAGGTGGGTGCAAATAGCATCTCCCCGATTACCTCCTATTCCACGACCAGTGGGTTTTTTCCCCTCCCTACACTGCAACACTTGCAATAGTCAACCAGCACTTTGCCCTCTGTCTCAGTCCAGCTCCTTTATGCCAACTAGTGCAACCTGAAGCACAGAGAAGACCATCAAAAATCACACCAAGGCAAATTTCAGGTACACAAATCCTGGCTGCCTGAATTCTTCCCCCTCTTTTCAGTCTGTTTTTTAAAGCACCCACCAAAAGTCAATATTCTGTTTCATTGGATCTCAACAAAAGTAGGCCCTGAGGGTCTGCAGCCGAAATTAATGAACTTTTACAGAAGAAAAGTCCCCAGGCTTTGCTCAGATCACAGCAAATTCTGCAGCAGCACTAGGCGATTACAGTGTAGATTTTCTGACTTCTACTACCGGGCTGCAAATACTAAATACGTGCTGTTAAATAACAACACTTAGCAATTCTGTGGCACTCTACATTTTCGAAGTGCTAGGCACACATTAGCTAATTGAATACAAAGGGGTTCCCTGGGAGACAGCACTGGAGGAGTTATTAGAGGATGAAGTCACTCCTGAGTTTCTGTGCTTCATGCGGCACTCGACCTGCATTCTCACTTTACAGCAGCAGACAAAACCTATGGAGTGACCCTAACATTTAGATCACTGGGAGAACCTGACTAATAACAGCCACACAGCCAAACTCTGTAATTCATGATTTAAAAGCCATGAGCTTGGATTTTCTGGCATCACAAGCTGTGAGTTACGATCAGATTTACTGGATATAGTCTCCATTCCATTAGGAACATCAACCCACAAGGCACAAGCGTATTAGTGCAAATCTCTCAACTTGCACGTTTGGACTGTATGCCAGTCGACCCCGACCAGGACTCGGCACCCGCAAGCCCTTTCCCACCTCAGCCTACACTGGTGACGGGGCTCCCACAAATTCCATTTCTGATGGAAATCCCCCTCCTGCCCTGCCCATTTCACTCCGGCTCCCTAACACAACAGCAGCAACACACTGCTACTCACATTGCCATGGCACAGTGCTGGGTGGATGTACAAAATCACTGCTGCCCTGCCCCGTGGGGACTCTGACAGGAAGTTATTCTGCCCACAATACACAGCGGGAAACTGAGGCATAGAGCAAAAAACGGCCAGCGATTAAAAACCTGACAGCACGATTCAGCCTGAGAGAGACATGGATTACCAACATGCCTTATGATGCAAAACATCAAAGCCAGTGTTTGTATTTAAGCATGTAACTAATGAAATATCCCCCAACTCTCCACCTAAGAGATCCGCTCCCAGACTAGACTCCACAAATGACATCCAGGTCTTCCCTCACTACTGGCCACTCTGTCACTGATGACACACTTCCTCACAAGTCTAGGAACAGGCTGGAGACTTCTGCGTGGAAAGGGCCAGTCAAGCAGGGGATTATTAGTGTCATAACAGGCTGCCTGATAAGCAAATGTTTTTTGAAGTGTGGAGCTGCGAACCCTCGGACTCCCCTGCACTGCCACGCTGTGGTCTCACTTCAGTGAGTGGCTCCTGGTAATTGCTCACCCCGCAGCAGTGAGACAGCCAGTTTGCTATTCAGTGCTCTGCACCAGCTATTGAGCTCTTCCCAGCTTTATTGATCTAGCTGGTGATACTGTTCCGCATCCTATTTGTGTGCGCAGAACCTCACTCCCTGACTTGATTCTTATCACATTTTTAATAACCTAGATCACCCAGAAAGCAGGGAGATGGTGACCACTACCTGCACACTGGAGACCAGTATAAATATAGGCTTGTTTCATTTTTAGTGACTCCAAGAGCTTCCCACACCCTGTTCAACCTCACCCCATCCCAAGCCCTTAGAAAGGACAGGATTTGCTCAATTCAAACTACACTGGTAGTAAGACGTCCTCCTCCCTGCTCTCTTGCTCACACACATGTGGTTATCTTCCTCTCTTAATTACTGCAGGAACTTTACTGGATTTTTGGATCTGCTGATTAGCAGCCTCCATAACACCCTCTGACGCTGTCACTGCCCAGTGCTCAGAAGAAGAAACTCCCAGTGCTGTAAGCTCAGCAGGCTGCACTGACCACATTCCCCTTGGTCCTAGCCAAGGATCCGGCCCTCTGATGGCAGTGAAGGCTGATTTACACAAGGCACAAGCTCGCCATGAGTCCAGAACACACTGTACTGTTCCTTCTCTATTTTTATGTGGGATGGGAAGGAGAACACCAGGCCAAGGCTTCCATTTCTCTATTAAGCACTCACTCTGGCAAAACTTCCATTTCAAGAGTAGTTGGTGCTTAGAAAAACTGTCATCCTCCAAACACCAACTTACAGTTCCCTTTCAGAGATTGCCTGGTAGATTTTGTGCAAGAGCCAAACCTTCAGCTAGTGCAAAGTCAGCACAGTGCTAGCGACTTCACCGCTGACATCACTGGAAGCCAATGTACATCATTATTCACCTTTTTAGGGTTAACCAGAGGAGATACAGTATCTCAGCTCTTGGTTCTTTGAGCAAACAAAACTCTCTCCATGAGTCTCTCCCCAGGCTGTTGGTGGCAGGACTGGTACGCTGAGTCCACAGGGGCAGAAGGTACCATCCTGGTCCCACTAACACTGCGCAGATCTGGTGCAACTGCTCTGCAATTACTCCATTTTTCATAGTTCAGGCACAAACAACACGTGGAGTCCAGAGCCAGACTCACTGACAGATAAGGGAGCAGAAGGATTACTCTTCCTCCAGCGACACCCAAACGAACGGCAAAAACATGGATTCCTCACAAGAAGCTTGAAAAGACTTGGATGCTCCTGTGTCAGTGAGGTTCCCTACATTGCTCTCATACTGATAGAGACCATTGCCAGCAGCAAGAGTATAAGATGGAAGAAAAACGTGCAAATCAACAAAGGACACAAAACACAGATTCAAGTGAGTGACTTTCCCAGGGGACTGGCAGTACCTCCCATCCTCCTCCATAGCAAAGGCACGCCGGGGACTGTCACCTGAGCATCACTGCCAGCCTTGTGCATGTCTGCGTGCTCATTGCGTGACTGGGGCATTTGGCCCATGCAATGGTCAGTTCTTCGCAATCGGCACCAGTGACCAATTTCTCCCCTGAGATCGTCAGACCTCCTCTGTTAGATGTAGCTGTGAAGAAAATACCTGCCTTTGCCTCTCTGGATCCTGTTACCCTCAAGGCTGAGCTGCCGAGTCTGCTCTTAGAGGAGCTTAGGAACGATTAACACATTTATTTATTTACTCAAGTGGACAATATTACGTTAAGTGCTTTATGGTTCTCTTGAAAGGCTCAGTTTATTCATAAACTATTGACAGAGTCAATAAGTTTATAATGGGCCACATGTAAAAATCAATTTCTCTGGAAGAAAAAAAGTCATCACAGCAACAAATTGTGGCCTTTTGAGTAGGTAAGTGGATGTGGGAGATCTACCCAAGGCACTGTTCTTTGGCCATTCACATAGTTGAAGAGGAACTGTGATCCCAATGAACTCAAGAGACAATTTAGGGGAACTGTCCATACATAATCCAGTTGCTCTTACAAAGTTGATACATTGCAAAAGCTTCAGAGTGTGTCATATGCTAGTAAGGATGGGTCTTTTACCTCCTCATGCAAGAAGAGCTACAAAATATTGAAGGCTATCCTTCAAAAGAGAGTAATTTAGGAAAATACATTGCCCACATCCTTAGTAAAAGCAATTTACTTCAACTTCTCTGCAGGGAGCCTCAGGTTTGAAGTGTGACAAATCCTCAAAGAGCAAAGAGGTCAAGTGTTAATGTTGGGACCCGAAGAGTACAGCTCTTGGAAAACAAGGGGTGGAAAGCCTGAAAGACAAATAGGACAAGAGACCATGAGGGCAGAGGGAAAGAGAGAGGTTTGCTCTCACAGCAGAGGGCCTGGGCTGCACCTGAGAGAATGATTTAGTCAACAACTGGAAATCAAGCACAGGATGGACTCTGAACAACACATAAAGAACACCCAAGACAGGTAAGGTAGCACAGGCAGCAAAACGCAGGGAGGTACAGTTATTGCTTCATCTAAATCCTCCTTTCCTCACGCTAACTAGAATGTGAAGAAATTGCTCTGGCATCCTTGCAGAAACTTGATTTGTTTGCCCTGCTACCACATGCCACTGAAAATATGAACCATAAATCTAGAGAATGACTGGGGCTCTACAAAAAGGTTCACATCAGCTACTGGGAATCAGGAAGGCTGGCTGGACTGCAAGGTAAAATTTGTCAAACATAAACAAGAGAGTCCATGTTCTTCACTTGTCCAAGGGAGGGCGAGGGTGCTTGTGGTTCCCAGACCTGGCACAGCGAGACCAAACACCATGGCCCATGCTGAACCTCACGCTGCAGAACCGGACAGAAAGAGAAGGTCATTTCACCAAGAGAAGGTAATTTCACAAAGCAGGACTGAAAACCTAAGCTCCACAGTCCCAGCCAAAAACTAACCTGTAGTCCACTTTCCCTCTGCTTTACTTGACATCATTCCCTCCTTCCAAAGGCTGTTACCGTAACGACAAGCTGCCGCTGAAACCTGTGATGTTGGCTTGGTGATTTGGACACTAATTTCCCCTCCAGTTCCAATGGGGCATCCAGAGTGACAATTCAGCTTTGAAAATCTCATGCTACATGAAGGCCAACCTCTTTATAAATCACTAAACAAAGAAGAAAAAACAGGAAACAAAAAACCAAACCAAAACTGATTTATCTTGTCTCTGGAAATTGAATACGGCAGCTGTTTGATCAGCAACAACACCTCCACACTATATTGTCAGGGAACAAAACTGCATCCAATGAATAGACCGTCTGACTAAAGGCACTAGTAAAACTCCTTTACACCTTTCTTCTTACAGTAATAATTTTAATTGTTTCAATTATTTCCATCTAATCTCCTTGATAAATATTTTGAAATTTAAACCCAGCCTGAGGTCAATACATTATATTAAAAAAACCCAACCAAACACCAACAAAAAAGGCAAAAACAACAAGCTACACAGAATTAACAAGCTAAAAGAATTAATTGTAGCACAGGATTTTGGAGGTATCCAGCACTCCTCCTGCTCTGCACCACTGATTCCAAGGACTAGGAGGAACACTTTTTTCAGTGCACAACAGCCTGCTTGCAATGCTCTATTTATGCACTGGCATTATTACTGTTATTACTATTATTATTATCAAGCACACCATCACCCCTTACACAGTCATAAGCTGTGGGGATACACAGAAACCCTGTGCTCTGGCAGGGAGCAGGGAAGGGATGACGAGCAGCCCTGAGCTGAGCTCATCTCAGCACCGCACACACCAAGGGGCAGGGAGCAGCTGGCCACTGGGTCAGTGTTTGCTATTAATCGTTGGGAATTTTCAGCCCTCCCAGAAGGGTAAGCCACAGAGCAAGGGAGTTTGTCACCGTGTGGAGACGCCATGAAAAAACTTGGGTCAAACTGAGATTTTCTGCAAGAGGACTGAGGATGCTGAGTTGCCATGAGTACCCTGTACAGAGGTGATGGACATGGGGAAGAAAAATGCAACGGACCCGCTCTGTTCTGGCAGTTTCATTAGGACTCCTAGAAAATTTGTTGAGCTTCTGCTGCTGACGAAAAGGGTCCCTTGAGCTGGCTGAAGGAGGCTGATAATGAATTCGCATGCAGTAAATTAGCCTGTGGATATTTTTACATCAGGCTTCTCGCCTCGGCTCCGATGGAAATGCATCGGGGGCCGAGGACTTCCTCCTCATTTGCTCCTGCAATCTCCTGCCAAAGGCTGGCATCTGCTCTCACGCACCGCTCTGCATCCCCACTGAACTGCGGGGAGAGCAACGCTGATGCTATCTGCAGTCATCAGGCTGGCTACGCAGAAGCCGGTACCCCGGAGTCGCTCTCCCCAAGGACCCACGCCAGGGGAGTTGCAGCAACTTGCCTCCATCTAATGCTCCGCAGAGAGAAGAGCTGCGACACACAACTAGCTGTCGGCTGGGATGTGCTTATTAAATAAAATTAATGCTGGAAGACAGAAGCAGAATTCCCCTCCAGTGCCGCAGGGCAGGTGTTTAATTCAGCATTTTATCCCCTTTCCTCTTCTTTTTTTGCCTGAAATATTTTTCCATCTCCAAGCAGCTTAATGCTATACAGACTGTCTGTTCCCCCTCTGATGGTTTCTCCCTCCATTTAAAGCTATCTTTTTGCTTGCTCCCCTTGACAGCAGCTCACTATTATTTTATCTTTTCTGTTAGGCAGTGATTGCAAAACCTCAGAGGGTTCATTAGGAGCCTGATAATCCCTCCAGATTTATTACTCTAAATTGCTCACTCCCATCTCTCATCCCCATTTAAATATTACTAATTTCCTTAAACATCGCTTCCATTTGCCCAGGTTTTGCCCGACATCACCTTTCTTTAACGGTCCCTGCCAAAAAATCCAGTTAGTTCTGCTGAGCGCTGGTCTTTTGGACAAAGCAGTAAAATAGCCTGGGTAAACAGATTAATATCCTGCGAGAGTGAATGGCAACAAAACTCATTTCTTTCTCACCTGCCATAACTGCATTACACTAGGTGAATGGGTTTCAAAGACAAATTTCACCTCTTAACCTGAAGCAAATGCTTAATCACACCCATGCTCAAAACTAGTCTGGTGGTGAGCTGAATTTTTATAGTTATTTCTGTTGTCCAAGCAGCATCCATGAATAGCCCTGGTCTGTGCAGTGCACAGTGACTGCTGGGACTGGAGAGAGCAAGTGGAAGAAGAAACAGTTGCTGGGATGGAGGGCAACAGGAAAACTGCTTGCCAGGACTGGGAAACGACTGGAGTGGTTTAACATTGCGAGCAGGATCTGATGGGGATGGCCATTGTCCCTTACCAGCTCTACCAGCAGCACCAGCACAGCTACTCTCTGACTCAGGGCTGACACTGGGGGTGAGAAATCACAAAGCAGCAGTCGCTGCCTTAAAACAAGGGACCTTCACCTCCCGAGGGCACAGCTCTTCCCCCAGCCACCATCAGTGGCTGATCCCCTCTGGGTACATCCCTTCCTTTTGCTTTCCCACCTGGTACCGATCCTTTGCATGGGGATAAATGGGAGCAATGAAGTTTGCTCTTGCTGGACTGATACCAAGCAAATTCAGGACCTATGGATTAAGCACTAAGCAGGAATCAGAACGCTATTAGTTCAGGTAGGAAGCCAGTGGCTTTTTCTTTTTTATTTTTTTTTGCATTCCTCTGACATCTCCTTTCCCTATACCTTTTCCATTCTCTATCCCAGTTGCTCTCTTGGCTTTCAACCCCTCCATTTCACTCCTTCCCCCTCCTCCTCTCCACTCCAGCTCTCCTGCCTACACATTTGGCTCCATCCGTTCCCGTCTGTCTCCCACCCAAACACAAAGCGTGATTCAGCTCTCGGCTTTCCTGGCACACGCACACCCTGGCATAAATATTAATAGAAATTAGAGAATATGAGTATCATTTGGGGTTGGAAGGCACCTCCGCTTAATCATCCAGCCCATCCTGCCGCACTCAGGTTTCCGTCATCCCCACGCCAGCACTAATAGATAGGTGTCTGGTCTCCCTGGTGGGAGCATTTCCCCCATGCCACTTGGCAGCCTGTTCCAGAGCCTTGTAGTTGCTGCAGCAAGAGAAGTTTCTCTGATGTTTATTTTGGGTTTTCCCCTGCTGCTGCCTAAGCCCATTACTCCTTGTTTAGCACAGTACTTGGGGATTTAACCACACGATCCCCCCATTAGTGTTATTAGTAGCTATAAAGCCAAATCACCAGGGCCATGCTGAAGATATACCCTGCTCTGCCTCTCAACATTTATGATATCATCTTTCCTTTGTCTCACACAGCCACTCTCAAAAGGCACAGCAGAAAAGCACAGGGCCGCTATGCCCTCCACATGCATGCCCCGGCACAGGGAACAGGTTCAGGGGTTGACACCTCCACCGTGCCCCTCCTGCGCCCTCGGTCAGGAACCACCCGTCTACTGATGCTTCCCAAAGGACTCACACATCTCATTGCACCAGCTCCAGACACAATGTCTACAACGCCTGCCTTTGGCAGATGTATGAGTGCAATCAGTGCTACCAGGCACCTGCCGGCTTTCACCTCCCCAAAGCCAGGGCACGATTTGCCCTGATTGATGCTCAGGTTTGCAGGGGGACACCCCTCCTTGCCTCCCTCCCCCTCCGCCGAGAATTCCCCACTCTGTAAGCATGTAGCTCTTCCCAACACTCCCATGGGCCGGCGAGATCAGCTCCCATTAACATGACTCTACACGCACATGGGAGAAAAGCCGAGAAAAACGTCTTACCAGATTAGTGAAGATATACGTGTAATAGGCAGACGCCATTCCCAGTTCAGCTGCCTGTGAAGGAGAGGAAAGGAGATTACACCAGAGTCTGACAATCTTCTATCTCCGCTCTGCAAAGGCAGAGACTGGGCCACATTTGCTTTTTCATCCTTATTGCTCCATGCAAGCACTGCTGTCTTCCTCCAGGCAGGGAAGGGTGGGACACAGCAACACAATTTGACCTGTGAAATTAAAGTCTGAGGAACCAATTTTTCAGCAGGACTGCACCTGCCTCTGAGGTCTCCTCTCCACGAAGCACTGACAAAGCACCTGCACAGGGGCGGCTTGCCGCAGCTCGGGACCGCTGTGACCATCCCCACTCCCTCTGCAACATGGTGAAAAATGATATTCGGGGAGCTCTGCATGTGACCCCATGCTGCGGGTGTATCCAGCCAAGGACAACCACTGGAAGCAAAACCTTTTGTACCCCTAACAGCAACAGATGCCAGCAATGCAAGGTCCTGCAGCCCCAGCCCGCAGCCTCCAGAGCCCTCGGGATGAGGAATTCCTTGTGTGTACTGCGTGTTTGGAGGAAAGCGAGGTTGGCTGAGGTTTGCTGCTTTTTAAATGGATGCTGCTTTTCTCCTGTTTAACATCTTTTTGAACCTGAGGAGGGAAATCAGCAGCTGAGAGAGCTCAGTGCTTGTCTCCTTTCACTACAAACAACACGATGCAGAGAGCAAGACAGAAAAAGGACAGTCATCCCAGTAGTGGTTTTCCCACGTTTCAGTCAGATTTGGGCTCCAGTCCTAAAGATTAATTAGCAGGAATGAAACCTAGCAACTCAGACTGTTCTCTAGAATTTAGACAGGGTTGTAATGGTCACAGAAATAGAAATAAGAGGGTAAAAGTGTATGGAGATGCAGAGAGGACACAGATTTTTCCATGGGATAATCTGTTCCAGAGATCACAGACCAGATTATTGAAGTCCTTTCCCAAAATTCAAAATTCTCAGTATGCAGAAAGTTGGTTGTGGGAACAGATGCTCAGGAAAACGGGGATTAATCTGTAGATCCTCCTGAAAGCCTGTGTTTCACTGCCAAGCACAGCTGGTCTCAAGTCATGCTTCCGGACCTTGGCAAAGAGGTTTTCCCATCACCCCAGACCACACAGAGGAACTGGAGGCAGGGAGGGAAGGACGAAAGGCAACACATCCTCACTTGGTTTTAGTCCCTCTCCATCTCCCCCGGAAGCTGGAGGATGGCAACAACAGAAAGAGAGTGAAGGAAAGATGCAGAGAGAGGAGGCTTAGACTGCACCTCTCCCTACTCCTGCCTGTTCTTTACCCATTTCTGCACAAAATTGAGGTCACCACCATTGCAGTGGGAAGGGACACGGGCAGCAGGGAAAGCTTTGGATGTCCACAGAGGACTGAGGGTGGCTTAGGTCTGACTGTGCTCAGCCCTTTTGTTGCACCTTGTCACCCCACCCCTCGCACAGGTGGCAAAATGGACACAGCAAAGTCATTTGACCAAAAGAGCACTACGACTCCAGAGGAGGCTGCCAACCTGCCTTTCAGCCAGCTTTCCAGACAGCTGCCTCATTTTTAAGCCCCTACACAATAAAACCTGGCACCCGTTTCCCTCCCTTCTCCTTTCCTGGGGACAGCGATAATGTCAGCTCTCCCTCTGACCCACTTTGAAGTCAGTGCATTTTATTTCAAGGGCAGAAAATCAAAGCGAGCAACAAAGCGCTTCCTGCGAGTATTGCTCCCATCCATTTAACGTGCCCGCTGGCAGGTGGGCCGTCACAGAATCACAGAATGTTCGGGGTTGGAAGGGACCTCTGTGGGTCATCTCGTCCAACCCTCCTGCCGAAGCAGGGTCACCTACAGCAAGCTGCACAGGACCTTGTCCAGGCGGGTCTTGAATAT
>Ga0065711_1009942_pt1 | contig 16105 bp, 19 predicted proteins | sample Hoacrofraction12_FD_59098 | JGI IMG/M metagenome (GOLD analysis project Ga0065711, IMG submission 59098) | Hoatzin crop microbial communities from Cojedes, Venezuela - Epithelial fraction 12 v2 (version 2) | ecosystem: Host-associated > Birds > Digestive system > Esophagus > Crop | place...
TTGGTACAAGGGGTGTAGCCCAGACAAAGACCCGAGCGCACGGCACATCCCAGCGCCGGGGTCTGCACCAGCGTTTCGGGTGAGGGGTAAAACCCAAGTGCGGAGCGCAGGAGGTCCCAGGGGGCCCTCGAACCCCTGTGCAAGGCGCTGGCTTCAGCACTGCAAGTCCTAGTTTGGGCCGTGCCACAGCCTTGGCTTAAGCCTGGCTCAGCCCTGCCCTCCCGACGCTCCGGTGTGGGGATGCACCCCACTGCCTGGGCCCCCCATCCGCGCCCCTTGGCCGCTTTTCCATGTGAGAGGTTACGAGACCGATATCTGGAAATGGCTCTGGGGCTGGGAGGTGGGAGATGTTGTCTTGTTCGTTTATTGTTTGATTTATTTTAATAACGCAAAGCACTGAATGGGGTTCCCTAACTCTTCTTTGTGTTCCCTCCTTTGACAGTTATCAATGCTTTATCTCAGCGCTATTTCTTGCAAGCCAGCGATCAGAAGGACCTGCAGGACTGGGTGGAGGCGCTGAACCGGGCCAGTAAGATCACGGTGGGTGGCGTGATGCTCGTCTCTGGTGTTGCTGCGTCCTGCCTTGGGCCCCTCGATGAGCGCCCGGAGGAGCTGTGCTTTTCCTCCTTGCTGTGCTCTGCTCCTCCGCTGCCTCCCCGGTCCCACCCGAGGAGCAGCCGTGGTGGTGGCCGGGCTGTCCCCAGCCCCGGGCCAGGTCCATGCCAGGCTTGCCAGCCTTGCTTGTGGGTTGGTGCCGAGGCTGCACGGGGAAGCACAGCGCTCGGCTGGTGGCTCCTGGAGCCAGCTCTGCTTTCGACGCACGCCTCGTTCCGCTGCTGGCTGCAGCGGCTGCGATAGGGAGCTGCAGCTCCCGAAAGCCCCTTGTTCCCAGGGCAGCGTGTCCCGGTCCCCCGGGCGGCCCCGCGAGAGCAGAGCCCGTGCACAGACACCCCGGGGACGGCGTGCGGTTCTGCCAGCGCGCGGGGCCGGGCGGGTTTGGATCCGAGGGATAGGTGCTGCGAGCAGAGGAGGACGTGCCGGCGGTGCAGCCTTTTAGCGTGCGGAGCTGGGTGTCTGCACCGTGTCCCTTTGCAAGGCTGGAGCTGCGTGGTGACCCGTCCCTGGGGTCTGGCTTCAGGCGGGGGGTGTTCCCTCCGCCATCCCCGGGGATCCCGGGTCGGATTTGCTTTGCTGCTCGTTGCTCGTGCACCTTTGCCCTCCCGGCCCAGCTGCTGGGGCCACGGCGGCTGCACGCTGGGGAGGTCCTGCGGGCACCATCCCCATCCCCGCCTGCTTCGGGGCCGTGTCCCGCCTGTCGCTCCTGCGGGCTGGGATGCCCCTAACCGACTCCTCGCAGCAGCAGTCAAAGGGCGTCTTTCTTGTGCTTCAGTTTACTCAATTTTTGTTCTTCGTGGAACGCTGGGGCTTGTGACGAGGCGTAGGAATGCCGTGCACTGCAGGGCATCGCGGGGCGGGTTGTGCCCGCCATCTCCTCTCATTTACTGGTGTGTTCATCTAACCGTAAACTGATGGCCGCTGACCCAGCCCTCGCGGCGTCCCTCGGCTGCCCGGTGCTCCTGGCGATGAGGGCTGCTGTCTGCTCCCTCGCTCGTGCGGCGCGAGCAGGAGCACCGGCTGCTCGCGCTGCTTGGGGCTCGCTGGGCAGCGCTGGGGCTGCCGGGTTAGGGGCTCGCAGGGCGGCTGCTTCCCGGCCCCGGGATGGATGGGGGGTCCCCGTGAAAGGGTCGGGGGCACTGCGGGTGTCTCTGTCCCTGGCATTGGCAGTGTTGCCAGTGTTCCATGCTAGCAGGGCTTTGCTGGATCGTGCGCGGGTGCGTGTTGTTTGTGGTTTGTAAACTAAATAGAAGGAAAAATCATGACGAACGGTTTAGGAATAAGGCCTATCAAATAGCTTTTTTCTTTGATTTCTTTGTTTAAAATCACTGGAGTGCTCTGTTCTAGTCCCTGTGGGAAACTCCTCTGCAAGACCAGACTTGGCTTGTATTTTCTTTTTTTATCTGCAAATACATTAAATGTGCCAACCTCTGCGCCTGAAGCCACCAAGCTGACTGCGCGGGCTCTGGCTTGTACCTTCGCTTCTATGGGTTCAGGTTGTACCAGCTGCAAAAAACCCACCGCAGACTGGGCAGGGGTGGTAACCAGCGCTGCCAGCGACGCTGGCCTCGGTGTCCCTCCAGGGTGACGGCGCGCAGGCAGCCCGTGTCGCTGATCTGCCGGCTGGCTGAGGCGGGAGCCGGTGCGACGGTAGGAAGGGATGCGTCTTCTGCTTCTGCAGCAAACCACGGTGATTTCCCTATCCCTCACCCCACTCCGCACCTTCCCGTAGGTCTCCCTTTGCCCCTTGATTTCCTTCAGGTGCTCCAAGTTGCAGCGGCTTCATCGCCTTGGCGTGGGTGGAGAGGCATGGAGGGGCATGGGGAGATGTTCCAGCTTTCGGTGGGGTTTGGACCCTGACCAGCCTCTGGCCTTCGAGGGTCTCCATCTGCTCGGGCTCTGCCGGGCTCGGGGGGCGGGGTGCATCCCACCAAGCACACCTACGTGCAGTGTGTGTTCAGTGCCCGCTGCCGCCGGCCGAGCCACCCGCTGCAGGGGCACAGGAAGGACAGGCAGCGGTTCGGGGGTTGCTTCTGGCGCAGAGATCCAGGTTCAGCTTCCGCTTCTCACAGAGACTTCTCCTCTGCTCTTGGCAAATCGGTTCCTGCGTTTCCTCACCCTGCACGCTGTCTCCGTAGGTGTGTGGTGGGCTGGTGTGGCCGTGGCGAGGGACTCTGCTCAGCTCTGCAAGAGGAGGCTGGGGTGAGGCTGCCGAGCGGCTCCTTCCCCCGTGCACGCTGCCTGCAGAGAAGCAGCTCCTTCCCTCTGCCCGCGCCTGCAACGTCGCTGTGTCTGCCTTGTGAAACCGTTTCCTCCGGCCGGGCGTCCCGTGCCGGCGTCCCAGCCTCGCCGTGCTCCCGCCTCGTGCTTGCCTGGGTCCGGAGCTCCGCGCAGGCGGCGTGGCCGTGGGGTCACCGGGATCTCGTCCTGGCGCAGCGCTCCTGGCCCGTGCTCCTCTCCTGCCCGCGGGTTTGTGAGGTCGGAGCACAGACCTCTGCCCCGCCAGGCTTCAGCCTGGACGTGAGTCCAGCCTCGGGGGACCTCCGAGCGGCCGCGAGCCCTGCGCTGCCCAGCCCGCAGCCGACGCGCAGTGCGGCTGCTCGGAGAGGACCGCGCGTCGCTCCCTGCGCTGTCGGGAGGGACGCAGGAGGGTGGGTTGGGGCCCGAGACCCCGGTGAATGGCATTAGAGAAGTGGAAGTGCAGACTTGGGAAGGAAAACTTGGAAACGTGCCTTGCTGTCCGAGGGAGGGAGCTGGGAGGGGGGAGGGAGGATGCCGGCGCTGCGAGCCGGGTCTCCACGGCACAGCCTCTGCCCGGCCGGGCGTTGACGCAGGACGCGCGCGCGTTCAGTGTGTGAAATAGTGCCCGGCCGACTGCTGCGGTGCAGCTCAGCCTCGTTAGGCAGATGAAAACTCGTCATTCAGCTCTAGCTGTAAGTAGAGCGGGGACAATTAAAGGAGCAAGTGTCCCACAAAGGCATCGGGCCGCAGAGGCGAGTCGCAGGCTCCTGTGAGGTGATGCTTAATTATTCACCACCTCTCATCTCCCATCTCAGCACCTCCTGAAAACCGCCTGGGTGGGGCCCACACCCTCCTTAATTGGGGCGCCTTGTTCGTTTATTATTTTTTAAAAGGGACACTGCTGCGTTAGGCTGGGAGGACGGAGACGAAGGTGCCTGGTGCAGGCGTGGGGCTGCCCAGCACGGTCGTGCCTGTGCCCTTCACCCCTTTCCTTCTCCCGTAGGTGCCGAAGGGCGGCAGCGTCCCACCGGCCACGGAGATCGCGAAGCCCCCAGTGCTGCCCCAGGCCCAGGAGAGGAAGCCCCAGGTGGCCTACAAAACCGAGATCATCGGGGGGGTGGTGGTCCACACGCCCATCTCCATCAACCAGGTGAGCTGGCAGGATCCGTGCACCGACCCAGATCCCAGGGGTAAAATCCCTGCGACGTCAGCACCCCGCTTTGCTCTGTCTGTTCCCCGTGTTTTAAGAGCAGCTCCTAACTGGGATGAGCAGAAAAGGTGGCAGCTTTCTCCATGCGTAGCTGGGCGAGGGCATTCCCACCACACCCCGCTTTGATGTCCCCACACCTTGCTGCCGGGGGCCCTTCGGCGCGGGAGCCGGGCTTTGGGAGGTCCCTGCCGCTGGGGCTGGTGTCTGGCTGCTGCTGCCCTGCCAGCGCGGCTGTGCCGCCGTCGGAGCCGAGCGCGGCGGGGGTGGCTGCGTCGGCAGGTCGCGTGGTCCACACGCTGCTCAGGTTTCTGCTTTAGGAAGGAGGGCACGGGGAAGGCGAGTGTCGGGGTGCTGGTGTTCCTGCAGCACCCCGCTGTGCCCCGCAGCGCCGAGCGATGCTGTGAACGCGCAGCGGCGATGGGCTCCGGCGCTCCCTAACCCCGTGTCAGCAGCAGGACTTGTGGCCGGGGGTCCCCTGGCCCGGGGCGGGGGTCCGGGGAGGTCCAGCCCTTTGCTGGTTTGGGCTGTCGGGGAGGCTGGTTTGCGCTTTCATTTCTGGAAACCAGCTCGGTGCCTGCAAACCCTTCCCACTCGGGGGGTATAAATAGCTGCGCTTCGCAGCCGGCAGCACCTCTGCTTTGTCTCGCTCTGAAGCGTGATGAGATGAGGGGGCGTGAGGAGGAGGAGGGTACGATTCCGCTTGCCTTCCGGCCATCCCGCACCATCCACCCGCCCATCCTGGGTCCAAATCCCCCATCGGGGTGCCCGGGCCCCCCGTTGCTGCTCCCCCCGGAGCAGCCGAAGGGGCTGACCCGTGCCAAGGCCGGCACCGTGTGCCGCAGCCATGCACCCCGTCCCTCGGCACGTGGCCCTCGGCGTCTGCTCTGGCGCTGGGTCTCGCTTCAGCTCTCGTCGGTGGCCGCGCTGAAAACAGAGCAGAGAGACAGGTCGCTGCAGCGGTGTTTTGCTGGCGGGCGCTTTTAACGCTTCCCGGGGAGCGGAGGTGTGCGGGGTGCGGGGGCACGCGGGATCGCCCGGGCTGCCGGCCATCCGGTCCCGGTGCTGCCGGACCCTCGGCGCCGTGCGTGGGGTGGGGAAGGGCAGGGCAGGCTGTGCCCCCTCCCCGCTGCCCCGCGTGCCGTGCGGCCGGCGGCATGGCTGCCTGCTTGCGGACCAGCGGCAGCCGCCAGCCCTGTGAGCTCTTTCTTTGCTGTTTCAGGGAGTTGAAGCTGCTCTTTCCTCCCGACTCTGAGCCTGCCTCCCTCTCCTCCCCTGCCACCGCTCCAGAGAGCCGCCAGCTCCCTCCGCAGCCCTCGCCCGATTCCTTGCTTTCACCGGGGGGATTTCAGAGGTGGTGCGCCGGCCGCCGGACTGTTTTCCGCTCTCTTGCTGCTTGCCCCGTGTGAAATGGCTATTCCTCCGCTGCAGCTTCCTGGGCGCGTCCGTGGTTTCCTGGCTGTGCCCCGGCCGGCTGGCGCTGCCCTGCAGCTACTCGGGGACCCCAGCGGGGACCCCCACGCTCCGGCTGCACCCCCAGCCCAGCCGGCAGCGTGGCCCCGGCCCCTGGGCCTAACGCTCCCAGCTGCAGCAGCATCCCCGTCGCTGTTGTGGACACGTCCGTCTGTAACGCTCGGCGCAGCCCGGCCCAGGGGAGCCGGTCGTTTCCCCTGCGCGGGGCTGGGGCCCTGCTCCGCTGCTCTCCCGAGGTGCTGGGCAGCAGCCTGGGGCCAGCCAGATGGCCGACGGCCTCTGTCCTGGTGAACCAGAGCAGCCTCTCGAAGGTGCTGGAAGGAGCAGCGCGGGCAGGTCGCTGGTTAACCGCACCGGCAGTCGCAGCGGCGCGGGTGCCATATAAGGCTGGCGGCAGCGAGAGCCACCCCGGCTGCCATGGCAATTCTCAAACCTCAGCGCGGAGCTGGAGGAAGGGGTTGGAGGGACGGGGGAAGGAGATGAGCGCAGATGTTTCACCTCAGCCATCCTCTGCGGTGCCAAGGGGGAAGGGAGGGTGCTGCCGGGGACGGGGCGGCGCGGGGAGAGGGGTGACGCTGCGGCGGGAGGGGGTGCGGCCCCTGGGGTGCGCTGGGAGGTGCTCGGGGTGAGCCAGGGATGGGTGCTGGGCGCACGGCCACGTGCGCAGCCCATCCCTGCTCACAGCAGCAAGCATTGCGCGTGGGGAGAGACAGCCTGGGGTCAGGGGAAGGGGGATTTTTCTACCTGAACTCCAAACATTGCAGTTTCTTTCGGGAGAATTTGGCCGTGAAAATGCAGAGCGGAGACTTCGCAGCTTTTCCGAGTAGTTCGTTCCCATGATATATTGCCTGCTCCGGCTGGAAAGCATCGCTGCTTTCTGGCTTGGGTTTGTCTGGCTCCAGCTTCCAGCTGGCGGTTTTTGTTCTGCCTCCCTCTGCCAGACGAGAGGGCTCCTCGGGCCTCGCCTGTCGCCCGGGAAGGTCAGCGGTGCAGCCCAGTCACCTCTGGTGTTGCGGAAGCCAGGCAGATGAGGTCCTTCAGCTCCCCTGCTGCAAGGGGTTTTCCTCAGCACTCCCAATTGCTTTTCTGTAGCCTTTCCAGTTTCTTAGCGTTGTTTTTTAGCACGTGGGTGCCAAAAGGGTGCATAGTACTCGGGCAGCCATCTGGAAAGCTTCATGCAATGAGAGAAGTCAGCTCTCGACGCTGGTTCATTCCCCTGCTCGTGTCCAGGCGTTGCAGTTGGCACTTGACACGCAGTGCTGTTCTCGGGGCTTGCTTCGGGCTGCTTCTCCCTCCAGCTCAGGTGTCCTGCCTTCCGGCAGGGAATCCCCCTCCCTGCTCTCCCCCTGCTCCCCCGTAACTCTGTGCTCTCCGGTTGCAGAACGGCGGGGACGGAGGGGAGGGCAGCGACGTGGCCGCCCACCCGCTCCTGCGGCGCTCGCAGAGCTACATCCCCACCTCGGCCGCCAAGCTGCCCGCCGGGCCCCCCGTCCTCAAGAGCGGCTACTGCGTGAAGCAGGGGAACGTGGTGAGTGCCAGGGACCCCCGTGCTGCGGGCAGTGGGGCAGCTGGGGCTGGCCACTGCCCTGTGGGTCCGGGATGCTCCAGGGGTGCTCTGGGTGCTGGACCATGACAGCGTGGGGAGAGCGCCGGAGCCCAGCACTGAGCGGTTTCCTGCTCTCTCTTCCAGAGGAAGAGCTGGAAGCGGCGGTACTTCGTTCTGGATGAATTTTCCATCAGTTACTACAAGTGTGAGCAGGTGAGCAGCCCTTGCCTGGGACCGGCTGCTCCCCGGCGCAGGTCTGGGCCGCGGCCGTGCCAGCGCGGGGGCTCGGCGGGAGGCACATCCCAGCGCTGGCAGCCCCAGGGGCCAGCCGAGCCCAGCGTTGTCCCCTCTGTCTCTGCAGGACAAGGAGCCCTTGCGTTCGATTCTCCTGCGGGACGTCTGCAAGACCCACGAGTGCCTGGTCAAGTCTGGGTAATGCTCTGGTCCGCGTTTCCCTGCCGTAGCCCCGCGCGGTGCCGGGGCCAGAGCAGCGGACAGGAGCTCCGGCTGCTCCGGGTGCTGGTGGGGAAGCAGCTCCCGAGGAGCGGGACCGGAGGAAGGCAGGAGGGAAACTCGGCTCCCTCCTTCGGGGAGCACAGAGGGCCCCGAACAGCGGCTGCTGCTGTGAGCTGGAGCCGGGCTGAGCTGGGCTGCCGCTCGCTTTCGTTTCAGTCCCATAACCTGAACATCGCCGCTTTGTTTTGCTTTTAAGAAATTTCTTCCCCTTCCGCTCCATGAGCGGGTCGGGGAGTGTGGCTGGATGCAGGATACTGTCCTGGTGCTGACAGCCAGCTCTGCGGGGCGGGCGTGCTCCCTCAGCTCTCCTGTCTCCACGGACTGAGGAGTACGAGGCCCTGCGCAGTAAATAGCGTCAGGTGGCAGAGGAGCAAAGGTGTTTGTGGAGCAGCCCAAAGCCGTGTATAGGCCTTTTCCTTACGCTAGCACAAGTGGCTACACAGTGTCTTGGGAACAATTTATTGCAGCTAACGTTGATAAAACCAAAGTAACTTGAAGATTTGCAATGAAAAATTAATTAAGAAAACAAACCTCTTTAGCTAGAGTACAAATATGATTTATTGATATATCTTTGAATTGTTTATTTTTAATAAGTAGTAGTTCACGTTTAAAATGAACTGTAGATCAGATGAATTCAGGTTGGGGGTGGGCGGTTGCCTGCAGGCAGCAGAAGCTGGAGTGTTTGTAGCTGAAGGTCTCTGGGGAGCTGGAGTTGTCTTCTCAAAGTCCCAGTGAGATCCAAGGGTTGCCTTGAGTATGTTTTTCCCCAGCACACACTAGAGATGAGGGTAAACATGGAATTTTTCCATCCATGATGACTGCTGGGTAGTGACCGTCTCTTTCTCGCTGTTTCTAGTGACCTCCTGATGCGGGACAACCTCTTTGAGATCATAACGGGCTCCAGGACCTTCTACATCCAGGTGAGGCAGCCGAGGCCGGTTTGCTTTTCTGGGCAGTAACTTCAGCTCTCGACGGCTCATGGAAACGGGCTGTTCCCCAGCAGCCTCGCGGCCAGCGAACACGGGCGGAGGAGTCTGCGGCAGCTTCTCCCGGCGCCGGGCACGGGCAGCGAGGGAGAACTGCCGCGCGGTTTCACTTCTCCCCGTGGGCTTATTTATAATAGCGGCTATTTGTGGGAGCAGGAACAAGCAGAGACAAAAGCACAGGGCGATCCGATGAGCATTGCGCGGGCGCGGGGCTGTCTGCACCTCCCCGGCGCCACAGATTTGGGCAGCCCTCCCTGCCCCGGGCAGGGGGATGCAGTCGGTCTCACCGCTGCGGCTGGGCTGGGCAGCAGCGGGTGGGAGATGCTGTGCGTGGTGCTCTTGGCATTGGCGACAGCCCTTGGTGCTTGCGAGCCCCCGGAGCAGCCAGCGCGCCGTGCCGTGCCATGCCGTGGGTGCTCGTGCCCACGCGCACGGGCGAAAGCCCCGACCCTGCTGCCCAGGCGGGCTCGTGGCAGGGCGCAGACCCCGGGGCTCTGCCGCTGCAGGGGCACGGCTGGTCACACCCCGGCAGCTTCATTTTTCCTTAAATTCTTTATCTATTCCTGTTATAAAAATGCGGTGTCTGGAGAGTAGCTCCCCTTCTGCGGGGGAGGATGGGGCGGTGCAGTGATTTTTAAGAAAGTGTAAATTAATAGCAAATCTACTGGGAACCATGGGACCCGTCCGTCTGCGTGTGCGCGCGTCGCTGCGGCGGGGTCAGCTCGGGCTGCGCTGGGGGCTTGCGGCAGCGAGGTCTCACCAGGGCTCGTGGTGCGTTTCGCAGGCTGACAGCCCCGAGGAGATGCACAGCTGGATCCGAGCCATCGCAGCCGCAGTCCAGGCCCTGAAAACCCGCCCGAGGGTAGGTCACGTCCTTGCTGCTTCATATTTAGCATCAAATGAAGGTCGTGCCAACGTACCAGGTATTTGTTTAGTGGATTGTGTAAATGCTTGGTTAGCCCGTTTCCAGGGCGAGATCCCTGCCCGCTCTGGGTCTGTTTGCCAGTCACGGGAAAAGGTTCCTTGAAAAAGATTGAGAAGTGAGGTTCAGTCGTCGAACTGAGCCTGCATGAACCCTGCTCTGCTCCGAGGCACGAGCGAGAGCCTGGCCGACGGCGAAGGGCCATTTAATTCAGACTTTGACTTCGCTTGGGGTTTTCTTCGCTTTCTGCAGAGCGTGTAAAGGGCCCGGTCCCGGTCCCCAGGGTTCTGCAGGTTGCTGGCAGCGGTTGCACACGCGAACACCGGACCCCAGCCGTGTCTGTCCTTGCAGGAAATGTCCTTCATGAGATCCACGTCCATGGGCAGGCCCGGGGGCCCCTCGGCCCCCTCCCAGCAGCGGCAGGCGGAGGAGAGGAGAGCGCTCTGCAGAGCCCCCTCCACCTCCGCCTGGCAGCCCTGGACGCCGGTGCCGCCGGCCGAGGGGAAGCAGCCGGCGCTGGAGGAGGTGCCCGCGTCGCTGAGAGACTCGCTCTTCATGGCGGCCTTCGCCGAGCACGACGCTGGAGCCGTGCCGGGCATGCGCGTGCGGCACAAGTCGGAGCCGCAGCATCTCAAGGAGAAGCCGTTCGCCTTCGACCTGGACGATGAAAGCATCCGGACCTCCGACGTGTGAGTGGGCGCCGAGCCACCCCCAGCTCTGCGGGCTGCCTCCCCGCTGCCAGGGTCCACGTGGGGTGGCTGCTCTCCGCGCCCCGGACCGAGCTCTGCCCTGGCACCAGCACAGGACCCGGCCGCCCCGTGTCCCGGCACCCAGCTCTGCCGGGGAGCGGGGCCCTGCCTGCTCCTGCCTTTCCCCGCGCGGCTCCGCGCTCCGGGAGCTGCTGTCGCTCGCTACGCAGAGCGGGAAGCGCCGGACCCAGCACAGCCCGGACGAGGGGGCTGCCTCTTCTGCAACTGCGTGATTTCCCCCAAAAACCAAGCCTGGAGGCAGCGGCAGGAGGTCTCGGAGGCGTGGAGGGGAGTGTGGCCATTCTTGTGCTCAGAGAAACATTTTTCTCCCCTTTCCTGCTGCTCAGCCTTCCCCGGGCAGCGCCAGGGAGACGCCAGCCCGCAGCTGCCTGCCTGAGGAACGTGCTGCCCCTGCGCGCTTTGACGGCTGTTTCCCAGGAGACCAGCTCGTTACGCTGCCTGACTAGTGACGTATCGACAGATCCCTGGGCTTGTCATGACGTCTCTTTACACCCATGGCCACCGTTGGACCCCGGCACTGGCCGGCTCCCCGCGCAGCCCCTCCGAAGGGCTCACTGCCACTTCCCGAGCGCAGACCTGGGCAGGCAGCCGGGGCGGCGGGGCTCCCGGCACGGGAGGGTCCCAGCTACGGTGTCGGTTCTGCGCTGCGTATGTCTGGGCACCAGAAAGCCGTGCCCGGGTGGTGAAGTGCTTTTAGCATAAAGCAACGAAAGCCGAGCGTGTGAGTGAAACTGGGAAGACTTGTCCGGCCAACTCGCCTGCTGCCTGCCTCGAAACGAGCACGAGCCGATGTTCTCGATGCAGTGTGAACTCGTTGTGCACAGAACCCAGTCAGCTCCTGTAGGAGCTGTGACAAACAGCCTGCAGAAGACTCGGGTATGCCCTAGGCAGTGGGGTGGTCTGCTGTCTTCGCCGCAAGATGCGTGCGTGGTCTGGGTTCCGAGCGAGGGCAGGCTGTGTTGGGGTGATGGCGTGAGAGCGGCAGCCAGCCCACCCTGCTGTAGGTGCTGCTTCTGCCTGGGTCTGAGGGCTGTCGTTCAGGCCTGGCTTACCCAGACCCAGCGTGGCAGAGCGAGCAGCGTTGGCTGCGGTGCTTGGGTAGGAAAGCTTTAGCCTGGAGTCGCATTAAGCTGAAGGGAGCAGGCTCCAGGCATGGCTGCGGAGGGGCCTGGGCCGTGCCGACGGGCACAGGGATCCGAAATGCGCCTGCCGTGTCCCAGCTGCGCTGCCGTGTCCCGCGTCGGACACCAGCGTGGCCTCTGCCATCTCGGCTGCGTGCCAGCCGATAAATCCGGGTGGCCGGAGCGGGAGCCGCATTGCGAGCGTGGCAGCACGTGGAGTGGCCTGGAGGTACCAAGGCTTCCCTTTACTGTGGGCTAGTTACCTTTCCTCTTTTTCTTCCCTTTCTCTTATCTTTTTGGCATTACGTGCTCTCTGCTCTGCAAAATCAGCTCAACGTGCTCCTCGGGAGCAAAAAATCTGGTTTGTCCCTGCCCTTTCCAGGTCTGCAGCTGCTCGGCAGCTGTGCTTCAGCCTAGCTCGGGCTCAGCCTGGGACTGAGCAGAGCTTTATCAGTTGAGCTCCGAGGCCTTGATTAGCCTAAAATTGGTGAGGTCTTAACAAGATTAAAATTGTGTCTTCCTGCATCGATCCCTGCAGTGTCAGAGGGGCCGCTCCTCCAGCTGCGCGGTGCCGGGGCAGGCACAGCTGAAGGTCCCTTGGTGCGGGACTGGGGCGGGGGTGTGATGGGGCACCCAAATTCAGGGGTAAGGGTGGCTCAGCGGGGGATGTGGAGGTGCTGGAGAACACCGAAACTATGGAAACGGTACAGGGTGAGTGTTAATATGTGTTATTTAATTGTAGAAACCTGGCTTATGCTGTTCCTTTTTCTTCTCCTTTTTGCTTTATTTGCACTAGTGTTTGAAATTATATTTTTTTTTTAGGCTGACTTGCTGTTTGGCTCATAACCTGGTGTTTCAAAAATGTTTTACTGATTTGGTAAGCCTATCAATCGTAGAGTCACAGCACTTGGTGACAGCGCTCTGACCTCGCCTCTGGAGAACACCAGATGCAGAGGGGCGATGGTTACTTTCTGCAGGGCTTCAAAACCGCGGAGTACCGAGTGTTTCTGCTGCTTGGTAATTGCCAAGTTTCCTCGGGCCTGGGATGGTAAAGCAGAAGCGTGTTGCACAATTAGGGTTAATCATCCAGGAGGAGAAACTACCAGTGGCTCCAGCGCTATTGCAACATTCCTGTTTCTCATTCCCACCCTCCCCGCACCCGCCAGAAGGCTGAACGTCAGACGGGAACGAGCGTGTTCAGAGCCGAGCCGGGCTCCAGATGCGCCCGTGATGCAGGTGGTTGCGGGGAGGAATTTCCCTGCCATCCCCAAGGACCAGGCATGTGGAGCTTTGCAGTGTTGTTCTAAAGCAGACTGGTCTCCCCTGCGCCATGTGTTTGCCTCCCGGCTCTCCTGCGTGGGGATGAACGCGTCGCCCCGTGGCTGCTCCCCTTGAAAGCGAAGTGTGTGCGGTGGGGTTCCCCGCTGTGCCAGGGACGCGTGCAGGCTCCAGGCATCTTATGTGGGGAGAGTGGTGCGAGAGACGGGTTTGCTCTTTTCTGTGAAAGCTCCCCAGCGGTTTCAGGTGTTTCTGCGAGTGCTGGCTGCGGGTCTCAAGTGCTCTTAGGGCCGGGGTGCCTCGCGCGGGCGATGCTCCGTGACTCCGTGGTGTCGGTTACCCGCCTCCCACCCCTCGCCTGTAAATGCTGGCTGCAGGAGATGGAACGCCCTTTCCCCTCCGTGTTTTTAAATAAAGAAGGAAATCCCAGTTGCTTTTCCAGGCTGTCTGTTGGCATTGTGTAATTTGGGTAACGATTGCTGGGGGGTGTTGAACGCCATCCCCACTGGGGTGGGGGGACAGGGTGCAGCAGCGTGGGGGGCCCACGGGCAGGTGCTCGCCCCCGTGCGAGGGGAGCAGCGATCGTCTGCTGGGGGTGCTGCACGGAGCTGTTGGGGGTCCCTTGTGCCATGTGTACGGCCAGAGCCCCTCGGAAGCCCCTGCTGCAGAGCTGCAGCTGGCTGGGCTGCCCACCCCACGGCACTCCGGCCAGCTGCACCGGGGAAAGCACTGAGTGGAGGGCGAAGGGTTTGTGATTTGGTTTGTCACTGCTAGAAAACAAGGGGACAGAGCCTCACGAGGCGAGAAGCATGCCGTGCCGCCAGGGCTGTGCGGGGCGAGGAACACGGCATGGGAGGGGAAGCCGTCCGTCTCCGGGCGCCGCGTGTTCCCCCGGCCTGCGGTACATGTCTGGTTTTATTGCTGACGATGTTAAGACAGCTCCAGCTGTCCACAGGTAAGTGTGTCCCAATAAAACGCTTGGTTTAAGCTCTTTGTTACTTTTGTATTTTTTTCCCTTCCAACCTCAGTTTTCCTGGGAGAACTGCCTGAGCACGCTTCTTGCGGACAGGCGTGAAGCGGGCACCGGCGCTGCTGCGGCACGCGGGTAGGTTCTGGGTGTGAGAGGGGCCGAGTGCGTGGTGGCGGCGGTGGGGAAGCCACAACTGCCCTTGCCTGTCCAAATGTGCGGGCGGGAGGAAAGCTGTCGGCCCAGTACCCCTGGTGTTCCTCAGCGCCGTCCCTGGCAGCCCCGTACGCGGAAGGAATTCGAGGTCCCGCGGTTAGCTGCCAGCTGCCGGGCTGAGGGCACGGGCAGATGTGAATGACGATGGGCTTTTGTACATGGGAATCACTATTTTTTTTCTTTCTGGCTCGCTGTGTAATTCCACCCCCCCTTCCCCCATGGGCTTGTCAGCCCCGTTGTTCCACCGGTCAGAAGAATGTGGTAGCTTCATGATGAAGCCTCCCCCACCCCAGGGCCCTGAGACCTATTCAAAGCTGCCAAATTCAGATTACTCGTGACCTAAATGGGATATTAACCCCGTTCCCCGGAGAGGAGGAGTTGTTGCAATAAACCACAAACGAAAACTGGACTAGGCAGAATTCCCGGCCAGACTGAACCCCGACGCAGCTCCGCTGGAGACAGCAGTAACGCAGGCAGGAATCAGCCAAACACAAACGGCTGCAGGGTCCGCGGTTTGCAGAACCGTGTGAGAACGGAGAGCGTACATCAAACGTGACCGGACTTTTGCAGATACGGATTTTGTGTCTGGTCCTGGCTGTGACTTACTGCAGCTTCCTTTTCCCGTTTTTATTCAGACTGCATCTGGCGGGGCTTCCGCTTCTGCGTGTGTGGTTGCCTGAAGTTCCCACTCATTTCGGTACCGCACGCGCCCCGTGCCGGGGGCTGGAGCCAGGGGGTGACCAGCACGTGGACAGGAGCTGCCCCTCGGCATCTCCGACCCCTTCCCAGCTCTCTGACGGCTCCGGTCTGTTCCTGCAGCTCCGGGTGGAAGCGAGCCTTCCGTCACTCATGAGGCAAGGCTGGTGTTTAGCAGTTTTGTAAACACAAATGGTTACCAACAAACGGTTGTGGTTTTAAAGAATACAACTGTCCGGCAGCAGGGAAAGGGCATGCAGCCTGCTGCCATGGGCAGCACGGCGGAGTACGTCTTGAAAAGCACACCTGCTTACTGTGAAGGGCAGGGGACAGGAGGAGAAACAGGTAATTTTAAAACAACACATATGCTCGTTGCAGTGTCCTGTAGATGATGTTTCTGTAACAGGAGCGTGGCAGGGAGAGTTACATCAACAGACACAAGCGCTTCTTCTGAGAGGCCTGAACAGTAACTTTATTTGCTTTACTAACGTTCTCCAAAGGGTTCAGTTTCTACTGACCCTAACCCAGTGTCCCCTGCAGCCAGTGAACGTGGCTTTAGATAAGTGCCGTGGAATCAGAGCTCACCACTTTGCCACACTCTCTGTAACATCGCGTTGGGTTACTCAGCCTGAAGCGTTTGCAGAGTCTGGTAGCGCAAAACCACACGCTCGTGGCCTGCGTCTGTCTGCACTCCGCTAACACTGAGAGCGCACGCAGTCAGCGCCTCCCAGACTTTATTAAGATTTGTTTGACCACCTGTGTTTGCAAGGTCTGATTTCTTAAACTGTTGCCGCTTGGGGCGGGAATCCAGATTATTTTAAGCAAGCAAAACAGCTACCGGCCAATTTTGTGTCCCAGGTTTGTACAGAGGAGCTAACAAGAGTAACTGCTCTGCATGGGAAGTCACAGCTTCGTCAGTCCACGTTCGTGCAAGACGGCAGTCTAAACTACAAGAGGGCAGATTTAGATTGGATATTAGGAAGAAATTCTTCACCGTGAGGGTGATGAGGCCCTGGCCCAGGCTGCCCAGAGAAGCTGTGGCTGCCCCCTCCCTGGCAGGGTTCAAGGCCAGGTTGGATGGAGCTCTGAGCAACCTGGGCAGGTGGAAGATGTCCCTGCTCATGGCAGGGGGGTTGGAACCAGATAATCTTTAAGGTCCCTTCCAACCCTTACCATTCTATCTCCAGCCCTGGGGACGCGCCGTCGGTCCCTCGGGGGGCCAGGGCCGCTGCCCTCAGTACACGGTGCACCAGTTGCTGCCGTCGCTGGGCATCAGCCCGCCGGTGATGAGCAGGATCAGGTCCACGAACCACCAGATCCCCAGGCCCCCCAGCGTCAGCAGCTTCCCCACGGCCGTCCCGGTGTGGCCCAGGCAGAACCGGTCCACGCCGAAGCAGCCCAGGAAGAAGGAGTAGAGCAGGGTGGTTATGAAGTAGTGCCCGGTGTACCTGGGGGGGGAGCGGCCGGAGGGGGGTCGGGCGAGGCCGGGGCCGCCCCCGGTGCCCCCCGGGGAGGCTCCCCGGCGGGCTGGGCCGGCGGCCGGGCTCCCTC
>Ga0065711_1041495_pt1 | contig 16105 bp, 7 predicted proteins | sample Hoacrofraction12_FD_59098 | JGI IMG/M metagenome (GOLD analysis project Ga0065711, IMG submission 59098) | Hoatzin crop microbial communities from Cojedes, Venezuela - Epithelial fraction 12 v2 (version 2) | ecosystem: Host-associated > Birds > Digestive system > Esophagus > Crop | place...
GCAGCCTGGCCTTGCCCGCCCCGCCCGGCCCGGCTCGGCTCGGCTGGGCTCGGCCCCAGCAGCCTGGCTCGGTGTGGTGGCTGACGAGGCCCGGCGCGGTGTGCGCAGCGAGGGGCCGGGCGGCCCGTTGGCGGGCGAGGGGCGTGGGGAGGCAGCGGTGCCCCCACGGAGCTGCGTCCCGAGGGGACAGGACGGGGCTCCTCGGCCCCTTCGGCCGGGTTTCTCACCTCCCTGGGGTTCTGCTCGCCCCGACTGGCCCTCTGCCAGAGCTCGGATGAGCCCGCGGAGCCGTGCTAAGCAATGGCGTGGGGTGAGCGCAGGCTTTGTAGGTCAATCTAAATGCTTTTTGCTGCCATGAACGGTGCCGTGACCGTAAAATCTCTCCCAACTTGTGGTGTGTTCACAGCTACGCCCTGACATCTTCTCCTGCCCTGGAAACTTGCTTGGTCCCCAGAGGAGGGGGTCACAGGAGCTGGTCTTTGAATAGAAAGTTTGGCCCATGAAGTTGAGCAACTAGCAGTGCGTTTAGGCTTTGCTTTCTCCACCAGGTCCTCTGCAGCTGGGCAATTCTGGGAGAAAGAATCTGTCTGTCCCACCCAAACACATCACCTTGCCCTTCCGGCCTCTGCAGGCCCCTCAGCTGCAGCTTCTCTTTCCCAGGGCAGGGAGGGAGGCGTCCCGTCTCCGCTCTCACTGCGTAGGGATACTCAGACCGGCGCGGCTGCGATCCCTAAGGAAGCCGCTTACCGATTTATCTTTCAAGTCCATTCTATGGGATTTGGTCTTGAGGGGTCCTTCGGATTTTGTGGTGGAAATTGTGTTTCTGCTCTGTTGGGTTGCAGTTTCTAAGTGCTGTAATTTTTCTTTTCAGGAACAGAAGTGGAAACTTGGAGAAAAATCTGTGGACTGCTAGTAATGCGATGGAGGCAAGAGCTGATGAAAGCTTCGAGGTCTTCTTTGAGGGAAGTTAACCCCAGGGAGAAGCAGCACGTCCTCTGGAGACGGTACTAGAATCGGTGGCTTTGGTGGGGTTACAATATTATAGTCACGCACTTGTCATTGCCTGAGGTTCGGCCGTAACACCAGATACGGTGTGAGACCGCAAGCCCGCTCCCCTGCCCTCAGCAGCCTGTGGCATGCCCCGTCGGGCAGCAGTGCTGCCCCTCTCCCCACCCCTTCCTTCCTCTGCGAAGCCCGGTTTGACACCCCCTCGGCTGTGCTAAGGCATCCCCCCGTCGCAGAGTTACACCGCCGGATCTGCTGAATGGTCCCAGCTAATAATACGCCCCGATACCTCTTTATTTTGGAAAGTTATTCAAGGATGCAGCTTCCAGAATGGCATGATAAACATCTTGGCAAAGCCAAGCTGGCAGCGAAAGGAAGCATCAGGGCAGGAGTGAGCGGTTGGGGGCAAGGAAACGGCAGGAACGTCTTCAGCTGCTGTACCATAAAAGACCAGATGTAATGATCTGACACACTTCCACCCATCCTGTGTCTGTCTTTTTTACCCCAGACGATTGCACAGACGGCTAACATCCTTAAAATCTCTCATGCCGAAAGTCTCCGTGGTCAGCAGGAGCATCAATGCGCGTGAAGTGGGGAGCGTGGCATTTACCACTTGGCTGCTACAGAACCAGAAGAAGGGGAGACTTACGGCCACGTGAAAAACCCAGGGCGCGAGCATGTAATTAAAAGGCCATTATAATGCATACACCGCTGAGGAGGACTGGGCATTAATCACTGTCTGATTAATGCCTGAGAGTCTGACTGTATGATCTGGATGTATTTTTATGTCCTTGTGTTGTATACGCTTATATTGGCCCCAATGGTGAGAAGCAAACGTGTCTGAGGCTTGGAAACCGAAGCTGTACTCGATCTCGTCTTGTGAGTCATTTCCTGTGGATTTGCAAGATCTCGCAGTCGATCTCTGCTTTCACTGTCCTGCTAATTCGGAGGCTGCTAAGCTATTTATTCTCCCAATGATTTCTCTCACTGCACAGACCTCTTGCTATTACTTTCGTACTGATAAATTTTGAATTTTATCTTTCTAATATTCAGGTTGCCGAGCCGGTTCTTGCGAGTAGCGCTTTCAAGATGACTGACTTTTCTGAATGAAAAGGCTCTCAGAGGTGCGATTTCTGTTTGTGCATTGTGCTGTTTGTGTACAGAGCTTCTGCTTACACACAGAATAGCGCTTCCCTGTGATGCCATCGTCACGGTACCTAGAATTAATTAGCCACTGGTGGCAGAGCTTCAAGGCAGTAGCTTCTGCATTCTAAAGATTTGTGTGCTATGACTCCTCTGCTTTTTACATTCAAAAGGAACGTTTATTTTGCAGCGTAATATTTCAGTCATTGCAGAGAACCAGGTATATGGACCTGGCTTCTGCTTGGACTGAAGATGGACTTCCCCAAAGTGCTGTTACACCTTTAGCTGGCACTGTTTTGGGGGTGAGAAGCACTGGAATTTGAAGCGGCAGAGTTAAGGGTGGCATTTACCTGCAGGCTTGCAAACCTAGCCTGCTCCCTTCACCCACTCTTGCTTTGAAAGCCCATACCTTTGGGCTGAAATCTTCCACACCGTTGATTTAGAAACCTAAATATGAATGTCAGTACCTTGTTGACTGTGCTAGTTTCAGTGACTTTTCCACTGACTCACACGGTGACTTTGAATGAGTGAGGAGTAGAAGTCAGCAGTCCTGAATCACACCATCCTCCAGACAATTACCCCCTCCCCGATAATTCCTTCGAGCAGGAATCACATTTTGAAAGCAACGGTTACATCCGTGTTTTCCCCCATTAGAATCGCTCAGAATATAAGAGCTGCAGAAACGATCTGCAACATTTGCAGTCAGCTTGAAAGCTTTCAGAGTTGACACGTTTTGGGAGGTCACAAAGTTTGGAAATGCAAAGTTTTTTTTCAGCAGAAGTGGGATTTCAGCGTGTGGTTTGGAGAATTGTCGGGAGGAGGATTTTGGGCACCTGCCAGGGGAAGAGGAGGTGGTGGAGGGCTCCTCGCAGTCCTCCCGGGATGTCCTTTTGAAGGGCGGTAAGACCAGAGCAGGAGAGCAGAAAGGGACCTTCACTGCCAGATGGGCTGCTTTGCCCAAGATCTGACTATCCCACTGTTTCCTCCGTTTCTTGGTTTTTGTAACCGTGTGTTTTACTAAGACAGAAAATGGCAAGAAAGCTTATGCCATCTCTTTGCTACTGCTTGCATGTCCCTCTGTAAAACTTCGAGATGCTGGGTCTGGTGGCCGGGGGAAAGAATGGGAAGGGAGGAATGGGGAAGGAGACTAGAGATCTCCAAAACAACTCAGTGCTCACCGGTTCAAATAAAATAAATGTCTGGTTAGAGGAGCAGCTCAGTGCTTTCAGCTGAAAGCAGAGGTAGAGCAGGAGCTCAGCCCTTGCTGGACACCACGGGACCCACCTGGGCAGCAGCAATGCCCCGACGGCCAGGAAGGCACTGACCAGTGCTTGCAGTCAGCCATGAGTTACAAGTACGAGACAAACCTGGTTGCATTCATAGTTGTATTCACGAAAGCATGTGCTGTCCTTCACCCTCTCCCAAAGTAAAAGAAAGGTTTATTGAAATGAAGGGATTGTGAGGAAAAGAGGGCTTTTCAAAACCCTTGCTTTCCTACTGGGCGCTCTGATGTCCTCTTAATATTCAGCAGTAAGTGATTTATAGCCCTCCTGACGTGATGGTTTGGTGTTTCCTTTGTGTGCATTAACTTCCTTTTGATTTAAAGGGATGATAACAAACCCAAATTGTAATCTCACAAGCACATGACACATTGTCTCTGCGGTGCAGATAGCAGGAAAATGCTCTGATCTTGAGTTCAGCGCTTCAGCCTCCCCCCGACTGCCTGGATCTCACCCTGATGACAAGGTGGCATTAGCATGTTTAGTGAGACAGCAACGTTGGCGGGCGTGATTCCTTCAGACGTAGTGATGCAATGACGTTTTTTGGGAGTCCCACTAGAACTGAGCCCCCATCATGGCCTCAACAAGAGATGGGCGCACAGCTGCTGCTTGAACTTCTTGCATACCTTTTGCTACTGAATGCTTGGAAGGAAAAACTGCCACAAAGCCTTCACGTATCGCCATTGGCTCCCCAGCAGTGCTTTGGTTCCCAGCTCATAGTATGGCCTGGCCATCGGGTCAAAAAATAAGTGCGCAGGAACTCTGCCAGTGTCATGGATGCACTGGCAACCTCGGGATTAGTCCTAAAGCTGGGCTACTTTTGGTGTGAGGGAAGGGGTGCTCTCCTCTCAAGCTGCCTTTCCACCCTTGAGAGGTTTCTGCATTTAGGATACAGCTGTTTCCAGGGCCTCATGGGAGCTGAATAAACAAATGCCAAATAATCTGTTTTGATTCGGGGAGCACAAAAGTGGATGGATCTGGGGAAAACATCGGAGCTGTGCACACTTTTCCTTCCCCTCCTTGGGGATTATTTGAATTAGGCTTGAACCCATAAGTGTATTTTAAGAAAGTTGCCTTCTGACCCAAATGTCACTCGATAACCAGTGTTCCTCCCTTTCTCGCAGAGCTGATGGGAGACCATCCCATCTGAACACCCATGTCTCCTTTATTGCAGAGCTCTTTGGTCGGCCTCAGCAGGTGACAGGATGAACTGTTGACTGCTTACTTTGGCGAAACCAGTTTTCGTGGCTTGACCTGCTTTTCTCACCTAGCATCTTGCTGTGAGTAAGAGGGTCCTAATTTAGCATCTGAGCAGTTACAATCGCAGGTTTACCCAGCCCAGGCCCAGCCGTGGCAGAAACCCCCAGACAGATGTGGATCATGAAAGGCTTCTGGCGTTAAATTAAGCTTTTGAAATACGGAAATGAGGACATGGCTGGGTCATGCGTTTAGTGACATATGGTACGCGGGGGAAACGAGTGGAATGAGTGATGTATGTACCCTGCCCGTATCCTCCTTAACTGAGCCCTCGGCTTCGGGGCTGCTCAGTGACACTGGCCCACGCAGTCCTTTACAGACACTTGACAATATTTAATTTCAAAGGGTAGCCGTCCACCCTCTTCTCCAGGCAGATATATTCCCTTGTGTCAACGTCCTCTTAACAACTCCAGCTAGGCAAATATAGCACATGGCTTATGAGTGTTCTGGAAGGACTCAGAGATGGAGAGTTGGAGCTAAAAAAAGTTCATGGTTAACCCCATGCACCACTGGATAGCTTTGCCAGGGAGAAGTCGCAGCAGAAGATGAAGAAGCTGGGAGGAGACTTAATGGTCCTGCAGAGAACACCACCTTAGACAGCCATCCTCCAAGACGCTTGCGTTGCTGTTCCCAAGGATTCCCATGGAAAATAATCATACGCTCCTTTTATGTCCTTGTAATCACAAACATATTATGCTTCCCTGCCCACTTCTAAGGAGAAAAGTAATTAGTCACCCCACACAAATCTTTTGGGACTGTACATACACTGCAGTACATATTCCAGCTCTGTCTACAAGGGAATGAAGATGCACAGTTCTGCTCGGTGCATGGTTATTAACAGATGATGCCATTTGCAGAAACTGGGTGCAAGGCCTTTCATGTGCTTACTGCCAGCCACGTCTCCAGCAGCATTTGCTGCCAGGGTTAACGAAGCCTAGAAATGCAAGCCCAGGTTATGAGAGCTTCACGCCTGCAAAGCTAAAAGCATGGGCTTGTCTCCCCAGAGCTCGCAGCCTGCTCACAAAACTCCCTTGTTTTAGATAGAAGCCTCTTCAGTCTCTTAGTGGAAAAAAAAAAGGGCTGGTTATTGCTGGGTGCATGTTCTGACCTTAAAAGCTGACAGTAAAAACAATCCAAGATATGGGGCATACTGAAGTGGCAGCTGAAGGGCTTTTTTTTGTTCATTCTACAGTTAATGCCATCGCACTAAAATTGCAAGCGGGGAGGAGTGAGGGTTAATTTAAGGTTTATTGTGACAAAGAAGAATTATTTGGAAAACAGCAAATGGAAGGCATTCTGGAAAATAAGCTTTTGTTTTCATAGTCAGGAGTACTTGACTTGTGTTGTGGGGACTGTGAAGGAAACCTCCTAGATCCATGGCAGGTAAACATTTGCCTTTGATTCTGTTTTCCTCTTCGAGTCTATAAACCCCAGCATTTAGACTTAAATGGATGTGCTGAAAGCTGTGTTTAGGAAGAGAATTTCATCCCCTCCTGCACATACTTTTAACATGTGATAATTGTTTAACTGCAGCTTTACAAAATATGTCTGGAGGGGTGGTTTGTATGGCAGGAGTTACCTGGCGCTGATGATAATTGCCTGATTTGGCCCCACTGAAGGCAGTGACAGCAGGATCAGAAGAGCCTCAGTGGCTTACAGCAAATTCCTCCCTCCTGATTTCACACATTGGAGAGGTCTCATTGACAACATGGGGAACACACGTGTATGCTAGGACCATGCATGGCTTCCGTGTCATGTGTTCAATGTGGGCATGAATCTCCTCGTTTCAGAAAGGTTTTCAATTGGACTACATTTCTGGGGGAACAAAGAACAAGATCCTCAACAGTATCCAGACCCCTAGCTTCTTGTAAGTCCCCAACCCGGCAGCACTCTCTGGCATTTTAAGCATTTTATCACGTCTTTTTTTTTTTTTTTCAAACAGGGAGCTAGAGAGTTATGAAGAAGAGATTTTGGTGATTGATGATATCTTTTCTAGTGCCATCGGTTTTGTTTTCACCAGACCTATCACAGAGTCTGGGATCTTCCTTTATTTTTCGCTTTCTGCTTCTTTCACCAGATCTGTTCCTCCCATACAATGTAGTCCAAAACTCATCACAGGGTGATGGAATTACCCTAACCACATGGCCCGTATACATTGCCTTGCATATAGGTGCTGCTCCTCATACTAAAACCATTGCCACACTACCAGTATTTAATTTATTACCACATAAAATGTTCTGGATAATTGTGACATTGAAAAGCTGCTTATAAATCGGTTCGTGCTCAGCTCTAAAGAGATTTGGGTCTTCTCTTTGATGTTTCTGGGTCGAAGGAAGTAACAAATGTGAAAGCCCTCCTTACAAGACTTGATCAAAGGCCTGGGAGATGGCAGTCTGAGTTTTGGCCCTTATCCTCTCTCGGGGTCGCAGGCAAACCAGGATAAGTCTTTGTTTTCTTGAAAGAAAGACGGATGGCTGTCTTGCTTTAAAATCCTGGGAGGGTGCAAAGCAGAGGTGATTTTCACCTTGCTGTAGCAAGTCAAGGTCAACTCTGTCTCTCTGCAGATGGACTTTGCCTCTGCTAGTGGCGGGAGGAGCAAGGCACCCTTTGAGAAAGGGCACCAGAGCCTGCTGCCTTCTGCTTGCTGAAGAATACTAACAGTGGCAAGGACTTTGTGCCACTGCTGTACAGCTGTCACCCAAAATTGTGGCCAGAGCTCTACTTGACCGTAAAATCTGCTACATCAGAAAGCGGTGGAAGCTTTGCAGTAACTTACTTTGCTACACAGAATTACCCCCAAAGGGGCTTTGACCTTTTAACAATGGCACTTCATTATATAGAATTTTCTCATCCTCGTTTTCCAAGGGGGGGGGGATAATCACTGAGGAACATGAGATCTTGAAAAAAGATAATCACCCAGGTAGTAAATGATATAATGTGACTTTTGATATGCATCTGTGTAATCATGTCTGGTCTTATACACTAATTTTCATTAGTATCCTTCACAGTCATTTGTAATGGTGGAGAAGAGTGTTGGTCTTCCCTTACAGCAAAAGAAATCACAGCCTGAGGAGATATGCAGGTGTCAGGGGGAGAACTCAGACTCAGGAGCACTTGGGAGTCATCTAGGACAGGAAAACGACATCCACTTCAGCTTAATTCCCCGTGCTTATTTACGTGTGTCTAATTGCATGGCTGTAAGTGGTATTTAAATCACCTAGGCCCCTCTGTTCCCCTGTAATTTACTATCAGCAAGTACAGAAATAAATTCTAACATGTTTGTGAGACATACCAGAATTACTCTGAACTTATTAGAATTTTGGAGTAAAGTTAAATGCTTCAAGACTAAATATCACACTGCTTATTCTCTTCTCATAGTTTGTATCAGCATGGATTGAAATGAAATGCTGCTGTGAAGCTGCCCCATCAAACTGAAGGTGGTTGTAATTGTTTGCCTGGTGTGACCCGAGTAAAAGTGCTCCAGTGCGCTTTTCCACCCCAAGAAAATTCTTTAAGCCCTGATTTCCAAGTTTGAAAATAGCTCTCTACAGATTAAACATATTTTTCACCCTCCAGAGAAGTGTTTTCAGCTACAAATACTTTCTTCTGCCTAAACAAGAGTCCTTTCCTTTGCACTTGTGCCAACATGTAACTTGGATAAAGAATTAAACTTAGATTCTTCGTTAGAATGCTTCCCCTGACTTTTTTCTTTTTTTAATAACGACTGTAAGACATATGCTGTCTCTCTTCTGAATTTTAATCTTTCTAATGAAGGTGTGTTTGAAGAAGGCACGCCCTTCAGCAAATGTTTTGTGGTATCATATTTGTGCCTTTAGTGTTGAGGACCAGCTGCCTTTTAAATGCACTTTTCAGGGTCTTACATCACAGAGGCCTAAATTAAAACACACTTACCATAAAGGGGTGCAGCATATGCATTCATCCTGGAAATTGCGCTGCGACATGAAAGATATCCAAACACTATATGTAATTTTGAAGATGAGCAAGGCTTGGCCTTTCAGATGTCCCACGCGAGGGAAGCACCCACATCCCGCAAAATTGCAAGCTTCTGAATCATGGAAGTCAGATCATAAAGCCTCTAATTCCCACTGGTTTCAAGACGTGTGCGACTGTGAAAATTGAGCCCACCGCTGAATCAGGGGTGGCCGACTGCCTGGAGGATGCGAGCCTCTGCAGCAACCCCTGCGGCTGGGCACCCGACGACTCAGGGAGCTGCAGAGCTCAGGGACGGGGTAACTCTCCCTTTCTGCCTCCCAGCTCCTCCTCCACGTGGATTTCAGGCTCAGGGGTCAGAATCTGGTGGCTCTCTGCGGTGTGCAGGTTTTGCTTAGTGGTTTGCAGGCTGAGAAGGGCTGGACATGCCCCGTGTTAAGAATTATTTGTTTAGCTCTAGGTGTCTTTCTCTTCATTCAGACTACTGGAGAAAAATTTTCCCCTCCAGTATGATCGTATAGACCAGGAGTAAAACTGCTGGTGCTGTTATTTTGGATATATATACCATGGTGAGACCAGGAGCTAGGCTTTAACATAGCTCCCTGAAGGTACGCAGCTATGGAAACCTTGCCACAGGCTGTGCATCCCTGCAGAACCAGAGTTCTCCTTTCTGAGTTAGTATGGGATGGATGCCAAATTTGTTCTCCACCTCCACGGCTCCCAGGAGCCGAACGGGTAGCTTCAGAGAGCCATCGGCTCCGTCAGCCTGTGGGTAGACAGAGAGAGCCCCCGAACTCCAGCCAGAGTGAGACTTCCTCCTCTGCCTCTGTTTGATGGCAGTCTGTACGTGTAACTCACTGTTGGGGGGAAAGATTTTGCAATCTGTTTCAAGTATCAGACATTGGCAATCCCTCTCCTAGAGCGTGGCGGTTGGAGAGTATCCCGGCCTAATTTAGGAGATGCAGTGCTCTCCCTTGTCTAGACATTGCAGTAAACGTTATTCCGCTGCCTGTGGGGTTACCGGGCTTGACACAAATGTGCTAGCCAAGCTCAAAAGGAAGAGGAAATATGGGAATATTCACCACCAGAAGACACTGCCTCCCTTGACATTTTCATCTGCGAAACAATGGCTCACAGACATTTTTGAACTGGAAGGTGTTGTTGACCTTTTTCCTTTTCCTCTTTTGACTTTTGTTTCCTGTAGGACAGTCTCTGGAATTACTTAACATTGTCATCGAGTCCGAGGGATTCCCCTCCCTGTCTTCTTCCAGTTGCGCTACATCTCCCAAGTTCCCTGCGATGTGAAATTGCTGAGGGAAGATATTTCTGTTTAAACTGGAAGCCAGGAGCACAAGAGCTGCTCCTCCCAAAGGAAATGTTGTTCTTCTTTTTACTTCCATGTCCTCAAATAAATCTTAAATCTTTGTTCTGTACCATGGTAGGTCCACTTGGGACTTCCCAGTTTCCTATAAAATCTGATTTACTCTCTTGCTGAGTCCATGGAGCCAGATACTAAATCCATCTTATGGAAAAAAAAAAAAAGAACAATAAAACCCTAAGTGAAATATTTTGCTGAAAAATGTCACAGTGTAATGATTTTTGAAACAAAAGCCTAAGAAATATTTTTTGCTTTTCTAAACTAGTTGAAAAAATGCATGCATATACCCCTTTGGTTGGAGTGGTGCTGGGAAAGTCTGATACGTCATATGCAGTGCCCGCTTCAGCGAAAGGAGAGCCGGCTTTGTCTTTTTATGTGTATTTGTATGTCTTTGTGACAAATGTAGGGTCTGTCTTGGGAAGTTTTGGTGTGATGTCGAGGAGAAGGCAGCTTTCAACCTTTGGAAAGGTTGAAATCTGGCTGCCTGCCCTCGGGTGCCCCTAAACTCTGTAACCTCAGTCAAACTGTGGAGGCTCTGCACCCCACTTCTCTCTGACTCAGGGCAACCAGATGCTCAAGGCTTGGGTCCACCTTGGCATCGTTACAAGCATCTTTTGGGTACTGTTTTGTCCTGGTTTTCTTTTCTGGATATGTTTTTTCTCCCAACAGCCCTTCTTAATATGCAATGAACTCACCTTATTCCACGCCAAGAAGACAGGATTCTCCCACACAGGAGACATGTGCCTGAGCCATCTCACCACCCTCCCCAACTCCTCCTCCCTTCACTGCTCCTTTCTCCCTTCAGAGTCATCACTCAAATAAGCACCTCGTGACTTCGGTGCGTTTATGCCGCTGCTCTCCCAGATCTCGAGGGATAAATTCCCTGTCGATCCCACACAGAGGGATCATTCTTGTGTGTGCAGTGTCTTTAGGGTGCAGCATGCAGGATCTCGATGCAGGATTCCCCGGCTGAAACTCAGACACCACGTTCCCCTCCGTCATGTGAAAATGAAAGCGAGCTTGGCCACAGCAAAACCACAGAGCAGCAGTGGAGCCTTGTGTGTTTGGGTAGACAGTGTAAGGCACCCAAAGCTTTCCTTCAGATTTTCAGGGGGTGCAAAGCGCATGGATGTGTCCATCAGTGGGACCTCCAGAAGGACAAAATGTCACTGGGATCCCCACTACAAAGAGCTGCCCTGAGGTCGGTGTCACAGGATTTCCGCAAGCGTGTGCTTATCTTCTAGACAGATCTCCTGGGGAGGAAAAGTCAGACACACACACAGGTACAGTGAGCACAGCTGTCTGTTGTGGGGCTGTAAGGAACCGCCGGAAACCCGCGGAGGAAGGTGCAAAAAAAAAAGTGAAAAAGGGAAAGGGAGGGGAGGGAAGAAGCTGTTTTTCTAAAAGCTTGGTTGCCCTTGCAAGCAGAGTAACATCCCAAAAGCGACACACGTGTTAGAGGTTTACAACCTTCCTGTATTCTGTAGATGCTGAAATAGAGGGGTAGAAACTTCGCTGCACAAGGGTGCAGTGAGTTTTCAGGAGAGTGCTTGCTGTGCTGATAAAGCTCATTTCTGCTCCGGAATCGGGGAAACTGAGCTATGGAAGCAAATGGACTTGCCAAAGCCACACAATAAGCATGACAGATTTAGAAAGAAGATTAAATATGAACAGGTTCCCTGTACCCTGCCTGCTTCACGCACTCGTGCAAAGACTGTATCTGCATTGAGTGTTTTAGATGCTCCTGAAATTCCTGAGTGAGACAGGTTGGATAATACCAACTCACGTCTTATGTAGAAGTTAAGATGGAGTAAAAACAAGGCACCTGAGGGTTTGGTTTGCCCTGAAGGAGCAGAGCTTTGTTGCTCTCTCTGTGTTTGCCCACGGACTGCATGGCAGGGAGGCACAAAGCAGAGAATATGCCCTCTGGAAAGACCTGGGAAAATGATAGCTGCCTCAGTTCAGGAACTGAGCTGGAAAACTGAGAGAAAAAGAACTAGATTGGGTCAAAGTGAAAGAAATGGCTGTTTAGCCTTTTTTTCTTTTTTGTTTGGGGGAAATAAGAAAAAACCCAACGTGTTATTTTGGGTCAACCCGAATTGCATTTTCAATGTAATGTTTTGTTTTGAGGTTAGTTACCCCTCACTTCTTACACTTTCTTTTATTTCAGGTCTCTTTTGAGTGGAAAACACCACTTCAAAATAGCAACCAAAGGGTTGTATTTAAGAGGCATTGAAATAAAATGCTGTGGCATTTTCAAAACATACTGTTTCTTTCAAGAAATGTAGATATGTATGTCCTTTCCCCCTATATTTTGGGTACAGTTGAAAATGTTTGCCATGTTTCATTCATTCTGGAAGCTCCAAAATTGCATGGTTTGGGTTTGGTTTTTTTTTCTAGACATTTGCTGGGGTCTTTTTTGCCTCATTCAAGTCCTGCTGAGCAATTGCTTCTACAGAAACAAGAAAAGGGAGGCGTATAACCTGGGGAACAGGGGCTCACAGCTCGTGTTGCAACTCTGAAAATCCTTGCAACTCCTGGTTGTGCCTTCAGGGCACAGGACAAGGCTCACAACAGCATCTGGGGCAGAGCCTAGGCTATGGCTGAAGGCAAGAGCATTACCACTGCCCTCTTATTCCCCGGCAAAGATATTGAAGAAGCAGCAGGGAGGAAAGAGTTGAGGCAACAGGAGACGGATGTGTGCAGCTTTACAGTGCTTGGTTTTAAACAGCTATGCCACTGGACGGTTGGTTTTCCAACAACCAGATTGCCAGCACCAGCCTTTCATCCCAATAAACTCCAGGTTTTCTTTGTTTGCTGTCAGGTCGTACAGAGGTAGGTGTGCAGGGTCATGCAAGAGGCATCGGGGGCTAGTTTTATTAGTATGCACCCCATCCCCTCTGTGGCTTTGCAGAGCTTGCTCTTTCTGTGGGTTTGCCCTGTTGGGACTAGGGTGCAGAGGTGCACTCGGAGCTACCTCCCCGCTCAAGCCGGGGGCTTGCTTGCTCACCAGCAGGCAGGCTAGGGACGTATAGAGGAGCAAAAAGCCTTGTGCTCACTCCAGATAAGAGAGGTGATGCTGATAGGCATGAGAGAAACATCCCAAGCAACTGACTGAAGCAGAAATGTGGTTTGCAGCTCTAGTGTTTGCCCGACTTGTTGGCACTCTGGGGCAGGGGCAGGCGGGAGCTGGTCCAGCAAGACTGCAGCTGCACTACAATGTCCAGCAGACAGTCAAATCCTAGATCTTCTCTTTCCAGCCATAACATCTAATGTGAAGGCAGCAGCCCTTTAAAACCAGATCTATGGTAACTGGCAGCTTAGGTGACGGGCAGTTCCTTCCAGACCAACAAATAATGCTGTGTGCTCCAACTAGCAGGGGACAGAAATTCTGAATTCAAGCCATCTTAAGTTAGCAAACTCTTTTTCTGATTTTCCCGGAGCTGGCCAGCTGTGGCCTTCTGTGGTTGCTCCAGCATGCAATGTTTTGTAATGAAGTGGTGGGGTCTCAGCAGGCCTTGTTCTGTCACTGGAACAATGGAGCATGGACTTTCTTTATATCCTGAAGGGCATCAAATAATAAGAACACAAAAAGTTGTCCAGCTGTGCTTGAGCTGGAATAGTTTTCTCTTTTCATTTTTCCAGTCAGCCTTAGTAGACAGCGCGGCTGCCTAATTCACTTATCTTCCAAGGAGGATACTTAAAAAGTAAATAGAAAACTGGATTTAAGAAGTAGCACGTGTGTAGCATGAAGAAGTAAGACTTACCCCTGCTGGAGCAACCTTCATTTTGTTGGGATTATATTTGGGAAGAATTTGGTCTGCTGCTTGGCAGCTCTGTGTACAAGCTGAACGGTGGCATCGTCAGCAGTTGTTATTAACGTCTAGAAGTAATTCCTAACCTTAGTCACCTCAGGTGATTTATGCTTGAAAAGATCACATAGCCTGGTAAATTTGGGAAGGATAAGTAAAGGGATACCAACCCAAACTGCCTTCTGTCTGGCAACCACCAGGGTTACTCAGGTTACTTGGCAGTGCTGGGCTATTCACTACTTTGGTTTAACCCCTTGCAAAGACCATGCAGAGGTGAAGAATTATGGGCAAAACCCGCTGGCTGATCCCCTGGCTTGGAGGAGTGCCTGGAGTTGGCTGTCATGGCTTGCTGGGGCTCAGGGTGTTGTGGAGAAGGAAGCCAAAGCACCGGACAGGCCCCTCCCTGGCCTGCAGGAGATGTTCCTGTGAAGGTGCAGGCAGATGTTGGCTGCTTGCAGCCTGTCTCCCGCTGCTTGTCACAGCAAGGTGAAAAGGAGCCTGATGATCAGCTTAAAGACGAGATTTTGCAGGGAGCAGCTCAAGGGGCCTGCGGGGACGGTGGCGGTAGGAGTCTCTCGGCCAGCACAGCTGCGGCCGGAGGAGGACGTGTGTCTCCACCCGCACCTTCCCGCTGGGAAGGGACCCCTGGGAAGCAAAGCCCATCTCAGCAGGGACCTGGGGAAATACGTGGCAACAAAATGATTCCCCGGCACCCACTGAAGCGCATCGAGCAGGCTGCGTGGGGAACGGCTCATGTGTTAAGCCCATCATACTTGCAATCAGATTTTTTGTTGTTGTTGTTGTTGAAACCACTACAGAGAGCAGCACGTTTCCAGGAGCATGGCTCCAGCAAGCATAATTCCCTGTGGCTTCCTGCCGGCTTGGGGAGGATTTGTGTCTGAGGATGCTTTACCTCTTCCGTGCCAGCTCGACTGGAGCCATGTCTCAAGATGGTTCTTTGATATCCTGTACAAAGGATTGTTCCTCATGGCGTTTATGTCATGAAATAATATGTTTCTGCAAAATTTAATCTGATTAAAATACAAAGAATTAGGATGGGGGACTGGATACATGCAAAGTAGTATTTAGGTATCTGTTTCTTTTGTTAATATATAGGTCTGCCAGTCCTACAAAAACTCCAGCACGCACTTAATGTTCCCAGTGGCTAATCCCATGAAAGTCTACTCCCAGCACACAGTCAAGCACACACGTACATCTGTATAAGACACGGGCTACATGGCCCTAATACTGATGTGCTGACTTAGGGTTGTTTTGTTGTGAATGTTTGCATGTCTGGAGCGTCTCATCAGACTCAAGGATGCACAAACCCTCACTGTCTGGATCTACAAGGCACTAAGTAGGACTTGGAAAACGGAGGGCTGGCAGGGAAAGGCAAGATGTTACATTTAACGATAGGAAATAATGGTAGGAGCCAGGCACAGGATCATTAAATAATGGCTTTCGTTGTCCATTATTTACTTCAGCTTTCCTTCTGCTTCTGTGAAATGCTGGCTCCTGCGCCGTCTGTCTCGCAGTGGCACATTTGCCATCACTTTTTTCAAATGGACATTTTGTTTAATATTTAGAAAGCAGGCCTAAAACATACACAAGTATCAGTGTTAGGCAGAGGGAGAGAAAGCTGAGAGCTAATGCAGTATATGCACATAGTAAGGCATGCGCCTTATCTTTCAGTAAAATTGCTGAATTACTATCAGTGCCACAACAGCATTCTCAATTACTGTAACAACTTACAGCCTTTGATATAAGACCACCAGAATTTTTGTCTGCAATCTGATAAAAAGCCAACTGTACCAAAGCAGCAAAGAGATTAAAAGCAAAACAAACAATTAAAGGAAACGGGGAAAAAAACCCCCAACAAATGAAAAATTACAGGCTAGAATTTGAATTATATGATGCATTTTATATTGAAAGCTCTCAGCTTTACAGTGCTGTCTTGAATGCAGATCTGCTGCCCGTGTGAGACTGGAGTGACTTACACCAGTGTGTAAGTACTGCTGTGCAATTATGAGATCTCTAGCGCATCTGTGATTGTGAATCCTTCCTTCCTGCAAGGCCTCCATAGACGTGGATACGTGGGGAGAAGTGCTGGGTTTGGCTTTCAATTTAACCTGAAGCAAAAGTCAGCTTGAGGCTGCCAGATTGTGCCTGGTTTCAGATGAAACCCCTGTGAAAGTAGTGAGTTGAGTATGGTTTCCACTCAAAACCATAAATCGGTCTTGATTTGCTTGAACCTTTGCCCATTTCCCCCCCCCCCCCCC
>Ga0065711_1008286_pt1 | contig 16104 bp, 8 predicted proteins | sample Hoacrofraction12_FD_59098 | JGI IMG/M metagenome (GOLD analysis project Ga0065711, IMG submission 59098) | Hoatzin crop microbial communities from Cojedes, Venezuela - Epithelial fraction 12 v2 (version 2) | ecosystem: Host-associated > Birds > Digestive system > Esophagus > Crop | place...
TTAATACAACATTCCATAAATATATTTCTTTTTTATAAACATATATTTTAGCACAGAGCAGAATCGTGTCTTTCCCTTAGCCAGGCATTAGAAAGAATAATTTACTTTCTATCAAGTTGGAGGAAAACCAGTGTTGCCAGAGAACAGGGAAGTGAACTCTCATTAGGACTTTCAGATGCATCACCCTGACTTCTTCACTTCAGGGACAAATTCAAGAAATGAGGTACTCTCAGCTGTCAATGGCTGGCATGCCTGGGTCTTCACCAGCAACATATTGGGACTGTGAGTGGCAGAAGACAAAAGTGATATAAGGCTGTGGTTTCTTTGAAGATAGAAAACAAAAAGGAAAATGCTTCAGAAGTGCCTTTTTAATAGAAAACCAGGTATTTTGCAATTATTTTCTGGAGGAGGATCATATTTTTGTAAAAGAATGATGTAAGGCAATGATGTTTACCACAATTTCTGCATGTGTATAAGACCGAACAAATGTAAAATGAAATGGGTAAAAAATTGTGGATCTGATATTGTCTAGACTAAAATGGCTTTTCTTTCCTGGAAATAACTACAGGGTGATTGAGCTTCCATGTTACTGTAAGCTGGCCTAAAGCTCTTCACTGGCTCTTTTTCACAAATCCTGAGAAACAGCTGAAGAGCACAAAACAAAAAAGAAAAGAAAATGTAGCCATGCATATTTCGGAGCTGGAAGGTTCCTTTTTGTTGGTTCAGAGCAATATAAAAGAGTCCTTACACTGAAAAGGAGCTACTGATCAAGAGAATTCCAGTATTTTTTCATAAAACTTTCCTGAAGATCAGCAGCTTCAAGGAACATTTTTCTAATACTTGTTTATGCTCTGCATTTAGAGGTTTATGGTTGTACTGGTTTTGTCTGGGATATTGTTAATTTTATAGTTAATTTTCTTCACAGTAGCTGGTTTTCTTCATACTAGCTACGTTTTTGGGCAGAGGTCCCTTCTAACCCCTACCATTTTGTGATTCTATGATCCTGCCCCATCCTGCAGGTCAGTAACAAAGGTGTTGAATTGTATTTGCCCCAGTATAGACTCCTGAGGCACTTCACTAGTGACTGGATTCCACTGGATGTGACTTGAGCTGGCCTCCAGTTGTGCACTGATCATAAATATTTGATCCTGGCAGTTCAGCCAGTTTTCAGTCCACCTCTGTTTCCATTTATCTAGTTCATAACTCATGAGTATGTCTGTGCAGACTTCATGTGAAACAACATTAAATCTGATTAAATCCTTGTGAAATTCAAGATAAACAACATCCACTGCCCTCTCCTTGTCCACCAAGCTAGTCATTTCACTGTAGGAGATCAACAGGCTGTTAAAGCATGATTTTTCCTTTATAAATCCATAGTGACTACTCCTAATCATCTCCCTGTTCTTCACATTTTTTGGAAATGTCTTTGAAGAGGATTTGTTCCATCACCTTCCAAGGGGTCAAGGTCAGGCTGACTAGCCTGTAGTTTCCTAAATCTAAATATTTGCACAAAACTCTGTAAAGAGAAGTTGCTGAGCTTTGCACTTTAGCCATAAATATGAAGTATATACACCTATATCTCTAAAATTATAAAGGCTGTGTAATGTTTCTTACAGAATTCATGTCTTTGAGGTCTTAAAAACTTATGGTTGGAACCAAAATATCCAGGCACTGTGCTCTGCCAGAGAAGGCAGAGAAGACATATTCAAAGAACATTTGAGAAAGAAGATACAACAAGACAAATATATCAACTAGACAGGGTAAATTACTACTCCAATTCCAAAAAAATGGTGTGGGAGGAAAGATTTCTCATTGTTTTAAAGTTGTTACATGTTAATGCTGTCTCAGGAGAAAAAGATTTAATTTTAGTCTCATCAGTATTTTGACAGAAAGAATGGTACAGAGCTCTGTGGCTATACAATTGCAGTTTGGTCTGCAGAAACAAAGTGTGATGCCTCTACAGATCCAAACAGAAGCTTGTGTGAGACTGTTATGGACTAACATGTACCTAAATAAGTTGAAACACGTACTTAAGATGACTGTTGCTTTATTGAGCTGCAGCCTGGATCAATATTATAGATCGACTTAACATTCTCAGTGTTTTCCCAAGATCTTATCTTCTCCTATTTGTGAGGGTTAAACTTAAAGACATTAGAGGTCCATTTCCAAAACTAAAGCTTTTCAATGTCATACTTTACTGTACAACAGAAAATTAGTCTTCTGATAGAGTTAGGACATTTTTTTTTTCCCTTGGAACAAGGAAATCATTGTTTAATGACTTTTGTTCCAGAAGGACTAGAAGTGCCTAATGTCTGGCTTAATACCTATTGGAGGTTCTGTATTTGAGGTGGACATATCCATATCATCAATGCTTATCATCTGGGTGGAGCCTGTGGTGTTTAATGGTGAATCGCAATAACAGAAGCTGCTTTAAATCCAGACTGTTGTTGGGGTTTGCACTCTGATGTCATACTGCATTACATATTCCCTCTCTCTCCTGTTCTATTAACAGCACATATGTGACTTCATATTGACCATATGGCCTTTAGAAAAAAGCTTTAACAATAAGTGATCTGCTTTAGCCACAAGAAGTGATACACTTTAGCCAGATAATTTTGTGAATTATTTCGCCTGATGACTGAAAGAGTGCTAGGCCTGATTAAAAAGACAATCTGGAAAAGTGTGGCTGAAGACGTGAGGGACGCTATTAGCGTTGGATCTCAATTTATCTCAGTTAAGGCCTGTTACAGTTTGGCCATGGCTGCAACAAAAGGGCCACTCGGTCGCTCTGCTGCCCCTCTCCCCACTGGGGTAGGGAGGAGAATGGAAAGAAAAAGGCAAAAGCTCGTGGGTCGGGATAAGGGCAATTTAACAGAACAGCAAATGAAGTGAATAGTAACAACAACAATACTGATAAGGAGAATATACAAAACAAACAGCGAAATGCACAGAGCAACTCTCACTGCCCTGCGCGCTCCCGAGTTGCGACTGCCTTCCCCCTGGCCAGCTGCCCCACCAGCACCCAGCATGGCGGCACATGGTGTCCAACACCCTGTTCTGTTTGGCCAGTTTGGGTCAGCCGGCCCGGCTGTGTCCCCTCCTGGCTTCTGGTGAAAATTAACCCTATCCTGGCCGAACCCAGGACAGGCCAAATCCTGGGACGTGCAGATTTACAGTACAATTTTTTTCACACTCTGAATACTCATAAAAATCTCTCATACTCCAGAGAATTTTCATAAAATACATTAGTATTTCAAAATCTTTCTCTTCTGTGGTTTTTGAAAGCGGATAATAGGTTCTAAGGACTACTGTGGAAGAGATATGTCAAAAGAGGGGTTGCTTGACCTTTGATGTCTAAACTAATTTTAATCTGTATGAATTAATGTAACCAAATATCTGATTTTTCAAAATGTGTGTATTGATATTTAAGCTTTTGTTCTGATTAGATTAAAAGCACACAAGCATTCGACTTCTGTTAAAAATTTTAACACCGAAGTAGCCTTAGATGTGTTTAAATACTAATGGAGGTATATAATCTACTTACTTGTTCTGCAAGCAAATATATTATGAGAGAAAATTTTATTGGATACCCTTTTGAACTAAATACAGCAAAATATACTTCAAAGTAGAACGTAAATGATGAAAGACATAGTAAGAAATCTTTGTCTATTGGTTCTTTTTAATGCTCTCGAGCACACTCTGCAAACAAGGTCAATGCTTTGAAAGCAATGTCTTGATCTCTTAAAGAATCGAAATATGACTATACTAAATTAATTCTTTAAATCACTAATTGTCAAAATAATTCTAATTGGAAAATTGGCAATCTCACCTGCCAGGCAGACAAAACAGAAGAGTTATTCCAAGGAAGGATTTCATTTAGCACTTAGAAAAATCGTGTAATGGGAACAAAGGATCAAGCTTGGGTGGAGGAAGGGATGCTAAGGGTTCTTAATGCATAGTTAAATGGAATTTGCCAGTTTCAGCAAATTCTGGATACTTTTGTGTTTGCATAATAAAAAGTCTTCAGCATGGTAATCTGATGAGTTTATAATCAGCAAGTTGTTATTTAGTATGAGCATCATACAGTTACACTGAAAGAGCTATTTTGTGGAAAAGAGCACATTTCACTTAACTGCAATTTCTCTCTATCAACAAAACCCACAATTCAGCTTTGTGCAGCAATAACAAGTATGAAACAGTGGGATCTTTCAGTCTGTCAAATTGTTGTTAATTACAGAATGTTGTTAAAGGAAAACATACTATGCACAGCAGAATAAGCATAACAAAGGGACATTTATAGGCCAATCCAGCTGTCACTTAAATGAGCGGGAATTTTGCTGTTAACTTTAATATGAGTAGAATCAGCATTTTAAATTTAACCATGAACATAAAACGACAAGTCTTTTGCAAGCCATCTCTCTCTCTCTGTCAACTGAAATAATGTGATTCCATATTAAGGCATAGAAAGTTTCTAGAAATGTGCTTGTGATTAATGTATGCCTTTTAGTGATTTCATGAGTACGTTCTAGACATTCTTTTTTGGTTACTAAAAGAGATTCTTCTCCAAATTTGTGGCTGTTAGTCCCCATACTGGTCCTGTCATGAGGATGAAATCTCAGTGCATAGTACTAGAACACCTAACAGTTCATACTAATTTCTGAGTATACTACTAGGTGTGAAAGTCCTGTTCTCAGCAAAGCAGTGTCCAGCACTTGCTCATTTATACAGAGATTTCAAATGCAGAGAAGGTTTAGTAATAAGAATAGCAAAAAAATATATAAAGATCCCTTTGCAGCATTTATATAATATTACAGCAATATCAAAGGTGTTAATTTTTACCTGAAAATTTCACTCTGTTGTCAGCTGTCATCCAGCAATTTCCCTCTCAAGTTGTTCACCCTCTGGCTGAAGCTGTAGGCTGAATTCTTTCCAACAGTAGCAAGCTTCAGAGAACTACTTGTTTTGATCACAATACTTACTTAACTTCATGTTTTATTAGCGGTATTGTATAATCCAAGCAGAATACGAATAGTTACCTTTCGAGACATCGTAAGTGCCCTTGAAGTTTCAAAATAGAAATTGAGACACACTTTCTCTCTTATTTACCTACTAACTTAGTAAACATTTTTATATGCTGACCTTCATCTAGTGGAGGCTGCCAACAGAATACTCTAAAGCTTCTTTCAGAACAGATATCTCAGAAGATTAAAGAGGGACCCTGAACTGTCACTTATTCTTCCTTTGTTTATGATCTCTCTCACAGAACTAACTGAATTGTAGTCATAAATTCATGCTATAACATTTTACAAATCACATATACTTTAGAGGCCTTTCAAAATCCTGCAGTAATTTTTTTTTTGTTCCTTTCTTCTCCAGCATCATGAATTACAATATAAACTTTTTCATGGTTCTGTAAAAAGTTACAACACAGAAATTTAAAACACTATATATAACACCATTTCTGGTAGTCTGCATTTCAGTGGATTTTGCTTTCTGTAGGGACCTCACATTACAGATTAATGGAACAAGTAACTCATTAAGTACATGTGGTACAAATTTTCCCTTCTTTGAGGTATTTTTGAAACAGAACTGAGTACTAATGGGAAAGATTGATTACAGTCCATTAATTAATAATTTCTTTAATTAATAATTTCTTTAATTAATAGAAGATAAATTTAAAAGGAATGATCTTAGTAATAGTATTTTGTTCAAATTGTACCTTGAGGAGACATCCTAAACTTGTTACCAAGATCATCATTACATAAATAAGCATTAATATAAGCAAGAAAATATTCCTAGGTAACTTGCTGCTTTGGACCACAATGAAATGAAAAGACACACATTTTCCTTCACTTTACTGGAGAGTACAACAGCCTCTGTAACTCTTACACCAGATTAAAAACAAGTATTTTCATGACAAGGAGTATGCGCCAGAGAATTCTTCCTCTTATTTAAATGCAACTATTGTTATATCAAGGGGGAGGGATCACATCAGATGAAGTGTACTGAACAAGACTAGAATAAGTTCTTATGATTAGATACCAAATTTCTGAGTTTAATTATTAAAAAAAACTCCATTAAAATGTGAAGTAAGACTTTCTTTATGGGTGTTGAGAAAATTGTCTTCTGTTTGCAACCTAGAGTGACACACATTTATGAAAATTGTTTTTCTTGTCATGCTTTGTTTGTTCAGTTAGCCTATCCAGAACATGTTATTAAGATGAAATATATAAATTTTTTCCTCTTTGAAATGTTTTTCCTCCTTTCAGAGTGCTAACATCCTTCATGACCTTGGAAATCACCCTTATTTCTACCTTCTTTATTTTTAATTTTGCAAATATTTCTACTAGCAATGGAGAGAAGGCACCTTTCTCTAGACACCACTAATCACTCCATGAATCCAACATGTGAGTTTCCAGAAACCTATGACATAAACCTGTATGTCTTTCATACTTTCAGTACTGGCCAGAACCAAGAGAATGAACAAAGTTTCTACAAGAGATATTGCTGCTTATTCTGCAAGTCTCTAGGCATTTACATACCTATCTACCACACTTTGGTCACTATGAAACTCTGAACCAAATGGTAATGGCTTTCAGGAAATTGTGGTTCTATCAGTCTGAATTAAAATACTGAGCAAAATCTTGATCGTAATCTATCTTAAGAAACAGAAGTTCAAAACAAATCTCAAACTCATCCAGACAGAAAACTAATGGTGACACTCTAAGAAGCCATCTTGGCCATAAGAGGACTCACCCTAAGTAAAAATACTGTGAGCCTACCTCTGAAAGTATCAAAGGAGCTTCTGTAAGCCAGAAGACAGAAATAATAGAAAAATGGCTAAATGTCAAGAGTACAACCAGATGATTGTGAGCATTGGGAACATAAAGTGAACACCGGGCAGTGAACAAATAAATGACAGATGCAGAAATGTGCCTGGAAGTGCTTCGTTGAACTACCTTGGAAAGACATTTCAGAAAAGACTGAGAAAGCATAAAGACGATTACATCCTCTCACAATGCTAATTTTGTGTGTGTGTGCATGTGAAATAAAACTTCATTTCAGATCTTGCACATGGAGCTACAATTTCAATCTAAAGAATATTTCTTTTAATGAGTCATGTTATCTCCAATTAGACATTTAGGTATAATCCTTTCAGTTTCAACAAAGAACAAAATACTGCTGTCCCATGGTTTATTGGGGTTTAACAGAACATGCCTGATGTCCATGTAGCTAATATTGTAATCAGCCAGATGAGTTCTCTATTGACCAGCAGTACCTTAGATGAAATGCTCAGTCTGCCTTTGAAGGATTTGGGATCATGACACTCCCTTATTGCTCATCCCTTCTTGTTAAATTTCAGGTGAATTCAAAGATCGTAATTGTTTGCATAGCTGGATAATTATGATGCCTTGATTGTCTAATTGCTTATATAATAAGTTCAACAGCTTTTGAGTATGGAGATGATCACATGGCTCAACCTTTCTAAAACGCCTATTAAGAGGAAGATGATCATCAGCTGTTTTGAACAGTAACCAGGTAATTACAGAAGGACTTTTGGAACAAAGGAGTCAGCCTGAAAAAGAAGCATTAAATAAGCAAAGAGATAACTGGAAACAATGAGACCTCAGGGTGAAAACAGCAGCAGTCAACCCCTGGTTTGAAACTGCTGGCAGTCAGCCTATGGGCATAGCGATCTCTGCCTAGGGCTGATAGTGCCGCCTCCCTGTGGGGCACTGGGAGAGGCCAGCTAGGGCAGTGAGTGTGGGACGCAGCAAGCTGTGGAACCCACATCTCGGCATGCATGTGGGAACTTGTGGAGTGATCCCTTGCTGGTGAGCAGGTGGTAGGAAGCAGCAAGGGAATGCACAGACCAGGAGCACCCACATCTTTCACAGGAGGGGTGTGGAGTCAGGGAACCCACACTGTCCCCCAAAAAGAGTGCGTATTGGTAGCCCAAATGTAACTGCATGAATACGTGTGGGCTTAGAATTGTTTGGGGCTAGACACAGAAATATGCTTAGAAATTCCTAGCTGTATTAACATTGTGTAAGTGGCTAACTAACACTGTTTATCTGTTGAATTATTGACACTCATCCTGAATGTACAGTTCAGTGATTGCTAGTTAATTATGTGTTGTTAATAAATCAACAAACCACTTTTGTCCTGACTTGGTTTAAACTATGTGAAATGGGCATTTTTTTCTGAGATAATAACCAGCTGTTACATTCCAACCACAAAATGTGAACATTCCAGCCAACCACAAGGTACTCTGTTGCACATTCTGACAAATAAAGTAACACCTAGTCATTAATTTATTTTGGTACGTGCAATTTTTCATAAGTTTTCTCAATAGACTTTCAATAACCAAAAGAGAGATTTACGATATGAAATCTGAAATCTAATTCTGCAGGCCTGGGAAAGAGTGGCTGACATTTCCAGTATCAAACTATAGCAAACGACAGTATGACTCAGCGCACTCAGGTGATGGGTAGGGAAAGCAGTTTTGTTCAGCCTAAGGAAGTTGTGCCAGTAGAAGGTAAAATGGGATAGGCATACAGAACTGATTTGTTTTAAAAAAAAGAGATATAATTACCATAAATTCTGATCTCTTGGGGAAGTTAATAAAAAAATAATTATCATTTCTGGTTCATGAAACAAAATGTTCCCTTGTTCTCCAGTTCAACAGTGATGAGCTTGTGAAATCACCTGTTCGTGGACATGGTTTCACGATTAAGCATGCGTTTAGGTCTTATAAGATTCAAGTTGTACTGAAATGAAGAGGGTGTTGCTGTGTGAGAACAAGTTTTACAACAACATTGCATAAAAGACTGTGAAAAGAAGTAATTCATGTATGCATCTAAAATCTAATGGTATCCTATTTATATAAGAAAAATGTGGTAATGGCTGATGGTAACTGAATTCTTTCTGACAGTAAACCACAAAGGGCTTTAGAGTTTACACACCATTCTGCAAAACAATATGCAAAGTCCCAGAACTGTATAAATATAACCATAAAAGTAACACATTTTGCTACAGTTGGGTTTTCAGCTCCTTATGGAAATCCTGGAATTAATCGACTGTTTTAAAACAATGAAGCTTCTAAAGATAAATCACTGTCCTTGATTACTTACAACAAATTTAGTTTGTTGCATCCTTTGGTATTCTCTGTACTTGCTAGCTTGATATATTTTTGCATTCCAAAGGTAAGCCTTTTATTTGCTGTCTTCAGTAAATAACAGTGTGCAAGTTAGACATGAGACACTGACATACCTATTCTGACATTTTAAACAAAACCCTAGAAACTGAAAAGTTAAAAAACTAAAAAATATTGTCACCCTCTCAGATTGTTAATCCCTTTAAACTAATTCCTTTAATTTGCTTTTTTCCTTCTCCCTTTGCATGTATATATAAACAGAATTTTGGTCACAAAATGGCAGAAAAATTCAGAATTTCTCTTAGATGTGCAGTATGTAATCTGTTTTCTGAAGCACTCTCATGGTTTCAAGACACTGGAAATCAGCTATATTTCACTACACACCACATTTTATATTTTTCAGTAATGGAAATTACCCAAATACTTGATTTTCCTCTCTAATAAAAAATTGTACTACCATGTTTTTACAACTGAGAGAGAGTATTAATGGCTGTTGTATCTTCTAACTGTCCACTAGCCAAATGTGATAGTCTCTCCTACACAATCTTAAAATATTCAGGAAGAAATACAGATGCATAAATATCAAATATAAGATACATGAGGGAGATTTTCAAAGTGCCAGTGAAGTTGTAATTCTTCTGCTTTGTCATTTTGCTAGAGGTTATCATCCCATTAAAGTTACAAGTAACCAATGTTTTTTATTGCTGTTGTTTTAACCTTCCAGCTAGAGAAATACCTAGTGATTCTTACAAACATGTGTTGTTAATAATGTGATAAAACTAATATTGTTTGATGGAACTCTGTTAACCTCTACCTTTAGCTACACTTGTTGACAGAACCTGACCCTCTAGTTATACATTCCATCATGCAGAAGAGACTGTAACGACCACTCCTTCAGATAGTTTCCTACCAATATTTGTTACAACATTTGTCTTACTGTGTATTGTGTTCTCTGTTTATTTTGTCACTGTAGTGGAAGAATCATCACAAGAGTCAGTCTACTGAGAGAAATAAGTCATTTGTCAGAATTACAACGGTTCGATGGCTGGTGTGAAGACAGAAATATCTACGAGAATTGCAGGCACTGAAACAACAGAAATCACAGCTCTGTAGTGAACCAATTACAGTAAAGACTCTTGAGGTATCACCTGAGCTGAGAAAGGACACAGTGATGTAGTATTTAAAATATTCAGTACAAGTATCAATTTCCTTAGATACACAAAAACATTTTCTAAATTTAATCTGATAGTTCAGATTTTGTATAGCAACAGTCATTTACTGGAACATATGTAGACATGAGGCTAGCTTCTGTTCTCAAGTGTAAAAGGAGGAGGCTTCTTAAAAGCTGAAACCCTGCTGACAGAGACTGCAATAGTGAGATACAGGACAGCTTATGGCAATAAAATTAGGGACTCCTATTTAAATCTTTCTGACCTATGTAGAATTATGTCAAAACAAAATAATTGGGGGTTGGATTATGCAGCTGCATTTTACCGCTCTCACTGAAGTGTGTGGGGCTTTTGCCCCACTTTATACACAACAAACAAATCACACTTTGTCAGCCTTACTGTATACACTCCTCCAGAAAGAGCCATTTACAGAAATATTGAGAGTGACCTCTTCTTTGTGTGGAGGTCCTGAATCACCTAAACCAGATATTGCTGAAGTCTGAGGGAAATGTAATTTCATTCTGCTCCCTACACTGTGAAATATAGAACCTTTGGTGTCGTGAAATCGAAGAAGTATAAAAATGAAAGTCCTACTGATAGAAGCATGTGCGGTTTATATTAAGTTAAGAAGGATGGAAACAGATCTGTGGCTTTTGAAGTACACTGAAAACTACAGCACCACTGAAGACACCAGCAGGTCAGGGGTGTAAATGGAAATAACTACTTTAGGGACAGGCTGTTCAGGACCCATATTGAAAACCTGCGTGTCACATATTTTCACAAAATCAATTTATTTCCAGCAATTTGGGAGCTTTAGGGTTTATGAAATATAGTTATAGCCCAACTGCCAGCAAAGGACAAGTTTTATTCTAAAAGTAGAAAAACTATTGAAGGCTGTGCCACTTCAAGAAAAACAAAGCAGAAATAAACAAAAGTCCATATTTCCTTCCACAGGAGTCTCACATTTTTTTTGGTGATATTTACCTACTGCAAGTAAATGGTTATATTTTTATATATAAATGTGTACGTGTGTATAGGTAGAGTACAAAGCACACAAATTTCTGTGGTCACAGAGGGTAAAATACTGACATGAATTAATGAAAAGGACTTTATTTCTTGCTAAAAAGTGATGTTTTTCAAAGCAGAACTTAAGGCATTTTATAAAATTTTGCAGAAGCCTAGGGGTAGCTAACAAGTCTGGGTGTTTAAAATTTATTTCAGATTAAATATTGATAAATTCAAATTTCTTTGAAAATAATTTACAATTTAAAAATTTTAAATAAAACTCTTTTCAAGGTTATGTTAAATGTTATACAGTTGAAATTACTTATAAATTAGGCAAACTATATAATGCAATATATATTTAAGTACAGACAAAACCCCTGAGAATTGTGGGAGAAAATCTGGTTTTAGCCATTCTGTTTGGGAGTTTTACTAACAACAGTCAAGAACACTTTCATCATTTCATAATTTCACTGGAAGTGTGCAAAGACATATTCATGATTACAATATCTATTACAAAGATATATTCATTATTACAATATTGTCTCATTATTTTTTAACACCTGCTATGACTAAAATAGAATGAATCAGGCAGGAAATATTGGCTATGCCTTGCATGGATATTTTTTTACTAAACAGGCTAATCTCCCTAAGCAGCATTTTTAAAGTCACATGCCAAAATGCAATGTAAAGTTTGTACTTTGAGACAGAGGTCAGTGCCTGAAGCACACAAATCATGAAAAGAAGTTGGGAGTATGCTCCCTCTTACTCTCCAAAACCCAGTTAGAAGGCTGTCTGACACTTCACCACATAGAGCTACTCTGTTGCAGTGCATTTTTTTTAACAGAGGAAGATCAAGGGATAGTCTTGCTGCAGCCTGGTAGCAGAAAGGTCTATATAATTAGGACCTTCAGAAGGAAAAAGTTGCCAAACAACTCTTAGCTTTTCATGGTCTCTTAGGGCTGTCTGCAGAAAATGGAAATAGCTTTTTAGCTGTAACATTTGGGCCACAGTGCAGCATCTGAATTGAAGGTCTTTCTTAAAAATAGCTTATAAAGTCCCCTTTATGCCTGCTCCTTGTCTGCCTTACTTCCTTCCTCTTAACTGTTCAAAACATTCAGCAGTTAAAGAAGGCAGTCAGTAAGTGCAGACTTAAAGACTCAGAGGCTGTCTTTACTGACAGAGACTGGGGTGGATTTACTTACACTTGAATGGTGCTTCACATCAGGCAAATCAGAGAATCTAACGATCATTTCATTCCAGACTATGATACAGTCTATATGGGTACTATATTTTGAAGGAAAACTGTAACAAGAAACCCTGTTCTCTGCCGTTGATGGTACAGTAGATATTCCATTTCTACTGTTGTCCAAAGTGGGACAGGAAAGTGAACACAGGACCAAGAAATGTCTTGAAGCAAAACGACATTTCTGCAACTGCCAGGAAAGATGAGAACTCCTCAGCTTCTGCCCTGTATGTTCTTACTCCCTTCTGAAACAGCCCTCTCCAACACTTGATCTTAGCTGAAACACATAAAATACACATTTCTATAGCTGCTGTACTTGGAAAATCCAAGTAATATGAATATTTGTGTGTATACCACTACATGCATACACACACACGTACACATGCACACACGTGTTAATAATTTTTAAGCCATTTCTAAACATGCATTATTTGCAACATTGACCTGAATATTAATTCATAAATGTGATTCATTTAATCTTATGTATTATCAAAGTAATGCAAAGGGTATCCTCACCTGCAGTTAACTGCAAGGAAACTGACAGTTCACAGCAGTTGCAGGACAGAACAGACCACTAAGCTTATATCAGGAATAATTTCCTTCCTGAAAGCATATTTTCAGAGAGGTAAGAGTATTTTCTACTTCTTGCATCTGTTTGTTAGGATTTTACTTTTTGCATAATCAAAACAGTTTTCTTTGTGAAGATTCATTGTTTCCAATATTTCACTGAAGAAACAATTATAAAATGCAAATATTCAAGTATTACGTTCATCTGCAGAAATCTTCAACAAAACCAAAAATCATCTTTTTTTACAAATTAGAGAGAAAAATAAAGACTATACTGACACTCAGGAGGGCTAGAGGTATATTCCCATACATCCTATAATTTTTGTGTATTTTTGTGTTTGCTTCACTATCACATAAATACTGTTTCTTCCTGTTTGTTTTGAAAGCATTTTCTCAACGAAAAGGATTGTTTCTCTCTTGTTAATTAAACATTCTTATTAAAATAATTGCAAGAGAATTTTTCCAACTGCATGCATTTCTTTAAATATGAAATAAAAATAACCTCTTACAATCCAACATTTACATTAGATATAAGAAAATGGAATTCTGATAGCTTTTACAGAACTGGAGATCAGTAAAAATCAAGACTCACAGCTGATCAGCTATGGGAAATACAGTTTGCTATACCAGGTGTGACCTGTTTTTAGAAGTGTCATGCTTTAGAAAGCACAGGTAGGAAAGTGTTTTTATATTAAAAGATAAGAGAAAATAAGAGAAAAAAAAATAAGAAAGTGTGGCATACAACAACAGGAGGCATAATTTGTGCAAAAAGCCTTTAACAATGCAGATTTAATCAAATGCCAGTTAAAAGAATTAGAGCTGTAAGAAAGCAAAACTTTTATATAATTCCCCATTTGAAAGAAGATACTTTTACCTTTCTATTTTAAACCAAAGAAAATACAAAACTCAAGCCCCAAATCTCCATGCAATATTTGATTTCTTTGTGATATTCCTATTGCTTTTCTGTTGTTTTCGTTTGTCTTTGTATTTTGCATTTGCATCTTGGATTTCTATTTTTTATTATGGGGAGAAAGAAATCACACAATTAAGGTTCTATTGTTTACAACAATAGCTAATTGTTCTTTTCTAGAAAATAGCTCTACTAAGACTCCTGGCTGTGAAATTTTCATTCAGTTCCTTGCTAGCAGATCTGCATATTTCTTTATGAGAAAGAAACTACAGCTCCCATAAGGCAATGGAAAATAGAATAGAAAATAGGGCTTTGTATTGTGATTAAATTGCAGAAAAAAAAATCTTGGTTCCATTCAAAGACAGAGTATGCTTAGATAGGTTGGACTGACTCACAATAAAAGACTCTTTTTTCATAACATCCAAATAATCTTATTGCCTAATTAAAAAAATATGTGCACTGTTATTTTTTTTTAAACCGGAAAACTTAAAAATCAAAACAATCCTACTCATAAATATGTTTTTTAACATATACACTATTAATTGCAGTGAGTTTTGAAATATGCTGAAGAAAGCATTCAGAAATTACACAGCCTGGCCAGTCAGGCTTTGAGGCATAACCAGAATCTGAAACGCCCTATTAGGTGTCCCTTAACCCTAGCAACCTTAAGGAATAAACTAAGAAAGTGATCCATCATCATTGAACAGAGCATCCAAATTGCATTTTGTGACTGGTTGATGAAATAGGCGTCACAGGTCACAGAGATGACATAGTAACTGTCAAAAAAGTCAGAGGATATTAGACTATCCATTGGCCTATAAAGACAAAATCATCTATCTTTGATAAATTGCCTATCCCTTTTATAAAGAGTTCATGGCCATAAACTCACAGAAACATACTTAGAGATTACTATTTCTTTTGAAATCAAGGTTGACCACATCGATTATGTAATCCCTTCTTTTTTCTTTCTAATGTTGATGTATTTTCAATGACTGCTGCTCACTTGCACAGTTCCACAAGCTCTACATGGGTAAAGATGGTGAGAGTAGTGGTTTTCTTTAGTAATACAGTAGCTTGTGTTATGATCTGACAGCACAATACCTGCCTAATGTGAGCACGCTGTCATTTCTTTTCATCCCAAACTAGTCTTAGTAGCTTCAAACATGTTTCTGGGTGTTAGAAATTACTTCTGAGAAATGCAAGAGATTTTCAGTAGCCAGCATCACTTTAATTCATAACATATTCTGTGTTGTCCAGTCAAAAAAGGCAGACAGAATCTAGTTTGGACATACACTTGAGAACTGCTTTGACATTCAGGTAATATGTAAAGCTGATGGCTTTAATTCAGACTTTAAAGAAAATTAATTCTCCTCTGACATATGACACATGACACAGTCTGACTATGGATTTGACTGATGGGATCATAGAGTTGACCTAAAGCCTAAGTGCACGTACTGGTTTTGGCTGGAATTGAATTAAATTTCTGCATAGTATTTTGCATGGGGCTGTGTTTTGGATTTGTGCTGAAAATAGTGTTTATAATACCCTGATGTTTTAGCTATTGCTAAGCAGTGCTTACACAGAGTCAACGCCTTTTCTGCTCCTCACACCACCCCACTAGCAAGTAGGCTGTAGGTGTACAAAAGGTTGGAAGGGGACACAGATGGGACAGCTGACCCCGACTGACCAAAGGGGTATTCCAGACCATATGATGTCATGCTCAGCATTAAAATTGGGGCAGAGGTTGATGGGGTGGTGGCTGCTCAGGGGCTGGCTGGGCATTGGTCAGTTGGTGATGAGAATTTTTTTTCATTTGCATCTTCATGAGGAAGAATTTCTTCCCTCTGAGGGTGACGGAGCACTGGAACAGGCTGCCCAGGGAGGTTGTGGAGTCTCCTTCTCTGGAGATACTCAAGACCCGCCTGGACGCGTTCCTGTGCAGCCTCCTGTAGGTGACCCTGCTTCGGCAGGAGGGTTGGACTAGATGACTCACAGAGGTCCCTTCCAACCCCTACCATTCTGTGATTCTGTGATTCTTTCTTTTCAGTGTTTT
>Ga0065711_1007325_pt1 | contig 16103 bp, 12 predicted proteins | sample Hoacrofraction12_FD_59098 | JGI IMG/M metagenome (GOLD analysis project Ga0065711, IMG submission 59098) | Hoatzin crop microbial communities from Cojedes, Venezuela - Epithelial fraction 12 v2 (version 2) | ecosystem: Host-associated > Birds > Digestive system > Esophagus > Crop | place...
ATTGTATTGCATTGCTTTCTCTATCATGAAGGCATCTTCCAGACACTGCAGGTAGGACCTTACTGTGTTATCTGAAACCCTTCCATATCCATTACTCTGAAAAGTATTGGCAAGTTTCAGCGGATTCGTAAGCGACCCAACAGACGACGCTGTGATCTGAAGTAGCTTTTCAAGAACCACCGTATCTCTGATATTATTTCTATCCACGATATCCGTCACATAGACTTTCTCAAAAAGTGTTTTCAAATAGTTTGTTTTTTGTTCGATGCTTTTGAAAGACAGAATCATGGGCAGAGATCCATACAATGAGAATTCCCTCCACGCGGCGTTTGTTTCTCCCTCATATGCAGAACAAAATTCGGAGAAACTTAAGGGATATATACGCACCTCATCACCCCTGCCTCGAAACTCAGTTATTATATCTGATGAAAGGAATTTCGAATTGCTTCCGGTGACGTAAATGTCCAGATTTCTGTTCCTGTTCAACCCATTTAATAAGCCTTCAAATCCATCAACAAGCTGAATTTCATCCAAAAACAAGTAATACATTCCTGCATCTGTTAGCTTTGCCTTTATATATTCCCTGAGTCTGGCTTTTTCTCTTAATGCTTCGTATTCATCATCATCCAGCGGAATCGCAATAATGTGCGATTGATCAACCCCTTGCTGTATCAAATAATCATAGTAAAGATTAAATAAAAGATACGATTTGCCGCATCTTCTTATCCCTGTAATCACCTTGATCATCCCGTTTTCTTTTCGGGCTATCAAACGATTCAGATATGTCGGTCTTTTAATCTCATCCATGAGTCAGCCTCCCGAAAATGAAAAATATTGCGGATATCCGCTGTTTTTCTCATTTATCAGTTTGAACAGGAAAATCCAGTGTTTTGAGAAAAAGAACGGTGTTCCGCAATAATTTTCATCATTCCCTGTCATACAAAGGAAATAACGCAATATCATACGAAAGCCCAACTATCATTTGATTTTGCAAAAGCTCCGCTCCGGCTTCCCAGACCTGAAGCCATAAAAAAGCACCCGAGCACGGTGTCGTCCGTGCCCGGATGCGCTCAAATTCCTTTATTTTGAGCGGTTTCCGGCTATCTCGTGTAACTCAGCTTTGTATCAATCTCGACCATCTTTTGTCTCTTCCCTTCGTGATTCATTGCAGGCCGCCTCTGTTCTGCATTTCACTTTGCGGGAAAGAAAAATCCGACCGTCATATCAAGATAATTAAGTCCGCTGTAACCTATGTACTTCGCGTTTACCTTTTCGCGCATCTCCTCGGCGGTCTCGCACGTGTCTGCGATTTCCTTCAGGTCGTTTAAGTAGTCGACTTTTATCTTCGCGTCCTTCAGATCCTCGGGTGTGTAGTGGGATGTGAGCACAAGGTCGAAGCCGTGGCGGATGTAGTAGTTGAGCTGCGAGATAATGCCGTCCGCATGGGGCGCGCCCGCTACAATCGAGTGGCAGTCGTGGCCCATCATGTGGGTGTACACACAGTTAATCTGAGGAAGTTCAATGTCGTACGCTTCCGCGTTGGATTTAATAACCATCTTTATGCCGTCAATCTCAACCTCGCCGTCCCCGAGAATGGTTTCCGGATTGGCTATTTCCGAATCAAACGCCTCGCCGAATGCGCCCTTGAAATTCTGCACAAGCGCAAATCCGCCGCCTGCTTTGTTGTATTCTTCTGATGACTTTGTGCCGTATGTTTTAAGTCCTTCGGCAAAGCTTGCGCCGGCAGCGTGGTACGCAACCATTACCGATGTAAGTTCAATATTCTGCGCTTTGAAATAACCTTTCAGTTCCTCAATGTTATCGAAGAAACACGGCAGTTCGATTACAACGCCCTTCCCGTCTCTTACAAGCACGAAAACCTCATCGCCGATGGGATCGCATGTCTGGTACGCATACAGTTTGATTTCTCCGAAATCGTAGACTGCAATCTCGCCCTTGTTTAGTTTCACGCTCTCAAATGTGTTCTTGTTCATGGTAATTTCCTCCGTATAAGTTTACTTTGATTATTGCTTTTGTTGTAACTCTCTTGATTACATTCGAAGAATATCACCTGTTTGTTGTAATGTCAATAGTTACATCTAAATTTGTAAAATTTCTTTGCGGCCACATTTGCGGCCACAATTCAGTCCGTTTTGTGGCCGCGTCAGCGGCCGTTTTCCTGATTTCTGATTCACAATTAAAAAACGGAGCATCACTGCCCCGGTTTAGTCAACAATTTTATTTCTGTCCTTAGGTACCCGCGTACTTTTTTGTGTCCTTAACGACATCGGCAATCGTCATTGAAGAAAGTTCGTCCTCCATAGCCTTTTGCACGCGGTCGAGTTTGTCGTCAAGTATTAAGTGAATTTTGGAGCCGACCGGGCAGTCCGCATTCGGGTTCTCGTGGAAGTGAAATAAGTGCCCTTCATCCAAAGAATCCACCGCATTGAAAACGTCCAGCAGAGTTATCTCTTTGGCCGGACGCGCGAGTGTAATCCCGCCGGTGCCGCGCGCAACGTTGACAAGACCGGCATCGCGCAGCTGCGACATTATTTTCCTGATGATAACCGGATTGACATTCACGCTCGACGCCAAAAAATCGCTGGTGATTTTATAATCCTTTTGAAAGTATTCCATACACGCGAACATGTGAATCGCGATTGTAAATCTGCTTGAAACCTGCATATCGAAAACCTCCTCAATTCCCACAAATCTTAAAACTTCTCAATTGTAAAGTCAACGGTTACAACAGATGCCGTTTAATATTCCGTCAACAAAAACGCCATGTACAATGGCAATGTCAAAATTTGGCCTTCTCTGCCGACATTATAGTCTCCCAATTTTATAGCGTGACCGACATGATATTTTTCCGGATGCTTCAGGACTGTTTTCAAACTCTTGGTGTTGCCGGTTTTCGATTTTATTTCAAGCAATACACACTCGCCTTTGTAACGCATGACATAGTCTATTTCCAGGCCCGAGTCCTTGCGGAAATAGTACAGGCTACGGCCCATTTTCGAAAAAACATCCGCAATCAAATTCTCATATATGGCACCCTTGTATCCGTACAGATTCCCGGACAAAACGCTCTGCTGTGTGCCTTCTTCCAACATGCTTATAAACAAACCGTTGTCTTTGACATAAACCTTGAAGGTGTCCTGATCGGCGTTTCCGTCAAGCGGCAATTCGGTGATTAAAAGATTGCGGCAACGGACAATTATTCCGGTGTCTTCTATCCACTGAAGACTTCCCGAAAACTGCGATGACCTTCCTCCTTTTTTTACTGTGGAATATTGGAATTTCTTGTTTTCTTTACTCAACTGTCTCGGAATGGATTCGAAACATTCTCTGATTAGCGGCTTGTCCTTGTCATCGGCATATTTAACCATGTCATCCTCATAGTCGCGCACGATATTTCGTTGCAGTAACAGGACCTTATTCATCTGCTTTGTGTCAACAAAAGTCTGAACAACTTCCGGCATCCCGCCGACAACAGCGTACTGCAAAAACAGTTCTCTAAACCTGTTATGCAGAACTTCAGGGACAGCGGTCTCCGTTTCAAGATATTCCTTCAGCTTTGCTATAAGTTCCTCGCCTATTCCGTTTGCCCACAAAAACTCTTCAAAATCCATGGGTTCCATATCTACGATGTCTTCATATCCTACAGGAACAGACTTGGGAACCTTCTTTTTCTTTCCGTATCCTCTGACTCCGAGCAAAGACCCGGTGCCGATAACATCAAATCTTCCGTCGATACTAAAGAACTTCAGTGCGGTTCTTGCGTCGGGGCATTCCTGAATCTCATCCAAAATCAAAACAGTATTCCCCGCCTCAAACATCGGGTTCAAACCCGGAAAAGCCGACATCTTCATTATCAGATCATCAACGGCAAGAGACCCATCGAATATACCTATATAATCAGGCCGTTCAAAAAAATTCAGATATATCTCATGCTTATAATTCCGCTTCGCGAAGTCCCGCACAATCGATGTTTTTCCGCACTGTCTTACGCCTTTCACAATAAGAGGTTTGTGATGCGGATCGTTCTTCCACTCATGCAATGCCGTCTCGATTTTCCTCTTAAGCATTTCGAACCTCCCGAATTTATTGATTCTTTTCATCAAGAATAGAATGCCGATTACAAAAAATCAAGGGACTTTTTGCCTTTCCGTTACACTTTTTCAAACGACTTTTTGCTTCATTTTTACACTTTTTCAAGGGACTTTTCAAAAATTTGCACGATGTCTCCGTCAATGCAAATCGCTTGAGGCTCTATATCAGCGGGGCATACAGCCTGTCTTTGCCGATACTCTTTACCTTCCCGCGCAGGCTTACGGACTTGCGCTCAATTGAGTTTTCTTCGCGTGTCATGCCGGAGAGCGCAATGAATTTTTGTTCCGTAAGTTGCGAATAAAAATCTTTTCCGCGGCCCATCAGGAAATAAACGCCGTCTTTGTCCCAAAACATCATGTCGACGACGGAATGTATTTCCTCGGTCAGGATACGCAGATATAAATCGGCATTCATTCGTAAAATCCTCCGTATAAATTCGGCTGTAACTCTTCTTGTTACAGCCGAAACACAACACCTATTAGTTATAATATCAACGGTTACATTTATTGCAACTTTACATCAGGATGTTTCTCCCCGAATTTTTCTTTGAGGCCCGCGCAGATTTCATTTCGCGCAACGCCGTTTTTCTCATTCTGCTTGATGAATTTGTACGCCGCGAAAAGAGTCGACGGCCCTATCTCGGAGCTGAAATATCCGATGCCCTGGTTCCACGCAAACAGTTCGAAAACATCGTCCAGCGCAGAAGAATCGAGCCCGTGAATGTAAGCCTTAACAAGTTCCCTTGTCGCCTGGCGCATTCTTCCCGCGCCGACCGCGTTTGCAAGCGACAGCAAAAGTCTCATCTCATACGGCAGGTGGCGTTTTCCGTCGTTCCATGTTAAGTCCCAGAAATTAACCGCAATATCCGCAAGTTTTTCATCGACCATCGGGAAGTTTGTCAGAGCCGCCGGACGCATCGGAATGTCCCCGGGATCTTCTCCCATCTTCACGCGGGTGAAATACACATGATATTCTTTGTCGGAGAGTTTCTCGGTGCGTCGCTCAAAGCCCAGCCCATCCATCACTTCGTAAAGGGGAATCGGCTCGAAGCTCTGAATAACTTCCATGCCTTCTCCGACCGTCAGTTTTTCTGCCTGCGCCTTAAGTCCGGGGAAAAAATTTCCCGCAACACCCCGCACATCCACAACCTTAAAATTATAGTTTTCCATTTTTGTATCCTCCTTTGCGTGTCTTGTTTTTACACTGACATGGTAATACAATCGGTTAAATGAGTACGTGGTTATAACCACATAATATCGGGAGGCTTTTTTATGGAAATCGATTTTTTACAGAACACAATCCTCTTCAAAAACCTGACCGAAGGTGAAATTAAAACCGCGCTCTCGGAGCTTCACGGCACTCAAAAAAAATTCCGCAAACATCAGAAAATCCTGAGGTCCGGCAAAACCACAGAGTCCGTCGGTGTGGTTCTTTCGGGGAGCGTCACAATTGAGTCCTGCGACATGTGGGGCAACCGCACAATCCTAAGCCACGTCGGGGCGGGAGATTTTTTTGCCGAGACGTATGCGCTCCTTAAGGACGAACCGTTGCTTGTCGATGTCGTCGCAAACGAGCCCTCCGAGATTTTATTTCTTAGCGTCGGCAATCTAACATACGGAGATCCGTGGCAGGCAAAACTTACGCGTAATTTGCTCATGATCTCCTCCCGCAAAAACCTGATGCTCTCGGGCAGATCATTTCACACATCACCGAAAACAGTCCGCGGCAGAATCCAGGCCTACTTAAATTCGGTCTCCCTCCAAAAGGGCAGCCGCACCTTCGACATTCCCTTCGACCGCCAGCAGATGGCAGACTACCTAAACCTCGACCGCACCGCCCTGTCCAAGGAACTCGGCCGCATGAAAAAAGAAGGCCTCATCGACTTCTGGAAAAACCACTTCAAAATAATAAATAAGAATTAAACCTTATCCAGAAATTTCAGAATTTCTTTTTGAGATTCTTCCACAGCGGTTTTGCAATCCTGAGGGTGGTTCTTCATGGATGCAAAGAACAGGCTTGAAAGTTTGAGCGTGAGGCGCCCTCGCAAATCGTCCGGAAGCATGCCCATCAGATGGCTTGCGTTTTTGTAAACCACCGTTTTAAAGTTATGGTTATAGTTTGCGTTTTCAAGGCGGTTTTTGAGGTATTCCGCGGAATATTTCGCGGGCCATTCCTCATCTGAGTCCGAAGCCAAAATCAGGATCGGGCAATTGCATTTTTCTATCGGGAGGGCCGCCTTTTTTACTTCATCTTCTTTTTTGTATGCCTGCTCAAAGCCCTCGAAAACGCCGTTTTCCATGGTATACGGAAGATATGTCAGCTCCTCGCCCCGGTACGTAACAAGGCTGTGGCCGCTCGTATTCTTGCCAACCTCGCCTTCGATTACGACATGCGTTCCGGACACGGTTATGACGCCCGCGATGTCCGGATCCTCGGTTGCGGCCAGGATTGCGAAAATGCTTCCCATCGACATGCCGTATGTCACGACCTTTTGTATTCCCGGTTGTTTTTTGAGATATTCTGCGGCTTTGAGGACCGGTTCGAGCGGCATCTTATCCGGGGTTTTCGGGAGGCCGTCTGTGCCGAAAATCGGCACGGCCATCGCGGGGTAGCCGTTGCTCGCAAATTTCTTGGCGACGCTCTTACCCGGGAGCAAACTTTTTTCGCCGCCGGACAAAACTATAATCGCGGTGTGTTTGGAGTTTTCCGGGATTACCGGGTGCCCGGCAAAGCCGTGTTTTTCGATTGTGAAATTTTCTTCTGACATTTGTTATTCGTCTACTTTCTTTTTCTTGAAATATTCGGTGTCGAGCGTGGATATATATTCTTTCCTTAGATCCGCAAGACGCTTCTTTGTCTTGAGGTAGGATTTTTTGTTTTGCACATAAGCATCTGCCAATCGATCCTGCATATCCTTGTCCGGAAGTTCTATACGCAATTCTTTCAAGGCTGCCACGTCTATTGCCTTGACGTTTCCCTTATTGTATTTCTGAATTACGCTCTCAAGTTGCTTTTGCCCCTGCTCGGACAGCAGATATGCATGCAGGTATTCCGGTCTTACATAATATTGCGAACGGCAGCTTATTTTTATCATGCCGCCTATTGCGATTATTCTCACATCTTCATCGTCCAAATCCGGAAAATCATCCTTGTTGTCACCCATCAGAAATTCATCGTCTATCAGAAATACATTTATGGTTGCGCTTTTGTTTGTGATGAGTATATCGCCCTTTTGAATTCTGTGATCTTCCATTTTGCGATAACGCTCTATGCACTTGAGATTATCCCAGACGACGCGGCCGTCCTCATCGAAATCACCCGGAGACAAAAGTCTGTCGTTTGTTTTGCCGGGAACAACGGTAAATTTGCTTGCGGTGTATTGCGTTGTTGTGGATATGTCACAAATAGTATCGAACTTTTTGGTATCGGGACTCTTACTTTCGTTTACAAGACGAATGTATCTTCTCGGGACAAGATTGTATTCCTGTTCCTTCATATCCGCGGGAGTGGCCGTAATATTGCTTTCATTATATTTTTTTACGATTACTTCATCGTTAAAATATTTTTTCTCCGTCTCGAATAACGAATACGGATCGCGCTCCGTTTTCATGTCCTCGTTAAGGCACTCATAAAATCTTGTTTCCTTATTGTTTTCGGTAAAAACAATGATGTTTTGAGGAAACCAAACATGCTCCCCCATTGAAATAACGCCCTCGACGAATCCTGCATTCACAACATTTCCGCGAATATCGGACGACCGCTGGCGGGATGCAACTCCATAATCCGCCAACACAATAAGCCTGCCGCCGGGGTTCATTGCAGCGAGAAGTTTCATGATGAGGTCCCAGTCCGCATACATATCCGCTTTGGACATAAGTCTTCTGGTTCTCGGGGATTCGATACATACCACAGCCTTATCAAACTGCGGAATCTTTGTATTTCTGTCGTTCGGGTTTTTGTTCTCTGTTTCTATCTTTGCATCCTGTTTGCCGCCGAATTTTTCTTGGAGCATATCGATGCAAATTCTCGATGTCCGTTCACGAACTTTATCCGACTCGAATCCGATAAACTCCGTTGATTTATCCGCTTCCTTTACGGCATGTAAGAGTAGGTTTCCGCGCAACGAAGAAAAATCGGCGACAATATCTCCTTCTTTCAAATCCCAAAGTCTGAAAACAATATCCCGGATATCCCACGCATAATCAATGTAATCTGTATCGTCATCCGAACCGGAAATGTGACGGTTCAAAAAAATGTTCACGAGTTTCGTAAATTCTTCCCCGTCCATGTCGCGTTCACTGAGCCAATTCGTAAACCAGTCCCAATGACTGCTGCTTTCGGAAGAAAAGTCTTCGGAGATTTTTCTGAGCCATTCCGTTTCCACCGGTTGGTATCTCAACTCCATCAACTCTTCATCGTCGATAATTTTTATGAGATCCTTCGTATCATCGTTAATCCCTATGGAATTTATAAAGGTTTTGGCCTCGGCGGCGAGTTTCTCATTGCCGCCGAAGCCTTTTTTTGTATAACTTATGTAAAGAAACGCGATACAAACATCCTTTGTGTATTTCCTGTCAATATCCGTCAGTCTCGTGAGTCTTCTCAGGATATCTATATAATCTTCTGTTACCATTTCAATTCCTTTCGTCTTTCCCTCTTAGGGTGGCACTCATTCCGCCTAATTATACTTCATAAGGCCCTGTTTTGCCGACAATCATGCGACATCGTTCGACATGAATGCCGGCAGAGCGCCGTACGGGTTGTCTGCGGCCGCAAGCGTCACACCCTCAAAGAACTTTTCGATGTCGGCCCTGTCGAGCGAACCTTTTTCGAGAACAAGGTCTGCGAGTTTTTCGAGCGTTTCCTTGTTGGCTGCAAGGATTTGGAGGGCCAGGGCATCGGCTTCCTTAAGAAGTTTCTTCTCGAGCGCTTCCTCGTCGTCGGTCAGGTAAGGCATGGCGTATTTTTCGACCATGTCTTTGACAAAAGCTTTGGCGGCTTTTATGTCGCTGACGCACCCGGTGGTGTGCGAGCCATAGACCGTGTCCTCGGCGCACTTGCCTCCGAAATATGTAACGAGCAGGCCGTACATAAACGGTGTGTTCAAAAGGCCCTGGGCATTGAGTTCGCCCATGTTGAGGGCAACAGCCCCGCCCGTGCCGTTGACAGCGCCTTCAACGGTAATCTGCTCCATCGAGGCGCCACCGCAAAGCGCTTTGTTGCAGACAGCGTGCCCCGCCTCGTGAATCGCCGTGCGTCTGCGGCTGTCTTCGCTGATTGCCGTGGGATCCCACATGTGGGATTTTTCGGGGTTCTTTTCAATCACTTCGGAAACCGTGGGAATGTCCTCCGCCTCAATGACTTTGGACACCGCCCCGCCGGGCATGCTGACAATTCTCTTCGCAAAATTGACCTCGGTATACTGGAAGACTCTCTCCGCGAAACGGCCGTTTCCGAGACCCGGGTATTCGCGAAAACTCTTCATGAGGGCCAGCACCGCCGCCTCGGCTTCCGCGCTTAATTCAAGTCCGCGCTTTGCGGCTTTGAGCCTGTAAATCTCAGTCAGCTGCTCAGGCGTGTAGTCGTCGAAGTGAAATGTGTAACCTATTCTCGACGCAAGTCCGGAATTGCTCTTCATGAACTCTTCCATCTCCCTGTCGTAGCCTGCAAAAATCACAACCAGTTTATCCCTTTTGTCTTCCATCTCTTTAATGAGCGTTGCCACAGCCTCATGTCCGTACGAATCACCTTCCGAAGAGCAGAGCGAATACGCCTCGTCGATGAAAAGAACACCGCCTGTCGCCTCCTCGACGCACTTTTGCACCTTCGGCGCGGTGTGGCCTACGTACTCGCCTACAAGGTCTCCGCGGCTCACCTCAACAAAGCGCTCCGTGGGAAGTATTCCGGCCTCGTGTAAAATCTTCGCGATTATTCTCGCAGTCTCGGTTTTTCCCGTGCCCGGGTTGCCTAAGAACATCATGTGGAAGTTCTTGTTCGCGCGCGCCTCCGGGTTGCTTTCGGATCCGGCGTAGCGGGCGTAAGCGCGGAAATCGGCAAGTTCCTTTTTGATGTTTTCGAGACCTATCAGGCCTGCAAGAAGCTCATCGGAAGTCCTGAACATTTCAAGGTTTTTGTTGACCTTTCTGTTCGTCTCTTTTTCCATAACTTCCGGGACAGTCGGAATGTCGGTTCCGGTCAAAACTCTGTAGTCTTTGCAGCGCGGAGTTTTTTTCTGTGCCTCCATTCTCACGGCATGCTTCACTTCGGAATACTGCAGGAGTGTCTCGGCAAAGCGTCCGTTGCCGAACTTCGGCGTAGACGAATACCCGGCCATAACCTTGAGCACAGCCTCCCGGCCCGATTCATCCAATGTCAGACCCAGACCCTTGGCCTTCAGTTCGAAAATTTCCAAAAGCTCGCCGGGAGTATAGTCGTCAAAACAGAAGGTGTTGCGGACTCTCGATTTGAACCCGGGGTTTACGTCAAAGAACTCTTTCATTTCTTTCTCGTATCCGGCGAAAATCACACACATTTTGTCGCGGTTCTCTTCCATCCCGGTCAGAATCGCCGACACCGTCGCGCGTCCGAATTGGTCGTCTTCCGACCGGCAAATTGAATACGCCTCGTCTATAAACAGCACTCCGCCCTTCGCGACATTCATGATAGCGGGAACAATCATCGGCGCAATGGGATTGTTTGCCAGTTCAGCCCCGTTGATTTCGGTAAATCTCGGAGTCGGAAGAACGCCGACCTCGTGCAGAAGTTTTGCCATAATCCTTGCAACCTCCGTCTTCCCGGTGCCGGGATTTCCAAGGAATGCCATATGGAAATTCATGGCCTTCCTTGCATCCTTGTCAATCCCGGCATTGGCGAAGCGCGCGTAAGCCGCAAACTCCTTTATTCCGGTCTTCAGTTTCTTAAGGCCCACCAGACTGTCAAGTTTTTCGTAAGCCGTTCTTGTGTCATCGATATCTATGTTGAGATGTGACCCCGGCTCGGCCTCCACCAAATCCTTCATGGTTGGAATATCTTCAGGCATAAGGGTAAGGTAAAGAGGGTCGTCCTTCTTAACTCTTGCCTTCTTCACACGGTTCGCGTGAATATTCTCGGACTTCTGCAAAAGCTTCTCGGCAAATCTTCCGTTACCGAAATTCGGTGTGTACGAATACCCGGTCATAATCTCCAGGAGCAAGGCATCCGCTTCAGCGGCAACGGAAAGGCCCCTGTCCCCGGCCTTCTGCTTAAATATCGCAAGCAGTTCTTCGGGTGTGTAGTTTTCGAAATGGAAGACCTTCCCGATTCTCGAAAACAGCCCTTCGTTTGTGTGGATAAGACTGTTCATCGCGCCTTCGTAGCCTGCCAGAATAACGACTACCTCATCCCTGTGATTTTCCATCTCGCGCACAAGGTCGGCCACGGTAGAATTGCGGCTCGCAAGCGTATACGCTTCATCGATAAAAAGCACCCCACCCTCGGCTTCGCGGAAATATTGTCCGACATTGTTGCCCAAATCATTGCCGCTCACCTCGAGCATTTTTTCGGTCGGCAGGACTCCAGCCTCATGCAGGACTTTCGCCATGATGCGCGCGCACTTGGTTTTCCCGGTGCCCGGGTCGCCCACGAATAACATGTGATAATTTCTCCCCGCACGCTTTTGGCTGTTCGTCACATTCCCGCAAAACTCGATTTCCGCGCGGAACGACTTCATCTCCTCCTTGAACTTCTTAAGTCCGATCAGGGACTTAAGCATACAGCTTACACTTTGCTCTTCAAAAGGTCTGTCGATTTTAAAATCAGCCGGGGTTCCGGTCAGCCGCGACACCGTAAGCTTGCGCACAATCGAGCGGGCAATAATGTCGGGATCGAGGCGCTCGCTGTTTTGCATATCCCTAACATATTCGCGGAGGTCCTTGCGGAATTTTTCGTCGCCGCGCAACTCCTGCGGAAGCTTCGAAAGAATAGTGCGATACAGTGCCGTCTGTGTTGTTTTCGTGACATCGAAAATGCCGTCCGTGAAGTAAAACTTTATCTTCTCGCTGCCCCTTATAAGGTTCCGGATGTCGCACTCTCTGCCGACAAGCAGCACGGACATGTCATCGCCGGCGCTTTCAATGCGGCTAACGATAGCCTCAACATCCTTCACCGTCGCGTCCTCGAAAACATTCTCTCCGTTTATCGCGCCCACGGGAAGAATATACAGATTCTGATTCTCGAAAACATATTCCTCGAAATCGCACTCCCGGTTGTCCCCGAGAACCCTGAGCAAATGGCCTACCCCGGGCTGCTCACCCTTGACGGCAATCTCATTGCGGTTCACGCCGCGCGCATTCGAATTGTAATACTCAAGCTCAACAACCCTCGAAAAAGGATTTCCCTTATTCCTTCTCATAAGCTCCATCACGGAGTACGCGGCATCTGTCGCCCCGGCTACGGTCTCGGCGGTCACAAACCCACGCAGACCGGGCATGGAATTTCCCTTAAGCATCCATAATTCTTCGGGCCGCTCGAAAACCTTTTCGACGGTCGACACAAGCTCTGATTCTGACTTACTCTCAAAACTCAGGCGCTTTCTCTTAAACTTTATGTACTTATCTTCGTACTTACCGACACAGTTTTTGTAAGAATCCACGGTATCGGAAAGTGTCTGTCCGCCGCCTATCTTATTGAGTATGTCGTAGACAACGGCATAGTGAATCTTATTCTCCGGAAAGGCATTGTACCTGTCGATGTCCGCAAGAATTTCCATGGGTGTCCCGAGCACCACCTTCTTATGGGAAGGATAAACCGCAGAAGACACAAATCTGCTGTCCTTCGACTCATCGTGAACATACACAACGACAGGCGTTGTCCTGTGGGCGATATCCCCGTAATCCATATCCGGCATAACTATCTCGGAAGTTTCCTCAACATAATCCCTGGTCAGAATGTAATCCGTTCTTGTCCAGTTAAGTCTCAGGAATGTTTTCTCAAGAATCTGCGCATTCCTTTCGACCGGGAACAGCTGGTCTCTCGCGTAACCGCGGGCCTTACGCCTGGAAATCATATCCGTTATCTCATATTTGTCGAATCGCATGGCATAAAAAATATATGCCGCAACATAAAGCAGATTGTATCCGCACATACAGGGCATCCCCGGCACGCGCTCGATAAAACTTGCCTCGATGAATCTGTCCTTCACCGCAAGAACAAAAGACTCCCCTTTTCCGTTTCTGCATTTTTCCTCGTCGAGATATTCAAGAGGATTGTCGGAAATGAAAGGGACCGTTACCCTGACAAATATTTCTGTCCCTTCCATGTCCGACGGTATATCTATACTATCCTTTATTCCCTCATCCGCACCTACATCGTAGGTATATACCTTCTCCATCTTGATATACTCGGAAATCACCCTGGCAACCCCGAAAACGCCGGACGGCAACATATCAAGAGTGGTATCCGGTGTCCACTTTGCATCGTTTCTTTCAAAAGGGACCGCACTGCACTTAAAATTTGTCATTTTTCTTACCTCTTCATTATTCCATCGATTCATTTTAAATTTCCTCCTTTTTACTGTCCTGATTTTGCTTTCTTTTCTTCCTGATAAATCTCATACCAATTGTCCGGTGTGTAATATACCAATCTTTCACTTTCAGGCTTCTTTTTATCTTCCTCATAATCCTTATGGAGTTTTTCGGCTAACTCGTCAATGTCTTTACACTCGAAAATGCCATAGTTATTCTTTTCCAAATATTCGGTAATACTTTCTACTTCCATTTCATCGGTATACCAAGTTTTTGATTCATCCCAATGAAATCTGCCTTTAAATGTAACTTTCATAAATTATGTTCCTTTCATATTTATTTTTTGTTTTGTTATGCCGCTGTCCGAGCGGACTTTTCTTTGAGATAAATCTCATACCAGTCGTCAGGCGTTATAATCAACTCTCGCTCATCTTCCGGCATGGCCTGTTGCTTTAAATCCTCCTCATGGGTGAACTCAGCATATTCTTCGAGCGTCATCTCCCACAGCGGTTTGTTTTGGTCAATCAACCATTCCGTTACCGTGTCAAACTCGTACTCGAAAGTCAGAACCTCCCCGTACATGTGAAACTCTTCTACAATTTGCATTTTTAAAACACTCCTTTCATAAAAAGATTTTTTGCGGCGTCGCCGCATCGTTTTTGCGGCTGCCCTTGTTTTTCACAGCCGAATAATACAACAGAAACTTTTTGCAGTCAACTACTTTTTCATTCAGTTTTCGCAAAACTTACCAATTTTGTCGAAAATGCACAATCAGCCATGTGTCCCGTTGTGCAATTTTCACATAAGATTGGGATTAAAGGACCTTTTCCATATGAATGACATCGTCCATGGGGTTGTCGTAGTACGGCTCACACTCCTCAAAATCGTACCCGGCATACAAATGCCGGGCCGCTTTCCGGGGAACAATCGTATCCAAAACCATCTCTTTGTACCCGGCTGTTTTCGCGTGATCGATAATTTTCCGAACGAGCTCATCTCCCAAATGCATGCCGCGAGTTGCAGTCGGGATAAAATTTTGCCGAATCGAGGTAATCGACGTAGTTGATCTCCTTCCTGTTCTGCATCTTGAGATAAGAATTCTCGCCAATAATCATGCAATACTTGTCGACTGTACTACCCAAACACTCGAAAGTTTTTGGAACGAATCAAACGATATAAACTCGTTACCGGTCTGTTCTTTTATAAGATTGGTCAGATACTTCAGGTTTGTCTTAAGATCCTTCCGAAGACACTTCACATGCTCATGAACCCAATATTTTAGCTGAAATTCAGCTCTTCAAATTCAAGCCGAACGTCTCAGCATCTTCACCACGCTGATAACGGACCACAGAATCAAGATATGCAGAGTGATATGATACAGATCCGGCAGATATCGCCCCTCTATTTCAAACAACTTTATGGTATTCCTGAAATACTCGATTTTACCATTGGCGTCACCCATGGGACCTTTATCGAAGAACAGATACCATTCATGACACAGAAGCCGGATGATAAGCCATATACTCAACTGGCCGAGCAACACAATCTTTCCTACCCGCCCAATGAAGTACGCAAGAATCAGACATACGATGTAGATACACATCCGGTAGCCGTCATCCTTAAATGCCGTTTCCACCAGCCATTTCCCACCAATCTCAAATCCTGTCATGTCCAATGCAAACCATATCAGCAACAATATTAACGGTACCGTCATTCTAAAACTCCATGAAAGACACCGCATGCTACTGTCGGCACCTTCCACAAATGTTATTTTTTCATCCTTCTCTCTTTTCTTTTCAGCTTTCTTGCCCGTCCTTGATTCTGCAGTAATCTTTCATGTCCGGGCTCAAATCTGCGAGCGTGTCAGCCTATGAAAATCAGTTGCTCAATAAACATATCGTTTCGACGTGGCACGCGTAAATGATTTCTATATCATTCACACCCGGGTGTTCGCACTTTTACCCCTCAGGAACATATCGACCGATTTTTGCCGTTTTGCCTGTTCTCGGAAACATATCAATACGGTTTTGAACGGTTTTTCGGCCGAATTAAGCGGTGGGGGTGTTCGTGGGAAGTGGTCAATCCACGTCATTAACCTTCCAATATCCGTTTTTTCTTGAGCCCACACGCTCTACATAACCTTTTTCCCGTAAATATGCTATATTTTTTGCTATTGCGGTTTCGCTGATTCCAAGTTCCGTGTGCAACTCCCTCGTGGTGATATTTGGATTATTTCGCATTTCTGACAATATATCCTTTCTTCGCTGCGTTAAATCAGATTTTTTCCTTTCTTGTATATTACCAACTTTATTACCAGCCTTATCAACCTTGTTAAAAGGTATAGTAACAACTATAGAATTCTCTCTGAACGTAAACGCATCTTCTCCATATACTTCTACAATTTTAGGGACTCCTCTTCCTGATTTTTCACTGATATGAAGCTGCAGAAATATTTGTGAAAGCTTATCATTTACCGGAATAGACTCTCCT
>Ga0065711_1041496_pt1 | contig 16103 bp, 5 predicted proteins | sample Hoacrofraction12_FD_59098 | JGI IMG/M metagenome (GOLD analysis project Ga0065711, IMG submission 59098) | Hoatzin crop microbial communities from Cojedes, Venezuela - Epithelial fraction 12 v2 (version 2) | ecosystem: Host-associated > Birds > Digestive system > Esophagus > Crop | place...
GAAAGAAAGAAAGAAAGAAAGAAAGAAAGAAAGAAAGAAAGAAAGAAAGAAAGAAAGAAAGAAAGAAAGAAAGAAAGAAAGAAAGAAAGAAAGAAAGAAAGAAAGAAAGAGAGAAAGAAAGAAAGAAAGAGAGAAAGAAAGAAAGAAAGAGAAGGAGAGAAAGACAGAAAAATAAATACATAAATAAATAAATAAATAAATTATGTTTTGATATAGATATTCAATTCTCTTTTGCATTTTGAGTCTTCTTCTCCATAGCATAGTGCCCCGTGTGTTAATTTACATTTTAGCTATGGGAGATCCTGAATGAGGACGTGAGAAATCTGGATTCATTCCCTGTCTCTAAAACAGATTTTCTGGGTGACCTTGAACATGCTTGGTGATCTTGTCTCTGCACCTCCGTTTCTCTTCCAGAAATAGTGAAGTGTATTCTGATGCAAGCACTATAAAAATTTTGAGTATTGCTTGCATATCTCTGTAGTGATAGCATTCTGCACCCTGTATATACTTATTTTGTATAAGAGTAAATAAATCACCAGTTACACGGTTCAAAACTTCCTACAGTGCATTGCTCATTGTGAAATAATTTAATGGCCTCAAACAGCATAAAAAAGGGCTCAAATCTCTTCAGCAATCATCTTTATAACCAGGTCTTTTCCTTGGATGTCTTTTACCAAAAATATCTTCAGAGTCTTCTGTGAACAGTTTGAGAAATTCCTTGTAAAAGATGAGGAAATGAAGACAAATATGTGGTCAATATGCTCTTAATGTCAAGAAAGTAGTAGAAACACCTCAAATAAAAATGTACCTGCTTTGCTTCCTTAAAGCAAAACACTCAAGGAGAGGAACAAAGGCAAAGAAGAGCAATGACACTGTTCCTCTCAAGTTCCCACTGCAACAGATGAAATTCCATGAATCATCCCATCAATCACCATAAAGCAGACAATACAGTCGCTCTGAATGCCAGCATCCGGCATCAACACAACGCAAGCAAAGGGCAAATACCCAAGCCGAGCACGGAAGCAGACCAAGAAGTAAAACAGAACTTGGCTTTGTGATTGCACATCAGTCCTCTAAGACTTCAAATCAGGAGAAAATAGCAATTAAAAAAAAAAATTTAAAAATCAGGAAACAGGCAGCAACAGTCAAGCTGCAAAATCCACATCTGATGCAACATCCTTCAGTGTTACAATGCCACTCAAGACCCTAATGTGTAGATATTCACTAGTGAAAAAAATGTGTGGATTGCTTAGATCCAAATAGGTGAGATGACTGATTTCCTCTCCCCTTCCTTCAAACTGTGCAGTGTACAGGACTGTAGCATCCTGGTTCTTGACTTAAATTCCCAGAAACTGTGTAGTATATAAATCAAAAGCCTGATGGTGTCCCCATAGTCTGAGGACTATCCACGTAGAAGTAGTCTGTGTCACAGCATCACTTCACGTGAGGGTTCAGCTTGATCCTTTTTTCTTTAGCTTTAGAGCCCAGCAGGGGGAAAAAAAAAAAAAAAAGAGGGGGAAAAAAAGCGAAAAAAAAGCACTGAAGCTTCTTTTAACTTACATATGATCTCTCCTGAGCTTGTATATCACTCCTGTGGGGAGCCATGGCTGGGAGCAATGTTCCAGTAGACACACATTGAATGGGAAAAAGCATCTGTAGGGCAGTTCTTCAGATGACTGTGAACTGCTTCTGCTCACAAGGATGCTCTAGCACCAAGGACTCAAAAAGGGAGAAAAAGGAATCCCATGTGCTCTGCTGAAAGGTTGCCAAGGAAGATGCAGGGGCTTTGTAGGAGTCTGATGAATACTCAGAAAACAGAAGGAAAACTTCATTACGGATTTTCCTGCTTTGTAGGGTTAGCAAGATAGGCCTTCTACTGAGCAATCACTGCTACCCAAGCTGATCTTAGACTGCCAGGAGTCAGAGAATTAGCATTAATTTCTGCAGATGGAGAGGATAAATAAGGCTGAAGGATACAGAACCTTCCCCATGTGGAGGATCCACTTAGAGGATATATCAAATGGGTGGGATAGCAAAGTAAAAAGAAGATTATCCCATTTGTGAGAAAGGACACTCAAAATTCCTTGGAAATGTGATATGTGTGATGCAGTAAAGGATTTATGGATTTTAAGGACTTGTGTCTCTGGTCTGACATAAAATTATCTCGAATTAGATAATCACTGCTTACCTTAACATAAAATAAAGATAGGCCATAGAAATAATACATCTTTAATTGGGTTTATTCTTCTAAACAGCTGTATTAAAGCTATTGTAGGAAATGCTGTTTTATTTCCTGTTAAAATGAACAAGTTGTAAAGTTTTAATTCTACTTCTAAGCATATGCACAAGTATTCTAAGAAGCAAATCTTAACAGCTTGTTATCTAAAGTTACTCTGGCTTAGTAGGGGCAAATGAAGGAGAGTTATCAGAGTTTTCTTTCCAGGGACGCAGATTCTTCTCCTTCAAATCCTCATACATGTTTGTTTCCTTATCCATGAAGTACCTCATTTAAATCCACATTTGGAAGCCGTACCCCTTGTCTGCGTGCCCACCTTACAGAACATTTAACAGATCTTGTTGGGTAACTAAGCAATGACATCATGCATATTCTACAGTGTCATTACATGCAATGCTGTCAAATATTAACTTGTCAAATGTCCTACAAAACACAGCTTCACGGATGTCTTTCAAGGACACTTGCTGCTACAACTTCCTTATTATCTACTTTACAAACCTTTCCAACACAACTCATTAATTCATTACAAGGTTAACTGCTCTTGTTACTTCATTAGCTGAAACAACATGTTTTTTCTTGTGCTTTAATAGAAGATTTAATTTAATAAATTAGTACCATTTATTTCATTCATAATCCCAGACACAAATACTCTATCTAAAATATTTTCAGCAAGGCTGATCAAAATTGTTTTCTGTTCACACAGTCTTTATTGTGAAAAGCTTTATTATAAGCAACAAATATTTTAGTAGAGTCAGTGAGGAATAATACTTGACCTACAACAGTCTATGGAGGAAACCATTAGAGGAGTAAGGGGATTAGAGAGTTCTGGCTCTGCTGCATGGGGTCTTGTTGCTAAACTCATCAGATGTTTTAGAAAGAGCCTACACTTATTTCCCTGCAAGAAAATATTAAGGCAAGTTTTTCTCCTCTGTGTTTGTAATACAAGATACTCTGCTGGTAGTGTTCACTTTACAGACAATATAAACCTGAGGATATCTAAAATCAGGGAAGTTTCATGTGCAGCAAACAGAACTAATATCATACGAAATTCTCGGTTTTCTGCCCAGAGTTCTTCAGGTATGGGGCAACCCTAGGAATCAACATCAGCAACAAAACTTCATGATATAAAACTCATGGAAATATCTACTCTATTGCTGTAACCTGGCAAAGCTCCATTTAAATTGCTACAAGAGAAAATTTGACCCAGGGAGTAGCAGTAACATACTATAACCCTCTCCAAGGATTCCTAGAAAAAAGATTTCTATTAAAAGAATTCACAAAATAAGAAGCGAAGTTTCATTTCAACCTCAGAAAAAAGTCGGAAAAATGAAAACCCTCTCAGAGTTAATGCTATAGAGAACATGTTTGATCTCTGTGGCCAAGGTGAACTTGACCTATGTATTTATGGCCTGAGAGGGGAAATTTAAAACTGAAAAAAGGAGAATGGCAATCATAGTGCATTTCTGGGGGCTATTAGTACATTCCCCTGGCATCTTCCACCGGTGCTATGTCTATGGGGACCTTAGAGCTGCTTAAATGCTCTTCCCACTCCTGTTGAAAGGATTGCTTTTAAAAGTACTCTTTAAACTGGTAATTTATAAAGAGGAATTCAAGGCCAAAAATGCATTCATAGAGTAAGAACTTTAAGCAATAATGTTACCTGACCCCTTGGTTGCCACCATTAGATGCTGTTGTTTAATGCACAGTGAGTGCTTTATTTTGGGCTGGTTTGGCGTTCAACAAAGAACATTTACAATGGTTATTAACCCCATCTTCTACACTTCCACTGCAGTAAATATTTTTGCTAGATATTATATAATGGTAATGATAAATTGTGGATGCAAATTTTTCTTGGGAGCTGACCTCTTAGTCGATTAAACAAGTGGTTGGATGTTATTTGCATGTGCTGTTCCAAGATCATCTTCCTCTTCTAATTCTGTGTGAAAGATTGTTTCCTCTCCTACAGTGAAGGGTATTAGAGAGCAGACAATTTCGATTCAAGGTCAGCGTCCTTCAAAGTGAGTAGCCTGAGCAATTGCAAGTAATCCTATGACATGCAAGTGAATTGCCTAATATGAGTAAGATTGCAAAATCAGGTCATGCCTGAACTGACGATGTTGGGAAACAGGAGGTATTTCCTTCCCTTAAATGACCTTGTGGGTTGTTACATGCCCAACCTTAGCTAAGAATGCAACTGGGGAACTAGCATCATTTTTCAAAACTAGGCTCCCACTTAATGTTACAGACTATGGAAAATACCACTACTTGCAGGCAGGATTAATTACTCTAAATAAAGGAACTGTCTAGTAACTGTTTATGCCAAACAACATGACATACTCACCTGTGAATTTTCCCAGCCCAGGAGAACCCCAGTGGTTAAAATAACTCTCTGTTGCATTGCATGATAATGTAAAAATGAGTCACAGAGCAAAGCTACTGAGAAATCTGATAAAAGAAAACCCACAAAAAACACAGTACATTCCATGAAAGGTGATATATTGAATGTGACGCAAACATTTTAGAATTTAGTATAACCCAAGGGCTGTAATCTCAGTTTGGGTGAGCTGCCTGAGCTATACTGAGTATACATCAATCCTTTGAGGTTTACAGTATTCAGTTTAATTAAAACTAAACATTTGTATAAGATAGTCCATCAGGCTCTCATCATACGGCTACAAACTGCAGAATTCAGCGTCAGAGCTGTACAACTTTGTACAGATACAACAAATCACAGGCCAGTTTGTATTCCTAATCTCTCAAATTGTATCTTTCAAATGTAATTTGCTACTCCATCTGTGGAACTGCTGGACCACATTTGTCTCTGCTCATGCCACATCTCATAGAATCATAGAACCATAGGTTGGAAAAGACCTCTTTGAACATCAAGACCAACCATCAACGCAACACCACCATGCCTGCTAAACTATATCCCCAAGTGCCACATCTACAAGTTTTTCGAACACCTCCAGGGATGGTGACTCAACCACCTCCCTGGGAAGCCTATTCCAATGTCTGACCACTCTTTCAGTAATGAAATTTTTCCTACTATCTTATCTAAACCTCCTCTGATGCAACCTGAGGCCATTGCCTCTCGTCCTATTGCTAGTTACTTGTCAGAAGAGACCAACACCTGCCTCACTACAATCTTCTTTCAGGTAGTTGTAGAGAGCAATACGGTCCCCCCTCAGCCTCCTCTTCTTCAGACTAAACAGCCCCAGCTCCCTCAGCCGCTCCTTGTAAGACTTGTTCTCCAGAACCCTCACCAGCCTTGTTGCCCTTCTCTGGACATGCTCCAGCAACTCAATGTCCTTCTTGTAGTGAGGGGCCCAAAACTGAACACAGTACTCCAGGTGCGGCTTCACCAGTGCCGAGTACAGGGGCACAATCACCTCCCTACTCCTTCTGGCCACACTATTCCTGATACAAGCCAGGATGTCATTTGCCTTCTTGGCCACCTGGGCACATTGCTGGCTTGTGTTCAGCTGGCTGTCAACCAACACCCCAAGGTCCTTTTCTGCCCGGCAGCTTTCCAGCCACTCCTCCCCAAGTGTGTAGCTTTGCATGGGGTTGTTGTGACCAAAGAGTAGGACCCAGCATTTGGCCTTGTTGAAACTCATGCACTTGGCCTGGGCCCATTGATCCAGCCTGTCCAGATTCCTCTGCAGAGCCTTCCTATCCTCAAGCAGATTGACAATCCTACCCAGCTTGGTGTCATCTGCAAACTTACTGAGGGAGCACTCATCCAGATCATTGATAAAGATGTTAAACAAGACCGGACCCAAAACTGACCCCTGGGGGACACCACTCATGATCGGCCACCAGCTGGATTTAATTCCATTCACCACCACTCTCTGCGCTCGGCCATTCAGGCAGTTCTTTATCCAGCGAAGAGTACACCCATCCAAACCATGGGCAGCTAGTTTCTCCAGGAGAATCCTATGGGGAACAGTGTCAACGACCTTACTAAAGTCCAGGTAGACAACATCCACAGCCTTTCCCTCATCCTCTAGGTAGGTCACCTGGTCACAGAAGGAGATCAGGTTGGTCAAGCAGGACCTGTCTTTCATGAACCCACGCTGGCTGGGCCTGATTCCCTGGTTGCCCTTCACATGCCCGGTGAGTGCACTCAGGATTCACTGCTCCATAATCTTGCCCGGCACCGATGTCAGGCTGACAGGTCTGTAGTTCTCCGGGTCCTCCTTCTGGCCCTTCTTGTAGATGGATGTTACTATGGAAATCCCCCAGTCATCTGGGACCTCCCCTGTTAGCCAGGACTGCTGATAGATGATGTAGAGTGGCTTGGCTAGCTCCTCCGCCAGTACCCTCAGCACTCTTGGGTGGATCCTATCCAGCCCCATAGACTTGTAAGTGTCCAGGTGACATAGCAGGTTGTGAACTGCTTCCTCCTGGATTATGGGAAGTTTGTTCTGCTCTCCTTCCCCATCCTCCAGCACTGGGGGCTGACTACCCTGGGGATAACCAGTCGGACTGTCAAAGACTGAGTCAAAGAAGGCATTAAGTACCTCAGCCTTTTCCTCATCCTTGTTGGGAATATTCTCCCCCACATCCAATAAGGGATGGAGATTCACCTTGGCTCTCTTTTTGTTGTTGATGTCTTTGTAAAAACATTTTTGTTGTCCCTTACAACAGTGGCCAGCCTGAGTTCTAGATGGGCTTTTGCCTTTTGAATTTCCTCTCTGCCCGACCTAACGAGACCTCTGTACTCCTCTGGAGTCTTTTGTCATATTTGGTGTGATTTTTGCAGTGACTGTTTCCAGCAAGGAGAACTCTGTTCTGTTCAGCAGAGCCTATGTACAGATCCCTGTAGCTCGCACTGAATTAGTAGCAGCATAAACTTTTCTCCATCATGCTTAACTTGAGCTACTTAGCTTTGTTTCTACAACTCAGATACTTCTTGGTAGTATAATAGTGTTCAAAAAGCTAACTCCAAGATCGTTCCTGTGGCACAACAAACAGACATAGCCTGACTGTGGAGGCAGTGTTTGAGGACAGGCTTCCTGGGTCAGGTACTCCTCTCTCCCAAGCTAGAGGGAGGCTCACCCTACACTACCAGAACCACAGTACTTAGATTTACCTCACAAATCTGAATTCAAAATTATTAATAAACCTACTGCATCTCTCAGATGGCAAAGAACTTATAGCCTAATTGTAATGTCTGCTTGCATACGGTCTAAAATGCTGAAGTGGTGAAAGGCTTATGCTTCTTTGTGTATGTTTTGCAGTGTCAGGGAATTTAGCTTTTGCAACCAAATTGCAGCTATGCTGTGCACAAGGTGCCTGCACACACCCTGAAGCAAGGCAGCAAGGCTTGAAAGCAGTCTTGGATCAAGACAGTGACTACTACGCACCTCCTGCATTATTGGCCCGAGGCTCGCATAGAGAACAGGCTTTCGCTTTGGTGAGATGAGGACTTTTCCCTTTGTTGTTTACAATGCAGTCCAGCAGTATCTCCACAGCAGAATTCCCATGTCTCTCCATGCCTAGTCCTTGCATTAATTTGCCCCAATCCCTCTGTATTCAAAACTTCTATCCTATTAAATCTAAGGCTTGCTGCTTTCTTGCCAAAGTCCTGATTTTGCAGTCTCTTTACATGTAGTGTTCCCACCAAACTTGATGCAGATAAACCTGCACTGTGTAGTTGTTTATCAGGCCCTGCACAAAGCGCAGATATATATAGAAAACACATATTCACAGAAGAAATGATCTTTTTTAAAAAAAGTCACCGCATGTCAACACTATCAGTGCCGAGTCAGTAAGTTCCTAACAGGTGTGAAAACCACGTGTCATAATAATGGTTTAGTCACTTTAAAACACATGGAGCAGGAATGTTAGTATAATATACATATTTTTTTATTGAGACAACTGAGACTGCAAACGTGATTTTTCATTGAGGAGGGGAGCAAAGAAAGGCAAAAAAAGGAGAATGGACTTTCACTAAATTAATAGTGACTTAAATCAATAGTATCCCTTGACTACAGAGATTTTTTGAACAAAAGTTTCACACTATATTTTAGTTATATTCCATTAGAGAAGCAGAAGAGCATTTTAGATCTGATTTTTTTAATATCACATCCTATTGTTTCAAGACTACAGCTCCAAATTTGATGCCTTTTCAAAGAATAGCATGAAATTATCTTAAAATTAAATATGAGTGTAATTACAAACTGCTAAGCAGTCTCCTAATGCACTTGTTGAATATACTATGCCCATAGCATAAAATATGTCACAATTGATAAAATTTAGAACATGCTGCAGTAATTTCGCTTAACTCTTAAGAGCAGGATAACATAAAAGAGCTTCTGTGAACTTCTTTCGCTGCAGTTATAAATGTTTCATTGTCACTTTGGGAAACTAGATTGATCTGGAGCATTCTAATTTTCTTTGTATCAGCAATACTAGAGCACATAGGGAATTTAGTGAAGTTAAAAAAAATGGTAATATTCTCAGGTAGTGTAAATCAGCTGAGATCTGAGATCAATACAGTTATGTCACTTTACATTGGATTAAAATCTAAAGACATAGGTACTAAGTCACAGTACTTCCCCGCCCAGTTAGCTGCTCTGCCTGTGGAGAGACACAGCCCCCATTGGTTCGGCTGTGTGACGAACTATTTGACTCCCCTTTGGCTCCCTTTTGTTTTCCTCACTAATTTTAGAACAGAAGCAATGCAATAATTTCCCTATAATACCCTGTGAAGAAAAAAATTAATCTAAGCTTTCCTTTGTTGATACATGAGGGCAGTAGAGCAGCAAATGGCCCAGCAGCTGAGCTGAGGGGTGAAAGGTTGGAGTTTTCTGGTCTGAATCTGTTAATCAAGAGGAGCATTGCCAGGGCTCACCTGTAAGGCACCCGCAAGAGCACCAGCTGGAAGGAAGAGCTGCCGATACTCTTTCCTAGCCTATGATCTCTCTTGTGCCCATAGCATGACAGTCATTTCAGAGTTTTCCAACTCACAGTAGGTTTTGAAGTGAAGTGAGCCACCTTGGCCTGATTAAGGATGTCCTTTCCTCACACCTTAAAGCTTGTGGTGCCATGTTCTCAAACCAGCGCCTGAACAGGAGCACTCTGAGGAGCTTGAGCAAAACCTACATTTATACAATGAACCTGAGCAGAGCAACATCTACATTGGACTATCAATTATTTTGTTTGGACTGTCTTCAATGTTTTCAAGTGGAATGTGTTTACAAACTATGCATTTAACAATGCAATAAACCAAATATATATGGGCTCTTTAACATGAATATCAAAAGTCTTCATGACATGTAATTTTGTCTTTGGTGACATCCAGAAAAAAGTTGTACTGCCTATCCATTGTTCAGACAGATAAAAACGGAACATTACTAGAAGACAGAGTCCATCTGAAGACTCTGGAATTCTTTATAAATGCAAGTGTCATCAAATGTCGTCAGTGTCTTGCACATCAGCAAAACTGCAGAACTGTATAAAACTTCATGCTGAACTGGACCTCTGGAAATCGTCTAGTCCAATCTGCTACTGAAGAAGGTGCTAACTTCAAAATTAGATGAGGTTGCTCAGGGCATTTTCCAGATGAGTTTTGAAAGTCTCTATGGGTGGAGATTCCCTGATTTCTTGGCAGCCACTTCCAGTGCTTAACCATTCACATTTTGTTCTTTTTTTCTTTATATTCGTGAGAAATTGCATTCTTCTTCCAAAGTCAGAGAGTCTCTCAGAAGTGAAATCTAAACCCAAAGATTCCTGCTCCAACATTTGAAGCGCAATGTTGGACCTCAAGCCTCACCCACTTATGTCGGTATTAGTGTCAAAATTTTTTTTGTCCAAATCATCTTTCAGAAAAAGATCCAGTCTTTATCTGCAGACATCAAAGTTTCCCCTGCTTTTCTTGGCAAACCACTCCAACAACTAATCATCCTCTTTCTTAAAATTATGTCTCTTGCCTCCCATTTAAATTTATCTGATTCCCTTTTCTAACTACTGGTCTCTTTCATTTCTCCCACCCCTAAATTAAAAGGCCCTTTAGTTTTCAGCATTTGCCCATGTCCTGTGAAGGCATGACTTAAAGGCATATTCTGCAGTGGAGGGATGGCTACAACCACCTTTTAACAGTGTGAATATAAAAGGCTTGAGGAAAATGAACTCTGGAAAGCAAGTGGTGGGTTTTGACTCCTGTCTTGTTCACCTGCAAGGTGTGAGAGAAATGAGGGCTTTTTAGGTGTTGTAATCAAGCTTCCTTTCAGTGTGCTTTTTGTTCGATTAAACAGACTATATTTGTGTCTCTCAGGGTAAGGCATCTATTGCTGCATCCTCTCTAATTTTTCGATTGGTATTTTAACATATGGTTGCCAGAACTATACAAGATCAATTTTACAACACATCAAGGAAAAATTGTGTCTCTCCTCCCCCCCATTCCTGTTTATCAGGCAAGGATCATATAAGCCTCCTCTTTATTCTCTGTTTTATTCTTTTTTAGCACATTATTCCAGAGCTTATAACAAGTTGCTTGCAAACTATACGTCTATATCTTTTACAGAGGCACTGTTTCCACAGTATAGTCTTTTGTTGTAAATACATGGTCTGCCATCTCTTTTCCTAGAAATTAGTTGTTTCATTTGCTGTATTATAATGCTTATCTGTGAAAGGGAACTTCTCCTTCATCAATCTGTTCTTATTATTTACTACTCTTTCCAACATTGTCCCATTCATATATCTTTTGGTAACAGCTTTATATTTACTCCCAGATCATCAACTGAAATGTTAAACAGCACTGGACTTTACATAGACACCTGTCAAACATGACTAGAGCATTCCGCTGTGATTCCCCATAGATGACTATTATTTGAGACCTGCCAGTTAATTCATGGTTAGCTAATTTAAAGTACGATTTATTTGAAATCTTATGGAACTAAGTCAAAATGTATATCCATGGGCACAAATTACCATTAAATATCAGGTGGGAACACTCACACTAAAGACTAATAATGAGCTTATGAATATGTATAGCCACATTATTATTATTTTGGAGCATTTCATTTTGCCGCTCTGAGAGAAATCAGTTCCCTGCTTTACCTCCAGATGATTGACAGTTCAAGGGTCACATATTGGCCTGTTTCTCTTCCTAAAGGAAGAAATCTAATTTTAGTCTGAAAGAGACTGAAAAAATCCTCGAGCAAGAGGCCATCCAGCTTTATTAACTGCTCTTTGGGCTAAAATCTTTGATGGACAACTATGAATTTAGATGTGTAAAAAAAGATTGTTGTAAAATGTTAATGCCTACCTAGATAGTATGTTAGATCTTCAGAGCACAAAGGAGCCACATTAAAAAAAAATGCACTGGTTTTATCAGAGAATCCTTCAGGCAGCAGAAGGAACGGGAGGGATCCTGAGCATTTGTTCTTATGAACACACAACATGTGGCACCAGAAATGCTTCTTTTGTTTCCCTCATTTAAGTACTGAAGGCAAGGAGGGGATTCCTAGAGGTTGAAACTCATTTAGAAAAATCTTTAAGTGTAAAAAGTCAGCAACCAACAAAATGAAGCCAAACAATAGCATAATGAATGTATAGGCAGAACCTACTGATGTTTTACTTCTATAAGTAGATTTTATATTTTTATTGTCACAGTGAAGAAACCAGCAATATGCATCATCCCAGTGTAATGGACATGTATGCAGGCACGTGCAAAGCTTACTGGAGTTATTGGAAGGGTTACCACTGGCTTCAGATGGATTAGGCTACTTCTGCACGATCTGTAAAATTTCATTGATCTGCACCTGTTACACAGAATTTCACAGTCTGACATCCTGCAGAAACAAAGCCGCTGAATCACACCTGAGTTCCTGACCTAGTCGACATGTTAATCTGAGTTTAGATTCTAAAGCAAAACTGAAATATTTCATGAGTATCTTTCCTTGTTTTCAGGAGCCTAATGGTTAAAGGATTCTCTTAAGACAGGGAACACTTGAATTCAAATCTTATCTTTTTCTGATTTTGGAAATAAAGATTTAGGGCTTAAGCATTGAAAACATAACTTCAGCCTGGTGAGATACAATTGCAGTCTCTCTTTCAATTAGTGTTTTTTTAATTTTTATAGAATGCAGCAATTCCAGCTGGATACTGAATTTTAGCACCATTTCAAACTACTCCAAAGAGAGCAATTACTTTTCTGAACTGTGGAAAACGTTGGTGCAATTTCTTGCCCCAAAGTAGGTTTAAAAGATATACGAACATGGATCTCACACATATCAAGAGAGTAACACTTCTGCTGTTTGCCAGAAAAGATGAAGCTGACAGATGAAACTAATTCCAAGAGTCATTTGTAGCTGCAAGTCCGAGATGGGAGAAAGTGTTTTCCTCTAACCCCATATTCATTTAACAATCTTTGATGGCAGAGCAGAAGTCTGAACATTTCTTTGTCATTTCCTACTGTTTAATACTTCACACAAAGCATTGGCTTCTTTGAACCCCATTTTTAGGTGTCTGGTTCTGCCCATAAATTATACAGAGAGCTCTGATATCTCTAGGGAGAAGGCCAGCTGAAAAATGTTCTAAACCTCTTTAGACTTTATCATTTTGCCTCCTTCAGTCTATTTCACCTCAGCAATAACTCTAAAAAGATCAGAGACTGAGATTCAAATGTGGTATGAATTGAGGCATCTACTGAGTTACCCTGGTTCACATTAGCTGGAAATAGAACTCCAGTCTGGAATTGACAGTCCAGTATCATATAATGAGACAATTTTTTAGGAAAATACTATGAGCTAAAGCAGGGCCAATGGCCTTGCAAATCTTTGTGAATTAAGTCTATAAAGTAAATTAACCTATAAAATTAATAAAATGTGGTTTGGTGTCATTTTTTTTTAATCAGAATTAGATTTGCAGTGTATAGTTGAACTGTCATGTTTGGTGATGTGCTGATTTAAACATGGCAAAGACATAACAGATTATTTTTAAAATTATTCTCTTTTCTTAGCTATTGCATCTTGGGGTGAAAATGGAGAATATAAGTGGAACTCTCACTGAAAGGAAAAAAATCAGTAGAGGTTGAAGAAGATTCTTCACGTATTTTGGAGAGATTTTACTGACCATATTTACCTGGTGTTTTCACATTTTTCTCAAGGGAAATAAAAAGATACACTTTTATGAAGCTTATGAAAGAGTTTAGAAGCATGTTCTTTTACTCTTCTTGCCTAAATTTAAACCTTTAAAATTGACAACATGTTGCAACTCCACTGCTGGGAAGAGAAAAAGTAATTTCCTGTGGGTGAGTTTGTCAATGGTAGGGCCAACTTGGCAAAAGCTGGGTCACTTTTCTTGAATAAATCTGGCATCAGGTTAAGGAAAAGTAACATGTGGAGACAGAAAGGTATGTAGTATACATTTTTACTCACTCATACACTAATTACCCTTTGTCTGAAATCCTGCCTACAGTCAGCTGACTCATTTGACCCACCAGTAAAAATAAAATATTGTGAAACAACTAAGGTGCCACACAGTGACTCCTTTAATCTCTTCAGCAGCCTGAATTCTCAAACAATATTTTTTTGTTTAAGTCAGTATTAATCTTCCTATTTTTTTTAAATCTACTTTTCTTGTAAGAGTCAGTGACAGCAAGCTACGTAGCTTAAAATGTAATGTACATATATATGTATATGTACATATACATGTATATATACATTCAGGCAGACAGATAGTCCTGATAGACACTGACTATCCATAAGTGACATTTTTGAGGAAAATGTGCTAGGAGTGAGTATAAGGAAGAACCTGAACTGCTACAAAGCTCTGTGTTGGAGTTTTAGGTGATTAACCTCAGAGTGGTACCCAGACTCTGGCTTATGAAAATATCTTGCCTGTATCATGTATAGGCAGACATAAGACCTTCATAGTGAAACCCAAACCAGTCGTCTACAGTTGGTATCCTCAGCTGGTGGCTGCTCAAAAGCAGCCGGAGATGCTGTGCTGCTGGTTCTGCCCTAACACCTCCCCAAGTGGGTGCCTGGCAGTGGGGATGAGCCTGAGCCTGAGCCTCCAGGACTCGTGGTCTGAGTGCAGAGCTCTTGGGTGTGAGAAGGGCACCTCCCACTCCTAAAGGGAAGTCCAGATCTGTGTGTGAGATATGCTCTGAAACTGCTGTAGTGATGGCATGTGGCAGAGGATCTGGGTGGACTAACATTTAGATCAACACTAAGCTCGCGGATATTTTTCAAGTATAACCCTTTGGCAGCTATGTCTTCCCCAGAAAGCAGTATAAGTCTGTTTATTGTATGTGTGGCCAAAGTTCAGTCTTTGAATTGATGAAGATAGCAGGAGATACACAAGCGGGCAGGATCACATCCTACTATTGTGTCAGTTTTACACGGTTCTGACTCCACTGAATTTGATGGATATATCCCAAATTTGAACTGGCACAAGGGGAAAGAGCCCGTGATATTTCTGAGGAGCTGATGTCCTTAGACACTCGGTTGTATGCTTGTCTGACATATCATTCACATACATATTCTAATGGTCAGATTTAATAGCGAAATTCTAGCTTTAGTTTAGAGTCTGCCCCTGCTTTAGCCTATAGGTCTATCAGCTGTGACACTGACGGAAAACGTATTCTTGCTTGCTAGAAATACAAGTGTCTGTGTGCAGCTACTTCTCATAACAATGCAAAAAAAGAAATCTGGGTCACTTCAGTCATGTGCTTCCATTAATGGTTAAGTGTGAATTGCTGCTACTCAATGCATACTAAAAAACATGGATTTTACCTTTTTCTGCATCTGACAGGCAAATAAACAAAAAAAGTATCCTTAGGCAAAATAGTTAAGAAATTCTTGATTAACCAAAATAAAAATTTGCCACAAATTTTTCATGGAAACACATTGCTTCTGATTTTCTGTTTTACACAAAGCTCTTTCCCCAAAATATCTACTTTAAAGAGCCTCATGGTTCCCTGTACTGCAAAAAGAGCAGGGGGAAGAAGGATTCTTAATGTATTTATAAGTTATTTCAAACCGAATAAGTTGAAGAAAAGGGTTTGTGACAAGAGTGAGCTTTGAAATCTAGTTCTTCCTGCTGTTCCATTTAGATTCCCTGCCACCTGCTTTTGCCGAACCAGCATTTTTAGAAAGCTGGACCAGATTCAGCACAGTGGGGCACAGGTAGGCTAATTTGATTCCCTCAGTCCTTAGCAGGTCTGACTTTGACATTCTTTGTTTTCAAGCCTTAACAACAAATACACACCTTTTGTGCAATGCTTTCTTAAGCTCTGGACTGTCTTGAGGAATCCACAGCAAAGAAGTTGGGACTGACCAAATCACTAGGAAACGCTGATGCAATAGTGATGCAGATGATGATATACTATGTTACGTTACTGTTAATCTGGAAAAGCACGTATGTATCTGCCTGAGTGGGAAACATCCACCTGCTGCAGCTGTGAAAGCAAATGCAGGCGAAGCGATGGGGGAGCAGGGCAGTGGGTTCCAGCCCCCTCTGCCATGGCTGCTGAGCCACCCTGCCACAATGGCACCCCTCCATGCCCAGAGCTTGTCCTCCTGCCAGCTGCTCCCACGCAGGAGCGTGACCACCAACAAATGCCGTTTTCAGGGACACTGCTACCCCAAACTTCCCTGTGCTGAGGATGAGGAGGGAGCCACCTTCCACATTGTGCTTCTACCTTCGTATTCAGCAGGAGCCCCATTGTGACAACATTCCCGCACGGCAAAATGGGCATAAGGGAGGGGACCTAATAAATGTTTATAAATATCTGAAGGGGGGGGTGTCAGGAGGATGGGGCCAAGCTCTTTTCAGTGGTGCCCAGTGACAGGACAAGGGGCAATGGGCACAAACTGAGGCACAAGAAGTTCCATCTGAACATGAGGAAGAA
>Ga0065711_1041497_pt1 | contig 16103 bp, 8 predicted proteins | sample Hoacrofraction12_FD_59098 | JGI IMG/M metagenome (GOLD analysis project Ga0065711, IMG submission 59098) | Hoatzin crop microbial communities from Cojedes, Venezuela - Epithelial fraction 12 v2 (version 2) | ecosystem: Host-associated > Birds > Digestive system > Esophagus > Crop | place...
CCAGCATGATGGCACATGGTATGGAATACCCGGCTCTGTTTGGCCAGGTTGGGGTTGGGCCAGCCCACCCGGCTGTGCCCCTTCCTGGAGTCTGGTGAAAATTAACCCTGTCTTGGCCGAACCCAGGACATAGTGTTAGTATTTATACGACTTGAGGAAGTGCTTCAGACCTTTGCTGGTTAAAGTATTTTAGGAAAACAAATTTTCTGGAATTAAGAAAATCTAGTAGTATAACTTAATAGTAAAGATCACAATATGATAGCAAGTCATACTGAAATCTCAGCAGAAGACAAAGTTTGTGGTATATCAAAAGGCATGGTAGTTAAGTTTACTGTTTCCTGGAGAAAAGCTATTAAAAGAACAGATAAACACGGTTTATGAAGGACTTCATGAAGGACTGCTTTCAGAGCACAAAAAACCCCACTAGTTCATAGGACATGTGTCACTACTTTTCAAGATGAGTAGTAATTGGTTTAATTTTATGCAGGAAAAAAACTTTGTAAAAGTAGTTGAAAATGTGGTGAGGTAACAGAAAGGGAGGAAAATAAGTATAATACTGATTTTTTAAAAGAAAAAAGAAGAAGAATGGTCATGGCAGTTATCACTTCGTAGGCCCAGCTGAAAACTACAGTGAAATAATGTATCAAGTACTACAAAATAATAATTAGATAACTTCTAGATTATTTTATAAGCACAATAAGCACTGTGGGCTTATAAAAGTAAAGTAGTGGAGAGACTCATAGCTTGGATCCTGACTACATTGCACTTAATATAGTTTTCAGTTTATATGCAAAGATAGAAAAAAACGGTTTGTCTCACTAGTAAGTCAAGAGTTGTCTCTGAATTGCCTGTAGAGCTATCCACAGGAGGTGTCCTGAAGCAGTGGGTGGAACCTACATCAAAATTCTTCTGCTGTGCATTTTGATAAACAAGTTGAACATGCATTTTTCAAAACAGAAATGTGTGTCGCAATTTCTGAGGTGTGTCATTCTTCAGATGCTAAAGAAAAATGTCTGGAGTTCCTGGTATGAAAATGGAGATCTTCTGAAGTCATGAAAACAACCAGGAGATGCTAAGAAAGTTTCTCAGACCTTTTAATTTTCACCATAATTGTGTTTTTCACCCACCAAGATATTAATTCAGACAGCATTCTTTGTTTGGGAAAACGCCATAACCCTTGTGACATTAATGCATGCCATTGCAATAAAGAATGAGTCATATTGCATGTATGTGACTATAGCAGGTAGATTTTGGACAGACTTTGGCTGTCCACCTTAGCAGAGAACGTCATCCGTCATCTTGAGTCTTTGCCTGAAGGTGTAAACCCATGCTGGCAAAAATGACATGTATACAAAGTCTGTACCCACCTCACCTCCAAAATAAAAAATCCATAAACCATAGGAAAGTGACACCAAACTTTTGCAGCTCTTCCATCCTCACAGAGAACGCCTATTTATTTGGGCTGGAAAGAAGCACTCTGGGCTAAAATGAGACCTTCCTAAAGAAAAAATAATTTTTGCTTAACTTCCACCTTAAGCCTTGGATATTGACAGGCTTTACAGATACTGAACAGTTGTCCTTAATCATGTATACTTCTCAGCTGAGTAGTTCTACTGAGGTTGATAAAATTACTCTCAGGAGTATGTGCTACCTGCTGAAGTAAAAATGGTCTTCACTGGGTCCTCACTTTCACCAGCCTGCTCTGAACTACAAGTGTTGTTAATGATCATTATTAATCAAAATCTCACAGGGGGGGAAACTGAGCCATGAAGAAGTAATTTACTAGAGGTCAAGGAATAAATCCTGGTTGCAGAAACTAGATTAAATGATTTTTAACTCTTTTCTTTAAACATAAGCTTATCATTTCTCATGGTAAGAAATTTATGTGCATGCAAAGATTCTTAGATATATAGTAATAAGTAGACAAATAAATAACAGTATGTATGGATATAAGAGACCTTGGTGTTTCCAAAACAGAGACTTCCCTACTGCTTCAACTACATCCAAGCCAACTGGCTAACAATGGGAATGTACTAGGTTGAAAAAACTTTTTGATTAACATATATTCTGCTCCTATGTCTTTGTGGGTAAGAAAGATAAAGGTAATAATTTACTTTTCAATTAATTTTCTAGGTCATAAGAAACTCCACTTTGATGGTTACCTGAATTTCAGTGTGTGACAGGCCTATGGGGTGTAGGAAATGGATGATGAGCCGGGTGGAAAATGAGCAAGTGCTAACAATAGATAAACTGCTTGGTCTAAGACAGATTGAAAGCAAAAATTATTCTTTCAGGAAAGTAAATAGTCATTTAACTAAAAGATCTGTGAACAAAGACCCCAAAAGAAGTAGTTCGTAGAGAGTAGGAGACAATTTAGTTTTGAGCTTCCAAACATCAAAGTCAGAGTAGATAGAAATAGAAAGACCTGCAACACATCCAGTTACATTTCATTCCTTTTTTCCAGGTGTAAGTCAGCTGTGATTTCTGTGAAGTATTTGGGATCTTTACGGTTATACGGAAAAATAAATAAAACCAAATATATTTTAGAAGACTTTGACTAGAGGTGTGTTACACTACATTTTTGGCTACAAAGACATCTGTTTCTTCTCAAGGAAAAGAAAAAAAAAAAACAGAATGAAGATAATTTCTTTAACCCACAAACCAATGAATCTCCATACCCCTCCACTCAAAACGGGGACCAAAGAAAAGCTTAAAAAAGTTTAACAAAGGACCAGTCTTTGGTGTGTGTTGCCAACTCTGCTGATTTACACTAGCTGAAAGATGCCGTTCAATATAAGGAATGAAAAAAATGTAATGATAGTGAACTTTTCTATAGATCTCAAAGCTATTTCCTAAGCTTTGTTCTTTGGGAACCACCTGGCACAGTCTGGGGGCTGTAATAACCTGAAAAAAAATTAAAAAAAGATCAGTTCTGTAGAGGCACAATGACTTGCGTTACAATGTATGGGAGATGGAGAAGGCTTAGTAGAAAAGTTGATCACTGAATCACCGGTTATGAAAGAAAATCAATAACGTATCCCGAAGTCATATTACAATGTGCAAGTACTGATACTATTGCAAATCAACATGTAATACTGTAGCATTGAGTTTTAGCTTGTAGGATCCTTAAAGAAGCTTTAGGTTGTAAGCTGTTTGGGACTTAGGGGTAAGTTCCTTCTCTGTTGTATGCACAAGCCAGTGCACTGGAGTTTGCCAAGGGCCTGAGGCTTTTGAGCAGTAGCATAACATAACCAGTTTTGTGGTGATATCTTTAACTCCATCCAAGACAATTATGAATTTTGGATAAGTCAGATTTCATTCTCTGCTGCACTAATGCAGTCCTTTAGCCAGCACTCAGAATGTAATGATAAAATACAATCAATGACTACAATAGTCTGCTCCGTACTTGTGAACGTGAATCCTGGGAGACGCTAGATAAGCTGCCAAGAATCTCAGGGGATGGCAAAGTTGCTCTGGACTTTGCACAATTCTGATATGTAACTGAACTCTTATACTGAGTTTAACCTTTGATTTTAGAAGGTTTTTCTAACTTTTTTTTTGTCTTCCAATGATTTTGGCTCTATCAGAGTGGCTATGTGAAACTAAGGATATTGAGAAAGTTTAGACAGAACGTCCATATGTTTGCTCTGAGCCAGACTGACAATACTCTTCCCTATACTTCATTTAAAAATCCGGTTAGGCTGAACTGTGCATTGTGACAATGTGACATTCAATGAAAGGTCAATTTTTTCTCTAAATTATGCATAAACTGTGTCATGACAGAGTAAAACTGGATATGATCAAGCATACAAATGCCGTATCTTTCACATATGTGGCTTATCCAAAGTAGAGCACAATTGTTTTTCCACATAACCAAACTGCTCTGTACAAATATTTTTGAATTGGACAACAACCTCAAGGCAAACTCTTTTCACTTGTGTCCCAGTGGTGTTTTCTCCCTCTGAAGGACACTGGGATTTGACTCCAGGTACCAAATATGTCATTGATACGTGGGAAAGAGACCAGGAAGGAAAAGATGGAGTCAGAAGGACGTCTATGTAGCTATAAAAGGGAGTAAAAAATGTATCTGATAATGAAACACACTCCATTTGAAATTCACCTGATACAATACTCATGTCTTGGAAGCATCTCTTAGAGCAACAGGAATTTAGAGTTGCCCCAGAAAAATTGGCCCATGCTGCGTCCTTGCAAAGAATCACTGAAAGTCAGGACAATGCCTAAATGACTGTTTTTCAAACTCAGCCTGTATCTAAGATCACAATTACTAGGGAAGCACTTGCTAGTTATTGCTGATTCAGAAAGAAAAGCAAGTATGACATGATGTAAATCTGCATGTCGAAATTAGGGTGTACATGGATTTGCTTCTAAGCTCAGCATGCTTACAGACTGTGTAGTTAGGGCAGGGTAAAATCCTTTGGGAATTATTAGCCAGCATCACATCAGTCAACCTTTTCTTGATTGACTGGATTTCTGATGCTGCAGCAAAACAAACAGCAGCATCTTCCTGTATTCTGATTTCCCCTTGCTGTTACAAATGAATATATGGAGTTGAGGATATGTGTCCCAGTGAAACCTCTTGGTGCCCAGTAATGGATGCTTCTATATACAGGTAACTAGTACCCTATTATTCTCTACATCTTCCATACAAGGAGAGGGGAAAACTAGACTATCAGGAAAAAAAGTTTATATTCATTATTTCTTGGCCTTAAGAAAATGTGCCCATCAATCCATCAAAAATGAATTTTATTCTGTAATATTAACGTTTAAGGCTATGCTCTTCTGACTTATTGATTCTCCATAGGCAGAAGGACTCTGAAATGGAAACAATTTTAGTAATGTAGTTTTCAGTTTCTTTAATATTGTATCTTGCTGTTATGAACTAAAATGTTTTTCCTTAACCCTTCTCTTTTTCTGTACTATATATATTTGTCACAGGAAAGTGGGCCAAGTTAATCTCTTGTACGATTGAAAGGACTTACATCTCTTGTGAAATTTCCACAACCAATTTGTTTCTTAAATAATTAAATTTCATCACATTTTTAGTTATAAATATTACAATAAAATCCTGGCCCAAAGTCAGGATTACCATCAGGATTTCTTTTTTTATTTTTCTTCGAGCCCCCACATGCAGGGCAATAACTGAGTCAGGACATCAGTTAAACATATACTTAACTTGGACTGTGCCCTTAAGAATTTGAACATTTACTACTTCTAAAAGATGGAGTTAAACATGTGCTGAAAGTTTTCCTTCATTTGTATAATCAGGGAATATTTTGGCATAGGAAAGGTGAATCTTCAGCTACTTTGGAACCGAAATCTTGTATTTAATGAGCCCTGGGGATGTGTGTTGGGGAGTGCTACGGAAATAAATGGTGCAGTCTTGGAAAAAGTTCTGGGGAACCAAATTCCAGACCTCTAAAGTTGAGGCTGGGATTGGGATGGCAGCTGAAATCTCCTCACTTCTCTACATCTGGTGCCTCTGTATCGTGGCTAACATACATGAATGGTTCCACTGCCAGTGCTTCTAGTTTATGACGTGGTTTGAAATCTGTTTTTCCCTGTTGGGGAACAGAAGGTTTAGATCTCCAGTTCTGTCAGTGTGACACTTCTTGACAGCACAGACCTCCATCTTTGGCACTGTGTTTCTTAGCTTCTCTGTCAAATGTCTCCTGCTTTTTGGAGAAAGAAATCACTTAATTCATTATGGCTGAAATGCAGTCCTCTACAGATTGCCAGCACATGATTTGTGCAACCCTAGGGCACTGTCTGACAGGACCTAACATAGGACCTTCAAAGAGGACTTGGGAGACTTTTTAGAGGTGAGTAGATCCTGTTCAGGACCACTGCCTACAAGAGGACTTCAGTGCAGGGGAAGAAAATGCTCATGAAATAATATCACAGATTTAATCCAGCACACTGTTAATTATATAACAGCTACTGATAACCCACAGAAGGTCATTAAGCATGGCTTACCATAGAATATCTTGTGAACAGGAACACTCGATGAAGAGCTGTCCTCTAAAGCCAATAAAAAGAACAAATGTAGCTTGTTTATAAACTCTGCTAAAATGAGATTTAAATGTCATTAAAATAAAAAAGAGAAGAAGGCATATTTATAAACTCTGCTTCCACATTCAATAGAAGTCTGCAGCCTAGAAGTGTGAAAAACCTTCCACCATCTGGGTTCACAAAACATGTAGAAAAATAAAGCAGTGTGTGTTTGCACAAAATACCCCAAACTTTCAGGATGCTCTCAATGCCCAGGTGATGATCATGGTTGACGGGTTCCACGGTGTCACTGCATGACTTATCATGTCAAGCATCCAATGTGGCTCAAAGTTTTCGTACATCCCTGCCTGCATATCACTGCTATAATTCACAGGAGAAGGAAGTGAGGTGTAGACAAGGCAATAAAAGTTAGGTGGCAGGAAAACTGGTTCCAGCACTACTTCTACAATGCTGTGTGAAAATATGATTTTTTGTATCCATCTATTAATTGTAGTCAGCACCAAATACATATCTCTAAACAGTTATTCAAAGTTTTAGTTGTGCACTTTTGAAAAACCACACAGCCTAACACAGCTTTCCAATTTCTCCAGCTGAATCACCAGCCAGATCATGGTATAAACCAGCTCCTTAAAGTTTGGCCTTTTAGTCGTGTGGTGATGCTGTGAGCAAGATTAGAGACGAGTTACCAATGGTTCCTTCCTGTATGCTTGCTCTGGAACTCACAAAACAGTTTAGGATGTTTCAAGGGTCACCCATATCTACATGTCATGTTTATAAACATCCATGCTTGGCATTATTTTAGAAGGCGGATTGACCACATCTAGTTAGAGGCATGATTAGGAAAAGGCAGAGCTGCAGAAGAGACACCAAGTAAAAAAAATGCAGATTTATATCAAAGAATCTGAGAACCTGGAAACAAAAAGTGTTCTCTTTCATGACAGAAAGAAAACAACGCCCTTCTCGATATTTGGACTATAGAGCAATCTTTGTCCCCCAAACAAGTTTACAATGGCTTCTTTTTAAATCAGCTGTTGTTACAAGTGTTCTTCACTTAACTGAGACATGCTAGTCAAGACGGATGCCTTATTGGGACAGCTCTCAAAGAACCGATTAGGCAATATTAGTGAAAAGTAATGCCTGATGCTTAATCAGGAGAGTATTATAGGGGGAAAACCAATGCAGCAGAGATGTGTATTAAACCTATGCCAAGTGATTAAGTGGTGATTAACCAGGGGTTGAAATTCTGAGCTCTGTACTGTTAATAAAATGTCAACTAAAGATTAAAAGGAAGAAAGAGTTGTCAAAGAAGAAACTCAGTAAGCTTCTATTTTATTACTGTCTTTTTATTCAGTGTAGGGTTTTTTTAAGTCCTATATTTTTGTACTCTCACATAAAATCCTATAATAGAGATGGACATTTAGGATGCAATATTCAAATGCACTTAACGGATTTGAAAGCCTGTCTGTTATCAGGCTGTTTTCCATGTTACCTAACCTTGCTATGCATTTAATGGAATCCTATTTAGAGTATCACTTTAAAATGTAAATAGATATCTTTGTTACATCATTTGTCTTAGCTATATTAAAACTCCACTGCAAAGCACTTAGTAGCTTCACAAATCATTGATCACATTCTGCAGATTTTATCCAGCTTGGATAACAATTTCTTGGGAAAGTAACATTATTCATGTCAATGGACAGAGGCTTTTATGCTACTGTGCCTTGGATGTGTGCTGTGGAATCAAAACCTGTGGTGGCCAAACTACTTTACTGGCTCTAGAGGTCTTATTAACATGCAGTGGTACCTCTCAAGGTGGTGCTACTCTCCAGAGCTAATGATTCATGGCAGGTATTCTCATCTTGCTTTAAGTGCTGTTCAGCTGCAGTCCATCTCATCAGATGCAAAGGATTTCGTTTCTGGATAGCATCACATGATAAGTTTTAACTCCTCTTTTGGACAGGCAGAAATGATAGGTACCTAAAACTAACATGTGGGAGTAAAAGTCCCCTTCTAGGAAAAAGTAAGTGATAAGAAGTAATGAATAACTTTCCTGTTTTTCCTCAGCCTCAGGACTGAACAATCATGGGGGCTTGAAGGACCAGGATTTTGCCTAGTAGTGCTCTGTGTTATTGTGCGAAGGCAAAAAAATTACTGATCAATGGTCCATGTGCAACAGCTTCATGGTGCTTCCTGAATGTTTCACTGCAAAGGGAGAGGAGGAATATTAAGCATATTCTCCTGAGTGATGCTTCCTAGGATGGCAACTGCCTTGATAAGGTGATGAGTTTATCAGGAACTGGCCATGCCAAGTGGGCTCTGAAGAAAACATCAGCTGCAACTGGGGTTGTACAGTAAGTCGGACAAGAAATTAAATGCCGCCTTAATTAATTAGTTCTTCATTTTTAAAGTATCTGAAAAGTAAAAAGAAATAAATAATAACAAAAAAACCCAACAAACTTAAAAGATAGAGAAAAAAATGGTAGATTCATCAGCTAGACTTCAAATGATCAGGTTTACTTTACTAGTAGTTTCTGCAAATAGTCTGTTGCTTATCTCTTCACGGCTCTTACTGCAGCTGAGGACAGACTTTTAAAGTATTTTGATCAACTTCAGTGAAAATGAAGGTAGATCAACACCTTTGAACGTCAGGATATTTTAAAGTTATTAAGTCATGGCTGATGGCATTACCAAAGTCATTGCCCAGGTAGCATTACACTGCAAATGTCCATGCACTTAACCTTGTGGTATCTATATTCAGAGGTATTCTTTGGCCGATCAAGAAAAAAATATCAGTCCACATAGCAAACCTTTATGCTGTCTGGATTTCCACAAATTCATAAAAAGCTGGACTGCAGAATTTTGTATTGATACTTGCTAAATCTCATAAGTATAAAGAGTAAATGACTATAAACACTCTTATCATACAGTGGAAAAGGTACTTTCTGAAGTTCTGACGTGGAGTCTCTACTTATTCTACCGTATTCTTTGCTTCAGCTAGCTGAAAAAAGGATGCTTTCTCAAACAAGAGGAATCTTATATTTATTTTATTTCTTACACCAAATTTACCCCTTGGGGTTGCAGAATTGTTCAACCTACCTCTAGTTTGAAAAGCGGGGAACTTGACCCTACACCTAATGAAAAGGAATGCCACAGCAGGGCTCTGCCTACAGTGGTTCAAGCCAAGCGTAAGGTTTTTGTAGCAAGAGTGTTCAATGAAAAACAATGTTTATTATGATCTTGAGGATCTTCTTTCCACTTTTGACCATACATGGCTCTCTATATCTCTTTTCTGTCTCCATCTGGATCAAGTAGATTCCAGCATCTGGTGACTGGAACTCACAAAAATCATTTTTTTAAAGGGTTCTTTAGATAAACTATTGACTAGTCTGCTCTAATCCAAGATCACATGGAAAATGGATAAAGACAGACATTGTCACCGAGAAAATTATGATCATGTACCCATAAATTCCCTAAAATGAGGTCTTTCTCTCATCTTAGTAATTACAACCATTTTTCCGTCCTCTACAAATGCAGTCAAACTTCCTTTTGATTAAAACTTGCTCAGCTTGTCTCTACTGCTTGTCTTCTATAGCTGAGAAAATACACATAACACTGCAGTGCAGAAGTGCTGAAATCAGAGCAAAAAAAACCCCAGAAAATATGCTTCCTGAACATAGCAAGAATACGAAGCATGTTACCTTTGCCTACTCGTATTGTTGATTCTTGTTTCTCATCTTTTCCAGTGTGTTGCTCTCACAGGACTGTGAATTTTAACGGAAGGAACTGCTGCCTTAAGAGTCTTCAGTATGCTCTCTGATCTTGATTTTGGACAGTTTAAGGGATAATATTCATGGTCTCCCACTGAAACTAGCTTTTTAAAAACTCTTCTCTGTTGAATTGCTTAACACATTCGTGTAAATCACCCAGAGGTGAAACCTGTGGCCACTGGCAGAGACATACCCTTTGTTTCATCTCTGGTTGCCACTCCCTGGCCTTCAGTGCAGGACACCATTATCGGCAGAGACTTGTTTGGGTAAGCAAATGACATAATGTAACAGTCATAGCCCATTTACAAATCCAACACAGGCAGCTTAATATAATAATAATAATAATGAAAAAAAACAAACATAAAATAATGGGAAAACATGTGTACTGTTTGCTCCATTTGACATCATAAAAAAGGTGCACACTTGGGATGTTTATGCCCCAGATTGTTATTTTCTGATAATGTACCTGGTTAAAGCAAAGTTTTCCCTCTGGATGCATATATAATGCTTAGATAAGAACAATTCGCAAAATCCTATTATAGTGCTGCTGTACACAAACACATTTTCAGATGCTTCAGATACTATCAAGTGCGTATATACAAGAGGAAAAGCTGTTTCTACGAATATCATTATTGAAGGCATACCTGTTTAAGTTTCTTTATGCACTAGTGGCTCACTTTTTGAGGCAGACACTAAAAACATCAAAAAAACCCTTTGGATTTTTTGAAATTACAGTCTTTTTCGAACAGACAAACAAACAAACACAAAGTTTTAGTATTCTTCCTCCCCACTAGCGACCATGATTTTTTCATTCTCTCCACAAACAAAATCTTCACCTGTAGATCTCCAAGATACTCTGTTATTTCTAGTATATATTTAATTCTATAGAAAAGGAAGAATGCATAAAGATTTTGAACTGTCAGGAAACATAAACCGTAACTTTTCCTTGCCTTTGACTGGATATTTAAATAAGTGAAATGTCTAGATCTTACACTCTGGGAAACACTGTTTTATTGCTGTTGCACCACCCTGAAGGAATTTTCCAGTTCCTTACCCAGCACTGCAGAAACCGATCAGTGAATTGTTGAACCACTACTTCTGTGCATCTGCAGACCTGTGCTGTAAAGTCTGTATCCACCCTGGACTTCTTTCATGACCCCACACAAATAATTTAATCTTTCTTTGTCATCAAGACATGTGGGTAGTCTTGAGGAAATTTGTGCGTTTGCCTCTGGTTTCCATTTGGCAACTGATTTCTCTCTTTGTGTTTTTGTTTTCCCAGTTGTGCCTAACGAATTTGAAAACAGTACTAAAGGATATTGAGACATACAAGCCTACAGCAGAATGCTAGAGGGGGAGTGCAATCACTGCTGAACCTTGAATATCTGTGGATAACATTGGAACATATTCTTACAGAATTTACTCTGGGTGGTTAGTAGTTTGGGAAATTTTAAATAGCTTTGTAATTGTTTTAAATCTCTTATGTTTAAAATAGATTCAAAATTATCTGGGTGTGTATTTTACTAAAATATTCAGGCTATTCAAATATTCAGGTTAATTAAAAATAGTTCACACTGCTCCTATTTCTTTCATCCAAGAATCAACTGTACTTGTTAAAGGAGAGAATACCACAGGCTATAGAATAGCCAGTATTATACAAAGTCTAAAAATCAGCTTTTATGATTATAGCATGGTTTATCTTTTATTGTTTTTAGCTATACATGACAATATATTTATAAACATTGAATATTTTATAGTACTTACGGAAGAATACACTTTCAGTAAGAAAATAATTAACATCTTTTTCAGTAATTTTAAACTAAAGCTTAAACCAGAAAAGCTGTAAGGATTACATTTTGTGCTTGTATAGAGTATTTTATAAGAGCCTGTAATTGGGAAGTTGTAAATGCAATGTAGTTGCAAAGTTAGGAACCATTTGATCAGGAATCAAGCAACTAACATGAATGTCTCCTCAAAGAACAAGACTCGTTGTACTAGACATCCAGCTGGTATAGATATTATCATAATCTGACAAAAACAGATTTTATAAAATATGCTTTAGAAAGAATCCTGACTTTCAAAAATGTAAAGAGCAAAAAGGAATGTAGGGGTATGTTAACAGTGTATATCATAAACAGCTCTCATTCCATGCTAAAAAAAACTTCTTGTTGAAATCCAGTCAAAACTTCCTGATGATTTCTTATTGAATACATTTTCTTCTAGAAGTGCTCTAAGCTTTTGAACTTGAAGAAACATATATTTATAGCTCAAAAAGGCTTTAGAGGAGAAGGTGATTTCCTCAGTACTACTTGTGTTTTCTCTTAATCTGATAGATGTTTTTTGTTTTGATCTCCTGATAACCATGAAATAGTAAAATTCTTTTGAGATATCTATCTGTAAATATTAGATATCAGTTTGTACATTATATGAGCCTAACCTGTATCAGTAACTGAGGCACTCATCAAAAAATGAAAGTGTGATTCATTTTACCACATTTTGCTACCTAGCAAAAAGAAGTCTAGTCTAAGCTAGCCTTATAGGCTCCTGCTGTAGTGAGTACAGGAACACTGATGCTTTCATCCCTTGTGATGTTTGTCATTTAAGATGTGAGGCATATAAAATGAAGCCAACCAAAGCACAATCTTCTACAATTATCTATCTGAGAAAGGGGATGTCTTAACTGACCAGTTTAAATGAGATGCAAAATTTACACATCTGAAGACGAAATGAACCTTCCAACCAGTCAATAGGAAAAGATTGATATATTTATAGGTTTCTTTCTGAGAGGAGATTGTGTCCAGCTAGCTTAAGCACCTAAATTACATAGACATTATCTGTCTTTGACAGCCTTTAGAGGCTTAGTTCTTTTTCCTAAATAGAGAAATGAAAGACTTTGTTCATTGTGTTGCTTCAGGAGGCATACATATTTAGGAACAAGTAAAGTTTAGTTGCATCTTCTTTACTTGTCTGGCCTCGTGGACAAAAATTTACAGCAGTTGTGGAGTATGACCAGATTTAAACAGGAAACCTGTGAAATATAAGACTGCATACTGTTAGATAGTGCATATAGTATCAAATGAAGATTTTAGTAAGATGGCATATTTGCTGTTTAGCATTTGATGTGCTAATTAAGGTATATCTATATTGAGGATCAGTCTGATGACAGCTTGTTATGCCCATTGCTGAGGCATAGCAGAAGTGTATTGCAAATTTGCACTGCTGAACAAAACTTAATGTTCGTTCTCAGTACTACTTATTAATTTAACCTTAGTGGTTTTTAATCAAATTCTTACATGTTCTGGTCAACTTAGAAGAGAATTTGAATCATTTTTCTTTCTTGCAATTTAAGTTATAGATATACCCTTTCTTACCAAATTAAAGAAATAAATAAAAAAAGAATGTAAATCTTGTATGCACTGGTTACTAAGGAAAACAGCACTGTTTTTTTCTTTGTTATTCAATTTGGAAAGTACCCTTAAAGACCAACTCTTAAAAAGACTCTTCTGAGAAGTGGAAGATAGTTCCCTTACTCTTTTATAAAAAGGAAGTTCACTCCAATTTACTTTAAGCAGAATTTCAACTTCTATTAAGCCTTATGAAACTAAATGACCTCAATAAATGCAAAAAGTTAAAACCTTGCCTTGAAAGAAACTCTGAGTCATTCTTACCAGATACACATACGCACAAAAGCCAGTGAGAAGTGTACAACATAAGCATTAAATTGACTGCAGTCCTGAGCTACTTTTCTAAGGGCATGGAGATGTTAAGGAATGGATGAGAAGAGCTAATTTTGAACCCAGCCAAGCCTGAAAGAGACGCTTATTTTTCCTTGCCTAAAGTAAGAGAGAAGATTATAAAATCCTCAGTAATAAAGAGGCAGCTCTCCTTCTGCTTAGCTTTATAGTATGGCTAACAACTCTTCCATTTCACTCCTAGGAGTTTGTAGAAACCAGAGTCCTAAGACAAACAGAGAACAAACAACAATACGATTCGACGTAAAACAATAGTATTCAGTAACTCAGCATTATTCCTACCACGTGATGACATCACTGAAATGACAGTAGAAGAGGTGATGTACAGCTGGGAAGCTTTTCTGTGGAACTTAATTTAAATTGTCTTTGAGCAATTTTGACAGCATGTTAAAATGCTATTGTCATGTAAGTGGCTGAAGGCTTTTACTCTCGAAAGCCAGCTTTTTTAGACTATATATTCCTAAAATGGACACTGAGGCTGAAATTTGGTAAACAAAGATAAATAATGGGATTTAATACGGATTTAAGATTTTTTGATATGCATTGATTTGCCTATCTCCAGACAACAGCTTGACTGGCTTCTTTTGATTAACTATCTTAAAGGCTTTCTTTGGTTTCATAGGATTTATTTTAGATTAGTCACATTTGCCCACTTATAAATTACTTAGATTACCCATGATATAACAAATAGGATTCACCAACCCTTTAATGTATTTTGCCCATCTATAAATTATTTTAATTACCTGTGATACAGTATTACTTGTCTGCTACTAATTTTAATAATAGACTATTTGGTTTCCTCAAGAGTCAACTGACTCTCCAAGGCGTATCTTTCAAAAGCGCTTTATAGAGAAATATACAGGAGACTGGAGTAATCACAGTTTGTGTATTCTTCTGCTTTTAATTTAGGTCCCTTTTTACGAGAATAAAATGATCATAGCAAAGAATCATCCATTTTTTCTTTCTTTGCTTTAATTATGACATGACAAAGAGGCCAGTTCAAGAGACTAAATGAAGGGAATCAACCCTGATGCACCATCAAGAGAGCCAGATATTAGGATTTAGTTTCTACCTTTTCTAATTTCTTCACATTATAAATACTCTACAAGTTTTTAAATAAATTGAAATGGCACTTAGTAACTTGAAATAACTCCTTCTAGACTCACATTATTATGATCAGTTAAGAGTACTTCATGGTCATCTTCAATGTGATTACTAATTCTTGCTAAACAGATGCTCTTTTTATCAAAGTTTTCTTTTCAGTTTGAGAAATGGGGAACTGCTAGCCATCATGCATGACAAAATATCAAGCAAATTGGAAGGAACTGTAATCAAGAACAGAACTGGCAGTCAAGTAGATGGATATAATGTAATATGAAAGAGGCAGCACAACTTTTATAGGAGGTAGTTATTCCTCACAAAATTTATTAGAGTGCTTTTAAAGAGTCACCAAGCATATGGATGTATGATAAGACCCTTACTAAAGGCTTGTAAAGAAACAAGGGTATCACAGAAAGAAATAAGAAAAACTTTTGGGGTTAACAACTGCTTAAAGAAGTTGATGTGAAGTGTAGGAATAAATGGTCAGTTTTCTTCTTGGACGGAGGTGACCAAAGGAGTCCCACAGGGATCCTTTCAGATGCAGTGGAAACAAAAGCTGTTGATGGCATTGAGGTAGTCAGAGTAATAAAAATAAATCTGACAATGAGGACCACAGATCTCTTGATGCTGAATGATCAGGCAATAGAACGGCAGGTGAAATTCAATGCTGGTAAGTGCCAAGTAATGAAGACGAGGGTGAATCCCCCTAACAATACAGACACTGTGCTAGGCTGTCGTCTCTCAGGAAAGTGATGTGGGAAGCACAGCAGAAAGTACCACCAGAACGTCAGTATATTGCTCAGCAGAGCTAAAAAATGTGAATATAAGAGAAAACATCATTATGCCATTTTCAGTATAAAGTGCACTTATGTTCTGAGTCTTGCGTACATTTCAGTCTCCTTTCCACTCCAGGTTAAGAAAGGATGTAGTAAACAAAAAATAGAAAGGTAACTAGAAATGGTAACAGCTGTGGAAAAACTTTTGGTTTTCTGCTTTCTGATACGGAGGTCGTGGTACAGATTTGTAAAACTGCGAGTGACATAAGAAATGGAAAACGGGCACGATTTTCAGCGCTTCGCAGAGTATTTGAGAATTTATATGGTAAGCAATATAAAAAATTACATGATCAGGAAAAAGATTCAAGCCTTTGCTAAGTGTCAGAAACTCAACATAGTTAAGCAGTTACTTGAGACTACAGCAGTGTCTAGAGAGCACTCGTGTGCATTTAAGTCATGCAAACCCACATGTACTTGTCTGTCCATGTAAAGTATCACAAAATCACAGAATAGTAGGGGTTGGAAGGGACCTCTGTGGGTCATCTAGTCCAACCCTCCTGCCAAAGCACGGTCACCTACAGCAAGCTGCACAGGACCTTGTCCAGGCGGGTCTTGAATATCTCCAGAGAAGGAGACTCCACAACCTCCCTGGGCAGCCTGTTCCAGTGCTCCGTCAC
>Ga0065711_1041498_pt1 | contig 16102 bp, 7 predicted proteins | sample Hoacrofraction12_FD_59098 | JGI IMG/M metagenome (GOLD analysis project Ga0065711, IMG submission 59098) | Hoatzin crop microbial communities from Cojedes, Venezuela - Epithelial fraction 12 v2 (version 2) | ecosystem: Host-associated > Birds > Digestive system > Esophagus > Crop | place...
TTGTGAAACACTGGAACGGGTTGCCCAGGGAGTTAGTGGAGGCCCCATCCCTGGAAACATTCAAGACCAGGTTGGACAGGGCTCTGAGCAACCTGATCTAGTTAGTGGTGTCCCTGCTCGCTGCAGGGGGTTTGGACTAGATGAGCTCTAGGGGTCCCTTCCAACCCAAAACTTTCTATGATTTCTATGATTTCTATTTCCCCATTTTTCCTAGTGCAGATCAAAGGTGCCTCTTCAAAGATACATTTTGTCAAAAGACCCCAGGTTGTAGAATTGGATTTGAAGTATTTGTTGGGTTTATTCTCTCTGAGGAGTCAAAAACCAGAGTCCAACATAGAGGTGAAAGTCAAGTGCTGATATAAACTATCATCCTCAGCTCAGACATGTGAATCTGTTCTAGTAATCCAATTCTGCCTTTGCTGTCAAAGGACAGACCATACACCTTCAGGGTGTTTGCTATTTATTTTATAAAAAGCAGGCATCTATTTCTGGACAAATTAGTCATGCAGGGAAAAATTATTTTTTTCCTCTTCTTTCTCTTTCATTAAAGAGAATGTAAGATGACCACATACAGTCCCATAGAAGTAAACATAAAGAAGTAGGTTAACTGTGTCTTACCAGTAAAATATCACTTTGCGCATTATAAAAATGATGAAACTGAAATTTCTCTACCAATATTTTTTATCACCTTTTCCTCAAATTTTATTTTGTGGTATTCCAACTTTGAGAAGTGCAAAAGAATAGTGTTAGCAACATGGCTTTTGTACAAGCAGAAGTCCTCCAGTGTGTAGTCTTAAGAAGCTGTGAACAAAAAAAGAGAAGAAGTTATGAAAGTAAGAATGAAGAGAACATCTGAAAGTTTCTGATAATAAATGAAAAATACTGGAAAAACTTCTCAGTTCTGGATAGATCCATTTGAGTTTCTTAGTGACTTCTTTAGTTTAGCTTTAGAAATTGTTCTCTTTTGCTATTCTTAAAAGTACTGGTACACGACTTGTTAAAAAAAACCCCTTAGTATAGAACTACTGAAAAGGATCTTTTAACTTCAGTTAAAAGCTGTGGAATAATTGTATTCTTAACTAACAACAACAAGTGAAAATATTAATACTAAATTGGCACGGAAAGAGTGTGTGAAAAAGCTTTTAATGGAATTCTATATGTACTTTTACACCAACATCTTCTAACTTTACATTCTGTTTCAAAATGGCTGTTTGTATTTGACCAATAAATCTGTAGCTAACTTGATTGTACAGCCTCCACCTTTTCTTGTAGTCTCTAATGTAGGTGAAGAGAGGAAAACAGGGTGACACATTTACAACAGGAACTATAATCTGCTAAATAAAACCCTTTGTCTTTGCAGGATATAAAAAAATAGTTCAGTCTAATACAAAGTCAGTAGGACTTCGTAGACTTTAACAGCAAGATTATGGAAGCTAGAAAAAGATGATTGATAGCCTTTTCTACCTTAAATTTGTATCAGTTGGTACACTGAGTGACTGTCCTTTCCCATAAGAAGCAGTATAAATATAATAACTGAAATACCTCAAGAAGTAGGTTTCTCAAAGAAGAGGAGCTCTCAAGCTGAAGTCTTGTGAAGGATTTAAAGCTGAACATTTTATTCCTTCTCCTTCAGTTCCTGGCAAAATAATTTTGAAAGGACATTGCACGGAGAATTTAGTTCAACACGGTATTCTAGAGCAAAGTAATAATCCTCTCTTCCCAGTGAAATTATAATAGCCTTTACAATTCAGCTTTTTTCTTTCTCTGAACAATGTTAAAAGTAACTAAAGCAAAGACATAACAATATCTACCACAAAGTACTAAATGTTCTCAGAAGCCAAGACAAACAATTCTCCAGTACACAGTATATTAGCATGTAAAAACTAATCTTTTATGTCTTTGAAAATCTACAACACCCAGGAGCACCACTGTGAAAATAATTTCATTTTGAAAAATGTTGAAACACATACTACATATTTGTATGTCAACGATACACTTATTTTAATAGTAATATTTTGCACTCTGTTTTGTTCCTTAGAATTTATAGTCCATTGGACAGAAACTTATGAATTCTTTTAAACTTAACAAAAATTACCTGAATCTTTATGTTCCATAAATATTTATCTTTACAGCTTTCTTATGCTCGTGACATGACCTGAGTGGAATACCATGAAAATATACAACATTTTTTGTCAACACTTTTATGGACTGACATAGAAGTTGCCTTTCTATTCAGTTTTGCATTTTTGTGCTGAATAAAGATTTGAGATTTTTTTTTTTCTTTAAAACTGTCTGAGTGCACAAGGACAATTTTGGAAAGCAATTGCTACAGAAGTGCAATTTTGATCTTCAGTGAAATGAGCTTATTTGAAGAATTATCTGAATCTATTTAATTAAAATAAGATTCAAACAAAATAAAGAAATAAATATGCAGAATACACTGTGTTCACAGTTATAGCACCTTTTATCTGTCACATCTGTAGGTTTATTAAAACAGAAGTGTTAGTACTGACCTCTAGTAATGGAGCTGAAAGCAAAACTGGGCCTCGCAGCATAAGGTGTTTGGTAATCATATCATTTGGTGGTATAATTTTTTCTGTCATACTTACCTATACCAATGAAGTTGATGCATGTTGGACTCTGGGACCTAGTATGTGAATCATTGAATTTCTTATGTTCAGTGTGGTACCTTTCTGTACTTTTAATGAATTGTAGAGAAGTGTAAGAAATTGCGTAGATCTCAGTGTGAGGTTGCTGGCAATTAATCTCCCAACCGTGAGTTCCTTTTCCTGGGAAGCTAATTTCTCTGTGATTAGCCAGTTATGGGATTTTATTTTCAATAAAGTGAAATATAAGGAACATTTCACTGTCCTATGGAAACTGCAGACAGACTGCAATTTAGAAATGTTGGGGTTTAGAAACTGAGACTTGGCTGGTCCTCTCCCACACTTGTGTTTTATCTTCTTTGTTCCATGCAGGATCTGAATATGCCTTGTTTCTCCTTAATGAATATTCTCTTCTCAGGACTATGTGTTTCCACATGATGACAGAAAAAAGAAGTTAACTTTATGATTTTGCCATAATGATTAGTCTTGGGGCTCTTAGGTTCACCTGTCTCTGACTGAAAGCCTATTACTGTCAACCTGCTGGCATGCAGTAATTACATGTATTCAGGCAGTGAGGACATAAACAAGGTCAAAACAGTAGGGAATTCTCGTAATTTTCAGCCCCAAGTGATTATGTTAATGTTTTGAGAAGTCTGTATTTTCCTGCTAGAAGCAAAGCCATTAATATAAGGAGGTGATTTATTAGAGCTTCTAAGATCTGTTGTTCATTTCCCATTGAATGCAATTAACAACAAAGTACTGCAATGTTGCCATTTCACTATGTGTGTTTGTTTTTATTTTTCCTTTGTTTATAACTTTATTTACTTTTGTTCAGCAAGATTTCCCTTTTTCTGCAGCTTTATTTTCTTGGTTTCTTAGCAAGACTCTCCTCCTAGCTGATCAAACGTAATATTTTCCAGACGTCCCTTTTTTAAATAAAAATACATTCTGAGAATAGGAGAATAATCATATACTTTGTTTCTCTTGTTATTTTTAAAGAAAATGTCAACTTTCTAAGCAATAGCAGTCTATTTATTACTCAAAAAGTCTTGAAGAATAGGCTAAATTATGTAGTACATCAAAAGTGGAGTAAAAAGTTTTGTGACAGAGTTTTCTCCTTAGGCATAGAACTTAACTGTTGACTGTTTGCTGTCTTAGCTATTTACTTAACCAAATTCATAAAAAATAACCCCACAGCAAAACTATAAAATATTTAACTCAAATAGTTATGCTATAGGAAGAATATGATGGAAATCAACTACAAAATGTTTAGTCTGATAATAAACACACAAAAAAAATAAAAAACAACCCTGCTCAGTCAGAGGTACTCCTCTGTTTTTCTTTTCTTCCTCTAGTTATAACATAAAAATTAAAATATTTTCTTTACTTTTTTCTAAGTTTTGGTCCTGAGTAGGACTTGGCAGCAGGAGCATACCATCAGCCTTCTCATATCAAAATAAAAAGTTTGTTCTTTCATTCAAAATGACATATGAAATTTTTTTCTTACTGCAAACAAAGCCATTGAGACATTTAAGCTTTTAGTTGTAGTAGAATTAACAGAAGAAATATCTTGTAAGAGACAAAGCGTGGCAAGCTTAACCAGGCTAAACAGAATTCAGTGGACAATGCAAAATTTAACATGAGGAGAAGATGCCAAATAAAAAGCATTACTCGAATTTTTAATGGAAAAAAAATGAGGTAAATAGTCTTAAACAAATGTGTCACTAATGAAAAGCTTTAATACTGATTTACGAATTCAGGCAACACAGGGTCTTCAGGGACTAATTCTGGCATGGATAACAAGATAATTCATTTGTTACTTTGTAAAATAGAAAGACATAGGTGATACAGACTTGGTGGCAAAAAAAAGGATGGATTTTTTTGTATCTGAGAACTTGATACGCGTATTTTCATACTAGAGTTTATATTAAGTCAGTGAAAAATTGAACTGCTAGCGATGTAGCGAAATTTAAAGAAGTAAATCTTCTCTAGAGAAATTAAACATTTCAAAATATTACACATTCTTCATTTCTGACAGCCATCTTACAAAATTCTAAAAAGAGGGGCAAGCTCAGATTTTCCATTTGCTCTGAATTGCACTTGAAAAAAAAAATTATTAAGCATGAAAAGCTCGCTTAAGGTCTCAATGCTGTTATATTTCTAGTGATTTACAAGTTGCAGCCATTTGTCAGCCAGGGGTTGCTGTTCACGTATTTTACATTAGAGAGCCATTAGAACTGAAATATAAAGAGGGTGTTTAAAGTTCAGTGCTCCCCTTCCCTTCAGACTTTTGCAAGTACAAGCGAGAGGAGTGTTACTTTTCTCTTGCTCTTTTCAGCTTGAGAGCTGATGTATCATGGCCTGGCTTCAGGAAAAATAGCAAGGGTTCTTCTACGCACTTGTAGTGTGCCCTACAGCAGCAGATAGGATACTTCTCCTGGCAAGTGAGAAATATGAATTTAAATGACTACAAAAGGCCTTGAATGCAGGTATCCACCTTCCTAGACATATGGTCTGACAGTTACTATTTTCCCCGCTCTATTCAACACAGCAGTTTTACTCTGTGTATTGAATATAACTAACAAAGACCAAGAAAAGTTCTTAGTCGTAAGATTTTTTACTTTCTAAGTACCTTGGACAAGCTGAAGCTGCCTTGAAGTCTGCTTAGTTGAAATTCTGCTTCTGATTTGTTAGGTGGGTAGGGAGTAATTTGACAATGTAAAGAAATTGTCTGAGAAACTATGGCTTTTACGACTCATTTCCCTAGCAGGTTAGTTTCTAGATTGTCTGTTTGTTTTCTGTAGTATTCTATGGATCTTAACTTCTTAAATCCTCTCCAATCTTCATAAATGTGAGTTCACTACTATCTGAGATCTTTGTTTTATCACTAGGAAAATATGCAGAGTTATGGAGCCAAATAACCTAATATCAGATGGACTGTGTTGGTCTGTCCAAGAATAATATTTTTCTAAATTTATCCAGGTTCAGTTTCGATCTGTTCTTTATCATGCCAACATTTTCTTTATTTTACACATCTCTTTACCTTTCCTGATGTTTGTGCCCCTGACATATATATAGAAAGCTGTCATATTCCTTTCAGAATTTGTTTTCCATTCAGATTTTGTTTTACTAGACTAAACAAGAAAAGTTCCTGTAGTCTCTTGTTGTAAAAAAGTACTCTCCGTTCTTCTCATCACTCTCTTCATTCTTGTCTGTACTTGTTTCACTCTGAATTCATATTTCTTGACCACAAAAGTGTACATAATTGTGTTCCACTTGATTTCTTCTTGGTGCCTTTTTTACTGTCACTGAAAATTCCCCAATACAACTAATAAATCTTTTCTGATACATATGAGAATGGAATTTTCCCTTTTTGGAGGTAGGGGTTTAAGTCGTTCACAGTCATTCTGCTGTCTCTTCAGTCTGTATTTATTTTGCTTGTTCTACATAGTGGTGCTTCTGTTCATAAGAACTTTTTTCCTAGCCTGTCTTACAGCAACATTTGCATGCACAGGCTACTATTAAATTTATCTTCTCATTTGTATTTTCAATCAATTAATTTCTTCTATACAATACTCTATAAATCAGTGATATTTGGATAAAATATCAAATCCTTAAAAATCTTATTATGTTCTAATCAATTTTCTGATTGGAAAGATTCATCATTTTCCTGGGGATCTTTATCTATACTGTCTGACAAAAAACATGTGATGAAGATATTTTAGGGGTTTTTTGCTTCCTTTTCATCAAAAGAAGTTTTTTAAAAAAATTACTTTTGCCTTTTTCATTTAAGAATACTTAAAAAAAACACTGGTGTAATTTTCTGAGTTAGAAATTAGACTATTTTTTTCCTTGTAGATCTTCAAAACTATTTAATTTTTTATCTCATCACATAAGTGAAGAGCAATTAAGGAAAAAAAATAAATTTGAGGTAAAAAAAAGGTTTCATAAGATGAAAGCCTGCATCAACATTATTTTAACTTATATACTTCTACAGGCAAAGCTGCTCTAAATTTGAACCACTCTAACAGAAACACTTTCAGTTGCCCTTTGTAGGTCACAGAGTACTTTCAGATATTTTCTCCAGCATTTCTATGCAGTGTGCTGCTGATAGGGCACCAAGTCAGTTGTCTGTTCCAGAAGTCTTAGCAGTTTTATTTTTCAGTTTTACTGTAATAAATAAGATAGTGTGCAGTGGTAGTAGACGGGAAGTTTGCTCAATCATTTCTGAAATTTTAAATAAAGTACATGTTAGCTGGACTCTACTGGTCTTATGAACCATATGTTAGCCTTTGCAGTTTGTCAAGATACCTTTTTTGTCTGCTACTATGTTGAAAGAAACTCACCTCAGTAGTGCCATAGGCAAAATAAGTGTGTGTGTGTAATAGTAGTTTCTTTGAAAGTGTTTCAGAGTGAAAGAGAAGAGGAAAAAAGCCAAGACAGATTATTCAGGATAACTACAGCTATTTGATAAACTCTACGGATATGTAGATTTTAATTTTCAAATATTACTTTAAAATGTCATTAATTCGTAATGTTAATAACAATAACTTCTAAATTATTCATTTTAAATTCTTGTTTTTTTTTTCTCCAGTGATCCTTTATGTCCTGATTTCTGAAACATTTTGACTGAAACTTTTAAAAAATAAATGTTTAATTAATTTGCACTATAAGGATTTCTAAAATTGCCAGGACAGGAGAAAGAAAAGAATCGTTATATTTTATAATATTTAACTGTGACTAACACAATTCCCAAAGTATGCTTACCAATGGTAACTGTCCATTTAATAATAAACTAATATCACCTTAAATTGTAACATAATTATATATATAGGGGAAGATTAATTTAATTCTTTGCATTATGTGAGTGCATTGTTTGATTCAGAATATGCAAAATCAAATATATTTAAAATGTTGTCTCCAGCAAAAGGAAAGTCACTCCAAGAAAAATTAGAAAGGTGTAAAATACATGGAAAGAGATTAATAAGGAATAATTCACACAATATATTATTATCCATTACTCATTTTTATATTCCATTTTTATTGCTATATATATGAGTTAGACATTACATGTGAGGAATACAAACATATTGTTTTGCCAAGAGTGGAAAACAAGGAGTCCCAACTCTATCTGTATTGCTTTTTTCCTGATAGGGCCTATTTACAGACATTACTCTCTTGATGTGCCATCATTTCCCTACCAATGATGCAACTCCACTCACAACAGTCAATGAAGCCCTAGAAATGAAAGAATTTTGTCAGTGCTGTATTTTTGCAATTTGGTAAAAGTTTAAGTCGATCATATTTAAGTACAATCCATGTTTTTACGCTTCTTTGAGACAGATTCTTCAGAGTGTTTCAATATTGCTGCTAGACTATGGCTAACATAAGTACTTTTTACCACAAATTATTCTGATTTTTCAACAAACACTACTGACAATCTTTTGCAATGTAGTTGATATATACAAGACAAATGTGGGAAAGAAAAAAAGCAAAGACAGATGAAATAATTAGACCCTTTTCTTAATGAGAGAGCAGATAATTTAGAAAAGTAGCTACCCAGGATTTTTTATCAGGCATGAGTTTCATAGAATCATAGAATCATAGAAAGTTTTGGGTCAGAAGGGATCCCTAGAGGTCATCTAGTCCGAGTTTCCAGCGGGATATAACAGAGACTGGCATAAAGCTCTTTATTTGCAGATGATTTTAATCATCTGCAAATAAACATGAAGTTTCTACTGAAAAAATGTGTATGATCAGGCAAAAAATGAGGGAGAGTAAATACCACTGAAAGAGAGACTCCACAGGACACTCTGATATTCAAGTAAAACATAGATTAATGTAGTCATATACAAGTTAATACATTTCCATTTGAGGACACAGGCTGTATTGACTTTATGGAAGATTTTTAAGGAGAACAGTGAAGCAGTGCTGGAAGTGCAATACTGTAGTCACAAAGGCTCTTGTAATCCCTGCACGTGTGTATAGAGGCAGAGTGAGCAGAAAAGTGATGTCACTGCTGTGTACAGCATTGACAAGGGAACTGTCAGACTTCTGATTGCAGATGTCTGGACTCTTAAAATGGAAAATGAAAAACTAGAAGAGGTAAAAGGACAAAGTGAATACGCGGGTGGACAAAAGGCCTTACACTAAGAAATTTAATGCTTGCTGCACCACTGCTAGTTTTCAGCCAAGTTTACTCTGACTCTGTGTTGTGGTCTCAATTATCTTGTCATGTGGGAAGGCTGAAGCAGAAACACAACACACACAGAGTTTTAGATTTCTGATTTACTTAACCTAATTATGTTGTCATTCTTAATGTTATATGTATGAATGCTGTTTTTGCAGTAGAGAAATGTGATGAATAGTGAATAAAAAGTAGGCTTCCTCCTCTACTGGGAGAAAGGAGTAACAGCATCAGTCATCTGAGGTGTCCGTAGCCAGGGTAGACTGAAATAAATTTCTCTCTCCTCTTTCGTTTCCATTCCTGGACTGGCTGTGACTGTGTTATACCTTCTTGTTATCCAGTCTGTTTTTACCACATTACTATACATTATGGAAAGATGTGATCAATAATAAAACATCATTTGTTTGCCTTAAAAATAAAATGTCTTTGTTACACATCACAGAATTGTTTGGCAAGGTAACAATCGGAAATCAAGTTGAAGAAGCACTGATTCACTCATAGCTTGTAGCAACTCAGGAATTTCATACCTTTGAGCACATACATCAATCGTATGTCAAGAATGGCAGCTGTCCAGCAGCACTGTGATGTGTTGGTCTAGCAAAGATTCAATGCTGCAAGGTAAATGACACATTAACTTTCCATCATACTGTAGGCTGTATGGAGATATATCAGTCAGGTGTGATAAAAGACGTGAAGCTAAACATCTATTTTTTGCTGTTGTTGTTTCGTAACTGATACTTGATCAAACTCACAGCCAAACATATATAGCCCCTTTCTGTATACACCTCTATTACTCTGTATGGTAGTGTTCATATGGAAATAGTGTAATGAATGAAAAAGTCTGGTATCAGCACAGCTCTGGACTAATCATTAGATTCAAGATACTAGGAAAGATGGAAAGAGCATGAACACTGTCAAGGTGAAGGACATTTCTTTTTGATTTGTGGCATATAGAAAGAGATAGGAGAAGAGAACTTGGAAGAAGTGGTCCTGTGCATTCTGAAAACAAGGAAGACTGGAGAGAAAAACAGATGGATCATGGGAAAGACATCCTTGACAATAATTTCACGTTAACCTTTTTACTAGGAGGGTGATATCTATAAACATGGTCACAAGAATCACACTTTAAGATTTTCAGTTCTAGCTGGCATTCTAACCATCAGAGACAAATAAAAATTAAGCAGAGCCACATATACTTTCTATGTTCTACATGAAAACCACATGATCTACAGACATATGAAATGCCTTCCACACTTCTTCGCTGTGTCTCCTCTCAAAGTTACCATGAAAGTAAGCACTTATTTGACAAGCTGAAATCAGCAGAGAAGCAGAAATTACAGATTCATACAGCTGAAGCATCACATTCTTCTTATTTGAAAGTGATGGGAATATGAAAAAGTGTATGATTAGTTTTTTCTGTAGCTTGCTCTTTTTTTTTTTCAGTGCAGAAAATGTACAGTTGGAGAAGAATGTCTCTGATTTTATCTGCTAAACAGCCATGTGTCCTCTATAAAAAATGGGTCTACAGATATGACTGATCATCGTGGTGTGGGTATGTCTTCCTGTTCTGTCCTAGGGTTTCTGTATAACCTAGCCAAATCACTTAAGCTGTTTAAATCTTTATTCTCACAGTAAAATAGGGTTGCTAGCTAAGGATGCATGAAACTTTAAATAAAAACATTTGGTCAGATGGAAGTTAGGAACTCGAGCTCAAGATTATTGAATGACAATTATTATATAGTGGAAAATTAACCAGGTTGATTGCTAGGGTGTCTTGTTATGACAATGAAATTAAAATCTCTGCCTGTTACATATTCTGCACTGAATTTAACTTGGTATAATGATTAGTTTCAGTTAGAACATAAAATAAAATGGTACAAAGTACTATATCAAGTACAAAGCTGTGGTCAGTCCACCTGCCATCTTCCACTAAACACAAAACTCTACTCAGTAGATGGACAAGGGAACAGAGAAGCAGAGGATTCCTTTCAGTCCTGATGCTAGATGATTATAATCCCATTATGGTCTTTAGTTCAATAGCAAATTATTTAAATTCTCTAAATTCATTCAGAAAATTCTTGCAATTTGTTCAGAGAAGTAAGAACATGACTGAGTTATCAGATAAACAGTGCTTACTTTAAATACTGAAGAGTATCAAAGTGAAAGCAATATTTATTCTGAAAAGAAAACATTTAATTTCCTGATAATGGGGACTGAAAACAGTTTAAAAGAGGAAAAATCAAAACAATGGATTGTAATTAACAGTAACTTGTCTCTACAGTTTTTCAGGCTCTCAGTGGAGCAACTGCCCAACTTGCAATTTAATGTCTCCTTCCCATGAACTGGATTGCCTTGAGGAAGATATTGATAGCACCTGGATATTTAAGAAGTCATTACTCCTGGGTTTTACAGGAATTACTAACTAGATCTCCATTGACTGTAATGGGAGATTAAATGTCTAGTTACCTAGTAGATACATATACTTAGATATGTACATTCATTTGCAATTTGGAAGTGAAGTGTGTGAATACAAGGGTTCATATCTATTGTATAACCATAGCTTCTGTGCCATTTGAGGTTTTTAGTTGAATCTTATCTGGCATTCAACTGCACGATGAAATGGGAGCCGATCCTTTGTAGTTGTGGGTCCTGTGCTGTATCTTCCAGCCTTACATAGAGTTCTCAAGCATCCTAAGAATCTCAAATTGCACTAAACACCTGATGTTAAGTAACTAAAGTAAATCCAATTTTTTTTTAAATGCCAAAAATTAGATAGCATGCAAACTAATTTTTGTTATGAATATTCAGGAGAGAAAGGAATATTAGGTAACATATATTTCAAATCTTTAAGAAGATATACTTTTATTATGCCTTGTAATGATACAATAACATTTGTATTACAGCATATTGCTTTGTGGGGGGAAAAAATAAAGGAGAGAGGAGTAAAAGAAGCAAAAGAAGAGTGTGTTAGACTAATTCTTCCTAGTCAACTAATTAACTGAAACACTGATTGCATAATTAATCCCACCGAATTAAATGCTAAATGAACTGGTACTCAGGTATCCATTAGAAAATTATTCATTATGCAAGATTGCTGTACTCTGCCTATCAGCCAAAGATTTTTACCCTACTTATTTACCTTAACACTTACTCAGTGTCTGTGTTACGTGCATATATGCCTGCAAACCACTGTGTGCATACAGATCTTTGATTCGTGACTTGCACTGGAATTCTGAAGAAAGCTGGATGCAAACTCTAATGACAAAGATGTTGATAGTTTTAAAATAGTTATTTTATGTTATGAATTTATTATGAGTCTATTTTCTGTATTCCACAGTGATTAAGAATATATAACCCATGGCACAAAACTCTAGCAATTTGAATTGGAATAAAAGGGTGAAACACTCATAACTACGCACAAAAGAAACTATTATATTGGTCTTAATGATTTTCAGCTTGAGTGGAAGGTATATTTCATTGTCGAATCTATGCCATGTTTTCATCCATCTACCTGTCTGAAGTACTGCAAGGTAGCAATTGTTCTGTGAACTTGCTAGTGATTTAGTGTTCAATTTTTTTGTCCCCATTCTCAGAATTTTATAAATGTGAAGGAAATGCACTGTGGAAAACTTGAAACATTTTAACAACATTCCTCATACTTTGCCAAAATAAAACTTTAGTGTTTATATCAATAAAAAAGTTCCTCAGTAAATCAAATAAGGTTTTAAATTAATATCATATTCTTAAAGCTCTCAAACACATTTTTCACAAAGTCTTCCTTCAGTATCTATGAAGTGAAAATTAGCCAAAGACTTCTATGTGCATTAACCAGTTAAAGGTTAGTAAAACTTCACATTTGCTCATTAGACTTTCACTTGTCACTGTAAGAAGACCAAACCATCGTCATGAAAAAGAATTTGCAGAATAAATTTTATTTATGTGTTGGAAAACACCATTTACAAGACTGGTTTCTGCTCTACTAGATTCAGTAAAGGTCATTAGCTTTGGGAAAAAGATCCTAAAGTGCCTAGCTTCCAGTTATCTGCTGGGTTGAATATTTTCAGGTCCAAATTTAGCAAAGGTTTTTTTACCCCTAACTGTTGAAATGCTCACCTCCCATTGATTTCTGTGAGAAGGTGAATATGCTTTCCTTGGTCTCTTAGTAAGTTACGTCTTTTGATCTTGAGAAGTTAAACTGTCTTTTTATTACAGACTTTTCACTACCTCTTTTACATCCCCCGTGCTTAAAGGCATATGTGGTGGTACTAGTGATGTTTTTTACCTCCTCTTCAGTATTCTAAGTGTAATGTTTTATATTATAGGTACGATATAATATTACACATATAAGAGATAGGAGCACAAACCAAGAAACAGGGAACCTAGATGCCAGTGCTTTCCACTACGTTGCAGATTAAGAACAGATTTTTATCATTTCATTATTGAATTTATGACAGGCAGTCAACAAAATATTTAGGAAACTCTGAAATCCTGGGGGGGAAGGTAGTTGTTGATTTTGGGGAAATTTTTTGTCTGTCTTTGGTAGCACAATATGTGTTATTTTGTTTTAAAAGGGAGTGCCTGGATAACAGTAAGTAAAGCTGTGTTCTACTCACCCAATGGAAACTTCAGAAGGCTAATTGCTTCCTTTGTGGGAAAAGATTAATCAGTACATGCAGCTAAGGAAAACATCAGGAGCTGAAATGTCTAGTCCAGTATGAACAGAGCTTGGCAAGTAGTACATTGAGTCTGCTTTTGTATTGCAGGAAAGCTGGATCATGATTCCATGACCTGGGACCATGGAACCCACGGTGACACGGAGGCTATGTTTAGTGGCATTTGCTTTCATGGCTAGCTTACTGTAAATAAAGTTAGATCAATGTTTATCAGAAGGTAAGTTTTGACTCCAAGAAAGCAGCTTGGATCCTAATAATATATCAAACATTAAACCAAATAAGTTGTATGTTTGCTGAAAAGAGGTCTAGAACAAAAGCTCAGCTACAGATTAAAGAGTAAGATAATACAGAAAATCTATTCTGGATAAAGTTTTGACCTACATTTGCGGACAAAAAAAATCACATATCAATGACATTATTTTATTTAGTATAAATTTATACCCCAAAAAGCAACATCAGAAGGACTACCTAAATGGCAAGTAAAGACATTATAACAGCTGAAACTCCTTATTTCTCGGTATCGTAATGTATTCAAGAGAGCAGAAGAAAAAAGATCATACTCATAAGGAAAAAGCTTTGAAGACCTGAATAGATGTTTTCAGTGAGGACTTCTGTCACAGGAGAGAGCTAGCTTTAGTGTTGTTCTTTAGTGTAAGAGATATTAAAACAAAACTTTCATTAGACATAGGAAGAATGCATTCTTTACACAGGTTGATTTAATTTCCCTTATATCAAAATCATTTCCTTATTTTCCAGCAGAGTAATAATAGTGATCTATAGTGTCCACTATGACAACATATGATATAGCCACTGCTGGATATAATTTTAGGGGTGAAATTCAGTGGACAATATCCTCTATCAATGTTGCTAGTATAAACACTTTTATCTTGATGTTATAAAGGCATATTTCAGCAAAGCCATTGAAAGTGAAGGGCTCTGGAGATCAGGTTCTCTCCAAGGGACCTTTCCTAAAGTGCCAAAACCATGGTGGCAATGCAGCAAAAGCGCCGAGAGAGAGAGAGAGGAGACCTTAGCCTCCATCCTCCCCTCCCCCCCAGCGCGGGAAAGAGGGAGCTGCTAATGAGAGGCAGCTCTGACTCAGCGTGGATGTGGATGAGTGTGATGGCAACCAGACCACCACATACTGTTATGGTTTGGCTGTGGCCAGCAACAAAAGCGCCACGCGGCCACCTCTCCCCCCGCCACGGTGCGAAGAAGAATGGAAAGAAACAGGCAGAAACTGGTGGGTCAGGATAAGGGCAGTTTAACAGAACAGCAAACAAAGGGAACAGGAACAACAACAGACACAGATAAGGAGATAACACAACACGAACCACACAACCCAGAGAGCCGCTCTCCCGGACCGACGCCGCGCTCTCCCGAGCCGTGAGTGAGTTCCCCCCAACCCGCTCCCCCCCACCGGAACCCAGCGTGATGGCACATGGTATGGAATACCCTGCTCTGTTTGGCCAGGTGGGGTCAGCCCGCCCGGCTGTGTCCCTTCCTGGATTCCAGTGAAAATTAACCCTGTCCTGTCCGAACCCAGGACACGTACTAGAGCAGCCCCCAGTGAGTGCAAGCAACCAGGACCGAGGGCGAACAGGTCCGGCAAACAGGGTCTGGCACATCAGCTAGGGTGCGGAGCGTCAGTTCATGAATGCAGGGAGTGCGGGGAAGGTGAGCAGGCAGGGCCAGTCCTCTTCCTGGCAACCTAATTCTTGGACTTCGCCCTCCCAGGAGAAGTTCTAGCCATGGTTTCTACTTGTATGAAAGCCTTCACCAGAAGGAGTATGGTCTTGAGCAGAATAAACCTCCCATCATCCATGAGGAAGCAGTTAACAACCTGCTATGCTACCGGGAAACTTACAAGTCTGTAGGGCTAGAAGGGATACACCCGAGATTGTTGAGGGAACTGGCGGAGGAGCTGGCCAAGCCACTCTCCATCATCTATCAGCAGTCCTGGCTATCAGGGAAGGTTTCAGATGGCTGGACGATTGCCAAATTAACACCCATCTACAATCAGGGCCAGAAGGTGGATCCTGGGAAATACAGGCCTTGCAGCCTGACCTCAGTGGCGAGGAATATTATGGAGCGATTCATCCTGAATGTGCTCACCAGGCATGTGAAGGACAACGAGGGGATCAGGCCCAACCACAGAATGACAGAATCAGAATAACAGAACGGTAGGGGTTGGAAGGGACCTCTGTGGGTCATCTAGTCCAACCTCCCTGCCGAAGCAGGGTCATCTACAGCGGGCTGCAGAGGACCTTGTTCAGGTGGGTCTTGAATATCTCCAGAGAAGGAGACTCCACAACCTCCCTGGGCAGCCTGTTCCAGTGCTCCGTCACCCTCAGACAGAAGAAGTTCTTCCTCATGTTCAGACGGAACTTTCTGTGCTTTAGTATGTGCCCATTGCCCCTTGTCCTGTCACTGGGCACCACTGAAAAGAGCTTGGCCCCATCCTCCTGACACCCACCCTTCAGATATTTCTAAGCATTTGTTAGGTCCCCTCGCAGCCTGCTCTTCTTCAGGCTGAACAAGCCCAGCTCCCTCAGCCTCTCCTCGTAGGGGAGATGCTCCAGTCCCCTCACCATCCTTGTAGCCCTCCGCTGGACTCTCTCCAGTAGCTCTTCATC
>Ga0065711_1041499_pt1 | contig 16102 bp, 15 predicted proteins | sample Hoacrofraction12_FD_59098 | JGI IMG/M metagenome (GOLD analysis project Ga0065711, IMG submission 59098) | Hoatzin crop microbial communities from Cojedes, Venezuela - Epithelial fraction 12 v2 (version 2) | ecosystem: Host-associated > Birds > Digestive system > Esophagus > Crop | place...
TAAGTTTTCCCTTCATCTTGATGGGGAACGCTTCAAAGTTATCCAGTTACATCAAAACTATGCTTAACTAAAAAACAGGCTATGGAAAATGCAAAAAATAATGGTTTACAGCATTCACAATAGATACAGTTACACGTGTCTGAATTTCCCCTCATTTTTAGTCTATTTGCACAAATACTAATTTAGAGAGGCTTCCTTCTTCCATGTTGGTGATGTTTTCTGCTGTCTTGCTTCTCACAAGCCAGACCCATTTCATCCTGCCTTCTGAAATAGAAACTGTAAGGGAAAACTGCTTCGTGCATGTTTGCCTCCATAAACAACTGCACCATTGAAGTCATCTGGTGGATCCAGAGAAATTCCATCTCTCCAAAATACATTTTATTTCCTTCTTATCCCAAAGCCTGGCCATTTTTTAGGAATTAACATTAGAATGAGTTTGCATCCACGGTGATGTCTACGTCTCTTTGTTAGACCTGATGTCATGTCTTGTGCCTGAATGGCTGATTAACCCTTGCCTCCCCCACGCAGTGGCTGGTCAGCAGGTCCCAATGTGAAGTGCCTCTGAAGCTGATGCATCTCAAGCAGTGCATGCACAGATGTTCGCAACTGAGTGGGAGGAATGTACATATTTGATCCCCGACTCTGAGTTGTGACAGGGTGTGTGGTAGATCTCCATGTGGAATAATAGGTGACAGTTTGGGGTTTAATGGGGAATTTGGGGCAAGTGCCCCTCCAGCATCTTACTTCTAAGAACATTGTGTGAGCCCACTGGTGTCAAATCCTGGTGCTGAACATCAGCAAATCCCGCAGTGGGGCATCGAGCATTGGCAGTGGTCACAGCAGAAGACTGAACAGTTGGATTTTTTCGACTGGCCATCTGCTGAACCTTAAACTACTGTCTAAATCAAGGGAGAGTGGTACCTGGCAGTCTGGCTTTCCTGCAAGTCTTCAGGATTCTCATCTCATTTGGACGATTCAGGGCCTGGATTGCCAAGAGGAAGAAGAGGATGGAAAAAATGAGCCGGATATCAGAAACTCACCCAGCCTTCAACAGGACAGAGAGAGTGAAGAAATACTGTGGCAACAAATCTATGGGATATCCCTTACTTGAAGGGGGTTTACCTTCCCTGCGTGGGGAGAGGAAGCTCCTCCCAGTGAGAACTAGTATTACTAAAACCTCAGCACTGGAAAAAAAAAAATCCCTGTGTTGACTGGCAACAGGATTAGGCGAAGACCTCCCCACAAGCATCCAGCATATCTGGCTCTATATCAGCAACTTGTGGTGGCATTTCAGAGCATCACAGGTTAATACAAGTTGGCAGGGACCTCAGGAAGTCATGAGGTCCAACTTTCTGCTCAAAGCAGCAACACCTGAGAGGTCAGACGTAGTTGCTTAGTGTCCTACCTGGTCTAGTCTTGAAAATCCTCTAGCATGAAGACTGCACAACCTCTCTGGATAACTTGTTCCAGTGCATAGTTGTCCTTATGGGGAAAAAGTTTCTCCTTTCTTATAGGTGACAGGCAAGGACATGTTCTAGGACACAAGAAGGCAACAAATGAGAGCTGCAGTGAAAAGTCTGTGAAGCTTCAGCTCTGTCCCTGCTAAAAGTTTCCATGAACTCAGGAGAAGACTGGACAAGTACTAGGAGAAGAGGTCCAGGGAGGTTTCCAACTAATACAAACCACAAGAGGCTTAGGAAATCCCCCGAGCGGAGAACAGGGTCGGCAGCAATGTTAGGGGCAGCATCATGAATGATTGCCTTCTTCCTGCTCTTCCCCAGCTGCCATTGCCCTCTGCGAGAGACAGACTGTTGGGTCAGATGGACCCTGGTCTGGAGGAGGTTTGCTGCTGTTACGAAGCCCTGCAGGCAATGGTCCTCCTTGGGTGGGCAGGCAGATCTCTTCAGCGTGACGTGAGGGTCAAGACTTCCCCACCCTGCTGTGATGAGCTCCTCAGCAGATGTTTCCGGGAAGCCCACCTCCTGCCCGAAGGGACTCTGACTGAAGAGGAAAGCCCTCAGAAATGGAGTCACCTGCTGCAGGGTGGCTGCCTTCTGCTCCTCACCCCCGAGGCACAACTTCCGTCCTGCGAGCCCCACGTGAGGCCAGAGACTGGGTGAGCCGGTTCCTGGCTGCGTAGGGGCAGCCTGGGGAGCCCATGTATGCTCCACCAGCATGGCAGGAGGAAGAGGAGGGGGAGAAGGGGCGCAGCTCCTGGAGGGATGGCTGTGACGGGGGTCTGCACCCTGCGGAGAACATCTGCTGGCAGATCACAACCATTCGTGCTTGTCTTCTGCCTCCGGCACTGGCTGCATGGGGGGGGAGGTTTCCACCTCCACCAGGAGTGTGGGCAGCACCCGCCGAGAGGCAAAATGGCCCCGGCAGCCTGTGCAGCCTGTCCTGGCTGCTGTGCGCCTTCGTCTTCTGCAGGGCTGATGGCATCTGCCCCGCCAAACGCAAGTGGTGACAGCTTGTGGCAGGTCCTGGCGAGCCAACGCCGTGGCCGGTGGAGGGAAGCTGGCCTGGAGGGTCACCGGGGTGATCTGGCGTAGGCGCAGCCTCGGGGACGTTTGTTTACGTGCAGGATGGTTTGGTTGGCACTGTATCGCAGAGACCAGGCCAGTGACTGTTTCCAGTGACTGTTCTCCTCTTCTGCTTTCCCCAGCTGAGGTGCAAATAACTTTTATTATGGGCAAAAACCTCACATTACAAAGAAGGCTCCTGACGGATACCGAGAGCCTTATTTCCCATTTAGTAGGAGGCAGTCGGTTTTAGAGCCTGAAGTTGTATCAGAGAAGTCCCTTGCAGTCTTTAAAACAGGTGAGGATCGGGTCTGTTTCACTCGAGTACAGCAGCTGAAAATTTTAATATTGATTTTAAATACACTGGTAAAAGGCAATTCTTAAAACGTAGACATGCCTTTCTGTAAATCTTTTTTACTGAGCAATACTTTGGTTTTAAAAAGCCCGTCACTGTGTAAAATCAGAACAGCACATTTGATTGATCAGAAATTGGCTAGTTGCTATGGGTGAAAATGTAGTTTCAATGCAGAGCCATCAGTTAGTGTGGTTAGCTGAATATCAGCAATAATCTGGAAGAAATTGTAGAGTCTTACATACTTCAGAAATGATCTGTAGGCTCATAGGATTCTCCCAGTTTTCAAACCAGCGCTTGTACCCCAATGCAAGTTGTTAATATTTGCTGGTATTTTTGTCTTATGGAAGCAGACAGTATGAGAAAATATTTGGTATGTAGAAGCCAAAACATGCTTAACGCCTTGCTGCGTTCTACCTCTGGGAGCAGAGCTCCTGCTCGAGGGACTCCATCAGTGCTGCACAAGGGAATATTTCAGTTTAGATCAATACCTGTCCCCTCACCAACTCGGCTCTCTCTGGTTTCAGAACATGCGCATACGATGTCTGAGTGGAGACACATACTACAGCAAAGCAGGCAAGAAATTTGCAGGCCAGGTTCTGGAGAAGTTTGTCCTGATTGATTGTGACCAAGTTCTTGCGGGTACCTACAGGTAAGAAAAAGTAGCAACTACTGTGACAAAGAGTGGTGAGACTGAGGAAATACTCATTGCCAAAATACTGAATAATGTAGCTCCTTTTTTTTTTTCCACTCCATGATAATGATACACTGTTTTTCCTCTTCATTTTTCCTAACAAATGTCAGGTTTCATTTTGGTGCTTTGCCTTCTTCTGCTCCATCCTCTTGCTCTTGCCTTGCAGTTTACCTTGCAGATAGCATAAACTGCTTGTCTCCCAACACGGACACTTCCTGCACACATATGCGAGTGTCACTTCATTTCTTAAAAATGTAAAAAGTATTCTTCCAGCTCAGATGGCGCACTGCCTAGCCTAGATTCTGTCCCCAGCTGATGCTGTGTAGGGAGGGCAGCCGAACCAGCTGCCTGTGGTCCACCTGCTTGCCTTCCCACGGCACGTGCCATCATTGCGGACATTCCTAGTTACTCCCTTTGGTACCTGTTCTGTGCCTGTTGTCCGTGAATTTCCCCCAACTCAATGTCTGTTCTAAACCAGTCTCCTACCGATTTCATGATGCACCCATAGTTCTAGTGCTATAGAGTGGTAAAATAGTTGTCCTACATTCAGCTAAGTCGTTGCTTTCACAGTTTTCCAAGCCTCCGTCTTGTCCACCCTCCTGCCCTTTCCTTATCTAAAGTGAAGACCTCGGCCTTCTCAGTCTCTCCTCATATGGCAGCTGCCGCATCCTTTAGTCATTTGAATTACCTTTCTCTGCACCCTCTCTAACGTCGCTATGTCTTTCTTGAGATGCAGAGACCCGAACCACATGAAGCCCCCAAGATACGGCTACACCAGGGTATTATAGAGAGTCAAAATTATGCCCTCTGCTTTGTCACTGTCACCCTTGCTGACAGTGGCCAACGTTCACTGAAGTTCTTAGCTGCCATCGCACGCTGAGCTGATGATTTCAGAGAACTGCTGACAATGATTCCAAGCTTCTTCCTGAGCTGTTCCAGGTTCAGCATCATACAGGCCTGATACAGATAATTTTTCCCTGTGGGTACACCACATTTTCTTACACTGAAGTTCATCTGCCACATATTTGTCCACTTGCTCAGTTCTGTGAGGTCCTCCTGGATTTCCTCACCTTCAGTGAGGTATTCAACCACCTGAAGAAACTGAGGATCCTCTGCAAACCTGGGGATTTCACTGCACCCCTGCATGCCTGAGGTCACCGACAGGATGAAAACCAGTCCCAGCACTAGTTTCTGGGGCCTCACTGCTGACTCTTACCCGTGCTGAAAAATTACCGCTAAGCCCTACCCTTTGCATTCTACGCTTTCACCGGTTCTCGGTCCATGACAAAGACCTTTCCTCTGTGTCCAAGGCAACTTAGTTTCTTGAAAGGCTTTGGCGCAGAACCTTGTCAAAGGCTGTTTGAAAACCCCAAAACCCAAAAATATGTAGTTAACTGGTCATGTTATCCATGTGCTCACTGACTCCCCCACCGAACTCCAGCAGGTCTATGAGGCAGGGCTTGCCTTTACGGTAGTCTGGTTGACCTTTTTCCAAGAGGCTGTGCTTCTCCATGCCATCAGTAACCTTGTTCTTGACAGCACGCTCTGCCACGTCCCAGGTTGGATGTCTGTTCCAGTGGTATGTGGGCCTCACGATTATGACCAGAGCCCTCTCTGTAGATGGGAACAAGTTGGAAGCCTCCCGGTCCTCAGCAAAGCCGTCTTTGCAGTGACCCTTGGTACACAGGACTGAAGCACATCTCAGTGTCACCAGCATTAGCAATGGATGCAAAAAATTCATTGAGGTTCTCTGCTGTGATCTTGCCATCACTGAATGCCCCTTTTGACCCATACGTCTCAAATGGGCCCATCAATTTCTCAACTGCCAGTACAGAATTTTTGAACAACCTACAAGCTGTAGTCATCTTGATTTTTTTTAACTGCTCCTTTTCAGCTCTTTTTGACCAATTGCTGCATTTTTACATAGTTACCTTGCTTGAAATTGAATATGCATGGGCTGCATTTATTTAGATTGCTGTCTCCCACCACAGAGTTAAAATTGTGTTGTGAGCATTATTACAAATGGGCTCTTCCACTTCCACCTCTGGAACCAAATCTTATGCATCATCCCAGACCACATCCTGAATAGCATCTGTTCTTGTGGGTCAAACAATTTGGACTAGTTAATTCTGGCAAGTATTCATTTATTGCTTCCGCAAAGTTTTTCTCCACAGCTCATCCCAGTGAAGCATTCACCTAGTATGTCTATGAGTGGATGCAATCTCCCACTATTACTACCTGTCCTAATTTTGCAGCCTTTGTGATCTCATTTAGCGTTGCCTGCTCACCATCACTGTCCGGATCAGAGTACTGTTCTGACCTGGCAGTACTGTTCTTGTGCTATATTTTTGTTACTAGCGTAATCTGAGTTTACCACCTACAGATCTTTCTGTTGCACATCGTGTTATCCTTCACAAACAGTGCAACTCGCCAGGACCGACTGTTCTGGTATCTCTGAATTTGATGTCCTGGCAATACTTTATTCTCCTTCCACTGAGTCTCCTTCAACACTGCTCTCCCTCTCCCTTTCTCTCTTTTCCATCTCCCAGCCAGCATATGCTGCACACTCAATCTACCAGTGTCTTCATCAGTGCTGTAGCTCCAAACTGCACCTTCTCCTCTGCCTCTGACTTTATCGTCTCCAAGTGTAGAGGTCTCACCTTATCAAACTCTGGCGGTGAAAAATAGAAGGACCCAGTTGAAACTGGTTATGTAGAATCTCTATGTAAACAATATGGAGAGCAGTGTCTGGTGGCATTTTGACCATCCTAAGACAGGTATCTGAGAAGAAGGGAGTGAAGCACTGCCTGGAAACATCTGTCCATCTCCACTGACTGCAGGTGCCGGGGATTAGATAGCTGAGACGCTCATCTTTGAATGGTTAAAGCTGAGCCTGCGTCAGCTGGGTTGAACTCCGCAGCTGGAGGAACATCCTATTGCCCTGTGGCCCAGGGTCAGGGTATTGCTTAAAACATAGACTCAGTTCTCAGGGTCAGTTCCTCCCTCTGCTGTCCTGGGGCAGGGATTTGGGTCTGCAATGTGCTCGCTTGCTACAGATGTCTGTATAGCTGAAACTTCTTGAGGTCTGGAAGATAATTATGCAGTTGAATAAGGGCTTATATCTGGTTCTCTGCTGTCCCAGTAAGCATGTGATATTCTGGACTAAAAGAAACAGTCTCTCTTTGTGGAATTTGTTCAACAGTGGTCAGAAACACTTCCACAGGAGAAAATCAGGAAGTCTGCTACTGGGTGTACTGCAGCCTGCTGCTATCCCTAGTATAGCAGATATTTAGATTACTCTCCCTGCAGATGGGAAAGCTAGATTCAAAGGATGAGAATAATTACTGAATAAAGCCAAAGATCCCAGGTGGATCCGTGGGTGTCTCCGGATGAGGAAAAGGAAAGAGGGTAGGAGTGTTCCTACCCAGTGGCAGGTTTTACAGTTCCACAGTCCTGCATGCAAGGATCCTTATATAACCTCTGGGGTTAGATGTTGTATGCACTTCCTTATGTTCAGTTTGCCATAGGAGACTTTTCTCCACCATGGTTGGCCTCCACAGTACCTTCTGGCAGTGGGTTATGCAGTTTAATTTATGTTTTGTGTGAAGAAATGATCCACTGTATTTACATTAGACCTACTGCTAGGTAATTGTACTCGAAGTGTCCCAATTCCCGTAACGTGGGCACAGTAAATCACTGTTTGCTATTCACTTTCTTGACTGCATCCATGATTTTGTCCTCCTCCATTATAATCCTCATTTGAATCATGTCTTCTCCAGCTAACGTATCGTCGGGTGTTCAGTCATTTCTCGTGCAAGAGAACTTGCAGACCCTTAATCGTAATGTCTGTCATTTGTGAGAAGAATTGACCAGAACTGCATGAAGAGGTCAAGGTATCCTCACCCACTACACTTCAGCATTGTGGCACCACGGCGACTTCCGTCTTTTCCTCTGTCCCTGTTCGGGCAGGTCCTAGTCTGCTGCCTGCCTGTTTGACTGGTGCTAAACATTGAAATGATCATTTGTGTGAACTGCCCGTGGGAACCCTGACCTCTTTCCTAAACGTTAATGTCTGAGAACTCAGCAATATGCAGAGATTGCCAGGGTGTTTGCAACAGTTTTAATTTAGTGACATTGGATTTTGTCTATCATTTTGTCGCTTCTTCACCCCATACCGTAAGATCCTCTTGCAGCTTCTGATTATCCAGTTTTCTTTTGACCAGCCACGATAATTTTGCCATGAGCTCTGACACAGGCTGTTTCTACCATTTTTCAGGGCTTTTCTGAATATGTTGAACAGCAGCGATCCCAGCACGAAATTTGTGGGTTTCCAGTGGGTAAATTAAAACTATTGCTACCATTTGTATCCCATCTTTAACCAACTGTTACTCCTCAGGAAGACCCTCCTTTGTACTCCATGATCACTTCGTTTTTCCACGAGTCCTTGCTGAACGACCATGTCAAAATCTCTTTGAAAATTTAAGTATCCAACATCAAGCAGAGCATTTGTGTCTGTGTGCTTGCTGCCTCCTTCAAAGAACTGCAAGAGGCTTTTGAGGCATGGCTTCCTTCCACGCAAATATGCTGAGTCTTCAGCATTATGATTATAGTTATTTATGCATCTAATCATTTTACACTCTGTTTGCTTCTACCAGTTTGTTCAGTATGGAAATAAGACTGGCTGGTTCATAGTTTTACAGGAGCTCTTTAAAATGTTCACATTTACTACTTTCCATTCCTCTGCTACTATGTTCAGTTTTAAATGATAGGTTATTCACTGATCAATGATTGGAAAATTGCTGACTTCCCATTTTTGGAGGCTTTACTTCAATATTTTCCTTTAATAATGCACCTTTTAACGATGGTGATTTTTTGGATGTTTTAAAATGTCTTTATTTTGATAGGTACATTTTCTGTGAACCTCTAATATAGCATCTTTAAACAATCTTCATGCTGCCTCAAGCATTTAACCTTTTTGGTTACTCTCTTAAATTTCTTTTTAATAGCATTCCTCACTGTCTCTTTTAAGTATTACCGTTGTAGATTATTTCAGCCTTGAAAGAATATTTGATATGGGTATGTCATCGTTATTTTTTTGCTGCGTGGCCTTTCCAAAGTGACTTTCTGAACTGGTAATGTTATTTCTCCTTTTGCTGGTTTTCTGGTTAGTTTCTCCAAAAGGCAGTCATTTATACTGTCGAAAATGCAGTTTCTGCGGCTCTCCCAGCAGTGGGCCCCACTCAGCATGGCTATAACTGAATCTTCCTTTGTTCCTCCGCTTTCTGCCTTCTTAGCCTCTCAGCACTTCCTTAGCCTTGCATATTTACCATCAGCACTCTGCTCAGAAAGTTCACAGTACAGCCCTAATACTGTTTTTCTTATTTGGGAGTGGAATTTTAATCCAACATGAGTACTTTTCCTATGTTTATATATCATTTACCTTATTTGACTTTTCTTTAAATGTGTTGTGCTATTTCCCAACAACATGTCCTCTATTTGTCCTTTCTGTGTAATTTCTGCCCTTGCAGTTACACTGTTCCTTGGTTTTCTACTATCCAGTAACTTTCTGATATGTCTCCTGTGTCAGAGGCATCATTTCAGCTCAGGTATTTCACATCTATCTTTCTTTAGCACATAAAATCTATGTATGTATGTAAACATTTGTATCTGATCTAGTTATGCTCCACCATGCACTTTTCTAAACAGACTTTTATTTGTTCAGATGTTCTTCATCGATTCTGTTTTCTTACCTAAGTGTCATTGATTTCCATCCTGTCCTTATATCAGAATACAGTTTTCTCGCTTTTATTCCTAAGGTAAAGTGGGCAATCTCAAACTGTGTGGCCTTCTACGCATCACAGCTTTGATCCAGATTCAAATTTAAAGCTTCCCTCTATCTTCTGCATTATATTCTGCAGGAGCCAGGTTTCATTTAACATGGAATCCGGCATTCTTTATAGAGTCACTGTGTTCCTACAGGTTTCCGTTTCCTTATGATTCTACCATCCTTTCCCTACCACAATTTCCATAACCATGTCCTGAAATGCTCTTTTACTTCTCTGTCCCATTCTGAGCACGGAGGAGGGAACATTATATGAGGCTACCAGTGAAATCCTGATCTTCTTTAGCTTCCCACTTAAGTGCTCTTATTTTACTCCTGAGACTCATCCTATGTCTTTTTATGTTAACGGGACCTATACAGACATCGGCCAGACAGGCTTCTCTGTAGCACCCCATAACTCAGATCTAAATGTCTCTAGTATCCTTCATCCCAGCGAGCAACTCATTTGTCATTCTTTGCTGTCATCGTGCCTGAGCATGGAATCACGGAGGACTACACCCGTGTGCTGGCTGCCTTCTATGGACACCAACACAATTCAGTGCCTTCCATATAGCTTGGTCCGTACAACCTGGGGACAGTTAACACGCTGTCAGTTGTCTCTTTTCCAGACTCAGCGTCTCCCGTTCCTCAAAGGATTCAAGTCCAGTGAAAGGATGACGAATGTCTTGTAGGCCACAGAGTAGTTCACATACCCCCAAGATGTTTGCTTTCTTTTTCCCCAACACTGTGACACCACAGACGTGTGTTTTCCTTAAGACATACTCTAACACCCAGACCTGCTGCCTGCTCATTCTCCAGCCTGTATTTGTGCAGCTGACCATGACTGCCTGGAATGTATTTTCTTTGAATATTTTCCTGTTGAACTGCATCCATTTTTTTCGGAACCTTTTTCAAACTTCTTTCTGTGCAGTCCCTCTCTACTGGATATGCTTCGTGAATTTAATGAGCGTACGCTCTTCCATTATTTAGGCTGCTCATGAAGCTATTGCATAGCAGCAGAGCCAAGATGCTAGACAGATCCCTCTGGAGTTTCAGTACATCCTTCTGCACTGACACTGAATCCAGGTGTCCGGTCGCTCTGCATCCTGTCTTGCAGAGGGGTATCTTCCTACTCTGTCCTTCACTGTTCAGGTATTCAGTGTCTTTTAATGCTTCAGCTCTAAGAAGAGACTCTTTTCTCCTCAAATGCATGCCAAAATCATGCCTGAAATCCTTTTTAAGTCTCTAGCCACATCTCTAGCCATAAGATTCTCTCTTCTACGAGCCCTATATGCAGTATTACATGCATGCAGCAATAGTATACATAGCAACATTTTCATGCTGAAGCATATGTGTTGATGATGTTGTTCTCTATGCTGACATTTTCCATGACAGTTTTCTAAAAGCCCTTCTTATTTTCCAAAACACTCTTGGCAAGCTGAGCTCATTCTGATACATTGCTGCCTATTGGTACGGATTTTTGGAGTTTTCTAAATATGGGAACCAAGCTCACTGCTCTTATCTTAAACAACTGTAGGCAAATTAGTTTAGACCCCTCAATTCATGTGTGTTTATTGATTAAATATTTCCCCGTGTTTTCCATTTTTAACATTACATTTCCTGTAAATGAAGACAAGGAGAAAACAAGGTTCATTGAGATATCTAGTGAAGGAATAATCTAAAATCCTAAATATATTTATATATCTAGTTATTTAGTACTATTCTAGGCACCAGAAGAATTACTATGTTTCTTTGAGTACTTTAACCTAGCAGAGTGAAGGATATGAGGACACTTACTAACGCAGCAGATGAGAGGAGCCCATGGGCAAATGGGGCTAGAGCTAAACAGGATCTTGAACAGGAAAGCTAGAGTAAACATTTGCCAAGTTAGGACTAGAGAAAAGAGGTGGTATTGTCAGCCTGAAGGGGATTTACGTGACTGACTGAGTTGCCTTAGAGGAGATCAAATTTCTCAGCTCAAAATGGAAAACAGTCCAGGTATTCGTGTGTGTCCTGTCACTGGCACAGAGAGGAAGGACCTTTTGTTTACTATATTGTAGTGAAAGAAACTCAAGATTTGGGGTTGAAGCCAATGCAACAACTGAAACTGAAAAATGAGAGGAGCAAATTGAGAGGATTACAAAAGCTCTGCACCTGGCTTCAGTCCAGAGGAAGAAAAAACTGAATGCACAAGTGTTCGGCAATGGACAGGTAAAGTTGCGTGGGTTGGAAGCTGGAGGAGGCTTGGAATTTCTTTAAAAGAAAGGCGCTCATGCTCTCAGAGGTCCCTGTCCCAAGCAAGAGGAAAGAGCTTTTAAGAGCGAGTTCCAGATCTAACTTGATGGACAGCCACCTCAAGAAAGAAGTTATAATTAAGCAGAAAGTGAGTACAAAAGGAATGGGAAGCATGGTGTCTCACCAGGGAAACCCCAGGCTGCTCTGTACAGCGATGAAGCACTGCCAGAAGAGAAGTCCTACACAACCTTGCGGAGCACACGGAAGAAAAGAGGAGGAAGTCCTCAGGTGTGTAAATAAAAAGTGGATCCAGAAGGAGGAGAACAAGGCATGCTGCTGTGAGGGTGAATAAGAACTAAAAGATAACTGAGATGGGATGCCCAAATTAACTGAATACATTGCATTGGTTTTAATCAAAATGAAGATGAAAATGAGGAGTGGAAATGCTTTCAAGTGCATTGGAAGGCGAGATTAAGGGCTTACTACAAAAAAGATTATTGTCATCTTATCAAAGAAAATTTCACTTGAAATTAAAGGTCTAGTGATGAGCGTTATGTAGTATCTATGTTTAGCAATGAACAAAAATTATAGACAGCAGTTTGTATCGGCATGCAGAAGGCGAAGAATGCCTTTGACAGCCAAAATGACAGAAAAGCAATAAAAATGAGTGAGAGAAACAGCTGAAAGAAGAGAAAAACCTTCTGCTGCAGATTGGTACCTAAGGCAGCGAAGCGGAGCGTGCAGACCTGCGCATCCCCATACCAGGCAGCCGCAGCAAAGCCGCTGCCCGCGGGCTGTGGTGCAGGGTCGCAGGACTAGGGGCACGCAGAGGGACCACGCAGGCTGTCCCAGACGCTGCTGCTGGGGGGCTGGGGCTGAGAGCCCGCAGGGTGCTGGGTCTATTAGGGCCGGCGGTGCTGTGGCCGGGATGGAGATGCTGAGGATGCTCCATCTCCCAGCCAAAGGCTGGGCTGCACGGGTTCCTGCAGGGCTCCTGCTCCTGGAGGGTCTGAAAGCAAGGCAGGGCAGGGGTCCTGTCTGCCTCCTGTGGTTTGTGCCCCAGGGTGATTCAGAACTGGGTACGGGATCTCTGTAGGCATTATCGAAAAAATAATGGCAGGACTTTTTAGAAGCTGTCATGAACATTTAGCATCTGCAGTGGCCTGCAGTGAGGAGCTCCACAGCTTGCCTGTGTGTTGTGTTGCACAAGGAAGCACCTCTTCTTGTCTGCATTCAATTTCCAACCTGTTAACTTCTTTTGATGCCTCCTTTTTTTACACCAGAAGAGACCAACAGTGATCATTCCCTGGCTATTTCCTCCATGCCATTCATGGAGGACAAGACCTTCTTCAGTTTGTAGTGATGGGAACAGCCGTGGCTGGCAAGGCCACGCTGTCCTGTCATGGAAGCCTGTACTATGGCAAGGAGGAGGGCTGGGGCACTGGGGCACTCGGGTAATCCTTCCAGGTCCTGTTGTGACACCGAGCGGTCAGGCCCCTTTGGACCAGCGTGGGAAACTGGGACCCAGTAATGCTTGGACTGGGGAAAGAGCCATGAGAGGCAGCAGTGGCAGGGACAGTCACAAGGCGGGGGGGTGTATTGCTGGATCTGCGGCTGCTCCTCTTCCAGGGGAAAGGACCGTTCGTGTGGGTGGGAGGGGTGGCTGGCTGGGTGGATCCACCTCGTGCATTTCTTCAGGGAGGCAGCACTGGGTGGGTCGGACAGTGCTGGGAGAAGACAGAAGGTGGAAGTCGCTTCATCCGGGGAGGGAAGAGACACCTAAGCAAGACCTGTTGTTTGCCTCCTGCTAAGGTGTGGCCAGAGGCCTCGATGGGTAGCTGTTGTGATGTTCCTGCTAGACCATTTGAGTCTGAGACATGAGACCTCCTCGCCAGAATGAGGAAGGCAAACATGACTGCTTGCATGGCTCTGCTCCCAGGTCTGCTGGTGACAGCGATGCCAGGCTGGGTGAAGAGGGGTGGCAGGCGTCATCCTCCACCCAGCCGACCAGGGTCCTCTCGCAGGTCACGGGGCAATGTGCGAGGGGTGCAAGCCTGTCCCTCCAGAGGAGAGGGTGCTCGGCCCTCTGAGAGCATTTGTGGGTTTGAGGAGTTCAAGTGAACTCAAGTGCATGTGTGAGTGGAGTAGGACCTGAGCTGGGATACGCCAGAGCACGGTGCAGTGCAGACGCAGTGCTCCTGTGCAGAAGGGTAATAGCTGCGAGCAGCTCCTGGGAGCCCGGCCGTGCCCCTGGGATAGACGCCTTTGACAACGTCCATACAGGCTACACAAGATCTCCCCCGCCTGGACTCTTGGATTTCTTCAAAGAACTCTCACAGCTTTTTGAGAGATAACTTTCCTTTGCCAAAGCTGTCTTTCCTATTATATCATATTTACCTGTACGGCCATTAATTGTATTCTTTAGAAGAGTCTCTACTAATTTGTGCTGTGCAGTTATGAGACTTAATGGTCTGGAGCATTAAAAAAATGGCACCACATTAGCAGCCTTCCACTCTTCTGATAACCCAGGCACTTTCAAGTGGGAGAGAACACATCCCAGTTAGCAGTTCGGCTGTTTCATCCTGGCATTCCTTTGGCGCTCGTGGGTTAATGTCACCTGGTCCTGCCAGTTTTGGTTGATGTCTTTCCTAATCACTTCTACAGAGCTTTCAATATGAGACTGATCCTCCCTTGTGTTCTGTAGAAAGGTGGGTTCGGGACAGGGATCATCCCAAGTTCCTGTGCAACGAACACTGGCGCAGAGGAATTATCTGAGCACTCCTATTACGCATGGGCCATGTGCTAGCCCCACAGAGAGCTCAACAGATTTCTTAGGCCTTTTGCAATGTGTGACCCAACCTTTTTGAAAGATGGGCTTTCTGGTCTTCATAGCTTGTCTTCTGTCGTTTAGCCATCCCAGCTACTTTCTGGGTTTTTTCTCTCGTCTCTCTATGAACCTGTATGCCTTTGCTTTGAGCCTCCTATGGTGTGGTATTTCTGCATGCTCTTCGTGCCACCCACAAAAGGATTTTCACTCTTCTACATCTTCTTCACTCTTACTTAATTTGCCTGTATTGATATTAAGAGTAGCAATCTATTCATTTTGTGTTGCTCTTTGGGGGATGCGTGTGCTGAGTGTAAGTATATTACTTTCTTCAAAACAGCATTACGAACCGTAACAACTGCACGCTGCTGGGGAACAAGCCACGAGCTGGTTTTCCTACTAGAAGTTCCCAAACAGCTCTCTTGTGAAGTGAACATTGATGAGGTCCCAAAACATAGTGACACTATCTTGTCCTGAAATGACATTTACTAGAGAATAAGTGGAATCCCTCGTTATAATTGCTTTCCTGTAGTTTCTGTGATTTCATCCTGCTCTTCTCAATGTTGTTATCTTGCTTTAGCAGCTGATAGTGAGCCCTAAGCTGGTGCTTCCATCTGTGAAGATTCCATCTTATTTAACACAATTAGTCTGCTAATCTGATTTGACTATTGCAAGAATAAGAGAAAGAGCCGATGAATTGGATGACCAGGAGCCTGGGTCGCCTGCTCCGTGAGAGGAGCTCCCCTGTTTAATCCAGGAGAATGAAGATGCGGTCACCATCTGTAGACGTATGAGGGGAGAGCTAGTTAAGTTACAGTTTTGGCACAAGCAACTGGTAGAGTTAAACGGATAAGGAAAATACGCAGAGTGGCAATTAGTGAAGGTTTTTCCCCAGCTGGGGCAAAACCTAATTCATTTTATGGTGGAACATAACAAGCTCGCAGACAAGATCCCAAGACATTGTACTGCGAGAGCAGAGACTGGAGTACTGAGCAAAGGACTCATGAACTTCTAACACCATGCATCTCTTCACTGGACAGCAAGGAAAAAGTGGAAAGTGTCTGGGGAATCCCACAGCAGTACTTACAGAAAGCATCATCAGGTATTCCTGTGCGGCTCTGGAGACCTCTGCTCCTCAAGGCAGTGCCCAAGAACTCCAGTCAGTCCTCACCCTCCTGCCTGCCTAAGCGGCTCCTTCAAGTCCGTCACATGTTGCAGATGTTTGCAGATGTTAAGGACATGAGAACATAGCTCATGAGAAGAGGGGAGCGAGCAGGAGACTGGGCATGCCTTGGTGTGCCCCCGAACAGTCTCCTTGCCCTCTCTGGAAGGTATGGCGGCAGTGAGCTGTGCTAGCCAAATGCCGAGCTAGCCAGTCTGCAGCACAAACCGGGCAGAAAGAGCCCTTCAGCGCCCTGTGCTCTGTATCTCATCATCCCATAGCCACACCACCTCCAGACAGACATCTCTTAGCCTGCTTGATCCAAGCAAGGGGATGGGCAATGGGAAATGATGGTTCCTTGCTCATGGCCAGAGCATGCTGGGAAGAGGAATCACAGAATCACAGAATGGTCGGGGTTGGCAGGGCCCTCTGTGGGTCACCCAGTCCAACCCCCTGCCCAAGCAGGGTCACCCAGAGCAGGCTGCACAGGAC
>Ga0065711_1041500_pt1 | contig 16102 bp, 9 predicted proteins | sample Hoacrofraction12_FD_59098 | JGI IMG/M metagenome (GOLD analysis project Ga0065711, IMG submission 59098) | Hoatzin crop microbial communities from Cojedes, Venezuela - Epithelial fraction 12 v2 (version 2) | ecosystem: Host-associated > Birds > Digestive system > Esophagus > Crop | place...
TGGTCAGGCAGGACCTGCCTTTCATGAACCCGTGCTGGCTGGGCCTGATCCCCTGGTTGTCGTTCACATGCCCGGTGAGCACACTCAAGATGAATCACTCCATAACCTTGCGTGGCACTGAGGTCAGGCTGACAGGCCTGTAGTTCCCAGGATCTTCTGCTGGCCCTTCTTGTAGATGGGTGTTACACTGGGGATATTCCAGTCACCTGGGACCTCCCCTGTTAGCCAGGACTGCTGATAGATGATGGAGAGTGGTACAGTTTGGTATTCTCCATCACCTCAGGATCAGAGGATTTGATTTCACTGTTCTGTAAGCTGATTGAAGATCCTCCTGCTAGCAAGAGAGGCCTTCTTGCTGCCCCAGGTTTGCCACTGCCAGCTTCCTCTGGTAATGGAACTAGTAACTGGACATCTCTATGCTGAAGTACAGCAGGGAGTAAGTCACTTGTAACCCTGGATACAGCCACTAGCACTGACCCAAAGCAGGGACGAGACACATGTGGCTTGGAGATGGTGGCACCATTCTTTCTGGTGGTAGCATGGACTTTGTCCAGCTGTGAAGCCGTACTCCAGGTATGCACTAGTGGAAGAAATTGTGTGTGGAGGTTGGTGGTGGTGGGGTGTGTTTATTAAAGAAACGAAGGGGGCTTTCTCCCTTTAAACACAGTTCACTTGCAGTCTGGCAAAGCTGCTTGGTCTCAGAGGAAATTGGGTTTGCTAAGTCAGATGAGAATAATTTTGGGAGTACTTTGAAGTTGTAGTGAAAAGCAACAAGGAAATAACACTTACTCTGTTGTACATACACACTGCAAGCCTGTGACCTGAAGCAGATGCTTACTTCTGTACTTAAACTCATTTTGGAGAAGAGAATCTTCAAAGATTCTTCAAAGATTCTTCTGAGATTGTTGAAGGTTTGTTTTAGTAAACAGATTTCTGAGGCCAGAGGACAGCTTAATGCATTTATTTGCCTTTGTCTATTTACATGTGACTTCTTAATGTTTCTTTATCACTTTGCTGTTTTTTGAAGTCTAGTAACATTTTATCGTTGAGATTTTGCTACCAGAAACCATTTCTTATGAGATTTGCTCAGAGCTTTCCAGAATGTGTGTCTTTATATGTTTTATTACACTTTTGAGACATTTACACTGGCTGTGTAAGACTTGTGTGTGTCACCTTCTCTGCTCTCTCTGAAACAAAATGTTTGGTATTTCTTGCCTATTGTGCTGAGTTAGGTTAAATAAAGTAGTATCCTTCAAATGGTGTACTTCAATCTTTTAGAACAAGGTTTATTCCCTTCCCCTCCTCTCCCAAAGTGTATCTTGAAGTGGATGTGTGCTTTGTCAAATCCTGCTTTCGAAAATTTTGCTGTCTCTCCATGATTTTTTAAATTTTACTCTTGCAACCAATGCTTTATGTAATGTAAGTTCATCTTTTAACCATTGAAGTTTTAGGGTTTTCACCATATGTAGGTTTCACATAATTGGTGAATGTAGCCATTATCCTGCTACACGTACAGTAATTTCTTATTTTTTAAGTCTCTTCTGTGTTTTGGGTATATATACATAGACCATACTTTTTTCTTTAGTGTTGCTCATGTTTAAGAGACTGGTTACTTGCTGGATATGACAGGCATGTTTATAATGTAGCTACAGAACAAGTTGAGCATTTTGTAAACTGTGTAGAAATACCGTGTTGCACTTGTAAGCCATGGGTCTGGTATTGGAATAGTTCATTGTCGTGAAATGAGCAGTTACTACCATTTGTATGTATTGTAAATGTCAAACTCGTATAGTGTGAGTTCAGAACCATGTGGGTGAATTTGAGTCTTCAGCCTTGGAATGAACAACAATATTGTTGACAAGGTTTGATTTCAGAAAGTGTTAGCTTCAAATCAATCAATAAATATAGGTTTTTTTAATGCAAAAAGATGCAGCCTGTGTTCTAGACAACAATACATTTTTAATAACAAAAAAAAAAATCATTACTACTATGTATCAGCCTACCAAAAACCACAGAAGTTTCTTCTATATCTTCATTGTTAGGGGAAGTTCACGCAGAGTGTTTTCCAAGGCACCTTTCTTCAGTTGGCTCAGTTTGGACACTTAAACTAATAACATAAATAAATAAAAATTTAAAAATATAAGTTAAAAAGGCTACTGATCAAATGTACTTGAATACTTTCTGCTGTAAGCTGCCAAAGCTTACACCTGGACTGCCGTATCACCAGTTAAAATAGATGATCAAAGGTAGCTTGTGAAAGGTGAAGTAAACTGTATGAGGGTATATCCATTTTTTCCAAATTAAGTAATTATTTCAATATAGTTTCTCTAATTTTGCCCATGTAGTTTTTCTCAGTGTATTAATCTGTGTAAACACGATAGTAAAGCATAACTTAAGTTAATACTTTTTTTATATGCAGATTTCCACAATCCAAGAACTTGTTACTGGTTATGAAGCCTCATTGAAAACTTGTGACCTTTTTAGTACATGTGGTAAGTTTCTATGTTCTTCCATTAATTACACAGTAATAACTAATGCTGTTTATGGCAGTTCTCAAGAAGTGTTGAAGTGGTAATATTTTTAGCAAGATAATAGCTGTAATACCTTCTAGTTAAATGAATACATTACAGGAAATATTTGCTGAGTTTGCCAAGCTTTGTTTCTTGTGTTTGTTTTTCAAATACAATCTTCAACCTTACTGGTTACTGTAACTTTTTCCATTTTATTGCAGAAAATGGAGAGAAAGAGCCCCCAACGACACTGCTTTGGGTTCGATATTTCCTGGCACAGCACTTTGACAAACTTGGCCAGTGTTCTTTGGCCTTGGAATACATTAATGCTGCAATTGCAAGCACTCCAACATTAATAGAACTATTCTATTTAAAAGCAAAGATTTACAAGGTAAAAAGTGGATATGGACATGTAGAGTGCCTACTTCATTTGAAAAAAAACAAAACACAACCCATCAAACTAGTGTGAATGTGTGGGTAGTATTTCAGTTACCAGTGGTTATGGGCATCGGATTTCATGCAGGTTTCTTTTCAGGCACAGTTCTGTCAGGAAGAAAATGAAAACCCTTTTGTTTAGGTTTTGCAAAGCAAGTCATAACTTGGATGTCATTGTGAAAAAATCTGGGGGCAGGAGGCAGCAAACAAGGAAGAAATACCAGTAACTATAGATTTCAGGAGTTGATCAATAGCAGGCTTACAGTGAAAGTTAACTTTTTAACTGCTCCCTAACAGCATGTAGGTAACCTCAAGGAAGCTGCCAAATGGATGGATGAAGCACAGTCTTTAGATACTGCGGACAGATTTATCAATTCTAAATGTGCTAAATACATGCTGCGAGCAAATATGGTGAAGGATGCAGAGGAGATGTGCTCTAAATTCACAAGGGTAAGTGTATTGCTTCAATGAAGAGAGGTTTTGTTTGGCTCTGGTAGTTTAGTTTATTTTTCACTCATGTAACTTTTGACCAAAATTTAAAAAAATAATCTTTTAGTATCCATTTTTAAGATAATACGCTTATACTTAGTGGTAAATAACTATATAGAATCATAGAATGGTTTGGATTGGAAGGGACCTTTTAAAGATTGTCTAGTCCAGCTCCCCTACCATGGGCAGGGACATCTTCCACCAGACCAGGCTGCTCAGAGCCCTGTCCGACTGGGCTTGAACACTTCCGGGGGGGGCATCCACAGCTTCTCTGGGTAACTTGTGCCAGTGCCTCCCCACCCTCAGAGTGAAGACTTTCTTTCTTGTGTCCAGTCTAAACCTACCCTTTTTCAGTTTAAAACCATTACCCCTTGTCCTGTCACTACAGGCCCTGGTGAAGAGTCTCTCCATGTCTTTCTTATAAGCCCCCTTTATATACTGAAAGGGTGAAATTAGATCTTCTTGGAGCCTGCTGTTCTCCAGGCTTAACAACCGCAATGAACAATCGCAACTCTCTTGGCCTCTCTTGCCAGAAGAGATGTTCAAACATTGATTTTCGTGCTCTAACTGACTGCTGTCCCTCTTGTGCTGGGGGCCCAGAGCTGGCTGCAGTACTCCAGGTGTATAGACCAAGTGAACAGTGGAAAAAATAGTTGTTCAGAGATAGTTGTCCAGAAGTACTTTTCATTGCCAAACTTCTAAGTACCTCTGTGGAAATGCAGCTTATGGATACCTTGTTAGCAAAACTTGCTGTTTCCCAGGAATACCACTGAAGCCAACCACACAGGAATGTGCATTGTATTCATTGTGATTTAGCACTAACATGAATCAACTTGAACATTTTATTCCTTTAACTTAGTGCTAGAGACAAAAAATTTGTTAAAGCAAATTCTAATCTTAAAAGATGGGGTAAGCATTTTAAATTCCATATTTTTGACATTGAACAAAATTTATATTTGTGAAGACCAGATTTCCATTTTATTTATGTAACTAACCATGAAGACAGCTACTTGGTGGGATGTCTTGGAGCACATAAATGAATTATGCTCCTTAATTCTTCTTAATTTTAGGTCTGAAAACACTTGAAAGTTAGTCCGAGCTTTTTAGATATTTCTAAGAATGATTGAAACTTTGATTACTAAAACTCATCATGTAAGCTTGTCAGAAGTGTTAGAGCAAGAAACGCAGAACTCTAGCATAGATGCCTGTGGTAAGATTGGATAAATCTGATCCTATGTAATTAAAAGTTGCGAGTTGAACTCCGTTTTCTTTCCTAGTATAAAGACTGTTCTAAAAACTTGGTAGCTAGCATTCGTGATGTGTGGAATGTGCTTCCAGTTTGTTCATCCTTAATCTGGAGCACTGGAACTATAAAGAAGAAATCCTAGGATTTTTTTCTCATAAAAATATGAAGTATAAATTTAACTTTATTTAGACTAACAGGTTCTAAGAAACATACTATTTTTTGTACTACGTGATAAAGCAGTAAATACACTGGTGGATTTTTAGACTAGTAGATGGCACTTACCTGACAGGGGAAAAAACAATGAAAATTATTTGCTGAACTTCAAAATCATAGAACCATAGAATAGTTTGGGTTGGAAGGGACGTTTAGAGGTCATCTAGTCCAATCCCCCAGCAATGAGCAGGGACATCTTCAGCTAGATCAGGTTGCTCAGAGCCCTGTCCAACCTCAGATTGAATGTTTCCAGGGATGGGGCATCTACCACCTCGCTGGGCAACCTGTGCCAGTGTTTTGCCACCCTCACTGTAGAAAATTTCTTCCTTATATCCAGTCTGAATCTAACCTCTTTTAGTTTAAAACCATGGCCCCTTGTCCAGTCCCAACAGGCGCTACTAAAAAGTTTGTCCCCGTCTTTCTTACAAGCCCTCTTTAAGTACTGCAAGGCCGCAACAAGGTCTCCCTGCAGCCTTCTCTTCTCCAGGCTGAACAGCCCCAACTCTCTCAGCCTGTCCTCGCAGCAGAGGTACTCCAGCCCTCTGACCTTTTCTGTGGCCTCCTCTGGACCTGCTCCAGCAGCTCCATGTCTTTTGTGTGCTGAGGGCTCCAGATTTTTAAAAACAATGGTGTTTTCTGCCCACAAATTATAGAAGTAAGACTGTGCATGCAAGTGTGAGTTAATCTTAAAAATCTGTTGCGACACTAATCTTGTTCAGGTAATTTTTTTTTTTTTTTTAATATCTACCCTCTTGTATCTTGGGGAGCATACGGTATGACAAGTGTTCTTCTCTGTCACTGGGTGGTTTTATCCATTTTCTGTTGTATTCCAAGTAGTTGAAGGATTGACTGTTTCCTACTAATGACCTGAAATTAGCTGTAGTTAAAAGAAGCAACTGGTAAATTATAATAGCAAAAAGTGATAATGACACTTATTTCAGGAAGGAACTTCTGCTATGGAAAACCTAAACGAGATGCAGTGTATGTGGTTCCAGACTGAATGTGCTGTAGCTTATCAAAGGCTAGGGAAGTATGGTGATGCCTTGAAAAAATGCCATGAAGTAGAAAGGGTAAGTAGGTGCAAACACTATCAGTTTCTTTCCCAGTACTTTCATGTGCTAAAGGAGAGATTTGCTGATGATTTTTTGCTAATTGATATCTGCAGCATGATTTTCTTTGCATATAAAGTTTCTAGTCTGTTGACTTCTACAATTAATACTTGATGATTTATTGTAATAGATAACATGTCATCCCTAGCTATTGTGTGAAAAATAACTATCTGAAGTGAAAAGGATTCAAAATAAAATACCATGTCTCCTAACTATACAACTATTTGTGCATTAACTTTATGCTGTCTTTTGCCAATAGCTTTTTAATCAGAATGATCACATTTCAGTTGGCTTTTAGAGTGTGCCGAGGTCTTTGAACAATCATATTATAGTTTTTGTTAACAAAATGAGATTTTTCTGGGTGGGCGTTTTTCCGACTGACAGGTTCTCTTGGACAGTCAGTATTATAAGGATATTTCTGTGTGTGTTAAATATTGCCTGTAAATAATATCAGTTGTAACTTTATTGACCTCTATCTAACTAAAAAAATAGACTACACAAGGGAAGTGCATAACAGTCAAGTTTTTTTCTTCTTGAAGCATTTTTTTGAGATAACAGATGATCAATTTGACTTCCACACATACTGCATGAGAAAGATGACTCTTCGTGCCTATGTAGACCTTTTGAGATTAGAAGATGTGCTCAGGAAACACGCCTTCTACTTCAAGGCTGCTCGATCGGCAATCGAAATCTACTTGAAGCTCCATGATAATCCTCTTACCAATGAAAGCAAAGAACAAGAAGTGAATTCAGGTATGTAGACCATAATGGAGGTTTATACGTGTATGACACATGAAAGCTAATTAAGCTATGTGCTGTAGAATAAATACAAATTGTAACATAGAGAAGTTTTTCCTCTCTTCTGTCACGATCCGATAACTGAAAAGAGATCATAGATAACATGCTAAAGTTTTCTTCCTCCTTGTTCTCCTCTCATCATATTGTAAAACTAGTACATGAATGAACCTAGCCATAGTTGGAGTACTTGGGGAGGACTGACACTTCAGAATATTAGGAGGAAAAATCAAATTCAGTTCAGCCATTTATTCATTTAAACAGAAGAGAAGTATCATTCACAAATGACTTATGAAATAATGGATAGATTTTTGTGGGGAAGCAGTCTGAATTGTAAGAATTTAATTTTCATCTAGTGTGTTTAATTTATCACATAGTAATACTAGTTAACACTGCATTACATTTTATTGTTTTTCACATAACTTCAGGACCAAAGAATACACAGATGTGGGTATTAGCAAAATTAATACATTTAGGAGATTATTTAAAACTAGTGTTAAAAGGAAAGCAGACACTGTTAGGATTGGAAACCTGAGGATTCAATGACAAATGAGTTAGAAGGTTTCTTCCTTTAAGATAAATAGCTGTTTCTCCTTTTGTGGAATCGCAGTGACTGTTGGCACTGCAGTGGCTGTTGACTAAAGGGATGGAATTAATGCCTAGCTCTTTGCAAAGGGAAGAATATTTGACATGGGGCAAAAAGTTAAACAATCAAAAATGGCACTTAATATTGCCAATACAATCTTACCTTTCACTCAGAGGTGAATAATAAGTTTTTCTATATCTGCCTATATATAGTGAAGTACATATAGAAAGAGGCATATTTCGCAGCACAATGAACTTGCATCTATTTTTCTCTCCAATTTTAATTTGTTTCTGTATATAATGTAAGATCAGTGTGTGACAGAGGATCTTGGCAGCAGTATGTCATAGAAGCCAAGGTGGGGAAGAGTCTTAGGTAGTCACGTTAGTTCATTTGCCTGCTGCGCATTGGGATTCCATAGGCTCATCCACAGGGGAAGACAGCACTGTGTGAAGGGGGTAAACAGAAAAGAATGCTTGTTGCTCCTTGCTTCTGCATTCACATAGTGTTGGCTGGCCCCAGCAGAGAGGTCATGGTGCCATAGCCACAGAAAGATGTGTTAGTCCCTCCATAGCCCAGTTTTCTGTTCCTTGCCACATTAGCAGCACAAATCCTGTTCTCAGTGAAACATGACAGTAGACAAAGTGGAAACTACAGTATTATTCTGGCTAAACTGGTCAGGTCAGTGGGACATCAGGGAAAGGAAAAAAGAGGGGTGGATGGAGAGGCTGAAGGCTCCTTGCTTCTATGTGAACTTGTAGGAAACAGTGTTTTGTGTGTTCTGCTTTTGATGCAACTGTTAAACCTTCTTGGTTTGTCTAAATGCGAGTCCTGTCTAAAAATCTGGAGACAGCAAACAGCCTGAAGATTCATATAAAGGACCTGCTAATACATACCAGAATATTTTACCTCTCCTCACACCAAACAATACCAGTTTTTGCTTGCATCCATTTAGCTATTCCATGGCATTTGCAGAAAATCTATGCGATTATCATTGTTGTATATTGTTCAGATGCTTTAATGAAAGATGCAAGATTGTTTTAAGATGGAGTGTAAATCTGTCTGGATGTTTCTAGTTAGCTTTAGAAGGAAGCTGAGCTACAGTCAATATGGGAGTTCATTATTACCCTACAAAACCATTTTCTAAGGTAAAACCTGCCATAGATACAACAACTTCATGGAATTAACCTTTCAAATAGTTGAGGTTTCTATAAGAACTGTGTCTGAGAAAATATGCAATATCAAGTGTTGTGTTATGCTGTAAATAGTTTCACGTTACTACTGGAATTACTATGTAGTGATGGTAGTCTGACAAGTGCCGATATCTGTGGAAATTGCTGTATGCAGAGGAGTGTAGTGGCATGTCTAAATGTTGTTAGAGAGAAACAAGAATTTTGATTAAATATTCCATTAATACAAGTTACTGTGTTTGTTACTTTAATCCGTAGAAAATCTTTCAGCCAAAGAATTGAAGAAAATGCTTAGCAAGCAAAGAAGAGCACAGAAGAAAGCAAAACTTGAAGAGGAAAGAAAACATGCAGAAAGAGAGCGACAACAAAAGAATCAAAAGAAAAAGCGAGATGAAGAGGAAGAGGAAACTAGTGGACCCAGGGAAGAGCTAGTTCCTGAAAAACTGGAAAGGGTTAGCATGGTCTTTCATGTTAAATTAATGTGATTGTCATAAAAAGCCTATGATGTGGGATTGCTATCAGGTTCTCCTAGAAAAATCCATGGTTTTTTATAAAATTATTTTTGCATACAAAGATACCTTTTTGTAGTCTATCTCTATTTACACTAATATTTTTCCTCTAATAAATCAAATTTCTGTGTTAACAATATTATACATTCTTTAATCTTTGGTTTTTTTGAACAGTAGGCTATTAAAGTAGATACTGAACAAAAAGATTGTTCTTGTCTGAAGAGCTCTGGTTTTCATACAGTGAATTGAGAAAAATGAGCAGAAATGAGATTTCAGTTCACAAAACTTTAAGACATGTTCCAGTATTTCTCTTAAGTCCAAAGAGCTACCTCCTTCATCACAGTAACTGCAGAAGTTTAGGCTTGTTGTCTAAGGTGGTTGTGTTTAGTTGTTTCTGAAATGCTAAATGACAACACCGAGTACACTACATAAGCAATGCCAGAGTTAGCAATGATGTTGTCTTTGTCAACATGAAATCAGGAGTAAACACTTGTCAATCTTGCTGTTCAAATAAAAATGTTGTGGTTCGATTTAATTCAGGAAGCTATTTACACTTCACCTTTGACCTCTGATTATTTAAATGCTAAGAATAACAAAAATTTTCCTTGGTGTTTTTTTGACATTTATTTTAAATTTTACTCTGTTTTTATTAAAACAGGTAGAAAATCCATTAGAAGAAGCCATTAAGTTCCTTATACCACTTAAGAATCTTATTGGACATGACATAGAAACACATTTATTAGCATTTGAAATATACTTTAGAAAAGGTAAAGTACTGCATAACTTCATTTTTTTTTTTTTTCTGCAAAGTTTTAACCCTTCACTGCAGCCTGTGTTATGTGAGTGTAGCCTAAAATGGTCTGGAATAGATACTTACTCGACTGAGGCTGGGGTTTGCATCATATCCAGTGGTGACAGGGGAAATGGCATTTTTATTTAGCCAGCCTTAACACAACCAAAAAACCTAAGAGCAAAGTAGGTTGTAGTATGTACTAATAAATGCTGTATAAACGTATTTGCAGTGTGATGTGTGATCTTTAATTATCTAGGGGAAAACAAAGCCAAACAGATAGTAGTATCGTCTATGCAGTGTTGCCAGAGTTGAAGCAACAGGCATTTCTATTTTATTAAGCAATTTGGATGGGAAAAATAAATCTTCCCAATTCTGTGTAAGCATTGATGCTTCTAATGTTTGTACTAAATTTACTAAAGAAAACAGTAGTTGATACAAAGATAAATAGGTCTGTGTTCTTAATCTTGGTATGTTTTTTCTTCTTCCCACAGGAAAGTTTCTGTTAATGTTACAGTCTGTCAAAAGAGCTTTTGCTATCAACAGTAATAACCCATGGCTACATGAGTGCTTGATTAAATTCTCTAAAGCTGGTATGTGTGTAGGAAGTATGTACGTATGTGTAAAGATACAGGAAAAGGAAGTTGTATTCTACAAGGGCATAACTACATATTTTTGTAATGTAGAACTACTCTTGAAATACAGACTGATATGAAGAAAAATTAATATGTTTTGTTTTCCCTGGAAATACCCAAGAAAACACTGGCTGTGCTATGCAGGGTACTATGTCTGTATTACGTTCTGGTTGGTCTTCTGTTAATCCACGAGGTGGGCCCAATAACTCATTTTGGCTGGGTTCCACAAAGGAATAGGTGTTCCAGAGATCCTTGAAATACTTCAGTTGTAAGAAAATAACTGACAGGTATGGGAGAAAGATTCTGACTGAAGCAGAGTATGCATTGTGAACTTGCAGCAGAAAGTTTACATGACAGTGCACTTCATGTTTCATCTGTAAATGCATTGGTAATGCTTGTGTTGACCTGTAATACTGCTGTGAACTGAAATTTGTGCTTCTTTCTGGGCCCAATTTTTTTTTTTTTTTAAATGGAATTTTAGCGGTGATATTCATGGTTTCACACTGGCTTCTATGGTTGTTTAAATAGCGCTTTTTGCTTCTCTGTCTTACCTTCACCCTTCTAGTATCCGACCAGAGTAACCTCCCAGAAATTGTGAGCAAGGTCCTAACTCAAGAAATGCAGAAAATCTTTGTTAATAAGAACTTGGAAAGTTTTAATGAAGAATTTCTCAAACACAATGCTACCTCCATTCAGCACCAACTGTCAGGTTCGTTTAACTTTTTAGTGCTATTGAAAAGGATATTAAGTGATTTAAATCCAGAAGCCTTATCTGCAGTCTAGAAATCATACATAAATTCCAATGAGCCAGAAAGTCACATGTTTACATTTGGTTTTTTCTGCCTGTGTTTACCATGTTAAAAAAACTCATTCACTCTTTTATTAGATGCATAAGGAGCCTGCTTATTGCCTCCAGAAGGTGCAATCAAACCTCCACAGGTATTCAAGTATGGAAGCACTGCCATCCTTCCTGTTGCAGCTTCTAGCTTTGAAATGATTAGAAAATATAAAGCAGAAAATCCTATATATTAGAAGGCAGTGCTTTTCCCTGTTTTCTTATCAGCGGAAATGTCTCTGTTCCTACTCATGGCTTTGTCACGTAGCAACAGCATCAATAAAAATATCATGACAAACTTGTTATGCTACTTTTGTTTTTCTGCTTTGTGGTCAGTAATGAAAATGTTGAAATAGGACAGTCTTACGCTATTTGTGTAGAAGAGTTACAAGTAGCTGCTGGAATTAAAGGAAGTTGGAATTGAAATTTGTGATGTCTACTGAATACAGAAAGTTTTGAAATAAAAATTGATGTCACCTGAGAAGCTAGTTAGAGTATTTGGAACAGTACTAATCTCACCTAGTTGGTAGAAGTTACACAGGCTCTGTCCAGAGCCACTGGAGGAAGTTAACTTCAGAGGACTGTTTATCTCTCTTAAAGGAAGGTTACCCCAACTTACCCAAACTTGGAGGCCATTACAAGATCCCTGTTTCAGGACAGCATCTTGAGAGACGTACTTGCACCCCTTTCCTGTGAGCAGGCTCAGGATTTGGGAAGTCAAGTACAGGTATCTCAGCAGGCAGTTGCTCCTGATGCGTACAGATGTGTTCTTCCGCTCTTGTCATTGTTGGACATCTAAATGGATGTTTTCCAGGTTCTACTTTCTGGCCCTCCGTTATTATGGAAAATAGTGCAGTCACTTTGTCATTGTAATTGCACAGGCTAAGACTGTCGTACTTCTGAATTTGGCTTCACCCTATCTACATCTTTAGTGCTTTTGAGAAGAGCCCAAACTAGATCATTGACAGTGGTGTCACTCGTGTTAGAGAGATGTCAGGGACCATTTTGAAGGTGAGGGGCTTGAATGTCTAAAAGCTCCTTAGGGTCAATGAATGGACCTTAAGGTCCATTGATCACTGATCCAACAGTGTGTCAGCTTACAGGCAGTGGGAACAAGTGCAGGGTTAGGATTTTAAAGTGAAATCAGGAGTGAACGAACCATAGACATGTCCTTGGTAGCTTCAGGTCTTCACTTGTGTGTCAGTCTTCTGTTCATGCTGAAACAGATACGAAGCGATGGAGTTATCTGCTGTGCAACATATAACTTCTGAAACTGTCATCTTTAATTCAGGTTTAAAAATGTAAAGGTCTGGAAGTCCCGAACCTTAGGTGTGAGAGTACAAATGAATGTTTCCTTGGCTTAAAATGATTACCAGTAACAAAAATTACAAGGAAAATTTTAATCCCTTTTCAATTTCTGTACCATAGCCTCCCTGACTTTAAACAAATTTAACTCAGTTTAGTAAGTTCTTTGATAATGATGACTTAAACCCAAATATATTCAGTCCTGCAGCTTATTTTCTGAAACCTTTTGGATGTAAAATGCAGTAAGAACTAGGATATTTCAATTAGGAAAATGTAATAATTGGGGAAGGGAGTTGAGCAAGAGGAGACAAAATGCTCAGAATGTGGGGTTTTCCACTTTTTCAGTAAAATGTTTTCATAAGCTTTTTATTCTTTGTAGCAGATTGTGTAGTGAAGTGTGTTTGGACTTTGTGTTTGGCAAAGGAAAGCTTATGAAATGCCTATGTGCTCGTTAAGATGAAATTTGTAAATTAAGGCAGCTGTGATACGAGGAGCAACACAGTATTTTGCAGTGATGCCCAGGCCAGTTTTGGTGAACTGTGGTCCATGAAGCTGCATAGTTACATTAATGCACTGTCTTACTTCTCACCACTGCAGTCCAGTCCAGGCAGAACACCAAACTTGCGTTACGCTTTCCTTGCATAGAAGCTGTTTCACTCAGCTCCGGGTTAGTAGCCCAGCTCGGCCTGACTTTCTGCCTGACAGACGTATCCTGGTCTGAATTTCTTCCAAACAGTTTTCCACAATTGTTCAGTAGCTGTATTGTTCACTTACTTGCAGTACTTTTCGAAAAGAATTCAGAGTGTTTCTGAGGAAATGTCTTTTACTTGCTGTTACATTTGTAGGATGGATTTCATTTAGCCTGCTGACTTGAAGGGCGTACTCATCAACGTACTCTTTATATGTGTGTCTTGACTGACAGGTCTTCAGTCAAGTGAGGCGTTCTACTTTTGCAGAAACAGATCTCCTGTGTTACTCAGTCCTTATGCTTCTAATAAATTTCAAAACCGCTTTAGTTTCATTAGTCTGAATTTATAAATAAGAGAGGAAAGTATGGTTTATTAAAACTTGTGAAGTTCTAATTCACATTGATTTGTAAGTTTTTGGATTCTGTGTGTCAGTATATGTGGTGTTGCATTTAGGAATGCTGATATCTAAATGTCGTGTTCTCTCTTGTGATAAGGTGCAAAGATGATGTATTTCCTGGACAAGTCAAGACAAGAAAAAGCAATTGCTGTTGCTACTAGATTGGATAAAAACATGAGAGATAAAAATGTGAAGGTAAAAGATACAGTATTTAAAACCAAAAAATGTGTGGGATCTTAAATAATGTATACTTAACTGCAGAATAATGTAAATGGTTCATATATCATGATAAATTAGTATTTGAAAGAACAAGGTTTCACATTTTTTTTCCCTTACGTAACTAAGATACCTGAATACCAGCAGAGAACCTGTGTTTGTTCAGATCAGTATTGTTTAACAGCACATCTTTTTTTACTACTGAAACAATTGTAAATCACACTTATTAACTGTTGCTTTTGTTTCTTTAGACGTTAACAAAGGTCTTTGAGGCACTGCTGGATGGCAGTTTTGGAAGCTGCCACACTCAATGTGAAGAGTATCAAGCAGCATGTCATAAACTGTTCCCTTTTACGTCTGCCTTTATGCCTGCCACAAACGAGGACGATAGCAGCATTGCGTCTGTGAATCACACAGCCATTAACCATGATTTGCTGTCTAATGAAATCTGAAGTAGTGTGTGCAAGCCCGTGTGCGTGTATACCTACATGCACACATGTATACGAAACTCTGACTCTCATTACATGCTGGCTGGATACAGATCAGGGTTACTTTTCCAGGTTGTATTTTAATATCTTTAACAGGTAAAAAACAAATTATTTGGATAGTGAAAGGAAATGGAGTATGCTATTAGTTATTTTTCTCCCAACAAAAACTGCCAATATTTATGTAAACATTATCCTTAATCAGCATTTTTCATGTTTATACTTGTACAGTTTTAAGTCTTTTAATAATCCATCAGCCTTCCCTCACAAAAAAATGTGGATGTTGAAGACTGCTTTCACATAAATGTCGTTACATATACAGATAAATGTGATCATATCTTGTTAATAAATTATCGTTTGAGCATTTTAGCAGATAAAGTCTGAAGCGCTGCTTGAATTGCCCTGTTCATCTTTTACTGTTCTTTAGGTTTTTTTCTGGTTTTGGTTTTGTATTTTATTTTTATCTTTGGTCAGTTTTTGGTTTCTTTTGAAGCACGGTGATGATGAAAGCATTGAGGGTTTGCATGTTTTTGTCAGGTGTGTGTCTTATATCGAACTGGTGTTGATGGATATGAAGATTAGGTTTGTGTAAAAAAAAAAAAACAAAACAAAAAAAAAACCACACTAAGGCTTTTTGAAAACTATTCTATCTACCTTGTGTTCCATAACTATTATTTTCCTAAGTTTATGGTCAGTTTAACATTTTTAAGTTTGAGTATTCTGAAACAATTCTCTATGAAAACAGAATAAATTTGATACTGTTGTTTGTCGGTTGTTCCATCTTCCCCTTCCTCCTCTTCCTTCTGGTTTCTCCCCATCTGTTCACCTATTGACACTTAAGTTGAAAAAGCTGCTCCGATCTTGAGCAAATGCAGAAGGTACAGTAATGGGCAATACAGTTCTTCTCTACATCATAAAAATTCGCTGGTAAGTTTACTGTATTACCTCTGTTAAAAGTCTTAGTTGTCCACCTCTGGCCAATACTCCAGTACTTCTCATGCCTAACTACTATTGCTTTAGGTGCTTCAAAGCAAATAGTATGTGAGGAGTATGTTTTACATTTAAAAACTATTTAAGGGAGCACAAAGAGGCTGACTGCAAATCACAGTGAACCTTTTTTCTTACTTTGTGTTCTGGTGCATTAACCGTTAAATATACAACACATCAAAATGGAAGTCTGAATCTAATATACCTATTTAAAGCATAGTATTGCTGGACAAAATGGCTACATATGACAGCTTTACATTCTATAAGAACTGCTATCAAAACATAACTATACTGTGGCTTGTACAGAAAATCAATTTTCTGGAAACTGTAATGGAATCATTCAATCCTGGTTCATTTTTATTTCACTGCAATGTAAATAATTTCAGTAATATTAACTAACCCCTCAAAGGCAAATATAAGTTCATGAGGAGGGGATTTTATTAAGACAAATAAACTGTTCTAATTAAAACTCTCCTTTGTGTGTCATCTGTTTAGATTTGAAATTGTTGAATGGAAAACTCACTGTAAAATATTGCCAACATATGTTATGCTGTAATAAATTATTTTGTACACACTTGCCTTTTCGTTTGGAGTTTTTGCGTGTTTATGGACATCAAACTTCAGCCCATCAAATTCCTTAGTTTTTTGCATTCAGTTGCAACATTCACTGGTTTAATGGGAACT
>Ga0065711_1041501_pt1 | contig 16102 bp, 10 predicted proteins | sample Hoacrofraction12_FD_59098 | JGI IMG/M metagenome (GOLD analysis project Ga0065711, IMG submission 59098) | Hoatzin crop microbial communities from Cojedes, Venezuela - Epithelial fraction 12 v2 (version 2) | ecosystem: Host-associated > Birds > Digestive system > Esophagus > Crop | place...
ATAAAAAAAAAAGCAAGCTATGCACCTTAATGTTACATCTTATGCTCACTGACCCCCCATTTTTGCCTTAACGCAAAAAAAATTGTCAGACTGTCATTAAAAAAGAAAAAAAGAGCAGAACAGGAACTACTGTGAGTTTGTGACTTCAGGACTGCAAAATGGGCAGAATTATAGGGGACTGTAAAAGGCAAGCTTCATTAGAGCTGAGCAACCAAAAAGACTGAACACATGGAAGTCAGTCAGTCATCTGCTTTTGTTGGGATTCAGATGATCTTCCTCATCACTGAAGTATTTTAATACGTATTATGTTTTCACAATAGTCACTAGGTGTAGCTAAAAACCCAACAGTTAATTAAGCTAAAAGCAATGTTCCATGGGAGCACCTCAGCTTTTGGCTGTAAATAGATCTGTATGTTTTTTGCAGGGGCTTGCAAGCGTGTCATTCTGCATGTCACTGTCAAAGTGATCTAGTGGTTGATGCTTCTCCACTTGGGACTGTTTTTGCACCTCTCCATAGATCACCACACACAGGCTTTGGTAGTCATTGCTCTGGGCTCTACTAGTAGCTGATTTGCCGCTGATGCTGAGTAATCATGCGCATGCCTCAAGGGTAGTGAACTTCCCTGTCTGTGGAGGTCAGAGGTTGGTTGCTATCCTTAGGCAGCATCAAGAGCATTTTAGAAAGTTTCTGGCAATGAAATGTGTGTGTTACAGTGACTTCAGAACTCTAGGCTACAAAGTGGAGGAATAGTATAAAGTATTGGAAAAGGGGATTTTGTGCAGAATGGATTTGGCTTTAAATAAGATGATTGGTCACATAGATGATGCTTGAACAAGTGTTGTTGCGATGAAGCAGTTTTTAATCAATGATGTTGGATAGTGGAGAGTGGTTATTCTTGTAAGTTAGAGGTCTCTCCAGGCATAATTGATCCAGTCTAATCAATGATAAATGCTGCTCAGTGTAGACAGTATGAAAACAGTATGTTTTCTCTTTCTTAAGTAAAGCAAGTAAAACAGCGCCCATGCAAACCAGCCTCCTGGTTTGTGGCATTTGTTCAGCTTCAGAAATAGTAGTTTTATACACCTCTCACATGACAGAAGGTATGTTGAATCACTGAAGTTTCCTCATTACACAAATTTTCATCAAGTAAAGATCTAGGTGCTCTAAAATGATTCCTCACAATTGCTCATCTCCCTTTGCATATTTGTTTGAGATCTGCGCTTCTGAAAAGCAGGTCACCAAGAACAGGACAGATTAAGAAGCCTGAAAGAAAGTCCCAGTCGTGATCTCAGAAGGACTAATCTAATTCAGCCTTTGCATCTCTTTATGATGCCAAATAAACAGTTCTGTACCTTGAAAAACCATAGCAGGTCATAAAGGAGCCATTTTTAAAAGCTAATTTAAAGGAGAAATCAGAACATGTAGTAAGTGACTTTTTTAAAAGCTCTTAACAAACAAAACAAACAAAAATCAAGGAGCAGGTAGAGAGGAAGCTGTTTAAGCATCACCAATTTCAAAGGGTGACTTTGTCAGCAAATGAACTGCATGGGAGAGAAATGTGGACAATGGAAACGTCAGTGTAGCATGGAAATGGGGACAGGCTACAGTTCAGGCTGAACTCTCAGAACCCCACTGAGGCAGATCACCTGCAACAGAAGTTTTCTTCAATTAAAACTTCTGGTATGCTACAAAGGGGACCTTGAAAATTGCATCAGAAAAGACATTTTGCTCCTAAGGTGCCGATAGCTCTGTTATAGGGATAGTGTCTGATGGAGCCAAATGTAACATCAATTGTGCTTATGGCTGGATGGCTCAATGCCAAGCTGCTGATTGTAGCTTTCAGTCATGTGAGGTTTTTTTCCCAAGCTCCAAAGTGTCAGACGAACTGTTTGTGGTACCTAACAGCATTTGCCGTTTCTCCATGAGTTATTCTAAGCCTTAGAAATATCCGGAGACCAAGATCATTAGGGTATATGGACCTGCCATTCCACGTGCAGTGCCCTCTCCAGTGGGTTTGTAGGGGTGTGTTAAAATAGTAAGATCCCCAGTGTCCTGTCATCTGCAGTGCATTTACTCCTGTTCCCAATGACGGTGAAGGCTGCCCTGGCAGAGCGGCAGCATTCTGTCCTCAGCTGCTGCTCCTTTTCCTTGGGCATAATTAAACAGAGTGCAGGCATAGGGAGAATCAGCCTCCAGAGCCATATTTGCAGCTCTGAATTAATTTGTGGGATAAGTCAGGAAATTTTTATATAATCATTCTAACACTCTGAGGGAAGATTAAGAAATTCCATGGTGCCATAATGTTAAGGCAAGTTGCAGTCCTTCCCAAGGGCAAAGGGATTTTTACAATGCCTATGTATGCATTCTGTAAAATTAAGATAGTGTTGATAGATAATGGTTTTTAAAACCTCACCAGTATTGTAGTCTTTTGAATTGCTTTACTTATCTCCAACCTATATTACCTTCAGTACTGCAAATGCTGGCATTAACAGATTGTGATCCTGAACATGCAATAGTGATTAGAAATGCTGTAGGTATGCTTAGTTGATTGAAAGAGTTGGTGTAGAGCTATGGGAATAAGGGGAATATTCAGTATGCTGAAGACCTTATCTCCCTTTGTGTTCAGAAAGAAAGTTAAAATGCTCTTAGTTCCGATGAGAGGTTAGTGTGTGTAAATGCCAACTCGGAAGGCTTCATGAAGGTTAAAGAAAATGGGGATAAAAGGCAAAATTGATTTGGGCTCTCTTTAGAGCATGTTTCTTTTGATGAAGTGTTTTCCATGCTATTTAGACATCTGGTTGGCCATTGATGACCATGTCATGAGCAGGACTGTTGTTTTTACTGGCATCTGGCTATGCAGCTGTGTCCTTTCCTCCGGAGTGACAAGCTTGCTACTATCATCCGTGCCTCAGCTTCATCAGTGTTGCAGAGTTATGCTGCAGTTTACTTCAGGCCACACTTGGATCCATTTAAAGTTAAATCTTGGCAGAGAATATGGCCATTCTTCATGCTTTGTCAGAAAGGCTTCTTCTCATGTTGACTGACTTGATGTTGAGTAGTGCCAGCTGGCTGCCTCTTGTTCCAGGTTGTAAGAAAAGTATTTGTCCTTACCTGTATTTGTATTTAGACTTTGCTGCCTTCCTGGCCTGGGAGCCCAGTTTGAGTAGGTGCTCCCTTCATTTATAAGAGAAATGCCATTGGAAGGGAAAGCTCCAGGAACCCAGTATCACTTTGGTATTTAATCCAATAGCCCAGCAGTCCACTTAATGTAATTAGTCACTCAGCAGGGCTGTGGGTGGAAGGACCACCAAACTTTTTGAGATTCAGTCTGTACAACAGCAGAGCAGACATTTCCACATGACCTGTACCGATCTGATGGTCTTGGTCCCAGCTGCATTGTTGCATTAAATGATGGCTCGCTTTTGTTGCATTTGTCCTCTCAGAGAAGTATGAGCAGTTTAAGATCGTGCCATGAGCACACAACTAGCAGAGTGGTGAAGGCATGCCAGTTAAATTTTGCAATGAGAAATTGCGCGTGTGGAAAAAAGTGCCTGAAGGGGTCTTCTGAAACCAGTGTCAACCTTCTCTAGTTTGAAAACAGCAGGCCTTCTTAGCAGGGTGAAGTCCTTGATGGGATTCAGAAAAGCTACCACAAAAAGGAAACAAGATATGTGGGTTACGTATTTGTTTCTGTGTAGTTTCATTCTTTCAGATGGGCTGAAACGTGTTGGAGTCTGGCTAAAACTGTAGTTGCAAATCACATCCGTTTAGTGTCTTCTGCGAGAAGGGAGAGGAGTAGAGGCTGAAGCCTTCCTGGAGCTCCCTGCTGTGCCAAGACCATGCATACTCCTGTGTGCTCTGTCCCCGGTGCAACACTTGCCCTCCCTCAGCTCTCCCGGGAGTCCCTGCGTTCACCAGATCCCCGTGAGGAAACTACCGGTCCTTTGGCTGCGTGAGATGAGGCACCATGTGGGATGTTTAAATGTGCTGTTGTTTTTCTATGTGAATTTAAGAAGCTTAACCTTCATCCCATTTACACTGTGTGGAACCTGCACAGATCATCATAAAAAGCCTCAGTCATCTTTATTAGCAAAAATGTGTGACTTATTGCCAGGTAATTACACCTTCTGTAATATACTGAGGTTGGCGCTGCTTTAATCTGTGAAAATGATGCTTTGGAAAGCATATGTCAATGAACTCATTGAACTTCTAATTCACTGAAATCTCTTCTATAGCCTATTTTAAACCTGATTTCCTGGATTGTTTATGAAGGGCACATTTCAATTTCTGAGTGCCTGGTGCCGTGAATCCATTCTTTGTTCATTCTGCATCCACGTGAGTGCTCCTAGGGAGTATTCACGTAATCAGTACAGCCATTTCATGCAGGATGGATCTTGGAGGATCTAGTGAATTTTGTTAAATATAAGGTAAACTACTCAGCCTCCAGCTTTGGCTTTCCATTCAATAGCGCACTGCGTATGCTAAACAGGCCACCACTGTGAGTTTAATCTTGGGCACCAACAATACTTCTGGTAACATTAAAGTAGGACAATTAGTCTAAAATCTACATTGTTTAGTCCTGCTGCAAAAAAGAAAAATGTCAGCACTTCTTCTCTCAGTTCATCTGATCAGTGTATTTGCTGCCTCTCCAGTTAACTTTTTCCAAACATTAATGAGAGGAAACATTTTGCTTTCTTTTTGCTTTGAAAGATAAATCTGTTCTGTGTCTTACAGCTGCCCTTGTAGATTACTGGATAGTTAATCAAAGCTGAGACTTAACATTTCAGATCCAGCTGTTTTTAGCAGCAAATGCTAGCTGGTCATTGAATGCACTTAGCCTAGATTTAATACGCCTTAAAGCAATTCTCTTTAATTGTGGAGGAAACAGCTTTCAAGTTAGCATTTATCTTCTGTTTATCACTGCCTTCCCTTAGGCTTTCAAGCTAGCACAGATTTACAGTGCTCTCACAAACTACCCAGCAGGTTTGCAGCACACAGGGTATATTCTAACACATTATTGTAGAGGAAGAGGGGCAAACCTTCAGGTGTTGTAAAACCACTACTGATTTGCTCTGCTTGCAAAGCTATGTCGTAGTCTGTCTACTCTTATCGAAACACATGGCTTTTACTAATGCTAGAGGGGTTTTATGTGATACCTGGAAACACGAACAGTAGAATAGGGTTCTGACTTTCTTCTGTGGTTAAGGATTGTTCACTGGAAAACCTGGTATCTTTTAGTTAGATATCTGTCACTTAGTATAGCAAAGTCTACTAAATTAAATAAAATTTCAACTTGTTAGCAAGGGGGTACAGGCTGGGCTTCAGCATTCACTAAATTCCAGCATTTGGGAATGCTGAGGCTTAGCTTTGTCACCTTTTATCTACACTTTTTGAGGAGATAGGTTAACAATTCTCTTGCTATGCAGAAATATTCTCCATCATTTGCTGGAAGAAAAAACCCAGTAGTGTGCCAGTCTTTCTATGTTTTTTCATGTTTTTATAGCTTTGCCTTGCTATGTATTCCTAACCAATTCCTACTGATCTTATTCCTGTACAGCTAAAAACATAGCACAAAAGCCAGAGATAACAGTACAAATCCTTTCTTGTTTTTCCACATCTATGATAAGAAATGTTACACTGCTGCCTGCTCAGCTGGTAATGCTTCAGATTACTGGAGTGAGAAGCTGTAAAGTAGATCCTTGATAATGCATGAGTGTGAATTTAGTGGTTATGAGCAGATTAACCTTGATCCAAAAGGATGACAACCTTGTCTTGATTTATAACAAGTTATGTTACCAAAGAGATTTAATTAGCTTTGAACAGTCTTCTTTATGTATGTACTGTATTGTATTAACCGCTGTACTCCTCGTAGAAAAATTGTCAGCATTTCTCTGAGTAAACATCAAGAGACCTCCAAAATAGATATTTGGCTCTATTTAAACCTCAGCGTTTATCTCACATTGGAACATCTGATACAGATGTTTGATAACTGCTCGCTGTTTATTTCCTTAAATAAAGGAAAGATATAATTACCTTCTGAATCTATATAAATATTCAGAGCAATTAGGTTTTGTTAGCACTGTTCTGACCTTTCTCTGAAGAAATCCCACTTTTCAGAAATTCTAGCATCTTGATTACCCAAAATACTGTAAATAGCATAAGCAGTGTAAAGGTAGAGGTATTTTATTCCTTAGTAATAAACAAATCTTAATTAAATAGCATTGAAACAAGACATTAGCACTATTACGGCGTATCTGTTAACATCCAATTTTGCAAGCATCGGAAGGCACCCAACTGTGCTACTGTTGCATAGTAGCTTGAATGCTCAGTGACCTCTAGCTTTAAGTGTATTTATGATTTTAAAAACCAAAATAATGTCACTGGACTAAATAGGCTATGCTTTGAAGCAAAATATTGTTGCCTATCTTGCCATTTCTTCACAACTGAAAACTGCTTGTGGCTTTCACGTTCTCGTACCTTTCTCTTTAATTCTGCATGAAGAGTATGTTGAGAGGAATAGCAATAAAAGGAGAAAATCTTGCGCTTCTGGGACAAGAGGTGAGAAGCTATTGTTAATCTCTCTTAATACCTGTATTTTCAAAGATCTCATGTGTTGAAGTTCACTGAATGGCAAATAGCTTTAAAATGGTAGAAAACCATTAGGAATGCAATCTATATTAAAATAAATAATCAGTGACAGATTATTTTATTGGTCTGTTCTTACACTCTAAAGCTATCATCTAGATTTTAGAGACTTATTAATATTGAAAGGACAAAGTAGTATGTTTAGAGTTTAGATTTGAGTACTGTTCTGTGTTGAAAATAAAATCAAAGATCAAGCCCATAATGGATATATTTCATTTTGAGTTACTGGCTATGCTTCAGACAACCTCACACTGCAATTTCCATCACTTCTGAACAGCATTTTACTTGGCAAGAGGAATTTGAAGTTGCTGATTAGATTTTTGACTTGGCTTTCCACCACCAGACAGATTTAGTAGGGCTGAAAATCTGTGCCTGCTGTCTTCTGTGAGATGCAGGGAGAAGCAAGGAAGGAATAGCTGGGCAGTTACTGGAGGGTCACGGTTTTGTGGGGAGGCCTAAGATGCCCTCAGAATTCCCTAAATGCTTGTAAGGATCAGCATGTCAGCGGCTTGTATTTGTGAGTCTGTTGATGGAATATCATTAAGGACAAGTGCATCCCTCAATTTCCTGCGTAACTGCAGAAGAACCCCAGCGATACTTGCTTCTAACTCAAATGTTCTTTAAGCCAGAGGATACATGGCAGAAGGGTTTCTGATATACCAGAGTCATTTCAGACGCGGTGGAAGTGTACTGAAAACGTGTCTGACCTGCTTTTTAACTAGCTAGCTCTGAAATGAGCAGATGTATTTGTACCTAAGTTTTCCTCATCTATTCTCCAACACAGCTTCCTAAGGATGACTGACCGGTATTTATATTTGAATAGTTTAATGTTTAACATTTCAGTTTGCTATGACATGTTTGCTCACTTACCCTGTTAAGTAACTGACATACAGTTATTCTTTACTGCCAACATGTTGGTGTATCTATTTCTTCCTGATATTGCTGGTCATTAATTGTAGGCTTTTCTTGCATATTTTTACGTATCTTCAACTTTTTTTGCTCTTCTCTATCTGTTTGGCAGTTGGCACCATCTGTGTCGTACTGAACACAAGTCTGTCTTACAGAGAGATGGGTGCTGGAGAGATGCGGTGCAGAAAGCCAATTCGCTTCCACGCCGCTCCCTTTGCAGCCCTGTGGCCGGGGGCCACGCCGGCCAGGGCTTTTACTCACCACAGAGACATCAAGTGACAGCACTGGGTATTGCAGTTGTTGCGCATGAGCAAGAGGGCAGTCCTGAGTTTTGTGAGCCTTCTTGGCTTCTTTGGAAAACAGACTTATCTGCAATATAAAAGAAAATAGTGGAGCTTAGCTAGTTCTTCAGAGACAAAGGGCACAAGTCTTTCTTCTTCTGCAGTTATTTAAGAAGGTTTGGGATTTGTTGGCAATGTGGGTGAGTTACAGAACATCACTTCTCAACAGTGCTAGTGTTGCTAATAACTCGGTCATACATCAGAACTGCAGAAAAGCAGTTATGTGACTATGGTAATGCTTCAGCTACAAGCTACAGGTGAGAGAAAACTGCAGGCAGTCCATCTCTAGCAGGGTTATTTATATGAACATCCAAGATAGGACTTTAAAAGCTGCTTTTCTTCTGATGTGGAAAATTCTAAAGGATGTGCAGATGGGACCTTATCACAGCTGGGTGTAGGCATAGCACACTGTGTTAGCATTTCTGGCCCCTGTGCAGTCTGCAGAACAGCTCCTGTGTCCTAGGGCAGGGCACAGCTGCACTCGTGGTGTCTCCTGTGGGCTATGACTGTGCCTGGCTGATGTGCCCTGTGGTGGGGACCAAAGGAGTCCAATGTCCTGGCCGAGGAAGGATGTGGGCACTTGTGAGGTGATGCATCTGCACAGCCTCCTATATGGAGCCTGTGAGCCTCTCCTAAGCCTTTTCCACTTGGCTTACCACACCATGCAAACATCTCCTGCTCCAAAACACTGGTTTTGTGACAAAATTAATGAAAATAGGAAGAACTTGCTTTGCTCTCATACCTACTGTGTATTTGTCTGGTTGCAAGCATATATTTTCACCATTCACTTGTTCTGCTGCTTTATAATCGTGGTGATCTTTGAAGCTGACTGAACTGGATTGCTTGTGCCTTCTGCATGGGTAGCCCTGCAAATCATTACCTGGCTTTGAAATTGAAGGGGTAGGTCTATGAAGAATAGTTCTTGTGGTTTATGATAGTTAATGTCACGGGACAAGTGATTCACCAGTATTCCCTGTTTTCTGCTAGGCTGTATGAATTTAACTGGGTTTATGGGATGTGGCTGTGCAGTTAGAACATTGGCTGTAAGAAACGGAAATCCAGTCTGTAAATAACTTTCTTAAAATCACCCTTTCCATGCTTGACCTCTGTGACTGTATACTCACTAGTTCAGTTACTGCTGATGGGATTATGAGATGTTACTAGGAGAAAACCTGCTGTTTGAGAGGGCAGCAGTTGCTGTTAGGAGGAGGCAGCCACATCAGCATTGTAATTTGGAATTCGTTAGTGCTGTTGGAGCAGCAGACCACCTGCCTCAGTGGCATTACGTAGATGGTTTCTCTCCTCTTTCCCTTCCTGTCAAAGCTCCCAGGCACCAGCTTTTGTATTAGCGTTTTTAACCTGCTGCCAAGTGTATGTTTTGTAAAACTTGTGAAAAAAGAATTGCTGGTGTTAGATTCCTAGTAGAATAAATGATCCTGTGGCTGGAGAAATGTGAAGTTTTAATCAGTGAGGAAAATAAGTAGAACAATTAAACTCATGATAGTTTAGTACTCACAACTGTCAGCAACCATTTTGCCCTGACCAGATAAAGAAGTTCATCTATTCAATCACAAGCTTAAAAAAAATCAAAATAAAATCCATGCTGGCTGCAACATCCAGACTTGTAGCTCTGTATCCTTGGAATTCTCAGATAATTATTCTGATAATTGTCTAAATAGTCTACAAGCTGAAGGCTTCTGAATGGAATATATGGAATATATTTAGTTATATGAAGATGCACTCTGTAGCAGATACTCTGAGAGTTTATTTGCCTCCCTTCTTGTCTCCAAAGAACTGTGCAGAAGAGACAAGCTAGTATCCAAAGTTTGCTCCTCTTTAATCTGTGTAGATATTGTATATTGGTGGTGGATAATTTGTTTTCATACAGAAACATCTGAAATGAATGGACCATCCCCACTAATTCATGTTCATAATAAAGTAGTGAATGAGACACATTTCTTTATGGTCATCACCCAACTGTACCTGTGCTCTTACTTATCTATTCCCACAGCTGTAAGACAACTTTCCAAGTGCTTCATTTGAGCTAATATCTAGAGTGTACATGGATCAAGAGATGATATACAATGCTTTTACTGCCTGCCAGACCTGAACAGATCACTCTTTGGCACATGTTTCATCAGGGCTGACAAGCTTCCTCCAAACATGCTCAGAAGAAATAGTCCAGATAGCGAATTGATCCTGCATGGCGATGTGCTCAGCTCTTGGCTGTCACTGCAGCATTGGCATGGGTGTGTTTATGACATTCTTCCTAGCTGAAAAGGTAGTGGGAAATGAGGTGGGATTTCTAATATGTTCACGTTAGTGCCAGTCCGGAGCCCCGAGGACTAGTACTGCATATGTAGGCTGAGAACTGGATCCAAGGAGAGGGGCAAAGAGCACAGAGGATATAAAACAAAGAGTCTTTAGAAACATCCCCAACTACCAGACAATCAAAAAATAACATTTCTTTACGGTAATGTGACTGTTTTCCCAGGGAGGCTGAATTCCAGCTCTTCATATCTGCCCTGCCTGCTCTTTTGTAATGATCTGATTGCCCTTGATTACTTGTGATTGTCAGGAAGGGCATGGATATGAATAACTATAACCTGTGCGTTTTGTCATTTGGAAAAGATTATCTGTTTAGCTCTGTGGGTGGAAGAGCAGCTTAAGTTTTCACATAATCAGATATTCAGAAGCAGAGACCCTTAAAGTTATGTCTGTGCCAGAATAATTGGGATTTGTGTCTTGAGATTGAATATATTTTTCATGCAAGCATTTGGAGGAAGAGCTAGATATTTAGTGATGGAGACAGGGAGGAATTACAGAGTTTCATATGGATTTGCTTTTTTTAGGGGGAGGAAAAAAAAAATCAGCCTTTCAACGATAACCTTTACTCTTCTCCCTCACCCATTTTAATTTGAACACATGAAATCTTGAGCTTTCATGCCTGTATTTAGGATTCTTCCAGGGGTGGTGAAGGGGGTCATATGAGTAGTTTTCCCTGAATAAATCCTAGAAATACACCTGCTGAAATGCTCCAAGTTACTGGGATGTCACTGTGCCCCAAAGATTGTTGTCAGTCAAATCCTGTGCACTGTTGAGCTTCTCCAGAAAAGCACAGAACACCCTCTATCAGCCCTGACTTTGCCTGACAGATGAGACATTTCAACTCTTGTCTGTCAGAAGTTCAGACATGAGAATTTTCCAAAGACCATGGGCTGCCATGCGGTACATTTTGTCTTAAAAACATTTTTTTTTCCTTTGGTAGCTTGAGAGTATTTAAAGAAAGAATTCTTAGCCCTGAGGAAACTCTTCTTCCTGGGATTGCCTTTCCTGGGCTAGGAAAATTCAGTGGCACAACATGACTGTTGATGGCTTTCTAATCATTAACAGAATTTTGATTTTATAAATGAGTATTTCTGGTGCCACAGGCAGCAAATATTGCTACATGCATCATCTTTTTTTTTATTTTTTATTTCCACAGTTGTTTTTCTCTTCAGTCAAAGCCTTTTGTTGTCACAAATGAGGATAGATTGGAAGGAGTTCATCCCAAGCTTTCATCTGGATTTACAGCATGCTTGCATGCAACACACCAAAACACCCCGATCGGAAACTCTGACAGTTAGAATGATACATGTGCTTCATTGTAGCTGTCACGATATTTCAAAATTTTCAATCTTGATGTCCTTTTATTACACATTATACAATGCAGTTTCTTTGACTGTGTAATTAATGTCTTTTATCATCATGACAAGGAGTTACCCCAGAATGATTCTGAGAAGATTTAAGCTTGTTTTATTGAAATTTTTGTCTTCTCTGCAATTCATGACGGTGAAACACAAACACATGAACTGCAGGAATAGTTGCCTCCTGCACTTATACAAAGACAGCTTATGCTCTCTGCTCAGCCATTACTTTTTTAGACTCAAGCTAGATGATAGATGCAGGGGAAGGGTGGGAAGGCAGAGACAAAGATGGAACTTGGGAAATAAAATATAGGTTAAAAGTAGTTTCATTTCTCAATAGACATTTTTATTAACAATACTGCAGGGTTTTTGACAGCCTGGAGTTCTTTGCACAGGAGAAGTCTGAGTTATAACTTGACAAACCTGTTACTGCAAATTGGAGCCAGGGAGCCCTGTTCTTTTGGTAAAGTCCTTCTGTGCCATCCATATGTGATAAAAAGCAAACTGGATAAATTCTGGACAGAAAAGACATGGACAGCACCTGATCTTGAAACTCTTCAGCCACTATTACAGCTACTTTGTGAGAGATCAGTCTTGATCATTTAGAAGGTTGTGCTGAAGAAGCGCAACTCTTGTTTTTCTGGCAGAGGCAGGATGTGTAAGCTTGTGTTTTTATTTGGTTTGTTTTCATTAAACAGCTACTACAATGTGAAGAAGTCGCTCAGGGCAGAATCTGTTCAACTGCAGAGACAGGAATGCTGGTGGTTTCTGGGGTGCAGCCTCAGGATGGGCAGTAACAGTGTGCAGTAGAAGGCTGGGTGCCCTCACTTGGCAGGGCTGTCTGTGTTTTACAAATACAGAGTTTGAAGCGACAGCTTAGGTATTCTGGGTTTTTTTGTGCTGTGTTCTTTCGTCGGCTTTAAAAACTAGATGGTGTTTTTGCAAACTGAGTAGCGCTGAGTGTGGGAACACATTTGTTTTTCTTGTTTGTTACCTGAGCTGACATGCTTTTCAGAGAGCTATCCAGCCTCACTGCACACCCAGGCATGATGGACTGCCATTATGGGCCCATATGATACTGGCCATGGGCTTTCTCATAGCTTTGAGCACATGGAGAGTACAACTGGAAGGCGCCCATTGTCTCTGGAGGCAGATTTGCTGCTCTCCTTGAGGTCAGTGCAAACGTACTTCTGCAGGCTCAGGATAAGCAGCAGCAAAGACGTAGGTGAAAGAAGTATTGCAGGGAGGGAGGCAACACCTTTTACTCCACCAGCTGGTGGAGGTGAGAAGAGACAAGCTTTGTCTTTTCTGGATGTACCCGTTGCTCCAGTGAAAGAATATTACTGCTTCTACAATCCTGCTTGTGAAGTGCAGGAGTCAACTGTAAAAAACCATTACACATTTCAGAAACTTTTTAAAAAGATGACAGGCAAACAGTTATGAGAGGCCAACTATGAATGAGACATGGCAAATTTCAATGCAGGTCACATGTATTGCACAGTCCCAATTACCCAGTCTAGTATTTTTTTCTCTTGTTAATTATCTGTTTTTGCATTATCACTGAAGTATGCTGCATGATCGTATAATTACATACAGTGAGATGCCAATTAGTAGTAATGCTATAGCAAACCTTTACAAGTCAATTTGACATGCATTTTTCCACTGTACACATTAATTATTGGCATAGTGTTTCTCAGTAACACCTCCAATGTCTAAGTGACAGCAGTACAACTCACCAGTTTGATATTTCTGTTTTGTCTATACAGAAAAACTGCTGGAAAAGACAACTATTATTTTAAAATCAGCATCAGGGATTCCTGCTGTGTGCATACGAAGTTATAGCAGAAACACTGGAAAGAGCAACACAGCTGGAGGCAGGTCCATAGCAAACATCAAATGCCAAGCAGTCACTCAAGAAACAGTTGTGGGGAGCACCGGAACCACATACTTCACAGGTGGGAATACCTATTGGCATGTTCTTTGAAAAGAAGGTAAGACTGCTGGGGATTTTTCCCCCATTGATTATAAGCTAGTAATTTATTGTATCCTTAAGTGTCTTTATTTCCAGTGAAGAATACAAGCGTGTCGTCTAATGAGTAATGATGGGGTTCAATGCTGTGTTCACACAGTTCTATCAAAAAATTGCTCAAATCTCAACAAAAAAATATACTTTCCAGTTCTTTAGCCCCAAACACTTACTACTTCTCATTTACTGGAGGCTTCTGAAAGTGTGAGTGTTCTTTATACATGATATTGAAATGTGCTGAAACAGGTGGGTTTTTTCCCCCAGTTACTTTCTGATTACAATTGCTAAAGTAGTAGTAGACCTCAATCTGTTCGACATCAGTCATTCCTTTTTAAGGCTGAGAATACTGAGAGGAGGAAATCTGTAAGATATTTATCAAAGATGCACCATCCCCACTTTCGATCCAACCTCATTTCAGCCAGTGTGAATCATTGCAAGTAATACATATAAATACATAAAAGTGGATATGAAAGGCTACATGTTCTCAGGCTTTTTCTGTGTATCAAAAGGGCAAATAAACACCTCCTCTGCGTGCTGGCTGCAGGGTGAATAGATTTTATGCAAGGCCTTCTAGATTTATGCTTCTGACACAGGCTGTGCCTTTTTTTTTCTGAGACTTGATATTTTATACTGTGAATTATCAGATAGCTTCATTGAAGTTATTTCTACTTTTGAGAGGAAGAATGGTAGTTTTAATAAAATGTTTGAGGATGTAGTTGCGAGGAGAGCACGTATATAGAAATACTAATTGCACTTCTTTTTTTAATTAACATCTGTGTGAACAAAGTCATTTCTTCTATAAGTGTTTCTAGTAACAGCACATGGATTGTGTTGAAGTGGATGGTTGTGGATGTTATTCCTACATTCTAAGTGTTTCTTTGAAGTGAGAAAAGGCACAGAACAGCTTCTGTTGGTCATCTTGTGGCCCTTCAAGAAAGTCTCTAAGCTAACCCTTGCAAATTAAATTAAAAACAGCATGTTTTTGATAGTGGATTGGTCTGATGTCCCTTCCAACCTACATTACCCTATGATTCTTATATTGATGTGAAATTCCATTATATCTAAATCAGCCTTATCGTTTATTCAGGCCTTTATAGCTGCCGCTTCACTCCATCCTGCAATTCTACCAAAACATAATTTCTTAAACACCTGGGTAGGATACAAATGAAACAAGAAAATGCACGCTGTAGCACCCAGGTGTTGTAACCTAGTACGTGCCTGTGTCTTCTTTGTGTCAGGTATTCCACAAAGTAATGGTGCTTGTGTAATGTAGGAGGGGTTTTTTCAGATTGTATGTTTGCTTTTGTCAGATTGAGCCGTAGCACCCACCTCACTGAAAACGTATGCTTGTAGGCCTGGATTCATGTCCCTGCAGCTTAGCTCCTTGTTTTACAAACAGAAAATGGAGAACCTGGAGGCAGACTTTGCTACACGTTAATGTAAGAACTGTGCTGAAGTGTGGTAACAAAAATATCCAAGCTTAGGATTAGTATCTCTTTTTCCGGTACATCTTGTAACCCAGCAAAACAGTATTTTCTGAGGGGAAAAAAATATGCTGATGAATATGGCCTTCAAACCTGTGAGACAACCTCACTCCTGGAGCAAGTGCTAATTCTGCTTCAACTGCAGCCAAAAGGTTCTGTGCTGGGTGACAGAGAATTCTGTCATCATGGTTCTTGGATCCATGTATGACCTCTGGGAAAATATGCAGATCATCTCACTGTCGTTTCTGCTCTCATCTCTTGCTGTTATGGCTGGAATGTGCATGGGGTTTATGCTGGAATGTACTTGAGGCTGTCAGCATAGGATGCTGTAGGATAAATTAGATGTTGCTATCAGGATCAGCTCATGTGGACCCTTTTATTCTGATTCTCACAAGCTGCACGTTACAATGGTTAGTTGATTTCTGACATCTGCACCAGCTCCCATACCTCAACACTGTATTGACATCTACAGTATAAAAAAATCTTCGTTGCCCTTGCTTTTGATGACATACCAGAGAGAGGCCCTGGCCTCAGGTGGAGCTTTTACATATCCCTGTAAGACAAATCAAAGCTGCTGAATAAAAGATCTGTGGCTTTAAAAGGAATAATAAAGAAAAAAACCTGCCACTCAAAAGAGAGTTGAAGTGCAGATTGCCAGTGCTTCTCCACTTGCTTCTCAGGGGAGAAAACTTGCTTCCTCCCCCTGTTTTAGGCACCATCCTTAACATCAGCTAGACTTAATATTAGTATATATGGATGACAGCTCTGTAATGACACTGAATCTATTAGGCTGTCTGTGGGGTTTCCTGGCAAGCAATATTGTGCTACATTAACAAACTTGCTGTGACTTTAATAAGAAATCACCAAATTGTTTATTTGCTATGGCTTTCCTTTCATTACTCTGATTAGAACGTATGGTTTCATAGAAACATGTTCTTTATGTTCCTTCTTAGTCTTATGCATTCCTGCTTTAAAAAAAAAAAAAAAAAAAAAAAAAAAAAAAAAAAAAA
>Ga0065711_1009994_pt1 | contig 16101 bp, 11 predicted proteins | sample Hoacrofraction12_FD_59098 | JGI IMG/M metagenome (GOLD analysis project Ga0065711, IMG submission 59098) | Hoatzin crop microbial communities from Cojedes, Venezuela - Epithelial fraction 12 v2 (version 2) | ecosystem: Host-associated > Birds > Digestive system > Esophagus > Crop | place...
GTCGCGACATGGGCAGTGTTACGGCGGGGGGCGAGGGGCGGGGGGGGCCGGGCCCCACCCTCCCGCGCCGCTCGGCGGCCGTGGCGCAGTGTTGGGCGGAGCCTGGCGCCGCGGGGCGGGGCTAGCCGGTGTTGCTGGAAGGGACGCGCCGCACTATGCTGGCCCTCGCCGGCTTCCGTCGGCGGCTGGCGGCGCCGGTGCGGAGCGGTGGCCGGGCTATGCCCCGAAAGGTGCGAGTGGGAGGGCCTCGGGGGGGCGGCGGGTGGGTGGCTCCCGCGGTGACCGCGCCGGTTCCTCTCTTTCAGGGAAAAGGAGCCGCGAAGCAGCCCCCGGAGGCGGGCGCCGCCGCGGGACCGGTGGTGGCGGCGGGCGACGGCTGCGTGAGGGTGGCGGTTCGCGTCAAGCCGGGCGCCCGCTGCAGCGCCGTCACAGGTAGGCGCCGGCGCTCTGTCGGAGGGCCGGCCGGCCGCGGGCTGGCGCGTTTAGCCTGAGGGGGCCCGCGGCGCCTAAGAGCGCCGTTACCTGCCAATCCGCAATCTGGCCTGGCTTCAAATTAACGCGCCGTTGGAGGGACGGGCGTCGGTGGGGGGGGAGGCGGTGACTGGGCGCGGGGGGCGGCCCGAGCGCCAACCCCGCGCGCTTCGTTACAGAGGTGGGCGCGGCGGCGGTGGGCGTGGCCGTCGCGGCGCCCCCGTCGGACGGGGAGGCCAACGCGGAGCTCTGCCGCTTCCTCGCCGCGGTGCTCGGCGTGAGGAGGAGCGGCCTGGCCGTGGAGAAGGTGCGTGCCTTTCGGCTGGGGTTTTCTCGCTCGGTCTTGCCCGGCGGCGGTTCTGAGGCGTACTGAGGGGTGCGGGGCTGTTCTCCGCGCGCGGCCCGGCCGGGGGGGTGGGGCGGCTGGCGGGGCGCAGGCCTGGCGCGGGAGGCGCCGCGGCTGGTCTGGAGCTCGTGAATCGGGGCAGCTCTTGGCACGATGCGTTTTCCAGATTTGTGTGGTTCATGTGTTCTTCAAAGATTCTCTTGTTTTCATGTCAAATGCAGTTCACAAAATTTGTGGTTTGTGGAGAATGGGCGTTTTATTAATAACTTTTCATTTTTTTGAAGTAAATTCTGTATTTGAGTGAGAACTTTCTGACAGCTGTCACGCGTAGGTAAGGGCATAGATAAGCACTGGGATTATAGCTGGGCCTCGAGTTTCTGTGCATTAGAGTTTACACGTCTTGACTTTGGCAAGTGAAATTGTTTTATTCATCGCACTGAATAAATAATTTGTTTTATTAATTCATTGTACTTAAAGTCAGTCTTTCCAGCCATGTTCATTTACAGTTTATGAACATACGAGCGCAGTGAAAAATTGCGCATTTTATTTTTGTCTGTTGGTTTAATGCAGTAGTTGTGGAAGTCCGTTAGAGGACAGTGGTAAATGGCAGCATGAGCAATGACTTGAGCGCTGTGTTGCCGAAAGGTAGAGGTGTGAAGATTTGAGTCTGTTTTTTCCTGAATGATGGGCAAGCTGCTTCATTTGTTTGTCAACATTTTAGAGAGAACACTGTTTTCCTTCCTTAAAGGGATGTTCAGGTTTAACTAGATTATTCTCAGAAGTGCTAAGCAGAGTTGAACATAAAAGGGGACAGCGTTCTCTTGATGTTCTTGACTCTGTTGTTCTGACCAAATAACATCCAAATAATTACATGCTGGTGTTTGTTTTTCACAAGCCACTGTTTGTTCTCGGCAAAGCGTTGTGGCAAAGTCTGTATTTTATCTGTGGCTTAGATTTTTCCACCCTGATCTGTTACGTGTAAGATGCAAGTGATTTTTGGCACTGGTTGCTCTCTTACGTGCTACTTGCTTTATGAGAAGTGCTAACATTAACAAAACCAATCCAAATCAGGGAAATTGGTGGGAAATGATCTAGTATAAAACTGAGGTTACCAAATTTCTGGACAGGGGCCTTGATTTTCATCATCAGCTGGCTAGACTGCTTCAAGAATCTATTTTTCATTTTAATTATCACGCTATGTTTCTGTAAAGTGGAGTTAAGGACTTTTTCCTCCTTCAGGATATCCCTTGTGGGCTTTACAAAGTTTTTGCCAGGCTGCAGATTAGCAAGCAACTTGTTTCTCACGGCTTACTGAACAGTAGCAAAGTTGTGTCTTCAGGCAATATGAAATGAGGTTGCAGGTTTGCGAGTTCCTATGTAAAACAGCCTTTTTTTTCAGTAACACAAAAACAGGTTCATGATATTCAAATAACTGCTGTATGAATCTGAGTGTCTTATAGGTTATATATGATGTGATTTCATTTAGCTGATATTATCAGCCTGAGAACTCAGCTTAAGAGTGACTAGTACTCTGTGGGAGACAACTCTGAAGAAAGATCTGAAAGTACACAGTTAGCAAATATGCATATATATATATACACACCCAGTTTTTTAAAAGAACAACGCATATTAGTTGGAGTCTTGCTTCTAGATGATACAAGTGAATTATGGAAATTTATTACTCCTTGCTTTTTGTTCTAGCCTATAAAAAGAGCATCGATTCAGGGCACGCTTTGGGAGCTGTATCCAATTTTAAAAGGAGAGTAGATGAGACATTGTTTTCCACCTTTCAGATAACTAGAAAGGACACTGATAAACTGTCTCTTAGTGCTGTTAAGTCTTCATACCCACGCTTCAAGAATTATTTTTAAAGTACCTGATATGTTTGCATTATAGTGAGACTTTTTTGGAATGTGTATTTGGTGGTGATTCTCTGACAGACGTTTTCTTTGTGTGTGTCTAAACCAGGGTGGTAAATCCCGTGAAAAAGTGGTGAAGGTTTTGGTACCGATGACGCCAGATGAGGTTTTAGAAAAACTGAAAAAGGAAGCTTCCAGTTGACCTGAAACAAGAGTGGGAAATGGAACAATGCGTCTTGGTAAATGGACTGATATTCCTTCTGTAAATCTAATCCTGTTGAGAATATGGGTAAAGATACCTCTTCACCCCTACCCCCCTTATTGATATAGCTGCTGTTGAAGTTTTTGTGTAGGTTTGGTTAGAAAAACTTGTCTTTACTGAGGCTCTGTAACTGCTTCTGTCACTACAGACTTTTTTCCCCTGTGGAGAGTTTCCTGTTGGTAAGATTTGTCCTCTTTCCTGGTGCCTAAAGAAGCTTTGGCTAACAAAGTGAAAGGCTTGGAGTGACAGGCTTCATGTGAAAAGCGGTACACAAGGATGAGTCTGTCTTGACAACAAAGGCCCTAGAAGAATATTCTATTCAATATCTAGCGGCAGGTACTGGGTGCAGTTTTGCACTATGTGCACATATGTACATCTAAAATAAACCAATTTGAAGCCCATATACTGTTATTGATCACACAGGCAAGCTAAAAACAGAATCACCCAAACAACTGAAACAAAACCAGGAATTTGCAGTATGAAAAACTGACCCAGAACCTAGTAATTGCATACATGGTGTCACTTTGTAATAATTAGTTTCCTGGAAAAGTAGAGATATAATCATGTATCTTTGCCAAATGTATGTCAAGTGTGATGACTGTTTTTAATAAAAGGGGCAAAAAGTATTGTCAGACTTTGTTCTGTGTTTATTTTTTTAACAAAAAAGAAATTGTTTCCTAGAAGTCACTTATTAGAATGTTATTTTTAAACAGGACTTTTCTACAATCTTTCCTTGGATTGAAAATGCAGAATATTCCAACCCATAGAGAACCAGGCAGAGTCGTTAATCGAACAAAACAAGAAGTCTGAGACAAAATGGGCAACTGTACTCCAGTCTCAGGGCTAACAAGAAGAAGGCTTAACTTCTCTCTTTATCATGCTTCAGAGGTCAGAGTAAGATTTAACTAGTATTTCCCAAAAGTGTATGTGATACTGCACGTGTCTCTGGTAGGCATTTGCTTTTTCACCTGCATTGCTGCTGATGTCTGAAATTGTCCTACCTTTGCTATGGTGGTCATATTTAAAAATTTATATATATAAATGTAATGCCTGAAGTAAAAAAGAAAAATTGTTCTGAAGGTTTGCCTAAGGTTTGTCATACCTTCTCCTGGAAAACAATGTTATAAATGCATAAGTTACAGCTAAATTTCTTTACCAGCTTCATGCAGTGCAGACTTTATAGCTCATAATTCAGTTTTTTGTGGACAAAAATATTTTGCTTTAGAAAATTCTTTCTGCTTCCTGTTATCCTAAATATTGCAACAGTTGGTTTTAGAGTTAGAGAACTGGTGCTTGTCAAGATGACAGTTCCTTCGAGGTGATGCATTTTAAAGATGTTGTGAGAAATGTTACTTTCCTGTTTCGACAGTGTTTGGAGAGCTAAGTCTAAATTGTGAATGTTCTTTGCTTAATGGTTTGCACCTGGGCTCCTTATTTTCTCAGGCTTTCGGTCAGCCATACATTGCTGCAGTTGTGTTTCCTTACTTACCCTTTTCAGTCCGTACTGGCTGGTTTTGTGTCACAGTTAGTCGGGTTTGGTTCACAGCTCCGTGCTGTTTCATCTTTTCTTGTCCAGCAGAGGGGGTGCCATGTCTTGCGGAAAAATTAAAGCAAAGCAAGCCAAAACTAAGTGTATGTGTTTGTTTTTCTTATTGCCTAAACTTCTTTTTATTGTGAATAGAAAACAGCAATCCAAAGACTGAGGAATCCTGCATTTATGAGTTATATTCTGAGTTGGATGCTGCGGCAGCCATTATAAAGATTTCCTTGGAAGCTAACACCATGTGTTACCCTATGTGTATTATATACTATATTGAAATAACTTATTATGCTTTCCCATGACTTCAGACCCAGATTGAGGGAGGAGCTGGGTAGGCAGGTACAGTCTCGGTAGTACATTGGTCTTCAGTGATGATTATCTACAGCAATAGCCGATTTAGGCTTTCAGTTCCCTCTCTGTCTTGTCGACATGTTCTGTCTAGTCTTTGCTAGCTTCTGCTTCAGAGGCTTCACCTTTCCTAAACACCTTCGGCTGGCGTTCTGCATCTTTTTTTCCTAATTGGTGAAAGTAACTTGAAGGCAAATGTATTGGAGACAGCTTTCAGTGTATTATGCTGTCATTTTTATGTAATGTGAGCCAGACATACTGTCATGTTCATCACTTATCAATCAGAAGACAAGTACCATTCAGCTAGGAAGTTTATTAGTCCTTGGGAAAACAACCACTGTGTGCTCCTCTCTATTGCATTTCTGTTTTCTGTTGCATTTGTAAATGTGCATGTGGGGAGGGAGGAGCCATTTTTATAATACTGATTTTGTGCTTGGCCAAGCCAAGTACTTTTTCTTTCGTCTGGATTGTAATATGGCGTTTAAGACTTGCTTTAATCTGTCCAGTCATCATACAGTATTTTTTCAAAACTTGTTGCAGTTGGCTGGTTTTTAGTGTTGCTTCTTAGGAAGCAGAAATATTATTGGTCGCGTATATTGAAGCTTCTCTTGCTCAAGGCATTACTTAGTTGAGGGCTTGGTGATTGTGTAAAAAAGCCACAGCAGATGGAAGCCACAGTAGTAATCAAAGCCTGGTAGTAGTGCCCTGTCTCACGTAAGACTGAAACAATGGACTAGCTAGCAGTGTGGCAAATAAAGCCTTTGTGTGCTGGGAACAGACAATTTATTTAATATGAGTAACCAAAATTATTTTAGAAGGATAGTATAAATAACACCAGGGTGCTGCCATATTTGGGAGCCTCGTATCAGTGTTTTTCATTCAGTCTTCCAGTTATATCCATCATATCTTGGTTGTGGATACTTGTATCCTGCTGGAATGCCTGGGAGGCAGGAGTTGCTGGTCCATTGTATATCGAAAGTGAGGTACAGAAGAGTTAAGCAGCTTGCGTGGCCAAACAAGTCAATGCCAAAACCATGATTTAGGCCTAACTCTTTCAAATCTTGTATTGAAATCCTAATCTGTCAACTACCTCTGCCATTCTATTGAGGAAAATTGTGGTAGCAAATATCCCTAACTCTTCAGCAGAGTATGTTTTTAATAGAACAGAGCTGTGTGGTGTTTGTAGGAGGCTTCTTCCAAGACTTTAAAAACACTTCTCGCATCCCCTGCCTCAAAATAAAACTTTAACTCTTACTCCTAGACCAGTTTAAAAACATTGTGGTGCCAATCACAGAATCACAGAATGTTCGGGGTTGGAAGGGAGCTCTGGGGATCATCTGGTACAACCCCCTGCCAAAGCAGGGTCACCTACAGCAGGCTGCAGAGGACCACGTCCAGGTGGGTTTTGAATGTCTCCAGAGAAGCAGAATCCACAGACCCTCTGGGCAGCCTGTTCCAGTGCTCCATCACCCTCAGAGTAGAGAAGTTCTTCCTCATGTTTGGATGGAACTTCCTATGCTACCGTTGCTGCCCTCTTTTTCCTTGTTGGTCCCTGCTTTGTCCGTGTGCATAAAGCTACACGATTACTCAGCTGCTTGAAAATCCTACTATTGACTCGAGCACTGTCCTCTTTTCCTGATGCATTGTCTGACCAATTTCAGTAAAACTTGTCTAATGGTGATTTAATATCATACTGTTTACAGACCTGGGCAGACAGTGCATTTTTTTTAATGTAATCAAGTTATTTAAACATCAGCAAAATAGGAATTATCTGAATAAATTCCGTGCCAGGCAGTCTTATGGCATAGAACATTCTTGGTCTTTCATTGACTTGGTTACATTTATTGTCTAAAATCCAACTTTGAAAGTAGGTATGTGGTTTCATTGCAGTACTCTAATATGCTAATTAAGGATATTTAATTATACCCTCTGAAGTTGGCCTCTTTGCTCTTTTGCTTTCAATCCACTCCATTTATCATCTGCAGCACATTCCTATCTCTCCTTTTAGTCCCAAGTGTTTCTGAATCCCCATTTCTTCAGGTATCATCAGTCTAAATAATCCTGTATAATTGACAACTTTGTCAATAACTGGCAGTGGCAATTTACCAGAAAGCACAGTTTAATATCTTCCTTCTTTCAGCCTCCAGGAAGATAGATACACCTGATCTTTCTGCTCATTACTGCATGTCTCACTCTGTGTTTCCCCTCTCATGCTGTTTATTTGCATATGTAAAGTTTGAACCAGATGAGTCCCTTTTTTAAATTTTTTATTTCAGCCTACTATATTCCCCTCTTTATGTTTTTAGTCTTTACCTCAGGAGGATGATTCATTGCCGTATTAGCTATTATGAAAATGTGCTCCCCCGTCTCCTTCTGGGAACACAGTGCTTTACCTACACATAATGCATATCTTGGTTATTATTCTCTAGGAAGGCTGCTGCACTTGGGGCAAAGTGCTGTTAATGTAACCAGGGCACAATAAACAGTCAAAAAGCTGCTGAAGAAAGGAAATACGTGCCTGAAAGGACGAGTCTGATACTTCTCTAAGGTACTAGGAATTCATTTCTTCCTGGTCCTTTATATATTAGCTTTCAAAGTAATTATTAATGAGCCATGAAGAATTTTTCTTTCACCTGTAAATACTGCATTTATTTGGTTTTGCATTGTTTCAAGAGCTGAGGAAGTTAGAGTGATGAAGTAGTCTACCATAGCATCTTACTACAGCTTGAGGCTCAGTTTTTGGAATGTTGTCTAAATAACATTTTCAGTTTCCAAGTCTGACGTAAGGCAGATGGAAAGGAAAATACATTGAGTATCAATTTAGCAGTTGGTCACTATAGAAACATGCTGTAAAGAGAACAGTTAACTATGGACTTCTGGAGAAAAGAATGTTGGAATGAACAACAGAGGGTCAAAGCCTCATTTTTGTGCTGCGCAGGTAAAGCAGTTGTCTGCCTGAGGAGAATAACTGGGGTTACACAGTGTAGTTCTGGGGTGACTGTCATTACGTTGCCTTTTTTCTATTACCTAGTACATGTGCGGTGCACATGGGAAGGGCTGCGGCATGTTGTTCCTTTGGCCAGCTTTCAGTGTAGTAGAATTTTGCAAACCAGGATATGTTCAGGCACAATTTATAAAAAATTTCAAAGCTCTCAGTATGTGTTAGGAGATACTTGGTGCCTGTCTGTTTGACAGGGGAGTTAATAAGCTGAATTTTCTAAAACAAGCTATTTCTGTGGAACCTTTTTTTACTGGTGCTACTTTCGATAGCTTGTCTTAAAATCTGCGAAGTTTTCTGCTTCTTTGCTGATGTTCAGAAGGTCTGCGGGGCTAAATTTGGTAGTGATATCACCCCACATGCTCAGCTCGAGCAGCCACCTTCCTGACATCTTTGGGCCCTGGGTTCGCTTCCCCGCTGGCTGCCGCTCCCGGTCGGTTCGGCTGGTGCTGGGTCAGGTAAGTGCCCTTCAGCAGGACCAGGCTCTCTGGGGTTGTTTCTGCTCTTTATTTGTCACTTCAGCATTGCTACTGACACCTCCTTAGATGCTACTGCATTTCTTTTTCTGTTTCTTGGGCCCGACAGCCCTTTGAGATGCATTTGTTGTGGAAGGGGGAAGAAAAGACCTTGTGATACAGTCTTTGCAATCAGAGGGCAAACCTCTCCCTGCCAGTGAGGCCCTGTGACAGCTCTGCATAGCCTCCTGGCATTTGCCCTTTAATAAAATCTCTCATGTTGTCTGCAGTAAATCTGACAGCAATCAGCTAGCACATACGTGAGGTCATGCTCCTGCTATGGGGAAAGATTGCTATTAGCTGCTAGGATGCGCTTCTGAACAGACAATTTTCTTCAGTTTCTTAGCTGCCTATTTACAATGGAAGTGCAATCTGTTACTAATAAACCTGATTGGTTTATGGTTTGGGGGGGGAGGGGGGGTTGTTTGAAAAACCTGATTAAGCTCATCACTGGCAGACTATAAATGCTAATACATAGAGGGGACCAGCCAGGCAAAGTGCACTTGGCTGATTTTACTTAATGAGAATGTTTGATTCTGCTCAGTCACTTCCTCACTGAGTTCAGGTTCAGCTACTAAAGCAGACCCAGGAGCTTTTTGTTAAATATTTTTGAAATATTATCAGCTTATAATGTAGTTCTCAAACTGTACGACTTCTGTGTGCTGTGATTGCTGTCACATATCAGCTAGAATAGAATTTTTATTCTTTATTTAATACAGTGCCAGGCAGTATTTCCAACAAAAGATAAATGCGAAATTAGAGCATCTGAAAATACTGGTTTGACGATAGCTGTCAGTAAATTGTGGATGTGCGGCAAGGCCAGTCTTTCAGTAGCTAAGTGCCTGTGTGTGTAAAAGCAGAGAAGGTGTAAGATCTAATTAAACACAACTTTCAGTTGTCTGAAAAGTATATAAATCCTAAATCTGCAAAAATAAGTAAAGTGATCCTGTCAGTGGAGGTGTTGGCATACAGGTGTTATGCACTTAAAGAAACAAAGACAAAAGGAACATGTTAATGTCAGAGCTTGCCATAAGCCTTTCAGCCAGCTTTGTGGGGTTGCCATTGCATATCTGAATTTGAAACTATTTTTTTCTCTGATCTTGCTGTAAGATACACCTCCACAAGAAACAGAAGATAATCTGCACCACTGTTCGTGTCACAAGGCTGTGAAGAAAATTTCCACTGAAATGTGTTATATGGAAAATCGTGTTTAACAACCTTTCCTATAGAAAAGCTTTGGTTTCTTAGCTGCATGTGATTCCTGCTCACATCAGTGGACCTGCTTGGGTTTTTTACCTGGGGAAGAATTTAGTGAAGTGATCGAAGTTTTACATATTTGGGCTTATGAACTTAAATAAGCATTTTCTGTTAGTTCATTTTCAGATCTTACCTATTTGCAGGCTGGGTTTTAGGCTTTGTCCTGTGGTTATCTAGTGGGAGGTACCTTGGTTAGACTCTCTGAAGAAACAGAACTTAAGTTTGATTCCTGGGTCTGCATATGAGGTGAACTTCTTCAGTCCAAAAATAAAGAAAATAAAACATTATGGGGAGAGGGGAAAAAAAGAAAGGGAATAATTTACATGAATCAAAGGTCGTTTATTGGGCTAGGAGCAATTTTGCTTGGCTGCTTGGAAGTATTTGCTGCATGTCCGAAGTTCTGCTGGGGAGGAACCTGCACAGAATAGAGGGTGTGATAGACTCTAGATACTTTATAGCACCTGCTCTGCTGTTTAGCACGCAAGTTAGAATGTGGAAAAACCTGTCATGTTTTCAAAGACTGTAAATCTAATCATTGGCAATACAACTTTCACAGATGTTTTTCACTTGCAATGTATGAATCTAGGTGGGAAGAAGATATTACCTGTGGCCCTCTTAGTGTGAATCCTGAGCCTTTAAATGCCAATCTGAAATTTTTCAGGAAGGAAAGATTCATCTTCTGAAATGATAGATTCATGTAAGGGCTGTTGATGTGTTAATATAGAAGGAGCATCTACTGTTGCTGTTATTTAGAGCTGTGTGGATTAAAATGCAAATTCAGATGGAAAAGTTTGTGAGCTGCTCATAACTAGTTCATCTATTCTGCCTTCCCATTTCATTTAAGTAAATTGGTTCTACAAAGAGAGCTACAGTTCGCCAGCATTTTTTCCTTTTGGTGACTGAGCTATTATCCTTCACAGCAAGTCAGGACTAACACTTTGTAATTGCTGTGAGAGGCTGGCACATCCCCTCAGCACCAGAGTCTGCCAACTGCAATTCCCAGGGTCTTGTCTAATCTGCAGCGCTTCATCCAAGGTGTTGTGAAGTCTCCCACAGGTTTCCATTACGCTGAACTGGCAGCACTGGGAGCCCAGCCGCCGGCCTTTTGCAGTGGAAGGAGCTGCTGCCAGAAACACTCGTTGAGGTCGGTGGGTACAGTGAGAGCTTGCGCTGCAGGGGAAGGTAACTGTGGATGGAATTGAGAATTGTTCCAGTATGGGAGACACTGTCTTCTGTTTCTGTGTCAGAAAATAAAGTGTTAAGACTCTAATTAGAAAAGAAATTTGAACTCGGAGAAATTCATACCCATCATTGCCACTTTTCATCTCTGATTTTTAGACCTAGCCCTTATGCTGTATTAATTTCCACAACTGAAAAAGTCCAAATGCCAAAAGGGGATGACACTTCAAGGTTTAAGTGAAATCACTTGGGAATGGTAAAACCACATCTTCCTATTAACTGACTCCTTTAATAGTGTAATATGTGAGAGGGTAAATCAAAGACTGATTTTCTGTTTCTTTACTGTCTGCGAACAGCATTGAGCAGAAGAGACACCCATCTTTGTTTCTTCCGAAATGATGTGCTTTCTCCACAAAGGAGCCTTTGATCTACTGTTACCTGCCTGTTCAGTTGCAGAGGGTAAATACAGCCCACAGTTTCAGAGAATAAATAAATCTGTGACTTCTTAGTTGCAACAGAAGGGTGTGACTGGAGGCAGGTTTGGCAGCAGAGAATAAGCTATCAAGACTTGCAAACATTGTATTGGCAGCCAGGGAGGTAGCTGTGTTTAAGGATTTTAGAGAAGAACTTGTCCTAAATGGCAATGTTTGAGAAAGACTAGGACTGCTGATGATCTTTGTGTCCAGTTTAACGAGGGACAGAATATTTTCCAAACAAGAATGTCAGACTTCTGAAGTAAGAAAATAAGAGCATATAAACTAGGTATAGCAACCTCTGTGTTGTCCCTTTCCCTCAGTCTTTTCTGTTTGTAATAACCTACAAATCTCATTCTAGATTAGATGTGGGTTCTTGGAGATGCACACTCCTCTGTTTCTTTGGTAAAGCTCAAAGTCACTTGTTGCCACTGTAATACAAATAATAATAAGAGCATAATCAAGGCTGTATTTGTTTTGTGGTTATGCTGAACGCTAGAGACTTACAGTAATTATAATACCATTAAATAGTAATGGCAAAAGATTTAGAAGTAGATCATGGGACTCCTGGAAGGAGATGAAAATCTCGCTCAGTTTTCTTCACTACCTCAGGCATTGCATTCCTCTTTTATGGCAAAAAGAGCAACCTAAAATGATTTCCGAAATGTTGGGGCGTATATCAATCCCTCTGTGTTAGGGGCCAAGAGTGCTATATAACAGGCAGGTTTATGTGGAAGAAACTAAATGGGCGTGGATTCAGTTTCACAAATTATTTTTCTGTAATTTTGGAAGCACGTTGAATTTGACTGCATTTAGTAGTTGGAGATACTGCATTTAGTGCCCGGAGACAGGAATACGAAACTATGAAGAAAGCAGTTCTGTGTACCTCAGCGTACCTCTCACCATGGGCTCTGATTACTTGATGAATCTATGCAGCCAAGGTTACAACTCTATTTCAGATTTCTTTTGGAGTGTGCTGATGTGACAACATTATATGATGCAGCTCTATGACCCAGCCTTTTGTTTTGTGAAACAATGCTTGGTCTCAACACCGTGGTGTGTACAAGCCAGCGTAAGGTGGTATTTGTCTCCTGTCTTCTTTCATAACGTGTTCACAGTGTAAAGCTCCTGTTAGGTACTTGAAACCTTGTGTAAATACAAGGGATAAGAGCACTGTTCGTCTAGAAGCCAGGTAATAAAACTGGTTGTGCTAAGACTTAAGGTGGCAGGGCTCCACGGGCGGGGAGGTGTGTGTGTATGTCTGTACTTCGTGGTGAGACAGACCAGCTCCAAGCCATTGGCTTGCCCTTTCTTTGGGACCGGTATGGCTTAGGGAAAAAAACTGTCTTCTGTGTCCTCTGGGTAGTTTAGTCTGTCTACTTTTTGCGTGAGCCACAAGGTCCCCATTGGGGCCTGATTATTCAATGTGTCTGTGGCTATTGCAGTGTTCGCAGTGCTCGTTTGTGAGGGAGAGATGATGTACGTGACTTTGGTCAGTGATCCTTTAACACACGGTGCTTCCAGTCCAGATTGGAAGAGAGCATCCAGAGAGAAGGACGGGCTGTGCATGATAAATACCTCTCCCACTGCACAGTTAGATTAGGCTCACAACAAATGCGAAAAATGCAACTTCATTTTCCCTCAGCTTTTCAATTTGCTGCTAATACCTTTCACAGAGGAAAAAAATGGTTTTTGTCAAAATCATTATCATTTAAAGCCACATAAATTTGAAAGCTGTTAGAAGGTTACAATGGTGAATTAAAATACCCATTTAAATTGTTCCTTAAGCATACTGTGTTTGATTTTGGTTTATTCCTTTACTTCCTCTTGTGTATAGTGAAGTTTCCTGACAAAGGGCCAGTGAAGAGAACTTATAAACTGATTTTAGTATAATCACATTCTGGCCTGTATCAGTATTCAGGATGCATGCTTATCTTAACCTGAAGTGATGTGTTAATTTGACTTGGAAGCAGAGTAGTATGTGGACACAAAGTAAACAATTTAGTGAATTAAATAAAATCGTGACTACAGATTAAGTGACTCTGCTATAGTGTTTTGCTAGTTAAAATAGAAGGCCTTGCTGTTACTGCATGGGAATCTGCAGTTTATCATCTGCCGGCAGATGATCAGCCCAGTTACCAAGTCGTGCTCTCTCCAGTTTTGCCTGCGGGCCAGCAACGTCACGGGGACAAGTGGGGCATCGTCAGCCTCGGAAACAGTGCAGACCCAGCACGGCACCTCCCCACCCCAGTTGCGCTGCAGATGTTATACACACAAGATCCTTCGTGCGTTAGAACATTTGTTTAGGTTCTCAGCATGCTGGAGTGGACTGACTGCTCCTGTATATTTGTCTCTGTTATGCTCACAGGAAAGAATGTGGTTTATTTAGCAGTTTAATCCGTAGGAACTCAAATTCTACTCTTTGGACCCTGTGCCTGTTTGCAGGTCCGTAGTGCTCTCCACCTCTGTGCTAATCCAGGCAAATCCTAGTGAGGTGTCAGTGATTTTTTTTTAATTACTAGTGGTCATTTTCTTTTGTTAAATAACATCCTCTCAGCTGTTGAAATGAGGCACCTGTGTAGTTAACTATGAGATTGCCATATTAAACTCTACTTGTCTGTCTTGCAAGCAATAGTAGGGGAGCTCAGTAGAGACTTTAGTAGGTGCTTAGCACTGTGAGGATCCCAGGCTCTCCTGAACTCAGCCGGGATCTCTGGATAGGCTGCTTTTATCCCAAGTGGTGTGGCCGAAAATACTGTAAGGTCACTGCCCCACCCTATTCCACAATGAAGCTGTCCCAAAGTAACAAATCCATAGCTAATGATAAACAGTGTAAAGGAGGAAGAGGTCCCATACTTAAGCCATTGTTAAGAAAGAAGGACTTGGCAATGAGCTCCAGGAGGTCCAGAGAAAAGCTTCTAGAGGGAAGCATGGAAAATCTGTCCCTCAATCTGAAATTAGACTGGACAAAAAACCCAAACCCAACTACAAATGTTCTGCGTACAGAGGGATGGGATGGTGGTATGGTGGCATCACAACAGGTAGAGTGGAACAAGCTGGTGGTGGGCAGGGAGTAAAGGTTTTTCCATTTAGAGATTATTTTAAAGGCCTCCTCTGATTTTGCCAAATGAAACCAAGGTGCAGATATTTGATATGGTCTTAACTCAGGGTTGGCATTTTGGTCATCTTGATGCTCACTTTGAGAGGTGTGAATAAACAAAAATGAGCTGACATTCACTTCTTAAGACTTCCTTTCTTTTTTTTGTGTTACAATTCTTCGTGTTTTCTAGCAATCCTTAAAGTTTCTATACTAGTAGTAGAAAATGTGAAGAGCCTGAGAAGGTTTTCTGAGGCGTGTCTTGGGTGGTATGGTTACAGGCAGTTTCTGCCTTTTAAAACATGGTATAGGAGGTGTGATCAAAAGAGACAGAAATTAACAGTTAAAAGTCATTCATCAGCCAATGTCCTGTAGCACTGCTGCATGCCATATGCATGCACAGCAAAAGTGGAATTGAGCCAAAGAGCAGCCGAGTTTGTGGACAGCTTTGAATCCAAAGTCACGATGGGACCTGCTGGGATGTCTAGGATCCTCCCCCAGAGCATTAATGAGAAATAGATGCCATCTGGAGGAATTTTCTTGCCAAGGGACCGCGATGCCGTCTTTGTCTTCCAGTTCTCATCAATCACAAGTGGCTTTTAAATAGATTTGTATTTTACCTTCAGTCAGATGATTTCGTCTTCTTAGCTACTAAGGACGCTTTGACCTTTCAACAGACTCTTCTAGAAGACGACTCTGTATTTCTGACAAGACACATTTGTTGCGATGGCTGTTCTGTCACTCCTCTCTTTCCTTTCCCTGCACCAGGACATTCCCTCGATCAGCATAGCTGCCTCGTCCACTCCTCCCCTTACCACTGTATTTTCTTTCCTCTTCTTTTGCTGTAGGTGCAAAGAACAACTTTACCTGTAATCTTTTTGAAACTTAGATGCTGAACTATGTAGTTCTAGTAGTTTGCATTAAAATTTTTACATCTATTTGTTTTAAAAAAAGGCAAACACTGTAATACTTGCAAAAGGGTGGAATTTTGCTCACTCTTGCCGTGATTGTATGGTGTGTGCCTGAATGCTTTTAAAATCAATTAACTATACGAATAGTACATTCAATACAGTAACTGTCACAAGTTTTTCTGATGTGAAATCTAGTTTGCGTAGATTTCCCCCTCGGTTTTAGTGCACCTCTCTTTAATTCAGTGTTAACTATCAAATTGGACTACCCATAGCTCTTAGCTATGGTGAAGCTGTCTTTATGCTACTTATATTTTTGAAGGACTTTTCTACTACACCCATAGGATTAGAATCACTTACTCTTTGTGCAGGTCTAGCTTTGAGAGCTAGCTAGGCCACAGAATCCCAGCTGTAAGCCTCTAAATACTATGCTGTATAACTATGGAGTGACATAAAGGCAGTGTTTAAATCAAGTCATTGCCTGCATAATATCTATAATGTGTTTGGTTTTAGTTTAAAAAAAAAAAAATTAAAAATCATCAAACAAATTTAATTCCACCAGAACGTTTCTAACGCGTTGTGCGGGGAGACCTGATTGCAGCCTTTCAGTACTTAAAGGGAGCCTATAGGAAAGATGGGGACAGTCTTTTTAGTAGAGACAGCAGTGACAGGATGAGGGGTAATGGTTTTAAACTAAAACAGGGTAGGTTTAGGCTGAATATAAGGAAGAAGTTCTTTACAATGAGGGTTGTGAAACACTGGAACGGGTTGCCCAGAGAGGTAGTGGAGGCCCCATCCCTGGAAACATTCAAGACCAGGTTGGACAGGGCTCTGAGCAACCTGATCTA
>Ga0065711_1041502_pt1 | contig 16101 bp, 8 predicted proteins | sample Hoacrofraction12_FD_59098 | JGI IMG/M metagenome (GOLD analysis project Ga0065711, IMG submission 59098) | Hoatzin crop microbial communities from Cojedes, Venezuela - Epithelial fraction 12 v2 (version 2) | ecosystem: Host-associated > Birds > Digestive system > Esophagus > Crop | place...
GGGGTGGAATTATATGTATTATAAACTCTTCTATTTAACACTGTAAACAAAGGAAAACAGGATTATTCAGGTTTCTACATATAGTTTAATCCTTCCTATAGTAATTCAGTTATGATACATTTCTACTGTAAAACTCTTGTCTAGATTGGTTCTTATTCCTTATTTATATAAGGACCTGAAGTTGGTCTCTAATCCACTTGATTACTTACTATATAGAATTCATAGAAGATGACAACTAGCCTGTTAAGGCTCTGGAATAATGGGTGAAGTGTTATGATTTTTAGGACTGTGACTGATACCTGTCAGTATTCCCTTGAAATACAGGATGCTCTTTTTTAACTTAAACCACTGATCTGCGTAATCTGGCAAACAGTAATAAAGGACATTCATCAGTGTTGTTAAACATGAGCATCTTATATCTTGACTCTCACCTACCCTACCGATTACATTCCTAGCCTCCAAGAACAGTGATTATTAACTTTTGCAGTGTCTTTCAGCTGTAGATGAAAAGATGAAGGAGAAAAAGAAGAAGGAGAAAAAAAGGAGAAGAAGGAATAAAATTGCGCTGGGAGCGATACCTGCCGAGATTGCTGCAGATCCGGAGCTGGCCAAGTACTGGGCGCAACGCTACCGGCTGTTCTCTCGGTTTGACGAGGGAATTAAACTAGACAGAGGTGTGTTTAGCACAAAGTACGCAGTATGCTGACTTTGGTGGTATAAGATGTATCCAAACCTGTGGCCCTTCTTGCAGGTTCTTACTGATTTTCTTAGGAGCATTACTGAGTGTGCGTTTGCATCTCTGGATAAATTCCATCCCCAGCAGGCAGGCAAACAGAAGTCTTGGACCTCAGTAGAGCTTCTAGCGTGGGACACCCCTGTTTGCATTGGTCCTGATCTTTGCCAAAGATCATACTGTACTCAAATTATGCTGGGACAGGGCTTTTTCAGAAACTCAATGACATTTTTCTATTTCTATATTTTATAAAATTTATTTTTTGGAACTTCCAAATATGCTGATGGATCCAGTCTTGTTCTGTTTTGTTCTGACTTTCAGCAGTCTCTTTAGAAGTTACTTTTTTTCATATTTGCATGGAAACCACTTCCAAATCATAAATTTATAGGTAAAGGAGGAATAAGGATTACTGCTTTTTGTATCTTGGGCTTGTTGGTTTTATAAGCCTTTCACTTCTAATGCTCTCCCACATAAACACATAGATTATTATGCAGACCAGACATTGCTGTCAGGTAAGAGAGAATATGTTTCTGATTTTATTTGTTACAGAGTATAATCACAATGTACAAAGTTTTTCGTAGCTGTCTCGGTGGACTTGTCCTTTGTAAGCCAGAATCCTCAGCACCAAGTTCAACAAAGCATTTACTGAGCTTCAGGCATATCTGTTTGCTTCAGCGAGGCTTTGTTTGCTTAGCGAATCGCTAGACTGACCAGAGTTTATCGTCTTCAAAGCCTGTATTTCCTGGTTGAGTGCGCTAAGCCAAAATTGTTGGGATTAATGCTAAACCTTCAGTTGTGTGGGGGGATTGGTTGGTTGTTTTTGATTTGGGTGACCTTGAAAGAAGAGGCAAAAACACACTTCTCCCCTTTCATTTGCAGAAGGCTGGTTTTCTGTTACTCCTGAGAAAATAGCTGAGCATATTGCTGTCCGCGTTAGTGAGTCATTCAACTGCGATATCATAGTGGATGCATTCTGCGGGGTTGGAGGAAACGCTATTCAGTTTGCGTTGACCTCAAAAAGAGGTAAGCAGGTGGTGTATGTAGCATCTTATTTTGTTTCTTCAATCTTTTTCCCTAAAAATTTGGGTGTGCACTTTGTTCACTGGTTTATGTTTTTTTCCAATGCTTCTGAAGCAACAGAAGCTTTTTTTGCTTCATCACACTCACCTTATGAGTTTTCTGTTTTTAAAAAGGACTATAAAACTGCTTTTCTATTTTAAGTCAGAGCTGGGTTTGTGTTGTACTAAAGTTATTTTTACATGGCGTAGTAATTAGCCTGTCGGATGCTCTGAAGATTGCTGGTAAAGGCTGAGTTCCGTCTGCAGTGCCAACCTGCAGAGACGCCGACAAAGCTGCTGCTTTTCCCACTGGTTACACCGAGTTTGTGTACTCAAAGCAGGTTATGTGCAAATAGTACTTAAAACACTTGAATGGGATCACCTGCAGGTGCAGCAGAACCAAATACAGAAAAGTGATAATAACTTAATATTAGTCTGAGTTCCTGTTGCCAGCTAATGAAATTGCAGTGAAACATGGAGAGTGCTTTCTGTAAAAACATTGACTACTTGCTATTATTCCTCTACTCATCAAACACTCTGGTATTATACCAGCTCATCTAATGCTTCTGAGTAATTTCTGAGCAAGACAAATGATAGTTTTCTGCTGCATGAAATTTGGTAGTCTATGATCCGTTCTATAAATATTTTCTAAATTTCACTTAGCTTTTTGTATTTCCTGGCGAAAGTCTTATTTCTGTGATTATGTACTGCCCTTGTATCATCTTTTGTGCTGTATTGGGTGTTGTATTTTTTTTAACTGAATTTTCAGTACAGTGTGATCAGCCACAGATAAATGTTGAACACAGGAGAAGAGCAAGTTTCTAATTGACACTGTTTAAGCTGTCAGGCTCCTGCCAAGACCAAAGCAAGGAGGACTTCCTCTCTTAGGCGAACAGCCTTACCTGTCTGCTACTTGAGCTCAGGTAGAGGATTGTCGTGGTAGTAAATGTACGACTGCCAAAAGCTAAAGCTTCGCAGCGTTGCAACAGCAGCTGAGCCTTGCCAGTCTTGGCTGCGTGGCTTCCCTCGCTGGTTTGTAAATGCAGCAGTTCTCCTCTTGGTGGAATCTCTGTCACACGAGGGCAGTTACTTCCCCTCTTAGGAACTGTAGCTTCACGTCTACTGTAACCTACAAAACTGAAGTAGTTGCCGCACCACGGTAGACTATAGATGTGAGTGGTGGCTGCAGAAGAACACCTTCCTTCTGAAGCATTGTTTTGGTGATCAGGTGGCATTCTCGGTTCACGTCGACCTGTGCGTTTGCTCTCTTTCGTTTGCAGTGATCGCTATTGATATTGATCCGGAGAAGCTCAGTCTGGCGCGCAACAACGCTGAGGTGTACGGCGTGGCGGATCAGATAGAATTCGTGTGCGGAGACTTCATGGTGCTGGCTGCTGACCTGCAAGCAGATGTTGTGTTCCTCAGCCCGCCCTGGGGCGGGCCTGACTATGCCACTGCCGAAATCTTCAATATCCAAACCATGATTTGCCCAGATGGATATCCTTTCAAACCTATGCGTTGTTGGGATTTTCAGTCATTTATGAGTGGTTTTCTCATTTTCTTCTCCTCCCTCTCATGATAGAGGCTTTGCGTGTCCAGTGGGCTGACTGGGGATGATATGACCAGCAGCTTGAAGTTCCAGATGCGCTGCATTTGTTTAGTCCTCCTTCCCCAACCTCAGCTGTATGACTGACCAGCTAAAATTGAATATTTTTATTATAATTTTTTATTCTAAAAAAAGGTCTTAAAGAGTTATTCTGAAAAGTAAAAAATCCTTTAAAGAGTCATAGTAGCTTCTTAACTTAAAGCACTAATTCAGCAGTTTTAACTCCTTTATATTATTATGTTAAGATACCCTGAAATAGTCAAATAGCCATGTGGTGTGTGTATATATAGGTAATAGTTAGTTACATGAGCTATGACTTCGTCATTAATTCCACTTTTTAATTGATTTATGAAAGTATGGCACCTGCCTATGACTTGGTAAATCACAGAAGAGTGCAAGCAAGATATTAACCCTTTTAATTAATGTATAAAATTCCTTACTAATTTATTAACAGTGGTATTGGGCACTTGTTCATCTGGGAAGCTATTAGCAAAATAGTGTCATCAAATACGAAGTGTGGGGTTTTTTTCCCCCAAAATTTATCTCAGTTGTTTCATTTTTGGCTAAAATGTAGCCATATTCGTAAGAGTAAGGAAATCTTTGTCTGCATGTGTGAGAGATAATCCACGAAGTGGATTAGAAAACAAATATCAAATCAATGTACTAGCTAAAACTACATTCAAATTTATCAAACACTTCTCTGTAGTTCAGTTAAATTTTCTTACAAAGTGAGGTGTGTGTTTGGGTTGGGTTTTTTTTTTTCCTGCTTTCTAGGGCAGTAATGATGAAGTAGTTTCTGCATTTAGATAATACTAATTTCTGCTTTCAGAAAAGTATCTATACACCCAGAAGACTTAACTATAATTGCATGATAACAGAATTTGGGACATACTTTCAAAATGAATGAATATAAAGCAACTCCTTCTGCCACATTCTTGTTTTTTCCTTTACTGGCTTCTACATTTGAAATTTTCAGGCTCTCCAAGAAGATCACCAACAATATTGTGTATTTTCTACCTCGAAATGCTGACATTGACCAGGTGTGTTACTGGATAAGGGCTTGGTAATTGCAAAAAGCTCAGCTGGCTTAAAATATAAGTATTATAAGCACAAACTTAAGACTTTTACGTCTGTTCAGCTGAATGCGAGGCGGGCGGGCGGGGGGTTGTTTTAAGGTTGAACGTTATGTTAAGTGATTTGTGTGTTTGCAGTCCTGTTGATATATTTAGAAATGGGAGTAGTAGATTATTTCCATGATTTTTATATTGTTCCTTCATAATGCAACAGATTGGAGGTTCTTATAGAAGATCCAAAGCCAGCAGATTTCTTGAGTGCCAGACAGATACATCATTATAAAAGAAAAAGAAAATATTTTAATCAGCTCTTACTAGCCGAGTCCTACACTTTTATGGCTTTCTGTTTATGAAGGAATTACATGAAATCACTGTACAGCCTGCAATCGCTACTATCACTGATGAGTAGATCAGAGACAAATGTCGTGCCATCAGAGATGGTACTGATACTGCCCACACAAGTGTCTGGTTCCATACGGGCTGCTTGCATTGCAGTGATTAGGTAGTTGGATGCATCACTGACTTGATAAACACACAATTTGTTTCACTGGTGTGGGGTTTTTTTTGTATTAGAGATTTTAGTTAAATAGATTGTGCCAGTGTAAGAAAAAAAAAACAACAACCCTAAAGGTTGATGATCTGCAAGCAGGGAAAGAGAATGAGCATCTAGCCCGCTGTTTAGGGAAATGTAGTCTTAATCTTGTGTCAAAGAGGTGTGTCAAACATGACCGTCCCAAATGTTACCTTAGTGGATATTCTGGTCCATAGGAGACCAGTTACGGGTTTGGCTGCCATCATCTCTGCCTGTATTTAAGAATGAAATTTCTGAATTTACTGCCACTGCACTTCTAGGGCCATGAATCTCCAGAAAAAAAGAAGATTTATCATTGAAGTTCCTTAATGGTTAGTGGAGACAGTTGTCTGCTCAATTTGCTCATGATTTTGCCCACAGTTCTCATCCATCTACTTTTCTCATGGACCAGATAGGGTGGCTTCTGCTGGAACAGCTGCCTTGGCAAGGGCCTGTGGACACCACTGCTAGGGTGTAATGATGTAGCTTGGCTTGTGAATGTAGTCCATCAACTCTAGGGGCCTATAAAAGCTTGATGAAGTAAATCTTAAACATTTTTTGCAGGAGATTAATACCTGAAAACTGAATAATTCAGATAAGGCAGTATTTGCTTCACAGATTATCTGATGCCTTAGATTTGAATGAAAATTTAAAACCTAAGTTTGATTTGCGATGATGTTGCTCAGGCATATAAGATTTGCCTCTTCTGTGTCCTCAGAAATTAACTCTGTATGCTCATATACATATGTAAGGCTTTTGGAGATTGCTTAGCTCCTAGAGTAGTGGTCTAACATGCTTAACATGTAAGGTGGCAGTTGTTAAAACTTAAGTACTCTGCCTCTTGTCTCTCATTGACTGGCTTGAATCTACAACCGAGGTGTGATTTTGTGCTTTGTGAATTAAAATTGATTTAGAAGCTGACATAATTGCCATTACAAACCTCCATGAAGATGTTTATACTGACTGTAAGCCCTTGTATCTGTGCAAGTTTGCTTGTCTGACAGTGGATCTCAAGCAGAAATGGAAATAAATGCCCAGCAGTTAGAAGCAACCTTACAATAAAAATACTGTTTAACCTTTAGTTAAGGTGGCGCAAATTTAGTGGAAAATACATGCTTCTTTTTACAGTTAGATAGATAACATAGAATAGAGATCCTGCTGCTGGTATGGAAGCAGGTGGTAGCCGACCTTGTCCTAGCTGTGTCGGACTTGGTTTTCATTGCCTTATTGATAGACAAGACATCCAGCCTTGTTCCACGGGGTTTTATTGCAAAAACAGTGCTTACTATGTCTGCAGGCACGACCTTTTCTGTGTGGAGTTAGCCTTGTAGAGATAGAGTTTGTTGAATTCTCTCACAATCACAGAGTTCAGGTGGAAGAGGAGAAACGAACTTCTGTACTTCTGCCTCAAGAGGGAGCAGCGAACCAGTGGAATACGGTCATGCGTTTACAAGAAATGTGAAACATTTCCCTTAATTGCATCAAATCTGCTTGTTTACAAGCATTTACTTGTAACAAAGTTTCTAGTGTACACAGGTCCATTTTTAGGTCGAATCTATCTTTCGAAATATTCTTTCTAGTTAAGGAATGATCAAGAATTGTTATGTATATGTGTGTGCACATACATAAAAAATATATTGTTTTATTAATAGTGCCTGTTATGTAGCTCATGTGTGATAGCCATGTTGGTACCCATCTCTTTGCAGCATCTTTACATCTGAGTCTTTTCTTGCTTCAAGTTTTTTTCACATCCCTTAAAGAAAAAAGAGGGAGAGTTATCAGTCAGAAGTATATTAATACTGCTTCAGTTCTGGGGGGCTAAATTTGTATTTGGCTGCCAGTGATGTTTTTGAAAAGCAAAGCAAAAAGTTTGACCTACTTAGAATTCCCACAAAGTAGGAAAGAATTAGAAATCACTGTTTCACATAGGCTTGCGTACTTAAATCAAAAATATACCCCAACAAATGAAGTGAAAACACTTGATACCTACTTGGGTAGTTGAAAACTGTTCTTGCCTTCTATGAGAAGAATTAATGGTACTAATTTGAGCTGATACTATTTAAAAAAAAAAAAAGAGAGAGCGAGAGTGAATATGCATGCCTTGGGTATTTGGATGAAAATAAATTTCTTCCTCTTGCTCTGCTGCTGATTGACTCTAGTGGCAGCAGGGAACCTGCAGTCGGGGAATGCTCAACCTTCCCCAGCATCCTCCCCCTTCCTGGCTGGTTCATTTCTGCCAGATCAAGGGGAAGAAAGATGAGATCTGCAGGAGATACTACATTTAGGTCTTAATACTCCAGCAAAATGTAACAGAGACCTCCAAGAGTGACTTGAGAAGCAAGCTTGTTGAGACAGAATGATTAAATGTTGTTTGTGAAGTGTTTAGCGAGCTCTGCCTCATTGTGTGGAGTGGGAAGTGTGTGCTCACCTCAGGGACCAGGACTCATCCCAGGGAGCCCAATCTCTTGGGCTGTTTCTGTTTTCTGTACCAGATAATACTTCTATATCTTAATATTTGCAGCAAATGAGGAGGAACATGGGATTTGTTGCTGTAGGACCTTATTCTTAATGGTGGGATAGCTTCTTTTCACCTCGTTGCAGAAGGAATACTCAGTTACGTAAGATACCAGAACATATCCTCGCAAGTGTTGACATACCAGCGCAGTGGTGCTCTTGACTCTTCTTGGGTGAGCACTGCCGTTGAGGTATCATTCTCTCACCGGTGGTCACAGTGGAGTCAGGCTCCCCCAGTAAACTGATGAGCCTAAAATGTTGGTGACCTGGTGTGTTATGAGACACATGACCACATCAGCATTTTACCAGCCTAGCCAAGTTTGAGAGACAGTACTGAGGAATCGGGAGTTTATTACTTAATCCTGACCGTGGATGGTTAACTGCTCAGGATACGGTGTTGTGCCTTAGTGATTGTCCTAAACTTCTTCACCGTTCTTTGAAGACAGTCATATTGTACAAATTTACAGGTGAAGGTTTAGTTCAGAAACAGATTTTTCTCTTTTAGCGAAAAGACGATCTTAGACGTATATCTGTTTACCATGGGGCTGTCTTTAAGTCTTTCTTATTTTTAGCTGCTGTAAATGTAACATCTCAAGCATACACTAGTGCAAGTTTTAATTTTGGGTCGCGTGTTGTTATATCAAAACAGCAGGAAAACAGAGGCCAGTTTTCAGACAACATTTCAATCTTTATGACCCTCATAGTAGAGCAAGCAAATGTATTAGAATAATATTGGTCTGCTCTTAAGACAGAATACAAGTGACTTTGCTAGTTGAAGGTGGTTCTGAGAGTAAAATGCCTGATTATTCAACTGGAGAGTTGTCTTTTTGAGTTAGAAAAATTTTGGTCTACCCAAGAGCCAGCCTGTGACAAAAGAAAAAACAACGCAATTTGAGAAAGGTTTGTCAGTGTCCTTCCTCTCTGTGTAGGTGAGTTGAAGCTTAAGTGTAGATCGCTAGAAGGGCTATGGCACTGTGGCTCTGCTCAGTGGGTTATAGCCACCAACGTTGTGAAGTCGCATCATGGACTTTATTGACTTTCTCTACAGTTCTTGCACTAGCAGGCTGCTTGGTGGTATGGGGTATGAGAAAAGATCTAATTTAAAAAAAAAAAAAAGTGTGTCAAGAACTTTTAAAAAGTGGAATGACTGAAAAAGCAGCCCTTCTTCAAAATTCTAGTCTACTTCACAATCCAGTGTTAATATAGTTCTGGTTTCATAAGCAGGAACTGTTTTATTTATTGAAAATAATGGCTTTTCCTGTTAGAGTTGCTATTAAACTTCTGCAAAATGTCCCCTTTTTCAGCCAGATGTTTTTGCGCCTTACAATAGTGTAGGGTAACAGAGAGAGAGGAGCAGTGCTGCTTTTTGGGTAATGCATGTCAAATAATAATATTCTTTAACCATTTTTGCGTATTATTTCTTCATCAAACCATGTACAAAGTTTTGTACTTCATAAAGTATTGGAGTAAATTGCTATCATAAACTTTATCATTAAGAGAACTGTTAATTGTTGATTGCTGTCCACGTCAACCATAATTCCGTAAATTTGACAGACCAAACATGATACTTTTGTTTAAAATTATGAGCAGAAAGGTATGACAGGCAAAACATTGTCAGGTTGATGGTTTGGGTTTTTTTAGATGGCTACAGATAACTTACTGCTCTGTGTCTGCAGGAGTTTTTCCCCTCTCCTTAAAACTTTAGAGAGCACCTCAAGGGTTTGAACTGAAGCCTGTGCAAAGGAAAATCTGGTTCTGTCTTTTAACTTTCAGTCAAGGCTGTGTTTTTTGAACATATAGCCAAGACTGTAGCACTGCAGCCTACGTTCTCCGTGAATGCTTCGTTGATGGATGAAAAAGCTTTCAAAAACGCTTGTGTCCTCTGAGCCTTGCTGAGAGGGGCAGCCGGTGCGGCTGTCGAGGAGCATGGGCCCGCTGGAGGAGCACCGGGCGGTGGCTGGGCTGCTGAGGGTGCGACAGCAGCGGTGCGGGGAGGATGCGCTGCGTGAAAGCAGCTGTGGCGGGCGCGGGGTGACATTTCACATACACGTGGGAGATCCGGTGGGAAGTAACAGATGCTAGCAAGGTGTTCGCAGGCACATGTGTAATATCTATATCATTTATGGTATTCTCCCACATAATTCCTACTGGTTGGCTGGAACTAGATAACCTGGGATCATAATGCAGCCTGGCAGCCTCTCTCCACTGAAACTAGCTAGTGATTTATGTATTACCAGCCAGTTGTAGTTCTGTCCGTCGTGAGCTGACCTACCGTCAGTCTGCTTGGTGTTTAAGTTAGTAACACAGTCCCCACTAGGAAGCTCTTACAATCTGCTTTTATTCACTCAAGATACTATCTTTTTAAAAACTGAAATGGGGGGAGAAGCAGGGAAAGGTTTACGTTGGTCTTTATGCACTGCTGAGAATTTTTTTCTTTTTTTTTTAAACAGTCACTTTTCAGACCTCTTCCTGTTTCTGTATTGCAAACTGTGTGTGCGCCTTTACTGTCTGAAGATTTGAGGAGTGGTGTAAAACTTTATAAATTGGGTAGATTCCAGGTTTTGTGGGTTTTTTGGATTTTGGAGGCGGGTGTTTGGTTTTTTAGTTGTTTGTGATAGCTGTGCCTAATTTAGTGAAATTTCACTGCTGTTGGAACTTTTGCTGGCCTAAATGTTGGTGTCTCAGACCTGGCTAATATTCCAAATACTGCCAGAAGGTACAAATTGCCTTTTGTTCCTTGTCTAGTGTGTAGAGTGATTTCCCTGAGCCCAGAATTAAGCAAAGTGCTCTTGACCTGGATAGTCATACAAAGAATACTCCTCATATGGGCACTTTTTTTCTTGCCTTTATTCCCACCTCATCTTCATTGTCAATTTTGAGATAATCTGGAGTTAGACACCGAAGCCTCGTTCTTTCTGCAGGGCTGGTGCCTGGATGGGACGGTGTTTGCTGTGTTCCTGTTTTTGAAAGTGCAGTTGTTACAAATGACTGGTCAATGAAGGGAGTGTAAAGATGGGTAAAACTTATTTATTTATTTTAATTCTGTCTAGTGTCATTCAGAGAACACAAAATCATGCCAGAGAGATCAGTTTAATAAAAGAATATATGGTAACCTCTGTGAATCAAGAAATTTGATGGAAGGCTGACTAGTAAAACAACCGCTGGCCCCTTTCATTTAGCTGTGCTTTCAGACTGGAGACCTGGCCAAATGGGACCTGCCAAGTAATGTCATGTTTATTTGGGAGTAAATACAGCAATGAGCAAAGCAGGGAGTGAGAAGCCAGGAGATGAACTCGGATTAATTTGATTGTATTTTTAAGATGCTTGTGTATCAGGGGAGTTGGCAGGTAAAAGACTATGGGTTGATGTGTTTTGCAGGCTGATGGTTTCTAAGTGGACGTGATTGCGTACACTTCAGCTGTGGCCATCATGTTAACAACAACAGCTTTTAAGAGGCCCACTTCAAATTCACATCTGATCTCTGTCCTTGATAGAAGATAAAGCCAGAGGATACCCCCAGCATACGCCAAACTTCAGTCTTCCTAAGGGTTGTAGCACTTCCATACTGAATTATAGTTTGCCCACTGCAAGTTTTAAAAAAAAAATAAAACCTTTAGCCTGTCAAAGGGTGGCAGCACCGCTGTGGCAGTGGCATAATTCACCTGCAGATCTGTACGTTTTGAAATATGCTGCCTGAGAGCATTTTATTACATTCACTGTAAAAAATACCATTGTGTTTTTTTTTCAAGTGGGTTGGGGTTTATTTTCCTCTAGCCTTTAGGTTGGTTGGTGGGGGGAGGGGCAGGGTTCCTCTTTTTACTAGGGTTCTATAAAATAAAACGAATCATAGTGTGACTGCCTGTTAAGCCAAAAAGCTTTTATTTCTCGTACACTAGAAAAGTTTCTTGGAGGGAAACAAATGACAATAGAGCTTTTTGTCCATAGTAAACTTAGTTGGTGGCTGGAACAGATAGGAAGTTACTTTACTAAAAGAATTTCAGTGTGATTAAAAAAAGCCTGCAAGGCCAGCAGGAAAATCATTGAGTTCAAAAATATACCTGAACAATATAAAGCAAGTTTGCACCTTAAGCAACTTGTGCTCCTGAAGTAATCTTCCATGTTTGTTTCCCTTTTCATATTTCTTTTCTGATGCCCTTATTTTAAACCTGAGACCAAAGCTCCTGGCTCCGTTTTTAATGCTCTGTGGCTATGTCTGTAGCTGTGGACCCTTTCCATCAGCAGTCACTGAGCCGAAGGAGGAAGCATCCAGGTGAGGGGGATGCAGGGAGGCATTAAGTGAAGCTGCATCCTTTGCCCCTGGCCCGGGAGGTGCGTGACACATGCAGAATTACCTGCCTCATTAAAGGAGGCAATATCTGTCCCCCCACCCCCGGAGTACGTGCGTTTGGGCTAAAGAACAAACCAGGATGAGGAGAATCGCCAACAGAGAACCTTGGTGCTTGCACAGAAAAATGCAAAATAAACAAATGTTAGACTCGTCGAATTTTGTAGAGAAGCTAAGCCTTTCCGTACTCACCGTTGTTGTTCACCTCAAAAACAGGAGATAAGCATTAGTATTTCTAAAGCTGGGTGAGCACCTTTGTTTTTCTTAAAGCTCCGTTCCTCAATCTGCTGTTATTTTTAGAGGGCATCCCTCCCCCAAGCTGACACCTTTCTGGAGCCTGGTGTGTGACAGCTTTCCCTTGTTAAGCCGTCAGGGCTGACCGAGCTCTTCCAAGGAGAACTTGGCAACTCCTACCTAATTAAATTTGCAACCTTCAGCAATTTACAAATAAGCATTGTCACAAAGGATTTGTGTTTCTCTCCTCTGAATATGGGGAGGGTTGAGGAGCGCACAGTGCTGGATCCGTCCCTACAGAGCTTACGCCCGTAAGATCATTAGATCTTTGTCACCGTTTGGTTTATCAAGTACTTCTAGTAGTTGTTTGAAGTTAGCCTTAGTTATCCTGGTTTTAACACTTAGAGACTAGACGTAGCCTATGTAACTTCTCAGGTGTCCTTCGGTGGATGCCACCCCGGAGTGGAGGAGCAGCATTTACCTGTGGTGCCGATGAAGCATTTTGCTTTACTTTCTAAGAGAAATATTTACTAAACAGTTGTGTTCAATATCAATGCATTAGTCATGCTTAGATGTGGTAGTGACACAAATTGTGCCCTGAAAGCAGGAGTACATAGCCCCGACACTGTAATTTCAGTATTTTTATATCAAGTTGACGAATCTAATTAATATTTTAGAATACTTAAACAACAGCAGCTGTAATGTGCAAAGCCTCTAACGTTTTTTGGAAGGGACATTACAGCTTTTATTCACAATAAATTAAAAGTACAAACTTAACGTCTTCCTAGAAAAAAACCACAGATCACTCCACAATGTTAACTGCTTTTAGGATTTCAAGTACGAAAAGATAAGTTGTAAAATTAACATTCCTGATCCCTTGCCAATTTCAGATTCTTGTGCTATTTATAAGTCAGCCAGCTTCTGCTTTTTTACTTAAGTGGCAGGTTCCTCTTTGACAAGAACGTGGAGATTTTTTTCCTGTTACCATTAAATTGAAGGATGAAGCTCATGCATTTGGTTTTGTCTGCAGAAACAAAAGAATGAAAGGGGAGGAAAAAAAAAACCCCAAAACAGAAAAGTAAATGCTTGATTTAGATAGGTGTGGTAATTTTCTGGGCAAGTCAATAAAGGTTCAAAGTATAGTTTAGATTAATCTGTTATTTCCTCCTGATAGTAGGCTGGTTTTTTACTTACAAGTGAAGCAGAGGAAGTTCAGCATGTTTATATTTAAACCTACGCTACAGAGTGAAGTCTCAGAGGAGTTTAGGAGTGTTAATAATGCAACCTGAACTTTAAGTTTCAGCTGCTAACATCACAGACTGCTTGGTTTAAAGATCAGTTAAAGTCTGCTGCAGGCTTGTAGACCTTGATCACTTTGTCTGCCTGGGAAGTTTCCCTGCATTGGGGAGTATGGAAATACATTTCCTGCGGCAGGCAGGGAAAACACCAGCACGGAGCAGAACTGGCCGTGGAGCAGGGACCCCCACCACAGCACAGGTCCTCGGGGTCCACGGGGAGGGTGGAGCAGTCAAGGCTCAGTTTTGGTGTTCTTCTCGTCCTGCTGTCTGTGCAGTGTGTCCTGGTGAGAGATCGGTCACCTGTGTGGCTGTTGTCCCCCGGAGGGGCTGTGCTGGGCAGCGTGAGTAGGAACAGGAGAGAAGAGAGCGTTGCGTGCTCCAGTCCAACGTCCGCTGCAAGGCGCTGTCCGTCTGTAATCATTAAGTGTGAAAGGTGTGCGCCAGGCTCGGTCAGCAGAGCGTGAACGGTGAGGTTCTCACTCCGGCGATCGCAAACACGCGAGCCGGGGCCCGTGCTGCCTGATGGGCTCTCCCTGCCTGCAGTTGCTCAGCTGCCCACAGCCTCACCCTCCGCGAGGCCTGAGACGCCGCTGCACGCAGCAGATATTATTTTGGTTGCAATAACAACAACAAAAAACTGTAACTGTCTCTTGTGAACTTCTCTGTCTGTTTGGGTTTTGAGTTCCGCCACCCCCCCCCAGCACAACCTTAATGCTTCCTAATTTTCAGGATTTGTTTTTTCTCTTCCCCCAAAACTTGGGCTTTTGACACCTACTGATCGCAGTTTGCAGCTTGCTGTTGCTGCAACTGGGTGTTTCAAATGCCAGGTGCCCTGCAAACCAGAGCCGAGCATCTCTGGCCTCAGCACAGCAGGTGAAACGATGCCTGGTGATCTCTAGTCCTGAAGTCCTCTTATTTTCATGGCTTGGGGTGAGGGGGATTTTTCAGACACAAGAATGCCACAAACCAAGTCTGTGAGTAATAGGAGACGTGGAAAGAGGACCAGAGGCGTTAGGTGGCAAGGCACATTGTCACCAGTATTAACAGAGCAAAGATGTGGTTTATGTGGTATTTCTTCTGAGTAAAAGGTTTGGGGTTTCACCTCTTTTCCCGTGCGTTGGTTGATTCGCCTTTTGTTCTTTGTTTTTCAGGTGGCTTCCTTAGCAGGGCCAGGAGGGAAAGTTGAAATAGAACAAAATTTCCTCAATAATAAACTGAAGACAATTACAGCTTATTTTGGTGATCTAATAAGGCATGACATCTCCTGAACTGAACTCGGTGTGGATTCTTCCAAACCCAGCCTCCTTGACTGCTGCTTTGCTTAAGCTTTTGTACAGCTGGCTGGTCAAAAATGACCTAAAGCCATTTTCCGCTTTAATGTTGTTTTACAAAAAAAATGTTCTGTTTATTGCTACTGTCAATAAATGTTTTATAATAGTTTTGACAGAATTCTAATCGGAGAGTGGCTGTCAGTGTAGGAACAAAGATCTTTATAAAATGCAGTCTTGCAAGGTTCAAGTTGAACCAGTCGAAGGGGAGTTCAGGATTTCTTTGTAGCTCTAATGTGTGCTGCTTCTGTACTTGCTCCGGTTTCGAGCGTTCGGGGGGTCAAAAAGAATAGCCTGAAAGCTGTTGTGTGTGGAGAACTGCTGTCTGCACTTGAGAAACAAAAGCATCTGAATGTAAGGTGGAACTAGACAGTTGGGTACACCACCAGAGGTTAGCCCCAGTTCACTTCTCTGCCTCCGTGCTCACTGGGAAAAGACCTTTTCAGGTTTTCTGTGTAGGCTGGAAGTCCATACGTTTCTCACTGTGAGTAGTCCAGCTTCTTGGAGCACAGGGTGAGAGCGGGGCGTGTTTGTGGCTGGTGGCAGGGCTCTAACCTCTCGTTTTTGTTACTTGTTTCATTTTTTTCCTCCTTGACAGCCCTCTTTGTTACAAAGATATTCTGAGGAAACCATCTGACTGGAGGTTTGTCTCGGTAACCAGAGGTATGTGCGTCCACCCTCTTCTTGGAGCCCTTTGGATGCTTGTGCAGGCTTCAGGGAGGGCAGAGGGAGCCCGACTCTCCACTCCCTCTCGGGGCTTGGAGGGCATGAGTGGCTTATGGGCACTTTTCCAAGCAGAAAAGAATCATAGAATAATAGGTTGGAAAAGACCTCTAAGATCATCAAGTCCAACCATCTGCCCAGCAGCACCATGCCTACTAAACCATGTCCCAAAGTGCCACATCTACATGTTTTTTAAACACCTCCAGGGATGGAGACTCAACCGCCTCCTTGGGCAGCCTGTTCCAGTGCCTGGCCACTGTCAGTAAAGACATTTTCCTAATATCTTATCTAAACCTCCCCTGATGCAACTTGAGGCCATTTCTTTTCCTTTATTGCTAATTAGCTGGGAGAACAGACCAACACCTGCTGCACTACAACCTCCTTTCAGACAGTTGTAGAGAGCAGTAAGATCTCCACTCAGCCTCCTCCAGGCTAAACAGCCCCAGCTCCCTCAGCCGCTCCTCATAAGACTTGTTCTCTAGACCCCTCACCAGCCTCGTTTTCCTTCTCTGGACATGCTCCAGCACCTCAATGTCCTTCTTGTAGTGAGGGGCCCAAAACTGAACACAGTACTTGAGGTGCGGCCTCACCAGTGCCGAGTACAGGGGCACGATCACC
>Ga0065711_1041503_pt1 | contig 16101 bp, 2 predicted proteins | sample Hoacrofraction12_FD_59098 | JGI IMG/M metagenome (GOLD analysis project Ga0065711, IMG submission 59098) | Hoatzin crop microbial communities from Cojedes, Venezuela - Epithelial fraction 12 v2 (version 2) | ecosystem: Host-associated > Birds > Digestive system > Esophagus > Crop | place...
ATCCAGGTCACGCTGAATGGCAGCACAGCCTTCCGGTGTATCTACCACACCTCCCAGTTTGGTGTCATCAGCAAACTTGCTGAGGGTACATTCTAACTCTTCATCCAGGTCCAATACGGAGATCTTTTTTTACAGAAAGAAGACCTCTGTACTGCCTCTGCTGCAGTTTTGAATCAGTTATTTCGTAACTTCTTGGGAAATGCAGAGCTTGAACTGACAGATGTCTCTTATTCTATTAAGCACAGCTATTATGTAACATTACTTACTTCTTGCTTCTCAGATCCCTTCAGTGTTTAGCTTTTTCTACACCTCTTGAAGCAATGCAATAGAAATGAGAGCCAAAGGCAGCAGAGAACCTCTTCCATCTTCCTTCATTCTTCTGCACCAGTATTAGCTTGCAAATGCCAAACACAAACTGTATGTTTTTTCCTTATGCCTAGTGTGAAATGCAGAAAGGATGAACAGAAGCTCCTTGGATTCATCTCTTGTTTGATAAATGGCTGATCCAGTTTCAAACCCAGAGTTCAAACCTGTGCTGGGTTCTTCCAAGCAAGCATAGAGAGGCAGAGGCTTCTACTGAGCCTCTCACAGCTTTTTCTGTGAGACTTGTCCTGCTATAGTCCCCTTCTCCCATGCAAGTGTATCTACACCAAACCCAGACCTAAGCTGATACCCACTGCACAGCCTACCTTGCCTGCTTCCAAATAACACTGGTTTCTCTGCACAGGATCACAGACACCAAAACTGGCCTCTGAGATGCCTTTCTGTGAGCAGTGGGCTGCTTCCTACCCTTGTGCTTGAGTGCATCTGATGAATTTCCTTGGAAAAATGAAAAGCTGAAAGGTGCTTCTTAGAGTATTCTGAGAGACAAATTAGGATCTGGGGATGGAAATTAGTGCAAAGGAATTCTCAGTGGACTTCTAGAGAGCCGTGAGATGCAGATGTCTCTCAGATGAGGAACAGTCCCACAAGGCAATTACCAGGAGCCTCAGCACTTAAGCCACATGATATTAGATAAGAGACTTAAGGGAACTATTTTTCACAGGCATGAGGGAAAAGCATAATAAAATTAATCTTTTCCACTCAAGTGGATCTAATGCTATACATCATCTATATGTCCAGGGAATTAGTTTCACATATTTAGGATACCAAACTGTCCAATTACATGACAAAGCTTTTATAAACCCTGTTACACTGTTAGTGAGATGCAAGTAGACAGAGAGCCACAGAGAGCCCTAACACTGCCAAAAGAAAAAAAAAAAAGCACACACTCCTACTAAAAGACAATACGCATGTGATGGAAGGAGGTGATGGTAGTGAGTAGGGAGTTAGGTGTTAAAGCATCGCCTATCAAATTGTTTCTTCTATGCTAATTCACAATGGGTTGTTAGAGTTTTTTTAATGTCCCCAGTTAATGACAATCCAGTTTCAGCATGATCACTGTAACAGAATTGACTAAAGAAAAATACCAGTAAAGCATTAATAGACATGAAAAAGTAAGTCTCATAGCTAGATTCATTACTCTTACCTTTCTAAGGTAAGGAAGAAGTCAGGTCCATAATGAACTGCAGTCTTGCACTTTGAACATTGAGAACAAAGCAAAATAATGTTTTTGAAGCACTGCAAAAGGATCACCTAATTATGTATTCAGAAAGCAGTGATCCTGGCAATGTGAGGGGGAAAAAAAAAAAAGTAAGAAAAAATTATAAAGTAACTTGTAAAAGAGAATACCCCATGTGAACAGTGTAGTTTTCCCAACTTTTCTGTTGCCTTACAGCTTACATTAATTCACAGAATGCAGTCCATAATTCGTGCGATGCACATATGTGCTCACACATTTCCAAAGGCTCTTCTTTAGCTTCTACTGTTCACTTTTTGCTCTAATAGTAGAACAAACATCTTAGATCATCCGCTATACCTCCTCAAAAATGTAGGATGAAGCTCTTCAATACTTTTGCTGGTGTCATTTCCAGTCCATTTTTAGTGATATTCTCAGTTGCCTCACAAACTTCCTGTCAGAGAGGGTTTCCTGGTCTTTCCTATTATCCAAGCCTTATCTTCATCTTACTGTTGTTAGTCTTGTCTTCAGAAATAATTCAGAATACTTTCATCAACTACTTTCATCAACACATGCAGGCGCTATCTTCTGTTTGAATCATACACATAGATATCACACAAGAATTTATGACCCTTACCTTGAGGTTTTATTTTGGATGTATTCTGCTCCTTTCATTTCAGGAATCCAATGTCTTTCTTATGTCCCTCCACCAAAGTTACTGTGATAGAGAACAGCTCAATGTTCAAAGCCATCCTTTGTCATAATTCCTGATTACTGTGGTAAGTGTTTGCACTGCTGAAAAATGTCTTCTGCTGAAGTCAGTTCCAAATTTCTTCTATTCCGAGAAGTCAATGAAGAACATTGCAGAAGCCAAGTCATGTCTGTGTTGTTTCCTTCAACTTCCACTTAAATCTGATTGCTTTCCTCCTTTTATGTGTAATTGATAGATCAGGTAGAACTGTTCCAGAGTGGATGCCTGGGTTATATAGGGTATATGACAGGGTTATAGAATTACAGAATGATTTGTGTTAGCAGGGACCTCTTGAGACTTTTTTGGCTAAGATCTTCCTGAAAGCAGGGCTGACTTCAAAGTTAGTTTAGGCTGGCTGCTCTAGATCATACCTAGTTGAGTTTTGGAGATGGACAATCCCTAACCTCTCTGGGCAGTTGGTTCCAGTGTTTGACCATTAGACCACATATGAAGAATTTTTTTCCTTGTATATAGTCCGAATTTCCCATGTTATAGGTTGTGATGACCACCTCTGTCCCTTTGTCTGCCTCCTCTCTAACCACCCCACTAGGTAGCTGCAGACAGTAGTTAGGTCCCCTTCTTTTCAAAAAACTAGCTCCCTAGGTCTAGGAGCCAAAACACTTACAGGCAGCAGCTGCAAGATGTACAGCTCACACCTCCTCTGCTGAGCTTGGCAGGAGCTGCTGCATCTCACAAGGGAAAGGAGTGACAGAAAAGTGATCAGTATTATCCTGTCCTTTCTAAGGGGCATCGTCTCCCATCTCTACCGAGAGGCTTAACTTCTAATTTGGAACAGGAAAATGCAATCTTAACAATATAACACTTATAAATAGTTTCTGATGTTGAATGACAGGGTCTAGCTGCTCAGCAGTGGAACCCAAAACATACCAAAAACTTTAATATGGCCGTCAGCACAGCCGTGTCACCCCATTGTCCCAAATCCTACTAAAACACAGAAGCAGCAACCTTACTTCAACAAAAATGCCTTCTTGTTGTGCTTCAGAAGGTCCTGTCCTGTACCACCACCTTTAACCTTTCAACTCTTGAACATTCAATACTGACTGAAGCTTGCGTACTCTCTTCTCCCTACTGCGAACATTAGTTCCGGACCCTCACAATTTCCACGCCACCCCACTGCTCTTCAAAAAAACCCCATTTCTCTGCTGCTCTTGTACTTTCTTTCTATTTTTAAAATTTTGCTGTGTTTTAATTGCCACAAATGAAACATGAAATTGTTCAGACTGGGTGGTATTGATGTCATATTAATAACTATCTATCAAACTTACATTTCTTTATAAAGATTTTTCTGGGTAGTTTTATTTAACTATAGGGTTTTAACATTTTACTTGACATTGTAGCTTTTAAAATTGATTAAAGCTGTAATTATTCTTCTATAAAAATTGTATTTAAATGGCAAGTGGAAAAAAAAAACAAACCCCAACAAACCAGAAAATATCCACGCCTTCTGGTCTATGTTCTGTCCTCATTTCTATATGAGTCAGTCAGTAATCACTTTCTACCTTTCCACCAAAAGTAAGCGTTTACTTAAAAAAGATGCTGCTGCACATTAAGAAAGAAGAAGATTAAAATGTTCAGATGCTGCACTGAGGGGAGTTACACTAAAGATAAAACCCCAGATAAAAGCAGAGACATGAGACACGTAATTCCTTTCCAGAAGCGGAAATCTTACTTATTCCATAGAAATTGCTCCCTCTAATGGGAAGTTAGTGTTAAAGTTGCATGTCAAGCCTCCCTAATACAATCCATAAACATTTCTGGATATGGTTCACATCACTTTTCTGAGGATTTCTGGTCACACTTGGAAAAGAAGCCACCAGAAGTTACACAGGGAATGAGAAGATTAATGCCGTAGCAGGAGAAAAGAGCTTAAAGCAGGATTGACTGGGCAATGGTTAAGAGAAGAGAAATTATACAAGTTGCATGAACAGGAGAGACAGCTACAAACAGCACCCACAGGTAAAGGGAGCCTAGTGAAGAGGATGCAGAAGACGCAAATGTCCACAGGAGTGGCTCCACAGCAGTAAAGCTAAGTTTCAGAGAGAACCAAGAGACAGAAGGTGAAAGAGAGAAAGAAGTGCAACATGCTCAGGCCCAGTGCCTTGCAGTTTCAGTGTCCAGTATCACACGGTGATGCACCTACTTCTCTTTAATTTTTGTTTCAAGCTGCAGATCAGTTGGGAACCTGATGTATTCATGTGAAGTCCTTGGTTTTTCTTGGACTTCAGGAAAGAACATTAACTGAGGGGATCTGGTTTTGCTTGTTCCTCTAATTCTGTTTTTGCTGGGAAAGCTCTTAATGCATCATTGGATCTCACCTCTGATTCATCCTTTCCAACCTGACCTCAGAGGAACCAGGGACTGAGACCCAACTTGGGAACCACAACTCTGGCCTGAGACTTACAACAATTACCACAATTACCATCCACTTCCTGCAAAACTAGAAAAACAGAACCTCAGCTTTCTTCCATATTGCCTTGGCTGCCTTCCCTTCAGTGTGGTACATCTCCTCCAGGTTTTGTTGCGGGAATTGACCAGACAAGGCTCACAGTTGGGAACATACTGGCTTCAACATTGATATTCCATCCCTTAAGAAAAGGGTTAAGAAATGAAACTAGTATTGTAATTCACAGAGAAAGTGTGTTCCAAAGTCCTCTGAAGGCAGTGGAATGAATCCCACCAACGTCACCAAGTACTGGCTTAAGGCCTTAGTAAATACAGTATTTATAAAGGAATCATTGTACATAGTGGGTGCAAAAAAAGATGTCTCAATATTCAGAAACCACAACTGAGGAGGCAAAGATTGAGGCAATGATTGCTAGAGGTGAGGGCTGAAAAATCATGGAGGTTAAAGTGAGGTATGGAAGGGAAGTTGAAAGATATGAAAGCTAGACTGAAGTTAGTCCAGTATCACCTACCGCTAGAAGAAGGCAAGCACACTGACATACTCTGATGTGCCTTTTATTCCTTGAAATGCTGTTGCCTCTGCAAATTTCTTTATCCGGAGCTGATATTTACTACTTCTTTTCCTGACTGCAGCTGCATTATACACACTATTATATTAACACCTTTATTTACATAACCTGGCCAAGCATAGTTCTCCCAGTCTTTTCAGTTCTTCACATCTAAGCACACTGTCCTTCTCTGGTGCAGACAAACAGCTCATGGAGAGATGAGATGAGGGTACTGTGAGTACTGGGATGTAACATCCCTCAGATCTGAGGGCTCCTAGACTCAGTTTAATAAGGATTTCTCTACACTTTGTGAAAGTATCTTAGTACACTGTATCTTCCCATGAGGGGCTAGAGGGTGCTACTCCCATCACCTTACATGCAGCCTAGTCAAGTGGGTTGGAACAGATGTTTAGGATCTGGCCTAATCCGGGACAGCATTTGAACGTATTTTCTGCTTGAACTAATCTGTATAGAATCGGTTTGCATGACAGCTTGCCAAACTAGCTCACCTCTTGTAAATCAGGTCTGTGATCTTGTTACGGCCTGACTTCCTCCCAGTGGGATCCACTGCATGGCCTTCAGACATCAATGGGCATGTTGTAACTTTAAGGTCCAAGTTTATAATTGTTGGCAAGGTTCATCAATCAAAGAAGAAGCATTTCCTCTTTGCCTGCTTCTCTGCACTTGCATGCTTCATATAAGATAGGCAGCAAAGAGTTCATTCACTTCGCTGGATAACGTGGCCCTACACAGTAAGTCAATAGGAACAGCTCTGCGTTTGTAGGCATGTAAACGTCTTGGATTTCACCTGAGGTAGAAAAGCAGCTACCAGGTGGTCTCCTCTGTACAGTTTCTCTCATTTCTTACTTGTGCTGCCAAGTCCTTGGTAGAGAGGGTGCCCCAGCACTTGAGGTTGCCTTTCCAGCATCGCAAAAGAGCAGCCCTGCAGAACAGGAGACACAGTATGAGATCTGGTAGCTCTGTGCTAACCTTGATCCGTGGAGAGTTTTTTCCCTGGGGACTGCACTTATCTGATCTTTTAATAGATAGTTATACTTCCCATCACCTTTTTTCCATAAGAAATAGATCAACAGACTACAACATACTGAGAGTTTCCAGCAGAGTGCAGCATTTATTCATTTGTGAAGGAGAAGAGGCTCCAGCCTGGAAGGGTCAGACACCCGAAGCTGAAGCACAGAAATCCCTTGCTTAAGAAGAAGTGTTTGCGGTGTCAGGGCTGTAGCAGGGAAGGCGGCTTAGACAACTGGCACTAGGCCTCTCTCCTCCTCTTCATCAGTGCGATGTCTCTCCAAGCATGGCTTAGAATTCAGGACGAGAGGCTGGATGCTCTGAGGCAGCGCCAGCACATGTGCTGGATCAAAACATTCCCATTTAGGGAAACGTTTTAATCAGAAAGTTCACAGTGTTCTCCCTGGTTCAGAAATATGACTTCAGGTACTGGAAATCCAAATTAAGCTCTCACTAATAATGTGTGCATAAGATTATCACAATCCTAGTAATACAGCCTATTTCGCTCTTAGAAGACTAATAGGTTTCTTAATCCATCTAGGTTGCTGTCCGTATTGAAAGCTTTCAATTTTAAAAACATCCTTCGAAAGATGTTTCTTACCATGAAATTGTAACAATTTCAAATCCACAGTCTCAGAATGTTACAACTTTGAAATCAGCCTTCTACAGGGAAAGAGAAGTCAGGCTGTGAACAAGTGCAAAAGAGAATATTTTAGTACTTGGAAACTGTAGTAAAAAAACCCTCTTCACCATATAAGCAAATGTCTATTAAAAACAATTTTATAAAAAAGCATGTACCTCATTGACAGCACTTGTGGTACTCTCGCAATGTTTCCTACCTGTTCTTGTGCCAGCCAACCCACCCCGGCTCTGCCCAGCAGCCGCCTGTTGCTGCCTCTGACAAGCGGCTGTGTCCCATGGTGGAGGCTCGGGGTGGGTGAATCAGTCCACGCAGAGCTGGGTAACTGCTGTCGTCTATGTAGGCATACCCAAACAGGCTTTAAACCCTCAGACAGCTTACAAGAGCGATAAAGCTAATCCACATGTGTGATCCTCTGCAGGATCCTGGGACTCTCCGTGTGTGCTTAACAGGCAAAGCCTGTGCCACTGACACCTCAAGCCTTCAATCCCCAAGTCAAGAAGATGAAAGCAAGTTCCATCCTACCTCTAGTTAAAATTTTATACAACTTTCTAGTACCCTGGCCTCCCCTGCAGTCAGAAATGTGCATAGTCTCAAATTAGATTAAACTGACTTTTACAAACACGCTTTACTTTTACCGTGTTTTTTCTCTTCATGTTGGGGCTAAAAATTTGTTTCAGTAAGATTGTTATGAACATTCAGTTGTCTTAAATATGTATTCCCACATCTTCATTTGCCTAGGTTTATTTTTTAAGTATAAACTTACTTTGTGTAAACTTAACTTTGCATGTCCTGGATTCATAGGTCTTGGTTCTGAGATAATAGCAACATTCCTGTAATATTTTTTTATTCCTCAAATTACTATATTCTTTTAAAGTAACTCCAGATTAATATAGCTCTGTTTCCTGACATCTCTTACGTGTTTTTAAATAATTAAAAGTGCATGTATTTTCCCTGCGTGAGAAGCTCAAAGCCAGTACCAAGTGTGTTTTCACTAGTTTGAAAACTCGTGGACTTAGTATTAAATTCCTTTTAAAATTTCAACTTTGAGAAGTAGATCTGTCAGCACAAAGAGTCCACAAAGCATCAGCCAACATGACTCAAATCGCAGGAGCTCTGCAACACCGGTATTATGTAGTGACCAATGTACCTTTGTAAATCTCTCTTAATTTGCAGTGTGGAAACCAGGTACACATACCTGTATTAACTAAGAGGCTTGCAAAAAATAAAGCTAGCATGTGGCTTGAGAGTGAGTAGAACCATAGAATCACTAAGGTTGGAAAAATCCTCTAAGATCATTAAGTCCAACTGTCAACCCACCACCACCATGCCTGCTAAACCATGTCCTGAAGTGCCACATCTACACGTTTTTTTTAACACCCAGAAGGGTAGGAGCAAGAGGCACATCCGTGACAGGTGAGGGAATAATCATTCTGGGTGGAGGGAGAGTGTAGCCCAGTGCCTTGTCTCCATCAGTGGCAGGTGCAGATTTTGCAGAGTTCTGGGGAGGAGCATAGGAACAGCAGAAGGATCTGCTGTTACATGCCCAACCACTCTCATGGCCTACAGCTTCTTATAGCTTGGGAACTTTCTGAGGAGGAGTCTCTATCTTCGTAGCTTCAGGAAATTTCTTTCAGTAATGGATCCAGCTTCCCCTTGACCTCATGCGAACCACCACCTTCATCTCCTGTGGCGAGAAGTCCCACAGCTCCCTTGTAGTCTGAGCAATGAGCTGCCTCCCTTCATCTGTCTGAACCCATCACATCCTAGCTTCATTTAATACCACCAATTATTGCACCAGGAAAGGAGGCAAAAAGTACCCACCTACTCTACTCCACTTGAGAGCTCTCCGCCACCCACCTCGGTGGTCTCCTTGCTGTGCTGAAGATGCTTAGCCATTCCTTCATGGGAGTCACTCCTTGCAACGACCAGCCACTAAGAAAAGGATGGACAAGGACACTGATTTCATTTAGGTCTACCAAAGCCATCAGGGCTACGACCATGACCAGCCCTTAAGGACCTGTCCCCTGTGCAAAGCAGTGTCAAAACAACACTCTTGAGGAATCCTTCAAGCCCTGCTGCCCAAGCTGCATGAAAACTCACGTTTCTTTGTCTGCAGCATAAGCTGCAGTGTGGTGTGGTAATAGCTGAACTTGACTTAAATGAGCCACAGCCTAGCCACAGCAGCACGGAGCTCAGCAGAGGGTAATTTACTCTGCCTCTTAGCAGGGATCCTTGAAGAGTCATGACAGGTCCAAGTAATCTGTCAAAGAGCAGCCTGACGAGCCAGCAGTCTCTGGATGCTAATCCCTTACAAACAATAGACTCATTATATGCAAATTAATAGAAGTGGTGATTGGCCACTACATCTACTGAGACAACTGCTCCATTTAGAAGGAACTTGAACTATCCTGAAATCTATAAGTTAAGAATTACGCGACCACAGTCTGCATCTTTGTTTAAAAACAACCTGATTTCCTCCGACAGCCTGTGTGTGGATCCCATGAATGCTGCCGACACGGCAAGCTGGAAATAGCGCTCCGTGACTGAAACCCATGGGGAAGATAACAATAACAAATCGATGCAGAAACTGAATTTCTAAAACAGCCCTGGTTTTAATTAATTTTAATTCCCTACTCCATTGCAAATTTACTTGTTAAATGTCAGAAAATCCATCTGAATCCAGGAAGCGAGTTGCATATTTGTGGAGCAGATACACGGACAGTTTTTATACATTGCTCTTGTTTTAGAGGAGTCAAAGCTGACCCTGAGGAGCAGGGCAGCAGCTAGGCACTGCTGGACAGACTGAAGTGGGTTCACACCTTGGTGCAAAGTTAAACAGCAGCTCTGTAGCCAGCTGCTTACTGCTTTCCCCACTTGATAGCTGATAGTGGGAAGGTTATGAGTTTTCCGATGCCAGTGTGCAAAGCTGATCTTAATTAAAATATTCCATTGAAAATTTTTCATAAGATAGGAATACAAGACTGACGCCAGTCTGTCACAATTCACTAGACCGCTTGAAATCTGGAATCGGCCTGGCAGGTCAGGAGCTGCTGTTGCTGTACTGCGGCCAAATGGAGTCCCGGACAGAAGGTTTGGCTTCTAGATGGGTGGTTTTTTCCATTGTGTGGTTTTTTTTTTTTTCTTAAAAGCACACCATGTCAAATGTGTTTATGGTGATTTTAGGTAGATAAGAGGCCTGTAGGGTCTTTATGACCCTTTTTTGATTACGGTAACAACATGTAGGCTAAGTAAATATGAATTTCCATAGGTGCGACAATGGATATAGCATTTTTAAAAACGGCTTATAGGGATGGATCTAGTTACCCAAATACACACATCTGTTTCTGAAAATCTCAGCCAAAGTTTGACAGAAGCTGACACCTAAACTCACGTCTACCCTTTATAGCTCAAAATCCCAATCTCACTTCCAGTGTCAGTTCAAAGAGACAACCTTTCTGATACGCTGGAGCCCACTAAAGCACACCGAAGCTCCTATGCCAGTCAACGGATAAAGCCCAAGGAGCTGAATCTCGTGTGATGCTGTGGCTGTTGCAGTCATAGCGTGCTTCAGGGCTGGTGGGGAGCAGTTATCCGGCTGCTCATTTTAGTCCTCTGTCCTGCATCAGATGTTTTCATAATCGATACCTTTTTGTAATATGTCATCAACTTAAACAAACAAAATTTCACATCCCTCTTCCCTGTGAAAAAAATCTACATAGCTGGCAGGCTCAAGGCAGCAGATGTACACATTAGTAAATATGGGGTTCACCTGTGTTCCTGTTCAGTTCCCATTTTTGAGTGTTTTTTCATAAGAAAGTATTCAGCACACAGGACCTCACGCACCAGTGCTGCTACATCAATGATTATCATACCATACAGCACACAGAACACTTTGCAGGCTTTTCCTAATTAAGACCAATACTGAACAGCTATTTCAGCTGTGCACATAGGACAGGGGAATGTGACTCAGCCTACATAAAAAGATACTTTGCACTTACATTGTGCTCTCCTTCCAAGGATTTTACTGTGCTTTCCAAAAGAACTTGTTTAGTCTCACAGTATCCCTGGGTGCTTACTGAAGGAACAATTTCCTCACACTTCCTGATGGAAACATTGGCAAAGAGGTCATAGGTCCAATTTTCAGATGTTTTCAGTGCAGAAATATGCATGCACAATGCAGGCATATCGCTGAAAACTATTCTTAATTTCACTAACTACACGTGCAGATGACCAGCCAAATACATGAATGGTCACTTTAAGCCACATCCAGCTGTTGTTTGGCCAAAATAAACATTTTAAAAATTATGTATATTTGTAACCCCTAAACTCCTGAACTTCAGGATTTAAGGTCATGAAGGAAACCTGTGGGTTTATTTAGTGCAGCCTTGCAGATAGCTTCAGTGACCCTGTCTGTTTTACTACCAAAATATGCTTCTTCTTTCACCAAAGCCACACGTGTTCTTGAATATACTGATGCAAACCTTCAACAGAGATCTTTGGTGATGCTCTCACCCATGAGAGCACCAATGGTCTTTGTGATGAGCAGGAAGCAGTACATCGATCACGCACTCTGGTGGACCTACCTCAAATTCAGGAGAAAATATGAGCTGGAAAGACAGATACCTTTTTATTTCACAAAGTTTTGCAGATGAAAATATTTTCCCCTAATGCAAAGACTTGTCCTTGTTTCTTTTTTGCATTGCTCATTTTTATGATATTCTGAGTAATTTCCCATTTAAAATTCTTTTTCTTCCCTCCACAGGCCACCATCCCCAAAAGTATCATATTCATCGTTCTTCAGACTGGATTTTTCAAGGATTGTTTTGGAGTCTGGCTTTATCTCCCTAGAGTCTCATATCTAGGGATCAGCAAACTGACTCATATAACTTACAAACTGACCTGAACCATAATTCAGAACTAAGGAAAAGTTTTGAGGTTAAAAAAAATCAGTGTAGTTTTCACATTCATACACCTCTCTACTTCTACCTCCCAAAATCAGCTGGAATGCCAAATGATGCTGTGTTATCTGCTGCCTCAGGAGTCTGGATACAGTTTTGAAAGCCCCACGGGTTTACAAAGCATCTGATTTTTGACTCCATGTTTCTACGCCAAATTGCCAATTGTTAGTGACTGTCATTGAGAGTTTTTCCCCCTTTTTTTCTTTCATTCAGTTGTGCAATAACGTCTAATTCCTTTTGTGTTTGGAACTATATTCAGGGGGGAGGGGGCAACAGTTGGAAGAGGACGTTCGGTAAGGAATAGGAAATCCAAAGAAATGAGTGAAAAAAGAACCCTGTATTTGTTCTTGACTTCTAAACCCACTGCTCAACAAAACCAAAAACCTCCCAAATATTCTTGCAGTCTTCGCTGTGTCTTTTATCTCAGATGAGAAATTTTGTGGTTTTTTGTTCCGTCTCCCTACTGTAAACTTGTAAAGATATGCAATCCAGTACAGTTTTTATTAAGATAGCACCTACAAATAAATCTAATCCAATGGCTTTCCATATCTGCTTTCTGTCTTCACCCTCACATTAGGTGGACCTCCACACCTCTGAGAAGACCTGGATGCCCCACAGGATCAGTGGCTGGGTTTTGCCACACTGCCATTTGTTTTGCCTGATTTACCTGGCACCAAACCTACATTGCTCACTCCTTTAGAGTAAGACTGTGTGAACATGCAGGATCCTTCTCTAAAGGTGAAAAGAAGTAGTGGAGAAGCAGCAGAGTGATTTTGCGGGGCTTATTTGTTCAGAAAATATGAGGTGGCCTTTCATTTTTGTTAGTTATATTCCAGTTAGCAATGACACCATTAAAATTCTCTCGTTACACTACGTATAAGTCCTTTTAATGATACGGAATGTTGTTTCTTAAACAAAGGACATTTGTAGACACAGCTGCATCAAAACAAAAAGAAATACTTGATATTCTAAGTTCCTGGCCTAGGACTTCTTTCTGCCTTCACTGAAAGGGACAGGAGTTTTGCCATTGATTTCAAGGGAGGTAGTCTCAGGTCCTCAGCTACCATAGCAGTTTTAGTGCCTGCTAGCCTGACTTTTTGTTTTAACAGAGATGCATCTGTTTTCCTATCAGATTGTGTTCAGCAAGTTAGCAACGCTTATTTGGAATTCATAGCTGGGTGGATGTGATATTGTTGAAATAACAGATGCTCCAGTAGTCGAAACAAAGTCATAAACTCAAAACTGTCTTGTCAACTGGAACTCGTTTCAAACATGGTAGTCTGACAAAACATTACCCTGCTGCCTGTGTTTCTCTGGTCCTGGCTTTACAATCATATTAAAATCTGAGGGAAAAAAAAATCAATTGATGTCCTGTGTCTACAAATCATTCTTTAAAATATCCCTTCTGCTTTAACTATTCATCTAACTTAACACGCCTGCTGTTTTGCCCATCAGCTCTGTTAAAGTGCTTTCCTTTCTATATCATCTGCCCCTGGAGTAACTATTCAGAGAAGATGCTTAGTAACACTTTAAAATTTACAGACATAGGTCAAAACTATTGGGCATGACATTGCCAGCAGATATATGACAAAAACTAAAAGACTGCTCACCTAAATGGAGGTACTCATATTGGCAACTTTTTTTCAAGAGTTGCAGGTCCAGGATCAGAGCCTATTCTATATCCATTTGTGGTGACAATTTTAGCATTTTAGCTTCACCATTTGTAAGTGAAGCATCTTTTTAATAAGTTAGAATGCACTGTTAGGTTTTGGCTTTGATATCTGAGGAAAACTAGGAAAGTTCACAGATTTAATAGATCAACTGTATAACTGAAGTGTTTTTCAGAGGAACTCACCCACGGATACTCCTACAGTTCAGGAGTGTTAATTCAATTACTCTGAAAGTAATTCAAATGGAGCATTATTGTCCACAATGGTAGAAGGTCTAGGATCTTCCTTTGAAAGCATTTTTATCCCCATGAAAACTGAATGCCAAAGGCTAACTTAAATTTTCCTGCAGCAGTTTAGAGAGTTTGATCCAATTCCCACTGAAGCTAACAGAGCCATTTCAATTACTCCTCCAGTAAGAACAATTTATTATGACAGTGTCTCACTCTTCATTGACCCCAGTTTATCTACAGCAATAATCGCCCCACTCCCAATCTCTGTGTTAAACTACTACTGAAAAATTTTCCCTCTCTTCACCTATTCTTATCTATTTCATGATTTCTTCTCCTTCAAACCACTTCATATTGGCCTTTGCTGGATCTTGTTGATTGATTTCAGCTCAGTTCGCCAAGATGTAATTCTAAAGTTGATTGGATTTTCAGTCCTCCCAGATGTCCTTCACCCACAAGTTTAAGTCTGCTATTGTCAGCAATGCAAATATAGGGACTCTAAGTTACTGGCAAATGAAGTAGAAAAAGTATGCAGCCTGGGATTATTGGAAGGCTGGGAGCTTTTTTTCTAGCATCTTTGCTTTATGAATGGCAGGAATAATATAAGAAGAAACTTAGAGCCACTTTGTCATTCACACCTTTGGCAGTTCTTTCTTTTAGAAAAGCAGTTGCTACTGCCAAACTTTTTTATTGCCGGTGAGTACCACTGAGAGAATTACTGGAGGTGCAGGACTTAAGGGAAGAATAGGCACTCTATTTCTTGACTGACCAATGGTATCGTTCTTTTTGCAATTAACTAACGACTACCAAACAAAACACCCTGGCATGATGATTTAGTAATCACTTAAACACCTTGTAGAATTAGGTGTCACCAATGACACTCAGCATTAACTCAGCTACAAACTGGAGGGACTTTTACTGGTTCGAAGCCTGTTAAGACCATTATTAACAAAGAATTTTAGATCCTTAAAGTCCTGGGCAAACAACTGACAGTCTTACAGTTGCCCATAAATATGTTTCAGTATAGTTTCATGGCTGTCACTGTCAGTGTAATGATCTGCTGTGCACAAATACTGTGGTCACTTTGAGAACGCTATAGGTTTACACTCATAATTAAGGTGTTCCAGCTGAAAATGTTTATAGAGGCCACAGTGACAGGTCTAACAGTGCTGCCGGTCTCTGTGCGGTGGTGTAAGAACAGCTGTTGGGAGTCAAACAAAAGGTCTGGTGGCCAAACTCTGTCAAAAGCCAGTAACAGAGGCCAAGAGAAAAGTCCAAGGGCAGGTCAAGCCTATAGTGATGATTCCCCAGCCTCCCCTTCCAGCCTGCAGCAGTCTGCAGCTCAGCAACCTCCTTTCCAGAAGAGGGATCTACATATTCAATAGCCCTTGAGGGATCTCTTTCCTTTTATTTTCCCATTTGGCTACTCAAGTTAGAAGTTATAGAAACATTTTGGCATCGACCACTGACCATACAACTGTGTGTTCCACAGCTTCACTATCAATGGATGAAAAAATGTCAACTTCTCTTTAATCAAAACTATCACTCAATCATTCAATTTGATGTTCTCTACTTCTAATATAGAGAGACAGTGAACAGCCATTTTCTACTTACATTATTCCTTGTTTTATAGACATATATCCTATCTATCCTCATTTATATCTTTTCCAAGCTGAAGAGTCCTAGACCATTTGTTCCTGATATTAAAGCTCTTCCACACATTTGATCATCTTTGCTGCCTTCTTCAGAATCTTTTTTTTTATTATCATATCCTCCTGAGATGGGGCATCTGAACTGCATGAATTCCTCTGTAGATGTACCGTGCACATAAGCTGTAGAAAAATGATGATTTTTCTTGTTCTTCATTTCATGATATTTCATTTGGTTTTGACAGCACTCAGGCCATGGGTCTCTTGCTAGTAGTTGGAGCCCTTCTATGCTTACATACATCTACACTGAAAGATGATGCATTTTAAATAATTTTATTTATTTTGACTAGCTGGCATTAAAATAATAGTGAGAATAAGGTTTCTGTTCGTCCTGGCAGCTTGAGTTTGCCCTCTGACTTCCCTGTTGTTTCCAAGTCAAGTCTCTGACCTAAATAGCCCTTTGTTCATTCTCGTTTTACCCTAAGGTAGCTGAGAGTTTGCCACCCCAAATAAAGAATTTTTACTTCACAGAATCACAGAATCACAGAATCACAGAATGGTAGGGGTTGGAAGGGACCTCTGTGGGTCATCTAGTCCAACCCTCCTGCCGAAGCAGGGTCACCTACAGCAGGCTGCACAGGACC
>Ga0065711_1006931_pt1 | contig 16100 bp, 10 predicted proteins | sample Hoacrofraction12_FD_59098 | JGI IMG/M metagenome (GOLD analysis project Ga0065711, IMG submission 59098) | Hoatzin crop microbial communities from Cojedes, Venezuela - Epithelial fraction 12 v2 (version 2) | ecosystem: Host-associated > Birds > Digestive system > Esophagus > Crop | place...
CTGTTAGGTTTTTCTTACCAGATCTTCGAATCAAGTCCCTGGGTAGTGTGAAGACCCGTAGGAAAGACCTTGCAGTCTAGACCAATCACTGTGGTGGCCTAAATTAGGAGAGGAGTCTATCCAGTCAAATGAGTAGCTCAGAGGTGCAAGTGGCAATTGATACTTCTCTAACTGTGCTGGATGTAGCAGTGTTTTCCCCAAAATACCAGCCCAGGCTAATGAAATTGTCTCATGTTATTTGCACACACACTTGAAATCACACAGTCCAGTCTGAGGATTATAAAACAGTGACTATTGTAAATAGAAGATCATTAACAGGGTCTACTATTTCTCTTCAAAGCAATTTTTCTATTAGAGAGGGAGAAGAAAACAAATGAAACAAATTATATTTGTTTTAAAATGATCAGTCTCCTCATCTGACTCATTTGGCCTGTTTCCACGCTTGTCGGGTGTGACTGCCTGTACATTTCTCTGTTGTTTCTAATGACCTGTTCAGACTTGGGTTAATTGACCCACTCAGACATCTTTCATTAGCCTTCTTATTTTAATAAAAAGCACTTGTGAAATGTATAAATGCTAAGATGAATCAAGATAAAAAATACAGTTAGAAAAGGTTCTTATTTAGCAGTTTTCCCCCCTCTTTTTTCTCTAGGTAATGGCTACAAGCAGGCAACTGGCAGTAGAGGAAGATATAGTGCAACACAAAGGTTTCCTAATTGCTCCTTCTGGTTGCAAAGAAAAGGCACAGCCAATAGCTGCACCTTCATCAGCAGAGCATTAATTCAAAGCCCATTGTGTTTATGGCTATCTTGGATCAAGCCTTGAGATCATTTTAAATCAGTTGTAAATACCTGAAAAATGGGTCATTAACAGTTCCTTATGAAGGTACTTCCTTGATGACCTGAAGCCATAGGTGGAGCACTGGAAGGCATGGGAGAGGTGTGCAATATTTAACTCTCTTGCAAGCTGGGAGAACAACATTTAAATTAGTAATAAACTCACGGGCACCTCCAAGCAAGGCCAGTGGCTGGAAAGGCACTCACATCAATTTTTGTGAATTACCTGTGGGAGAAACTCAGCATGCAATCGAAATCCCTCCTGAAGTTCACTGAAACGTTTCACTCACCAAAATTCCACTGTGGGGGGAGGATTTGTGATGTGTGTTACTTGACTGTGCCTTTAATATTGGCTATATGCACACACTACATTAGCTCAGTAAGGACTGCACCTAGGAAGCAAGCCATCAACCCGAGAAGACCTTTCTATGGAGGTGTTCAAGAGATGATGAAGAAGCCATTTACTTTGATCATGGAATCGTAGAACAATAGAATCATTGATGTCTGTGCTCAGCCCTGCTCAGCTTGCCAGATGCCTGGACCTAGCAGGAAATACAGCCAGAGGTCGTGGCTACCTTAAAAGACCATCAGATTGAGGGTGAGGTAGAAGCACAGCGATGACAGACAGACCAAAACCATGGAGGACAGCACCTCAAGGGTAGCTCAGCACTTCCAAGTAACTGATGGGGATAGCCAGCATCTTGACTTGACAGACATATGCTTAGACTTTATTCGTTCAGCTTCCTTTTTTTCTCATTCAGTGCCTCATTTCTATGCTAAAATTAACACTCTGAATGGGCAAGTATACCAAAATTAGAGGGCACTGTAGGAGTGAGAGAGGGAGAACCAGGTAGTAGCACCCTGGGGAGAGCAAGAAACATGTCCAGAATATGCTGGGAGGGAGCTGTGCATGAAAGTCCTGGGGAAGTCTGCAGCCAGCCCTGTAATTGCGACAGTCTTAATAATAAAACAGGAGCACTGCAGAAGACAAATGATCCAGAAGAAGCTCAGGGATGAAAAAGAAAGCTTTGGAGAATTTTTCAGACACCATCACATGTGCTTTGATATCAGCCAATGCTTGCTGGAAGAGAGTGAACACATAGTCTGGTACAAAACAATTCTTCCCATTTTGCCATATTCTTCTACTTAGCTTTTTAGCCTTTTGGAGAATTTTTGATCTTTCAGGCACAATTAAAGGGACTGGAGGGGGGGCTCTGTTCTTTTCCTCTCTGCAGGTTCCAGGTTGAATTAGCTCAGTTTTCAACTCAGTTTCTTTGTTTTAATAAGATTGCAGGCATATGTTTAAGGGTTTTATACTAACATAATTATGTATATAGATCAATGAAAATGCATATTATGAAGTAAGTACACAAGTACACCTTATAAAGGATACATGTTTTTCATACGGCAATCATTACATAGAGCTTAGCATTTTGGTGATTGACACAACATTATTATAACTAAATTGGAAAGCAACTTTTTCTGTAGCACCTGCCTCACTGTTTGTTGCAGAGAAGACGAGTGGGAGTTGTGAGACTCCCCACACTATCCCTTCCACTTTTATTTTGCATTAATGCTCTGGCAGGGGAGAAGGCCCCACAGAGAGCGAGAGTGGGCAAAACGTTAGAGTCTGTTTTTAGATGTCTTTATGTCTGGGCCATGTGTGCACCAAGACACACCAGGCTGCACAGCTTTTACTTCTTCCCTGCGTTAAGAGGTTGCACAGCCTGGTAGAAATCAGTGGGCATAAGGACATCTTCCTAAAGTGGAGGACACTGCAGTTCCCATGGAATTGTGCCCTGAATGCCAGCAGGTACAACCTGACTTATGTCCACCTAGGGACACCAGTGCTTATTTAGCCCTGGTGTTCGGAGGTCTCTTACAGCCTGCTCTCTTTGCTCGCTGCAACTCCTCGCCATGCTGTCTGTTTCCAGCCAGTAGTATGGATGGCCATTTTGGCAGGGTTATCATTCTCTGTGGTACCCTGGAGACCAGGATACATTTAGACACTTTAATAATACCAATAATGATAATAATAAATAAAGCTGGAATCTTGGGAGGACATTTATTTTAATGATTCCATCTCTGCCTGCTACATTCAGAGGTAATATCAGCTATCTGTCTACGTCTTCTTTAATCTGGCCAACCAATTTGAGGTAATATTTATCACATAAAGGCTCTGGGTGTTTGCAAATAACCTCTTCTGTCCGTTCACAAGACTCAAAATTCAGGTTTCCTGAAGTAGGAGACCCCCAGGGCTACCTAGCCCAGGCTTGAGTAATTTTCAGTTTTGACCTCTATCCTGCAAGTGGTGAGCCCTTCTCCCTGGTGTGGAGCTTTTTCACCACTCCCAGCATTCAAGGAGAACCTAGAGATTAATACAGGAGTCAAGCAGGGGTACAGTGATACATATCCAAATATTCTCCTGTCCTCCAGTTCTTCGTGGTTTGGGGATGTAAATGAGCCAGAGACACAACATCTTCCTAGTTGATAAATCAGGTGGACTATTCTTCCATGAACATGCTCGTTCTCTCCCTGAACCTACACAAACTTTAAGTATTCAGAATTTCCTTTGGGAAGGATTTTCACAGTTTACCTACACACTAGGCTGAGAACAACACCCTTGTGCTCACTCTGTGCTTGCTGAGTGCTCACCTCATTTGGTGCTCCCTTTTTCCTCTCTTGGAAAAATGGGGAGCACTTGGTCCCCTTGGTTTGCAGCATTCACTGTGAAAAGATTTAAACCTGGCAACAGACGCCTACACCTCTGCGGGAAACCCACTGAGCCCTCATGCATCTTAAAGCAGCCTGAGAGACATGTTGAGGGGAATTACTGGGCAGCATCTCATCGGTGCTATATCTCATAAGAAGGGTCTTGGTGAGCGGTTCAGAAATAAGCATCTTTCAGAGAAATGAGGCCTCCTTTTTTGCCTGACACGTTGTGCGCTCACACTCTTTTTCTCTTACCTTGTCATCCAGTGTGATGACTCATGCAAATGAAGAGCAGCTGAACTTAAATAAGAGAAATCCTTAGGGACTATCAAAGGGCACAGAACTTGGGGAGAAGGAGGGAAAAATGTATTTGCATAGTCATCATGACAGTCGCCAGAGCAACAAACAATTAGGTTCTTCCTTGCTGATGAATTAACAATGCTTCAGCTGCAGTTTCTGCTCTGCAGTCTCTATCCGGGAGAGTCAGCCAGGCCTTCAGGTGCTTAACTAGCACTTGCAAAAATCCTCAGAAAGAGAGGAACTTCACTTTAGAGAGAGTCTGTCCTCCCTCAGGGCGTCCCTGGAGAGAGAACTCCTCAGCTCACCCAGTTGGCTAATGAGTGTCAGTGCTACTCTGTGCAAAAAATTCTCAAGGTGAATGCATCAGATAGGAACATACACAGATACAAAGCCACACAGAGGAAACCTTTGTTTCCTACAGAAGGAAAAAAAAGGGTGTATGTGTATGGGAGAGTGCCCTTTCTTGTCCTTCATTCCCCCATCTTTGCAAGCTTGAACTCTTTGAATAAAATGGGACAGTGTTGAAATTGTGTCTCTAGGTCTACAAACGCAGGCTTGTTTATCAACACGTAGCTAAAGCACTACTAAAAGCACCATCTTAATTAATAACGTGACCTTGTTAAAAATGGCATCAAGCTGCACGTGCTAATTCCTGCTTATTTCTAAGTCGTGTTTGCTCCCTGTTACCAGTATGAACAAGTGTTTACTGCTCACCTCAGCTCCACAGAGTGCAAAGAGAAGTGATCCTGTTATCTTCCCAATTGCACAACCTCTACTGATGGCATAAGGCATGGAAAAAACACAGCTTGACTTTTCCAAGTCCCAAGCAGAGTTTGCAACGACCACTGTTAGGGAGATCATCTGCCAGCCCAGGGCTTGGCTCTGTTAGGTCTTCGAGTGGTTTGAATGAGGTTGAAGATCACATCCCTGCCGGTGATTTTTCCTTGCTGTTATTTGCAGGATCCCCAGCCTCAGAGCAGCAGGTCTCCCCCGGCACCTGAGCAGGAGCCATGTATGGGAGTGGGAAATGTGGAGTTCCCTCTCTGGACCCCATGGGTCTCCTGCATCCCCAGACTAAACCTTAATGCACAATACTGTCTCCAGAGAATGTATCTTCCTAGAGAGAACTGGCTGCTCTGGGAACCTTCCCATGGGCATGCGATATTCCTCCATTTTAGGGGGGGGGGACGCGAATGGAAGAAATGAAATAGCAAAACAAAGCAGAGGAATCCTTTCTGTCTCCTAGTATCTTTGCTACTTCATTGCTTTGTGATAAATGCACATTCCCAGCTGGCCTGAGGGCCCCTCTCTCCTGCCTGGGCAGAGGTGCTATTCATTCACGGATCACGGGGGAGGGAAAGCGTCACACATTCTCCTTTCACAGTCCTGTAGCCCAGAATCAAGAACTCTCCACAAGACACTATCTAATCAAAACCAGACACTCCCTCAGGGCACCATACACATTTAGGAAACAAGGACAGTCAGCCCTCCATGACCAAACTTCTCAATGAAGGAGAGAACGGTCCTTTTTCCACCACGCTCCCCAAGCTTGCTTGAAAAACAGAACATTTTCCTCTCCTCCCCCTCAGTTCCCCACCCCCAAGTCCCAACACAAAAGCAAACAGAAACAGCATGCCCACAGCTCACCCGGGCAGAAGCACTGCGCAGGGGATGCGCCTGTCCCTCCCTAATTCCCTGCTCAAGACAAAGGGACCCTGAACATAACAAATGCATTTCTACCTGACTTCCCCACGGTGGGGCTGAGGGAGGACATCCACAAACAAGGCAGCAAGTGCTACTAGCAAGATGAGAGAGACCACGAGGGAGCAGGATTCCTGGGGTTTGGTTCCGGTCCTCCCACTGCTCACTGTAGGGAGTGTGGATAAGTCAGGCTTAACCTCCCTCCAACACAGTTTATTTAATGCCATCTGGGTTTGTTTTTGCAAAGTCTCAAAAAACTTGTTCTCACATTCACTTTGTTAGTGCCCATGTGTGAGTTCACACATGCAGCAAAAGCTACCACCTGCCCGTCTCCGAGGACGCGTGATCCTTACACAAGACAGATGAAGACCCCTGGGATTGCACGTGGCCTTGGCACGTGGGCTGAGCAAGATCTGGGGATCCCAAGGAGTGAGGAGGAAGATGCAGTGTAACTGCTGAGGGACAGGGAAGGCTGTCTGTCTTGTCCAGCTTTGCCGAAAGTTTGACATATAGAAGAGGATCTTGGGAGGAAAAAGATACTGCTCTTCACTTTTCAGTCATCCAAGGCATCATCTTCCAACATTTGAGTGATGGGGAATGGGTTGCCCATGGGGTAGTACTGGTAGGACAACTCGATTTCACAACTGCCAGCTATAACTCACCTTCCAGTGGTAAAATCTCTGGGGCAGAGGCAGTCTTCTTCGCTCTACCTGTTCTGTGCCTGAAACAGCAAAGGCCTTAAATCCTGATAACAGCCTCTGAGTACAGCCAGAGGACAAACATGCTGAGAGAAGCAGCAGCTTTGCAAGGAGCAAAGCCAGAGTCAGACTGTGAGAAGGAAGAGCCACTGAGAATAGGGAGTTAAAACTAATATGTTATTCCCAAGAGTGGTTTTCCTGCTAAAGCAAAGGAGTGCTTAAGGATGGGCCTTAACTTCTGCAGTGTGCAGCACCGTGGAGTGGAGCATGCTGGCCCTGCCACCCTGCTCCCTAGGTTCTTGATGGGAACCCAGGACTTCCACCCTTCCCTCTCCATTACTCGTGGCTTCTGTGACGCATATGCTGCTTCGGGAGCCAAGGAAGGGACAGCTCAAAATGGAAAGGAAAGCATTGAAAGGGATGATTACATGTGGGAGAAAAAGAAAAAGCCCACTTTCCTCCTCACAAAGGGAAGCTGCTGGCTGATTGCTTTAGGCAATACACAGAGGTTGCTTTGCAAGGAAAGGTTTTCTATCCAGTGTCCTCTTTTAACTGCTGCAATAGAAGAGGAGGGAGGGAGAAAGAAGGAATGGAAGTAGATTCGAGGCCTCTTCACAGAGAAATGCCCAGCCGACCTTATAAGGCTTTTATCCACTCTTGTAAAAAATAACTAGATCTGTTTGAGGCTTATGGAGCCCACGGTTCTTATTGCTACCAACTGCCAAGCCCAGATTGCCAGCCTGGTTCCCTCTGGAGTCTGCCAACCACCTCTCACCCCTCGTTTTCCTCTCCGTGACTGTTTTCTGTAGCCTTCCTTACACAGTGTCACTGTGTCAAGTCAGACCTACGTGGCTGGCCGGTGTCTCCCCACACTGTGAGAAAACAGCCATATTTTTAATGATGCCATCACCTCATCTAGCTAAAAAGGGCTGGAGGTGAAGAGGTAAAGCAGGAGTGTATGAAGCAGTAGTAAAGATTATGAGAAAGATATGACCAAATCTGGGAGACGTACTAGCTATGGTGATGGGCAAAACTCCTTTGTTTTTTAACTCTACAACTCTCCAGTGACTGTTTTCCTTCTCGTGACAGTGTTAGCCATGCACTCACCACTCCATGTACTAATCTTGGCACCATGGGAAGCATCCATTCATGCCAGCTCTGCCTCAAGACCCTCTGTGTCTCTCCAAAGCCATGTCCCTCCAGAGTCTCTCATTCCTCACCTCACACTGAATCCTGTATTTTATTTCGTCACCCTTGTCGCTGACCACACATACATTTTCAGTCAAAATTTTAGCTGCTGATTGCAAAAGGCAGAAGAGTGTTGTTCTCCTCATGTGCGTGAACTTCCCTGTGTTGCCTTCTTTAAGAACTGATCCACGGCTTCCAAAACCCCCAGCCTGATTTCCAGTGCACAGTGATTTAGAAGTGTCCCCATTGTCTTACCCATCGACTCTCTTTACATCCTGTTATTTATTTTGGGGAAGCAGATTTTCCTTTTGAATGATGTAAAAGCATTTGCCTGACATGATGGGAATTTATGAGTTGTGACTCCCAGGTCCTCCCCCAAGGCCCATGAAATCGGTGCATTGCAGGGGGCGAGGAGGGGAGAGCAGTGTTTGCAGGCAGAACCGAATGGACACGGCTTCCTGGTGACAGAAGATATTTATGTATTTGCCAACGTTTTAGTGCAAAAATAAGGAGAGTTACTGAGGCGTCAGGTGGAGTACGGAAGGAACAGCAAACTCAAACATAGCCATCAATCTCCTGCCTGCCTGGGGTGGGGAGCGGAGGACAGACCTCAGTTACCTGTCATGGCAAACAGCCATTACATAAGGATGTAGGTGGTGGAAAATTTTCCCAGGCTCCTGCTTTTTTTTCTCAAGGTCTTCTGCCCCAAGACCTGTATGTGGAAAAATGGCTCAAAGTAGACATGACCTGTGTATGCTAAAGTGTTAATCAAAAGTGCTGCAGGAACATGGAGAGATGGGGTGGTGTTTTCTTGTGCAGAAGCTGCACAAAGAAGAGAGAGCAATTCAGGGTCGGTGATATCGTTACTCCTTGGTATCTGAAGGGACTCAGCACCAGGATTGGTGGAAATGTTTGTCAGCTGCATTATGGGCAGTGACCATCAACTTGTGTGATTATTAACTGTCAGCCTTTCGCAGCCAGAGTGGTTAGTGTTATTAATGTTCAGACACGTTAAAGAGGTCTTGGGTTGCTTCCCTTCCACTTCTACCTTTTTCGCTTTTCTTTCTTACTTGCTTCTCTCTTTCTCTCCCAGTGGTGCCTTTCTTCCTGAGCTGTCACTGCAGATGAGGGCTGAAATTTCTGCCTTTCGGTTCTACTCCACACCGAAGGTCTCACCCAGGTCAAGAGCCTCTCCAGCCGCATGGGGATGATACTGAGAGCACTTCAGGCTTTTATGGGCTTGGAGAACATCCTTGTTGACTCATGAATAGCTGTTTATGTGCTCTGGATAGAATCTAGTGGCTCCTCAAGTGTGTAATGTGTTCCTCCACCACAGGTTTCTCCCTGAGTTTTCTGGACAGTAGCTTGGGACCCCGTACAAATGCAGCATCTTCACATGACCTCTGAGAGACAGAGGCAGTGGCACAGAAGGATCAGCCAGGGTTCCCAGGAGTTCAGCACGGAAGAGTGAGGGTGCTATAAAGCAGGAATCATGCTGTCAAGAAAACCTGAAACAGAACAAGAAGTGTTGATTTTAATTATTGGGGGGGGGCGTTGCTTGCCTCTTCTGTTTTTCACTTGTTTCAGGAACAAGTCATTAAGCATTTGCGTGTGTGTGTGTGTTCATAAATTGTTCGTGGATAGTCGTTTGGCTTGTACCATTTTGTGCTTTAATTGTAAAGTATGAGCATTTTATGGAAGCATATTTCAGCTTCTAGGCCACCCTGAGGATACAGCTGTCTTGTAACTCACGGTGTGTTACTGGTCAATGAAGTCTCAAGATATTTATTTTATCTGTAGAAACAAAACTTAATTTTCCAAAAGTTGAACATGTCCCAGCACAAGAAGAGGATTCTGGGTACTCCCATTTAGATGGAAGTACCTCTTTCCTGCACCCTTCATGCAAGCGTTGTCACGGAGATGGGTGAAAGAGGCACAGACATGGGTCAGTCAGCCCACTGCTGCAAATTCAAGACATCTCCTCCCACTGTGTGTTGTATTTGTCTGACAAAGCACCAGTCACTTCTCGAAGTTGCACATGTTCTCCTTAGGGATCTGCAATCCAGTTTCATTCATCCCAACACAGGTGGCCTTGTCACACTGGCATGGCCGGAGAACAAAACGTTTTGCCTGCAGTCTTTGTGCTACGAGTTCCCCACGAGAGGCTGAGGAGAAGATGCCTCCTGCGACAAACTGTGCCCAGATAAAAAGGAGCAGGTCTCAACACTGTACATCTTATTAATATCCCTGTTTTCATTCGGGTTGTGCATCCTAGAGGAGTGATGGACTGCTGGCTCTGCGGCTACACTGCCCCTTCCATCCTCCCCTCCCACCCCTCTGTTCAAAACCGACCAGCTGTGCACTGAAGACACAAATAACAGCTCGAGCGAGAGTCAGTGGCAGGGGGACCAGGAAGGAGGGTGGCTGCGTGGCACTCGGGGACTCGAGGCGTGCAGTTGCCACGTGAGATCTGAAGTATGCCAGCTGTCGGGACCCACCCCTGCAATCTGCTGGTGCACACAGCACCGCAGACGAGGGCTTTAGAAAGGGAGGTGAAAAACCCACAGTAGCAGTAAAAATTATTTACCCAAAGTTCAGGAAGCTGTTATCAATTATTTTTCCAAAACCTGTGTGCCAGCACAGTTATGAATGCCCAGTATTTCTTTGCTGCAAGCAACAGCAAATATGGAGTGAGACAGCACATCACACAGCTTCTGAGCACCACAGCAGTTGCCTGTCCCCACTGCCCTCTCAAGCAAGGATATGGGCAGGGTGCATGCAGGGACTGGAAACCTGCTTACCTTAGAGCCCCTTAAAGCCTTTCTGATTTGAAACATCTTGCCCCACATTCCCAGCAGGTGTACAAACCTATAGACAGAGTGTTTTTTCTCAGTGGAGCCACAGCCCATGGATGAAAAGCAGTTTCAGATGACTGCTGCTATGTGGCACAGCAAAGGACTTTTCCACAGAGTGTATGCTACTGCTCTACTGCAGTGTACAGTCTGATCATGGTTATGGTCAACCCACGCTTGTGGGTATCAAAGTGGGCAAGCTAGAGGGTAATTCTCTGACAATGCACACTCCGCTGGGACTGTGGGGCATCTGCAGCAGATATAATCCAGCACTGATGGACTTCTTCAATGTATTTATCCTCTAGCTCCTCATTAGATAAGGAACATGATACATGATGAACTGAAAAGGGTCTAAGCAGGGAAAGGACTGTACACTGGAAGATTCCACTGAGGAGCCTGTCTCCTGAGGTGCCCAGTCCAGCTACTGGTGTGATACTGGTCCTGGGCTGAATCTTGTCTTTGCCATGCCGCAGGTCTTCCCACGGTAAAGATCTTACATTCAACACACGTGGCAGAGCTATCCTGCCAGTGGCCTGCCAATATCTTTTCGAGGGTAAAAAAAAAGTCTTTTTTGGAGTAATCTTTCCTTGGCTGAGACTGCCACCCAGGAGTTGTCCTTATCATCATGTTTGTAGTTCCTGCCTGCCAAACAGGAACTGGATTTTAATCAACAATTTGTTTCCCTTCAGAGCATCAACCAGACCTGCTTAGTCTTTGGGATGTGACCAACACTCCCCTACCCTTCATTCATACAAATGAGCGGTACTGTTGCTTAGTAGTAATTTCTAAGCAGCTATGAGGCTAAAACTGGCCCTTTACACAATTCCCTCTGAGGATACAGGAGACAGGAGGGGAAAGCAAAACCGGTATTAGGGAAGGCAAGGGCTGAAGCTTTTTATCTCTGTGCCAGCTGCTGGGATACTGGGTGCCTGAATCACCAGCACTCACTGAAAAATATGGGGGAAAAAATATCAATAATTACTTTTCAGCTGGGGGCTGAATTCTCTCTGCCCTGCTTTTCTTTAGGTCCCTTCCAGCTGGGGCACATTTCCCTGAAAATGGGTCTAGACTAACCTAGGAATAACACCATGGGACATGTCACAGGAGATTACCTCTAAGTGGGTCACAACAAAATGCAAACCAAGAGCCTGTACAGAACAGCACATACATTTAATTCCCTCTAAAATGCCTGTTTTCCAGGAACAAAGCTTGAGGTGATTATTGGTCTTTTTCTGGAGGGACAGAAAGATGCTTTTGATTCTTTTCTGCAGTATCTTTCACAGCTGAAGGCTGGCTTCCTTGTGGGGGACCTCATTCCTGCTGCAGCAGCTGGCCTAAAAGTCTCTCCGTTGAACACACATGTATTTGGTGGATGTAGATAACATTTCTGCTGCTTGCAGAAAAATGACCACCCTTGCTCACATGGATTGTTTTTGTGCAAAGGGACTGGAGCCCTCACCATGGTAGTGTTCTACTTCTCAGTCTCACTTTCAGCTTCCTGGACTTAATCTGAACTTTTCTGTGTAACACTAATATTATGGACAATAAGTTGTAATAGATGAGGACCATTATTGTTCTTCGGGTCAAGCAATCAATGCAGTAATTTCCTTCCACTTTAATGCTGTTATTTGGCTGTAATCATTTCTAGTTGAGTTTGCATGAGAATGAAGTTGAAACTTCTCATGGTCACATTTACCTGGAAAATTTTCAAGACTTTCCTCTAGAAAATCAAGACTTTCTTCCGATGAGCTTTAATTAATAGTGATGATGATTCTGCTGCTCTCTGACTATTTCTTATCTTCCAGAGATGCCACTAAAAACACTCAAGTGATGGTGTAACTCACTGTGTATTTCCGTCTGAGAGAGAGCTCACTATGGCTTGGATTGCAGCCTGAACATGCTTTTGGTTAGCTTTTTAACAGCAAAGCTAAAACAGAAATAACCCCTCTCTTTTATGGACAGTCACATCAGCCCTCAGTGATTAAGGAAACCCAGAACACTGCCTGGAAAGCAAGGCTCAAAACACTGCCAGTTTTCTTCCATAAATCCTGTTACTTAAACAACACATCCATATATAATAGTTTAAATAAAGCAGGGCCAGATGCAGTCCAGAAACAGAAAGTAGCTAAAAAGGATGCCATTATTTAGGGCCTTCCATAATACAACTAACATGGCTTATATATTGGTGCAGGGATCTACAGCCCTTTAATTTTCCTGACAGGTTTATGCCCAGTTATCCCTTTGGAGACTGCTTGTAGTGCGTCTTCTGCACTGTGTGATATTGCAAAAGTCATGCAGAATGTCAACACAGATCCCAGCCTTTTTTGACTAGGACGTCTTTCCCCAACACTTCGAGTGGTTTGGCAGAAGTGAAGGAGATCCTATGTACAACGTATCTTAGGTTCTTAGGTCAGCAGGGACTGATTCAGGCTGTCCATCTGATGTGACTCGGTTGTCCAGTATTGCGCCAGGTCTCCAACTAGCTGACAGCGGGAAGAGGAGAAACTTTGACCTAGTTTCTTACAGTCATCACAAAGATGTGGTCCAACAGCATCCAAAAGCAGCAGTGCTTCATAAAGGCCATTGTTTGCTGAGATAGACTTGGCCTGGCATCCTCGTGCCTGTTAGAAAGAGCCTTCTGCATCATGAGGATGGTGTCCAAAAGCAAGTGCGACTGGTGGAGCAGAAAATTTGAGGCACACTCGGAAAAACATGGAGTTGACTTTTGCTAACCAGGCTTCCCTTGTGCTTAGCAACAGCTCCAATGGGCCCCTGGGAGTTTTCAGTAGTCGGGAGCCTTGTTCCTTGGCAGAAACAGAATGTTGGCTGTTTAGCATACTGCTGAACCTGTAATCTACAGCCAAGCAATGGCAAACGTTGTAGCCAAGTGAACAGCAGGCTTGGAAGGGGGTTGTTTTCGAGGGCTGATTTCCTCTGCCATTTGCAAAAGGGCATCCTGCAGCCAGGCCATATGATTCAGGACTCTGCCTCACCGTGGATCTGCTGCTTCAGTGCTCTGCATGTCTAAAAGCCGGCACCACACCTGACAGATTCAGGTGACATAAGGTGACTGTTCAGCAGGTGGGTAAGAGGCTCATTAAAATCGAAGAATGTGCAGCCCCGAAGGATGCACAGCAAAACCAGATGCTGCATATGCTTTTTCCTCAAAGTGCTGACCATTGCACAGCTCCCTCATGCACCCGGCACTTTCTGCAATTCTATTTTGTTCTTCTTCTTGTGTCACTGTTACTAAACCTCCACTCTGTTACAGCCAGCTTTCTTTTTTCATGGAGCTCCTTGTGGTTGTGTCCCACTTCAGGAGCACATGTAGGTATCTCAGCCCACCCAAAACCCTCATAATCATGATCCACAACATCTCTCAGTGCTCCTCTCCCGAGTAGTTTTGGAGAAATGGATACCAATCACAATAAATTGCTCCAAATGGCACAACAGTTTTCTGGTATGAAGAAATGATGAGCAGAACAACTGTAGATGCATTTTCACTTGTACTCTCAGCCAGAATTGGTACGGACTAATGACGATGGCAAGCTGAGCAAATTCATTTTTTGCCTGTGACCTCTGCCAGGGTTTTAATGCAAGGTCTAGTACACTAAATGATTACCAAAGGAGTATCTGCGTATGTGTGTCAAACCACATCAGTGTGCACATTTCTGGAGAAGTGTGATGCATACGTCTAGTGCAGTCCAAACTTGGGGAAAATGTTTAGTTTTCCTCTCGCCAAAAGCATGTCAGCTATTTGCATATAGTGAAAACAGGCACATCCTCTGCTTGTGGAGCAGCATTCCCCTCCTCCCCTCTCCCCACAGTGAAAGGTGAAATTTCTCCCTGAGCACCACTCTCTGCTCCATTATGTCCATATGGCTGTGTGTGCCCACACCCCTTTCCCTTCCTGTCATTTCCAGCAGGCAACTGGGATCACTTGTACTAAGCTTTGCTGACAGAGGTAAGAAAAAAAAAAAATTGACTACAGCATAATGCGTTCAGAACAAAAACCTGGGCTTCCTTTTTAGCTTGTTAAACAAAAAGCCAGGATACAAACACTTTCAGGAAATTCTAGGCTGTATCTCAATTATCCTTTTTTCAGTTCCAGCTCTAAATGAGAGACTTCATAATGGGTTATTTTGAGACAGAGAGTCAACCCTTCTGATGAACGGTGCCATGTCCCAAGTGTCCAGAGAGCACAGGGCTGCAAGACAAAAAACATATACCTTGAAAAGCCAAGAAAAAAAGGGATTGATCTGTGTTTCACATCCAGGAGTTGACAACACATCCATAATGCTCCCTGTTGTGGAGAGGGGTCTAAGCTGGACTTAGCTTCGGGAGTCCACCTGGGCAACCTGGTGACATTGGTACCATCAGACTGTGATGGGCCACTTCTGCATGGAGGTGTCACTGAGGTTACTACATGCCCTGCCTTTATACCAGAGACTGTGGGCTATGTTGGGGGTTCTGGGACAAGCTACCATGCATGCTATATACCTCAGATCTCCTCAAAGAGTTAAGCTGGGTCTGCAGATGGGAAAAATCAACCCTTGCACTGCAAAATCATCCTGGGGTTTAGACAGCGTCGGTTCCCATGTCAAGCTGCTGTATGAAGTTTGGCTCAGCACCATTTAGCTGGGCTGGAGTCTGGTGCAGCCAGCATGAGCCCCACATTGAAATAAATGCATGACAGGCAAGAGCAAAAGAAAACACAAGTGCCTTGGTTCAGGCATGGTGAATTCTTGCTTGCTTGAGCTTGTGTCCTCACACTTTTCCTCCTCCGCCCTCCGTCTGTATGTCAGACTGGTCACTATCCCTGGAGTAAACTCCATCTGACAGCTAACTTCGAGGCTGACAGCATTGCAGGTCACTACAGGAGACCCACAGGTCGCCCTTTTGCCCTTGTTAACATCTGTATTATGAGCAGCACTAATGGCAACATGACAAGATGGAGATAGATGGATGCAAACAAACTCACAGCAACAGCCAGTGGAGAATTATTTGCATTATCTATTTCTTCATTACCTGCCAAGGATCAGGGCATTTTTTTTTTTTTTTTGACTTGTGCTGCTGGTCACCTTAGCAGATGCAGGTTTCATTCTCATCCTTTGTTGAAGAGGGGGGGAAGAGATGCAGAGGGATCAGAAAGGCTTTGCCCTTGTTTGTGGGAAGGCTCTAAAAGGTTGAAGGAAAGCTGAAGATCATCCCCTGCAGTGGTGCCAGTCTGTTTATAAGCTATGGGCACAAGAAGCAGAAACTTTCAAGCTAGAAGCCAGTTTTCCTCATAAAGAGAGGACTCACAGAAAACAGGTACTGGGGCAGCAAATGGCAAAGAAGACCACATGTGAAATTCAGTGAGTGGACAGGAGAGTAGACGGTACCACTAAACATGACCTTCCTATCAGTGTCCCAGGATACTGAAAGATGAGGGAGTAAAACTGCCCAAGTGTGGGAGGTTGTTAGAGAATATTCCTTTATCCAAGGTGACAAGGAGANTTTTTCGTCAGTGTCAAGACNACAGAATCACAGAATCACAGAATGGTAGGGATTGGAAGGGACCTCTGTGGGTCATCTAGTCCAACCCTCCTGCCGAAGCAGGGTCACCTACAGTAAGTTGCAGAGGACCTTGTCCAGGCAGGTCTTGAATATCTCTAGAGAAGGAGACTCCACAACCTTCCTGGGCAGCCTGTTCCAGTGCTCTGTCACCCTCAGAGGGAAGAAATTCTTCCTCATATTCAGACGGAACTTCCTGTGCCTCAGTTTGTGCCCATTGCCCCTTGTCCTGTCGCTGGGCACCACTGAAAAGAGCT
>Ga0065711_1041504_pt1 | contig 16097 bp, 7 predicted proteins | sample Hoacrofraction12_FD_59098 | JGI IMG/M metagenome (GOLD analysis project Ga0065711, IMG submission 59098) | Hoatzin crop microbial communities from Cojedes, Venezuela - Epithelial fraction 12 v2 (version 2) | ecosystem: Host-associated > Birds > Digestive system > Esophagus > Crop | place...
TGCATTCTATTGTAGTTTATTTTTGTTAAAGTAGCCAATGTGTCTATTGTTCTATGTTTTTTTGGCTTCTGCATGTATCGCTGATTATATCAAGATAAATATTTATATTAGTGTTCTGTCAGTAGTAGTTCTGTGAAATTAATATTTTTTTTGACAAAACAGAAAAAATGTAAAAAAAGATATGACCATCATAAGCTGAATGAAACTACTTCTTTGACAATATGTGAAATAAGTCTTTTTATTTTTAAATTTATTCCAATAATTTTTCTTCCAAATTGAAATATGTTTCATAGTGGCACAATACCATTTAACAGATATTTTTCAGATTTTATATTAAAGTGATTGGTCAAATTAAAAATTTTCTTCCCTATCCTTGTAGGAATTTTTAACAAAAAAAAGAAACAAAGAATCTTAACATGTTAGATTTCATAGCCACACACAGAGTCAGCACTTGTAACCATATGTACTATTCAATTTAGTAACACTGTAATTACATCTCTTGGCCTCCTCATTTCATTCATGATTCCACTATAAAAAGTGTAAAGCTCTGAGACACATGCAGCAGTCCTATTTACTCCAATGGAACTTAGATTTTGTTTAATCAAGACCGTGAGGATGATGACAAAGTTATTTCATACATATTTCTTGAAAAAATTGTCTTCCTCTTTAACTTTTTAATTATTAAAGCATTTGTAGCAAGTTGTATGATGTAATTTCAGGCCTGTTGAAGCCTATTTCTTCTGTGCTTAAACGAAAAACTTCTACATACATTTAACAAAACATTTTAAGGTTTGAATTCAGAGATATCTCCCTACATTGCAACTGCTTATATTCTATCCTTTTTGAAGTTAAACTGAAACCTTGGATGCTTGGGGACCCCAAGAACAGGCCATGTAAAGCTAAGGACTGACTTGATAAAAGGAGATTAACTCAGAGCATCCCATTCTGTTTACCACATCTGTAGCCATCAGGTGATGATTAAAGAATATTGTCAATTATAAATTGAGAAAGAAGGCTGCACATTTATGGTTTCTTTAAAATTATATTTGTAATTATAACAATGTTCTTCTGGAAAGTTGTAACAGTGTCAAACAGCCTGAAAGCAAGGATGTACTAATGAAAATATACGATAGAAATGTTAATCAGATAAATCAAGAAGAAGGGGAAGGAAAAAAAGAAAGAAAGATGGAAAAAAGGAAAACCAAAAAGCCCTCAGCCCAAAAGGAGGTAGGAAAATCTCGTTTACAGAACACATAGAAGGACGTTTTGGAAGGAGAATGTGAGTAGAAAGGATATGGTTGAAAGATCTGGAGTTTTGCTTTGTGTCCTCCTGTCTCCGATACTGGGAAGTGGAAGAAGGTGTCAGCATACCTCAGGAAAAAGACATCAGATCAGGAGTTTCCTTTGATCTGTCAAGGGCTGATTTCTCAAAAAGAAATGATAGTTATACACTGACTTTTAGGGACCGCTGCTTTTGAAGCAGTATTAGGTTTTCTTATATTTTTTGTCTGTTAAGGGTGTAGGAACTAAAGTATCAGTAAATACCAAAGACTAGAAGCAAAGAACTTTTAAAGACTGTAGTTTGTTCATGTACACACAACAACAGTAACAAATTGCTACAAGGAGACAAATTTTGGGTTTTGAGAACTAATCAAAGAGTGAGAGTGCATATTCAACTAATTTACAGGTCACCTTTGCGACTGATTAAAATAAAAATTGTGATGAGATGCTGAAGTGATGTGGCAAGAAGGTAGACTAGTAACCTGAGGCAGTTTCACTAGAAAATCAAGCAGCACTAGAAACTCAGCTAATGAACTAACAAAATAAAAATTAAAATATTTTGTTGAAGGACTGAAGAAATCCTAGGTATTCATACATTACCTAGGCTTTGAGAAATGTCGTTGGGAAGCAGTGTGAATGCAGTCAAAAATACTGTGTAGACTGTGAGGTAACTGAGTTCATAGATATTCATCTGAAATGTGTAATATATTTTGCAAGATTACAAGAATAAATTATTACAAACTTGTATTGAACCTGAAGAAAAACAGTTTGCCATTAGCTAACATAAACTGCATCAGGGTGGGCTAGGGTATCAAGAAGAAATGCTATAAAGACTTGCTTTTATATCCATGAGCCCCTGTGTTGAGCATATATTAGAAATGATAGTGACAATCAGTCACGTGCCATCATCTCACACACCCTGTGTTACAAAGGCCACACTGGAACCAAATTAAACATTGCTTTCGCAATTCAACCACCTGTGGAATCATGTTCAGTCCTCATGTAATGCTTAAAGTGCATCACCTGAATCTTGTAAGGAGGCTATGGTATATTTCCTACAGTAAAATTGTATAAAATTCTACTAGTTTATCTGAAGAAGGCTCTATCAGAGATGAAAGCTGGAGCCAACAATGTGCTAATTAGAAGGAATGCAACAGAATGATAAATAAAAAACTTTGTGTTGAGCACAAAAGAAGCTAAAGTGAGCTTCATCAGTAGCGAGAATCCATCTATGAGTAGGTAAAGTTCTAAAGGAGAAAGCAAGCAAGACTTTTGAGGTGTTTTCAACAGGAATCCTTCAGACATGATTATCATCTGGATTAATGATGAACTCTTAATGGCACAGTGATTACATTGTGCCTGCTTCTGAGAATTCTTTGCCTCTTTGTTCAAGCTATCAGATATTCCTGAAGAGGTGATATTACAAGTCAAAAGGAGATCTGAAAAGCAAGTACTCGAATTTCAGGGGTTGAGGTGAACTATGGAGTCTGCCTTCCAAGAAGGAATACTAGGTTGTGAAACCCTGCCCAGAATGTGAAACTGGAAGCTAAAAGAAAATGTCATAGAATCATAGAATCGTAGAATGGTTTAGGTTGGAAGGGATCTTAAGTATCATCTGGCTCCAACCCCCCCTGCCATGAGCAGCGACATCTTCCACTAGACCAGGGTGCTCAGAGTCCCATCCAACCTGGCCTTGAACACTTCCAGGGAGGGGGCATCCACAGCTTCTCTGGGCAACCTATTCCAATATTTCACCGCCCTCATGGTGAAGAATTTCTTCTTAATATCTAATCTAAATCTGCTGTCTTTTAGTTTAGAGCTGTTCCCCCTTTTCCTATCACTACAGACCCTTGTGATAAATCCCTCTCCATCCTTCCTGTAGGCCCCCTTCAGGTACTGGAGGGCTGCTAGAAGGTCTTCCCGATGCCTTCTCTTCTCCAGGCTGAACAGCCCCAACTCCCTCAGCCTGTCCTCATAGGAGAGGTACTCCAGCCCTCTGATCATTTCAGTGGCCCTCCTCTGGACCCTCTCCAACACATCCATGTCCTTCTTACGTTGGGGGCTCCAGAGCTGGATGCAGTACTCCAGATGGGGTCTCATGAGACCGGAGTAAAGGGGCTCTTGGACAGGTGCTGGTAGGAAAGCAACTGAGTTATTGAAATCACACAGCTCTTCTATCTTGATCAGTGGCCAGATGTCCAGCCCCGTGGGATAAACCAATGCAGAATGAATGTTATCTTAGATCTCTGTATCCTAAGTGATTCAGTGGACAATGTGAACTGCAGAAAATCTAATTGAGCTTTATGTAAAAATCATACAGTATGAAGACCTATTTTAATCTTATTGTCAAAAATATTATTAGTTTGTTACCACAAGCAAGCAAATAAGAGAGAGTACTTTCTATGAATGAGACTATTTGGGTCACTTAATTCATTACAGTAGCTCTGCTTGGTCTGCATTACCAAAAAGTTTTAATTGTATTCTCATACAAGTACTTGAACTTCTCTAGAAGAAAATAATGTCTGGTTTCTGTAATAAATTTATTATTTTATGTGATTTTATATATTGATTTTGTATATTGACTTATCTTTTATTCATAGTCCTAGCAAAACCAAAAATATTCTATGGCAGTCTAACAGTAGGACTAAGTATATGGTGAAAAAAAGATAAGGTCATAAATACTTAAATGAAATATCAACATTGTCTATTTTAATTATATTTCTTTAAGGTTTATATTACAAGCAGATTTTGGATTCCTCACCTACACACAAAGATAACAGGAAAATTGGTGTATAAGCTTTACACAAAAATAAAAATGAATATTTTAAGACAGCTTATGTTGTGCGCATTTTCTCACTGGCTGTTCATGTTCTTGAAGCATAAATTAATTTAAGTACATATCTTCCCTAAGAACTTTAAACTTACAACTCATGGTGATCCAAGTTATATGTTCTAAATAATTTATCTCCACATAAACCTAACGTAAAATTTGGTCTAGCAATTAGCATGACAGGGTTGTTGTTGTCAGATATATCTACTATAGGCTGAGACTGATATACTTGCTGAGGTTGTGTTGGACTGTTTAACAACAAATCTATCTGCTACTGCTGGAAGTCTACTCCAGTACTGTTCTGTGAATTATATATGTCAATGATTTGTACAGCTTGGTTAACACCTCAAAAACTGTATTTATGTACTAACTTAAATAAGAGATGGAAATGTGTTTAAGCTGAGTTTGCATTCCATTTGTGCGAGATGTCTGTAAATATTTCATTGAATAAACTTATTGGGAGAATGTTTACAAAAGCAAGTTTCAGGTCTGCATTAAGGAATATGAATCTTGAAACTTAAAATTTGAGTATTTGTCTCATACATTGAATACTCAGAATTATACATCTAATAAGGAAACAGATGTCATCTAACTAGACTAGCCATAACAATAAGCAAATTAAGTTATGAGAAAATTCTGGTTTTCACTCTTTTTAAAATTTCTATGTACTTAGTTTTTCAGCACTCCATCAAGTCAGAAAAAGTAAGAACAACCAATAGCTATAAAAAACAGAATAAAAAATGTATTAGTGAACATGTTAAAGACTCTTCATTTAGACTAATTTGAATCTGACATAATTTATCCTCTAATTTTTAATGCTGAAAGTCAAAACACAGGAATTTTCTGCTAACTCTTATATATTAGGAAACTGAAGCACCAAAAAAATATCCAGTCCTTACTATGTAGCACAGAGTAAGTATGATATTTCTGTGAAAACAAGATATAGATTCCTGAGTCCAGAGGAAAGTTTAAGTTCATTCTTGCAAGTAAATGTATCACATGATAGGGGCATGATACATGATAAAGGCAGCTTTCCACAAAGGAGCTCCAGCCAGTAAGTCAGCTTCATTGGAGGCCCAACTTAAATGCCTCTATGCAAGCGCATGCAGCAAAGGGAATCAACAAGAGGAGTTGGAGACATGCACACTCCTGCAAAGCTATGATCTCATTGGCATGATGGAAAAATGGTGAGATGACTCCTATGACTGGAGTGTTGGAATGGAAGGATACAGGATCTTTAGGAAGGACATGCAGAGGAGACAAGGAGGGGGTGTTGTCCTCTACGTGAATTACCAGCTGGAGGGTGTGGAGCTCTGCCTGGGGATGGATGAGGAGCTGACTGAGAGCTTATGGGTCAGGATTAAAGGCAAGGCAGGGAGTGCTGACATCCGACCAGGAAGACAGCATGCATGAGGTCCTCTGCAGGGAAGTAGGAACAGCCTCATATTCATAACCTCTGGTCTCCAAGCACCGTGATATCTGTTGGTGGAACAACACAGCAGGGCATAAGCAATCCGGGAGGTTCCTTCTCCAAGTGACAGAGGAGCCCACTAGGAGAGGTGCTATGGTGGACCTTGTTCTCACCAACAAGGAGGGGCTGGTGGGAAATGTGATGCTCAAGTGCAGCCTTGGCTGCAGTGACCGTGAAATGGTGGAGTTCAAGATCTTTAGGGCAACGAGGAGGGTGCACAGCAAGATGACAACCCTGGACTGAAGGAGAACACCCTTTGGCCTCTTCAGGTACCTGCTCAGTAGAGCAAAAAGCCCTGGAGGGAAGAGGAGCCCAAGAAAGCTGGTTATTATTCAAGGATCACCTCCTCAAAAATTGGGAATGATGCGTCCCCACAAAGAGGAAGTCAGACAAATATGCCAGGAGGCCTTCATGGATGAACAAGGAGCTCCTGGATAAAGTCAAGCACAACAAGGAAGCAAGGGCAGGTAGCCTGAGAGGAATAGAGAGAGATTGTCCGAGCAGACAAGACCAGTGACAAATGGAGTTCCTCAGGGATCAGTACTGGAACCAGTGCTAACATCTTTGTTGGTGACACTGACAGTGGGATTGAGGGTGCCCTCAGCAAATTTGACGACAACACCAAGCTGTGTGGTGTGGTTGACACACTGGAGGGAAGGGATGCCGTGCAGAAGGACCTTGACAGGCTTGAGAGGTGGGCCTGTGCAAACCTCATGAAGTTCAGAGAGGCCAAGTGCAAGGTCCTGCACATTGGTTGGGGCAATCCCAAGCACAAACACAGGCTGGGTGGAGAAGGGATTGAGAGCAGCCCTGAGCAGAAGGTCTTGGAGGTGCTGGTTGATGAGAAAAGCTGGACATGACCCAGCAGTGTGTGCTCGCAGCTCAGAAGGCCAACTGTATCCTGGGCTGCATCAAAAGAAGTGTGACCAGCAGGTCAAGTGAGGTGATTCTGCCCTTCCACTCTGGTCTGGTGAGACCTCACCTCAAGTACTGCATCCAGTTCTGGAGCCCTCATCACAGGAACAACATGGACCTGTTGAGGCAGGTCCAGAGGAGAGCCACGAAAATGGTCAGAGGGGTGGAACTTCTCTCCTGTGAAGATAGGCTGAGAAAGTTGGGGCTGTTCATTACGCAGAAGAAAAGGTTTCGGAAAGACCTTATTGCAGCCTGCCAGTAACAGAAGGGGGCCTACAAAAAAGTTAGAGAGGGATTATTTACCTGGACATCTAGTGACAGGACAAGGGATAACGATATCAAGTTGAAAGACGCTAGATTTAGGTCAGGTATAAGGAAGAAATTCTTTACTATGAGAGTGGTGAGGCACTTGGACTTGTTGCCCAGAGACATTGTGGGTGCCCGCTCCCTGGAAATGTTCAAGGCCAGGTTGGGTGGGGCTTTGAGCAACCTCGTCTAGTGGAATGTGTTGCTGCTCATGGCAGGGGAGTTGAAACTGGGTGATCTACAAGGTCCCTTCCAACCCAAACCAACCTACGATTCTATAACAACATGAGAACGCTATATTCTTTGATTATAGTTTATGCCACCAGAAGTGAAAATTAACTTTATTCTATGTAAGTGCTGTTACATGGGTCAATTATAACTGCATTTTACTGTTGTCTGGTATGTATTTTAGTTGAATAACTTTTAAACACCTGTACTTTTAACATCAGAAGACAGAATTTTAGAAGTTAATAAGATTTCTTGTATGCCATTGAACTTCTACAGACTGACTCGTCTCCAGAAAATACTTAGAAGTTGATGATCCTTTTAAAGAACTAGTAGTTAACGTCTCCATGAGTATTCACATCATTTCTAGGTATACACCAGAGAGTAAACCTATGCTAGTAAAAACAAAGTGAAGGCATGGCACCAAAGCACTGGTGTGTGATGATCCATAGTTTTGCATTTTGGTAAGTAATAGAGATGACTTTGGGGAAGAACTTGGGCCAGGAACCTTACGCAGTAGCCTTATACTTCTCAAGGAGAGGGAAACATTGTAATCATATGGAACAGAGCTATGGTTCTCCCTCAAGGGTCAGAGAAAGGCTCATGGACTTTCCTGTTTATTTGTATAGACATTACTAAAGACTGATGTTTGTCAGCACAACTGGGAAAACCTGTTGTTGTTTTATTACAAAAACTAATGGAATCTTAATTTTACTTCTCAAAATGCTAAGTGTCTAATAACAGATAAAAAGAAAAAAGAAAGAGAAATAAAGGGTCTTGGAGAGCTGCTGTGCTAACTCAGAGCAGCAGTAGGATATTTTGGACTTATTGTTTCTGTAAACAGCAGTAGTATATGCTGTGATTCTGCTCATCAGTTGTCTCTGTAGTATACTGAAAGTACAGAAAGTCCTTGAAGTACAGGAGTTTTAACAAAAAAAAGAGACAACTGCAATAAGTAATGTTGTTACTATATTTCTTTTTTTTCCTAACAAATGCATGTTTCTCTTGTTGCTTGGTGGTGGGACTGGTAGTCTAACTTGAAAAGGACTATGTTGTAGGAAGACATTTACAACCGGGGACAGGAAAATCTGTGGACTAAAGAAAATAAACTAAAATCTATCTTAGAAGAAATACAGGAAAAGATGTCTTTTAAAAGAATATCATGTTTCTTATGGTTTGGCTGTGGCCAGCAACAAAAGCACCACGCGGCTGCCCCTCCCCCCACCAGGGTGAGGAGGAGAATGGAAAGAAACAGGCAGAAACTGGTGGGTCGGGATAAGGGCAGTTTAACAAAACAGCAAACAAAGGGAACAGTAACAACAACGATACAGATAAGGAGCAAACACAACACAAACCGCACAATATAAGAGCCTCTCTCCATGACCCGCCGCCGCCGCCATGCGCTCCCCAGCTGCGAGAGAGTTCCCACCTCCCCACTCGCCCCCAACCGGAACCCAGCATGATGGCACATGGTATGGAATACCCTGCTCTGTTTGGCCAGGTGGGGTCAGCCCGCCCGGCTGTGCCCCTTCCTGGATTCCGGTGAAAATTAACCCTGTCCTGGCCGAACCCAGGACAATGTTTTAATCTTCCAGGACTTAACTCCACTTATTATTTCTTCAATCTGAAATACCTTATTAGCAAAAAGTAATGCAATATATGAATATTTGTATTTTTGTTATATTTTTAAGTATATGAAACTATGCTTTTCATGTTTATAGGTGGCTACTTGTATTTTGTAAATATAGAAGCTGTGTGCATAGAAGATTTTTACACCCTACTAGAAGAATGCTAAATGCAACCACAGAAAGAAGAACATAATGAAGAGATATCTACACTGTGTCTTAACAGCTGTTTCTGTATATTTTTCCTGATTACAGCAGGGGATTCCCAAGAGGAAAGCTATGCAGAATGGATTTGAAAATTTTTGTTTGAAGACAACACATTACGACTATGACTCAGACTACTTTTATCACCATGTCTGGAGCTTGTCATTAGAGCTTTGATTAAGTTCCTGTTTCTAGGAGAATAAGACGACTGTAACACGACAGTAATTGAAGATTTCTATTATCAATAGCCTTTTTTCACTTCAGTTAACGGGGTTGCATACCAAGAAATGAAGTACAGAATTCATTGACTGCATTTGTTAGTGATGTCTTCCTGACAGAAAAACCAGCCCTCTTGGTTTGTAGCTTCACTAACCAAAGAGACAACATGCAGCCCATTTTTTAGATCTGTTGACAAACTTTCGTACTCTTATTTGTAAGCCTGAATTGTTTCTACAGCCATCTTAAGTGATAATAAATAGACCTCTTTCTTGAAAGATTTTTCTTCCTTTTCCAAGAAATGCAGTGAAAGGAGGTAATTTAAAAATTTCAAGAAAGATGATCTCTAGTATGTTAAATTTAAACTAATTTTAATCCCTCAGCCACAGTATAATTATTTACGATTTTTTTTTCTGAAAAAGAGATCTAAATCTGAGTCCAAATTTCAAGCAGTTCCAACTCTGAAAGCCTATTGATCAAAAGATTACAGTTATTCCCCAAAGATAATTACAGCTTTCAGTCAGGTCATGACATGTCATAAAACAATGTCCAGGGAGATATTACCCTTTGTACAAATTACCCTTTTGTTCCTTCCAGTGGGATCAATGATGACATTTAATAGTCGTAAGTGAATTTGATATTGTTCTTCTGCATGAAAATATGTAAAATTTGATAATATTTCACTTGTAAATGGAAAAGGATGAAAAAGAATAACAATGCATGGCAAGCTTAATGCAACATGGGCATAAAGTTATGTTATCTTTTAAATGAAGATATGTTCAGATTAAAATATTTGCAATAGGTCAAAAATAATTTTGTAATTAATTTAGTTAAGAGAATTTTCTAGGACCAAATAATTAACCAGCCTTGTGTTTGCAGAACATTCTTTCCTGTGTATAAAATAGTCATTCAATGACATAGCCATCTTCATATGGCTGTAGGTACTTGGTAGCTGTTGAAAATTCAAATTGTATATGAAGTCCATTCTCAGTATTACATGTTGCTGTGATCCCAGTTACATCAATGCCACCATGGACAACAGCCTGTAAGCTTCTGATGTAAGGACTACTGTAAAAAAACATGAATCTTCATCAGATTTGCATCCATGCCAGGATTTTTGATACTTTTTACTTCAATACAATGACTTCTAATCTGTGACATTACTGCATTAATTATTTTGAAAGAATCATTACTATTTATTACACATCTTATACTCCAAGGTGAAAAATGCTACAAAAATGGAAGGTATTATTATTATAATTCTGTAATTTAGGAATATAGAATCCTCCATACTTTAAATGACTCAAATGTAAATTCCACATTCTCTGTGATTTAGCAATTATGCTATAGAAATTAAAGGCTTGGAACTAAGTTTTTTTCATTAACATAAATGTTTTGATATAAATATTTTGCCAATACTATTTATTTTAATACAAAAAATTAGAAACTAGATATTATTGAGCCATTTTGTCTATCCATCCTTTGTGGAGTGTGAAACAGAGTCTGTCTGATGCATATTGGCTTCACATTACCATTACATGAGTTTAAAGAAAGGTCATGATTAGTTTTGGACTATTACTGTTCTAGTTCTCAAAATCTTTTGGGAAGTGGGTTGGTGTATCTCTTAAAGAGTCACAGAAAGACAAAAAGTGGAAATTAAATGTAGTGTAGATACTACCTAACCCAAAAGCACACTGAAAAACTCACAGTAGAGTTCATTAGGTGACCCAAATTGTATGCTACTGAATAGTCTTGACAAGGGTGGGTAACTCAGTGCTGTTGTGGTGCCTAAATGTAAAGACGATCTTGGAGTAGGTATTTCAATCATCTAGATCTCTTGCATCTAATGGGTAGGCTCTGACTGTTCTCAGTATACAATGACAGGAGTAAATAACCAAACAACAACACAAAATTTAAAGGAAAAAATAGTCATTGACTACTTTATTCTGTACTAAAGCTGTTATGTAGGTGAGAAAGTCAGGGGTTCATCTACCTCTTCTGTGTCCTAGGACCCATTTCTGGTCATCAGATGACAGAGAAAGGACACATGATTATAGAGCTCTTTGACTAATGATACAGGATATTTCATGTCCTGTTCAAGATATGTGTTTAACATTTTGGGCAATGATAATCTAGAGGGAAACTGCATAATATTTCTAAGAGACAAAAATCCAGATCTCTCTTCCTGACATCTCTTGATTTTTTCTAATGGTTTGAAAACTCTTTATTCACCATAAATAAATTAGTGATTTCAAATTCATTGTAAAAGTAATGTAGGCACCTTAGGACACCTACAGAACTACCTGTTTGAGTATGTTCTCAGAGAACATTATCTCAACAAAAGGACTCAGACTATGGAACTGAGCAAAAAGCTTCTACTGCCTCCCTGGCTGCTCTCTACGTCAAAAGGCACAGACAAAGTCTATGATAACCACATTAAAAAATCCCAAATAACCAAAACCAACCAAACAAAAAACCAAAATCCACAAAACAAAAACGCAATGGTGAAGATATGGTTCAGTACTGCAAAAAGAAGATAATATAAACTCCAAAAAGGATGTTTAATCTCACGAGAAAGTCAAAGAAGTCTCCATGAGTGAAAGGTAAAGTCAGCAAAATGCATATGTCCAATACAGACTTACAGTAAGAGCCATTGTCACTCAGAAATAAACTGCAAAAGGAAACATTAAGTATTTTATTGCTTTTAGTATCTCTTTCAGGAATCCAGTAACATTTTGAAATTTATTCCTTATCAAAGTTACATGATATTTTTGTTTATTAAATCATATTAATGATCATCTATTTCTGTTTCTTGACTCTAAAATATACACATCGATAAGCATTGCCAGCTGTAAGAAATTGTCAAAGTGCTCAAGGAAAGAGTTTGTGACTATGCATGGATTAGTATTATATCTTGACCCACGGTAACAGAATTTGTTAGCGGTTATTGCTGTGGAAACTACTGAAATGATTTGCCTTAGAGGCTGAATGCAGAATCCGTTGAGTTTCTTTGAACGAATTTCTAATTCTCTGGAGAATACACAAATCTCTTTCCTAGCAGGGTTTAAATTACCTTTGCACTCTTCAGAACCTATAACCCCCTTTATGAACAATATGTCTTGTCCAGAAAGACAATAATGTGCACACTGTAGAGTTTAAAATAGTGGAAAATAATTTAAATATATTTAGATCAGATGTGAATGTCATAATGTTGACCTTTTAAATATTACTGGTACTTGAAGTACAACCAAGTTTCAAAGCTCAGTTGCTCATCTCAAACACATCCCCCTCCCACAAGAAGGTAAAATCCAAGATGTGCACCAACTGTATACCGCACATAGTCCCAGATTTACTCAAACCCAAGCTCTTGCAATGGACAGCTCACAAGAGACAACCTAAACATAATGCCCATTTCAGTTGTTCTCAGGCATGTACTTAATATGACTGCAGATTCACAGCAGTAACAGTTTTGTCACTTGTGCTGATATAAAAGCAGATAAAAAAAGTTAACAAGTTATTGGTCATTCATGTTGTCAAAACCAAGATGTAAGTAGTGCAAGACTGATTTTACTAAATTTAAATAAATCTAACTAGATTTCTAGTATTAGTATTTGTAGCAGAACACAGGTCTTAAAATAGCTGGGTGAACTGAACTTTTAGAAAGCCTATTTGTCTCTGTTATCTTCAAAAGGATGCCAGTCTGCCAGTTGTTGTACAGGTGTTGATAATTTAAACATCTCAAGTCAAGCTCTACCCAGCTGGAAGGGAGATTTCAGCGTACATTTCAGAAGCTGAATGATATACCTTACCAAGAGATTTGAAAATCTTATTTATTTTATAAAAAAAAAAAGTCAGGAAATAACTTAATGCACCTTTCCAAGTCACCTAGCAATAAGATTTATGATATTAAAGATTACCTTAAACTGTAAAAGCAGGTCAAATATCCCTAACTGGAGGCTGAATGCATACTGCAATTACTTTTTTCTTTTTTATAAATAAGAGCAATCTTCAACCAAAGAGGTTACCAGAGACTGGGGTGCATTCCCTCCATCACTGAAGATTTTTAATTGAATATAAAAAAAAAAGGTGATCCAGATAATGAGAAACTCTGTAGACTGTATTGCATGCAAGGCTGGTTGACACTAAAAGTCCATTTTAACATAAAATATATATTAACATGTAATTAGTACTAGTTATTACACAGCCACTGCTGGGGAATAATCCCCTGGAATATACTGTTTCTGTACTTGGATCCTTCAAGCAGTCCATATACTTTCTGTTCTTTCTAATCTGACAGGTTTTCAAGCCTTAAAAACGAACTTCTCTTTTAAAATTTTCTTTAAAATCCATCTTACAAAATCTTCATTACATTGTGATTTACTGCTATTAGTAAAAAATCAAAACATTTAATGGTATTTTATAAGTATTGATGAGATAATTTTCTCTGAAGAATTTGCTTGTCCTGTTCTTTGTATTAGCCACTCATGATAAAAGAAGACAGATGTTTCACATATGTGGGGGAATAAGAGCTCATTACTAATTAAGATACTTATCTTCATAATTGCGTAAACTATATAGATAAGTACCACATAAGGAATTTGTTCTGTCACATAGGGTTGTAGAGAAACATGACATTAAAAACTAATTTTCCCTCTGCTATGTTTGGCATATGCAAATTCTAACTGCAGACCTCTTTGTGCATGTGTATTTTTTTTTCTGTTTATTTTCTTGTAACAGAAGTCCCTGAAATCTCTGGCTACTCTGATCATGCATTTTTGACAAGCAGCTTTTATTTGTTTCCACTCCAGGACGACATTCTCTGCTGTGATATGTTACTATTGGTTGTGTCACTCACACATCTCCACAACAAATACAGTGTTCTGTTTTGGGCCCTTCACTACAAGAAGGACACTGAGGTGCTGGAGCGCATCCAAAGAAGGGCAACAAAGCTGGTGACAGGTGTGGAGAACATGTCTTATGAGGAGTGGCTAAGGAAACTGGGGTTGTTTAGTCTGGAGAAAAGGAGTTTCAGGGCAGACGTTACCACTTTCTATAACTACCTGAAAGGAGGTTGTAGGGAGGTGGGTGTCTGTTTCTTCTCCCAAGTTACAAGTGATAGGACAAGAGGAAATGTCTTCAAGTTGCATCAGGGGGAGTTTAGATTGGATATTAGGAAAACTTTCTTCATCAAAAGGGTTATCAAGCATTGGAACAGGCTGTCAAGGGAAGTGATGGAGTCACCACCTGTGGAGGCATTTAGAAGACATGTAGATGTGGTTCTTAGGGACATGGTTTAGTGGTGGACTTAGCAGTGTTATGTTTGTGCTGGACTTGATGATCTTAAAGGTATTTTCCAACCTGAATGATTCTATAATTATACGATTCTAAGTGCTGTTAGAGAAGAGTAGAGAGAGGTAGTTAAAATGTCTAATCAATTTGAAAACATATTACACTATAACACTAAACAATACATAATTGTTGTAGCATGTAATGTAGATGTAATTAAGACCAGTGTGTGCATTCTAATAAAATTTCATACATAATGCAGACTTATAAAAATGACACATATTCTGAAGCTTTTTTAGAAAGTCTCTGCCTATTCTTTTTGTGGTAAATTTTGATATTAGAATGTGGCAAATTTTCTAAAGCTCGAAAGTTGTTAGTAATATGTGGTGGAGGGAGAGGAAAAGTAGTATTCTGGGAAAGACAAATATAGGAGGATGCAGGAGGCTGGGCTCACACAGAAAGTGCAAACCATGTATTGTTTTAAATTACATTACATTGCTGCGAGAAAGTTCCACTAGGGTTAGAAATTTTAGCTTAGGAAAGACACATGCCTTTTCACCCTCTATGAATTAAGACAAACTTCTTCATATGTTTTTGGAAGTGGCAAACTTATACAGCTTCTTACAAACTCCTAACATTGGCACATTACATCCTAGAAATGCATATTACATTGATTTGCTGTAAAGCACTGCAAGGTAATGCTAAACTTTTGAGTGGTCTCTGCAGTATATTTTCCTGTTTTAGGTGAATGGAACGTATACAGCGGCTGTTGCAGTACATCACTAGAATTAGCTTCCTGGGATTATCATAATGCTATTCTATGAATCCTCCTTTCCATTTTACTACTTCTGTGTGGCTGTTTGTTTATAGAAAATCCTATCTATCACCTGGATTCATTAAAAGTCTGCCTAAACAGCACAGTTCTGTATAATTTTCTTTACCATTATTTTTTAAACTGTGCATGGGAAACCACAGTGTATGCAATTTTTTATTCAGGGTAACACTCTCCTTTGAGAGGTATACCAGACTGACATTAACGTTGATTATGCAAAGATATGATCAAGCTGCTAAAAAAGTATGCAAAAACATCCACGCTTTTCATTAAAAAGGATTGTCTTGATACAGAAAAGTTGTTTGGTCTGGGATAGCAAGGAAAGTGTTTTGCAAATGCTATTCCAGAATAATGATGTTCAGGCAGTGCCTAACAACCCATTTCAATGTAAAGGTTTGGAAACACTCTAGAGAAACCTACTTCTGTAGACATGGATTTAAAAACAGCTTTGAAGCTTTGTTCCAGCAAAACGAGGTCTACTGGAGGGAAAGCTTGCCTATTTCTCATCTTCCTTTCTTTCCTCTGCCCCTCATCCAAGTGATATTAGAAATGTATTTAGCTGAATACAGATCCTATGTGCAGCTTTATATGTGTCTTTTAGTGACTGGCACTGAAAGTTACATGGTTGTTGGAATTCAACTAATGTAAAAGGGCCTTTAAAGATTCAATACATAATTAATTCTTTTCACATTTAAACAAGAAGGCTGTTGTCCTTATGACTTTGTGGGGGAAATATTCTAAGTCCTTTTCAATTTATGTGAGAGGGTGAAGATGTGAGTTACAGAATCACAGAATCACAGAATAGTAGGGGTTGGAAGGGACCTCTGTGGGTCATCTAGTCCAACCCTCCTGCCGAAGCAGGGTCAGCTACAGCAGGCTGCACAGGACCTTGTCCAGGCGGGTCTT